>WNGB01006636.1_pt1 | contig 20789 bp, 12 predicted proteins | sample 5400681 | NCBI WGS metagenome assembly WNGB01 (sample SAMN13153367, study PRJNA577476) | soil metagenome | isolation source: 115 cm soil or saprolite under grassland replicate 2 | place: USA:California | collected 2016-06-15
ACTCTTATGAATATAGCATGGTTAATTGAGTAAAATCAAAGCCTCCAAATTTACCTAAGAATTTGGAGGCTTTGAAATTTATTTCTTCTTTTTCCTCTTCTGCGACGATGTCTTCATAGGCTTTGATGTTCTCTTCGGTGCACTTTTCTTTGCAGGGCTTTTTGCGTTCGCCATTGGCTTCTTCTTGGGTGTGACCTTCTTCGCCAGAGTCGACTTCCTCCCATTCGCCGATGAGGCCACAGTAGCCCTCCTTCTTACAGGCTTCTCTTCCTCTTTTTCTATTTTCACAAACTTCTCCACCATCCACGCCACCGCCACGGACGTAACCTCCTCGCCTGGTTTCACCTCCACAACCACATCACCTTTCGTCGAGGCGCGTTTACGAACGCCAGCCGCATCCAGCCGTGTGGACTTCGGCGCGCCTTTGGTCAAGTGAATCGCGGCCATGTGATTCGGCTTATCAGTAGCTGTGCCTGCGATCTTTACTTTTTCAGGCAAATCCCAAACGATAACGCCCTTGCCGTAACGCCCCTGAACAGGGAAATCTTTTTGGTCGATTCGTTTCGCTTTGCCATCGGAAGTCAGTACAAAGATTTCACTCTCGGCAGGCAGGATTTCCATGCTAACTACTTCGTTGTTATCGTCTAATTTGATTCCGTTCACGCCCGCCGCGACAAGCCCCATGGGGCGCACCTCATCTTCCTTGAAGCGGATCGCCATGCCTTGCGCGGTGACGAGCAAAATATCCTTTGTCTTTCCATCGGTCAGGCCGACCCAGCCCAAGCGGTCCCCTTCATTGACTCTCACCAGCGTAAATGCCTGCGAGGAAGGCCCAGGTAATTCACTCGTTAAAGTTTTCTTGACCATGCCAAAGCGCGTGGCCGTAAGGACACAGGTCTCTTCGCCTAGTTCAGATTTATTCGCTGGCAATGCAAACACAGCCGCAAGCGAATCAGTATCCTGCAACGGCGAGACGCGATGGAACATCGTGCCACTACCTAGTTTGGCCGATTCGGGAATCACATGCGCCGCTACTGCGGCAGCTTTGCCGAGCTTGCTCACAAAATAGATGGTGTCGGTAGTAGAAGCCTTCACCAGCCAGCGCGGGGCATCGTTACCTGAATGACGTGGTTCCTTCTCATCGCGTGTCCGTGAGACTAGGCCATCGGCTGTTACTCCGATCCACACCGTTTGTTTTGGCATCAGGTCATGTGTGGTCAATGTCCGTGTGCCTTTTGCTCCGTCCTTTAGATTCACAATTTGGGTACGGCGGCGGTCGCCATACGCGGATTTTACTTGTATCAACTCTTCAGCCACTAAAGAACGCATTTTCTTCGGAGACTTCAACAGCTCGGTCAGCTCTTTGATCGTCGCAGTTACTTCTTTGTATTCGGTTTCGATCTTTTTGCGTTCGAGGGCAGCCAGCCTGCGTAACTGCAAATCAAGGATCGCGGTTGCCTGGATTTCCGTCAGCTTGTAACGCTTCATCAGTTTTCCGCGCGCAGTATCTACGTCCGGAGCTGAACGAATGAGGTTGATAATCTCATCCAGATTCTTGAGGGCAACCAAATATCCCTCGAGGATATGCTGACGCTGTTTGGCTCTTTCCAGGTCAAATTCAGCGCGTCTTTTTATGACCGTCAACCTGTGCTCGATATAGACGCGCAGTGCCTGCTTGAGAGTTAACGTGCGCGGCTCGCCGTCCACGAGCGCCAGCAAGTTGATACCGAAGGTGGACTGCATCGGTGTACGCCGGTAGAGATTGCCCAAGACGATTTCAGGATTGGCATTCTTCGATAACTCAATGACAATGCGCATCCCATGCCGGTCAGATTCATCGCGCAGATCAGAGAGGCCTTCAAGATGATCATCACGCGCCAGATCGGCAATGCGCTCGATCAAACTGGACTTATTGACGGCATATGGCAACTCTGTAACGATGATCCGGCTCTTACCCCGTTCCATCTCTTCGATGTGTGCTTTCGCCTGCACGACGACTCGTCCGCGCCCCGAGCCATACGCGGACTCAATTCCATTTTCTTCTTTCTCTTGGATGATGACACCGCCCGTGGGGAAATCCGGCCCTTGCACGAATTCCATCAATTGCTCGACGTCAATATCATCGAGTTTTTCCCAGCGTCCGAGCATGTACACCAGCGCATCGACGACCTCACCAAGATTATGCGGCGGGATGGATGTAGCCATACCCACCGCGATACCAGTCGCGCCGTTGACTAATAAATTTGGAATGGCAGCGGGTAAAACGCTTGGCTCTTGAAGCGTATCATCAAAGTTGCCGGTAAAATCAACGGTGTTCTTGTTGATATCCGCAAGGATGTCAAGAGCGGGAGCGGCGAGGCGCGCCTCCGTATAACGCATCGCCGCGGGCGGGTCGCCATCCACCGAACCGAAGTTACCCTGTCCATCCACGAGCAAGGTGCGCATGGAAAAATCTTGAGCAAGACGTGCCATGGCTTCATACACGGACAAATCGCCATGCGGGTGGTACTTACCAAGCACCTCACCCACAATACGAGCAGATTTTTTATAAGGTGAATCAGCACGCAAACCCATGTCATACATCGCGTACAGAATGCGCCTCTGAACAGGCTTCATTCCATCACGCGCATCGGGTAATGCACGCGCAACGATAACAGACATGGCGTAATCGAGGTATGCCTGCTGCATTTCATTGTCAATATCTATTTTCCGAATTAAACCAAGTTCCATACGAAATCCTTTTTTTGTCCACCAAGAATCTTTTAAACCGCGTAGAGATCGAGTTCGCGAAGATTAATAAGCAAAGGTATCACAAGAGTAAGAAGAATCTTCGTGGTGAATTAATGTTCTATAATCTGGACAATCTTACGGGGAAAGAGGAAAGGCGTCAAGTGTGAAGTAATGCGAGTGATAAAATCAAATCACCAACTTTTTGGAGGCAACTATGGGTTCACAAATTGACGACCTGGTGAAAATGCAGGATATCGAAACACTGTACGAGCTGATGTCCGAAGATGAAGATTGGATGACTCAACTCGACGCAGCAGAGGGACTCGTCAAGCTTGGGGATAAGCGCGGATTAGAATTTCTGCTCAGTGCGAAATTGAGTGAAGAGGAAGAAATCCGTGATGTAGCAAAAGAGATTTTGGGCGCTCCTGAAGTCATAAGAATGCGCGCTGAAATCGAAGCAGATGAAAGACGATTACGCCGGGAAAAGATTGAAATTGCCAAAAGACGGCTGCAACAAGGCAGGAAAGTTTTTCGCTATAAAATGGTCTTTTTGCCTACAGGCGATCTTTTGGACGAAGACCCTATGAGCGAGGGGTTCGATGTGCCTGCCCTAAGTGAGTTTGGATTGGAGGGCTGGGAGGTGGTGAACATGATCCCGCGCCGCGGACAAGTGTTAGGAGGAAGAGTAGATGAATATATCTCGGGCGCGTATTTCTTGCTGAAGAAGGAAATCTCAGCAGATGGGGTGAGTGAGCTTGAGGAGTAATATGCTCCTGGCGACTTGAGCCTATTTCTCCATTATGGCGTAAATTCAATCTTCTTTGTTACGCAGGTTCCATTCTGGCCTGTATTGGAACATAGTGTAATCGTAGCTCGGATTAAATGCCCGGTTGGGTTGTAAGTAAATGGAGGCGCGCTAATCACATAAGTTTTATCAGGCTCAAGTATATCTTTTGTAGTCGAAGTAAGACAGCCATTGATATCTCTAAAGCCATCCGTTAAATTTGAAATCGTAACATTGCTGATCGTATCCAGTACCGTAATTCCAACAGACCGGAAGGTGATTGAACCAGTATTCTTCAGACTGATCTCCACCCACCAACCTGTGCATGTATCCAGACTGGTATAAGATGCCGTAAAGTTGGGTGATGGAGTGGAGGTGAATGTTGGTTTGGGCGTAAAAGTCGGCGTGGGTGTGGGAGGTGGAGTATAGATAGGCAAGAATGAGATATCGCCAGCAACTGTCGCATATCGTCCCCAGAGCCAGCAGAAATTACTAAAGGAGTCAGGGTTGCGGATGTACCAGTAATTACCGGTAGGATCACGTGCCAGAATCTCTGCGGTCTCTCCCACTAACAAAGCGGAGTTAACGTCGGTGGTTCGGGGGTAAATGTAGAAGTTGGCGTCTCTGTTTCAGTTGGAGTGTTAGTTGGCGTGTTAGATGCAATTACAGGCACAGCCGATTGCGTCAGTAGGGCAATCACAGTCCCTTGAATCAGAGTGCTGATAGCATTTGGATCTAAAGTGGAAACCCCAGGCCCACCACAAGCAGTGATGCTAAGCAGCATCACAATGGTAAGTGGAAGGATACGGCTCGAGGATAACATGTTTACTCCTCATGTTTCAGTTTTGGTAACCAGCCCCGTATCCTCTAAGACGTTTTCCGCGTATTATTTGTTCCCCAATTAATATTTTAAATCATAAGGGCGACCCTTTTCGGGGTCGCCCTTCTTAACTTCTAATCACCTGCAGTGGTATCGGAAAGTTCTGTCCACTGAGATGGAGCGCCAGTCTCATCGCCGTTCTTGAAGCGATCCGGCACAAAACCTGTGCCTGCCGGGATGAGCTTGCCGATGATCACGTTCTCTTTCAGACCGAAGAGCGGATCGGTGGTTGAACCGATGGCCGCGCCGGCGAGCACTTTGATGGTGTGCTGGAACGAGGAGGCCGAGAGGAACGAGTCGGTGCTGAGCGAAGCCTTAGTCACGCCCAGGAGGACTTCACTGAATTTGGCAGGTTGCTTGCCCTCGGCTATCAATTGCTCATTGAGCCTACGGATTTCGAGGCGGTCCACTGCATCGCCTGGCAGATATTTGGTATCGCTCGGGCGAATGACTTGCACCTTGCTCAACATCTTGCGGATGATGACTTCGAAGTGCTTGTCGTGGATATTCTGGCCTTGTGAACGATATACCTTCTGGACTTCGGTCATAAGGTACATCTGGCAGGCTTCGCGTCCCTGGATCTTCAATACGCGATGCGGGTTGAGCGAGCCTTCAGTGAGCGGCTGGCCTGCTTCCACATGCGCACCATCTTTGACGAGCAAGCGTGAAGTGGTGGGGATCTCTTCAACCTTTTCTTCGCGCTGTTCGTAAGAGACAATAATCTTGTGTTGTTTCTTCTCAACAGCCACGCGTCCACCATGTTGGGCAGTGATGGTCGCTTTTTCTTTGGTCGCAAGGATCTCTCCAGCTTTGACCTCAGACTCGTCCTTGACGGCGAATTTCCATTCCTCAGGAATGGCATATTCGTCATGTACCATTTCAGCATGTTCAATGCGGACTTCGCGCAAGTCTGCGTATTTATCCGACTGCACAACGCGCACCACACCAGTGATCTCCGCAACGACTGCTTCACCTTTTGGTTGCTTGCGGGCTTCGAAGAGTTCTTCCACACGTGGGAGACCGGTTGTAATATCTGCGCCACCAGCGGCCACACCACCAGTGTGGAAGGTACGGAGGGTCAACTGCGTACCGGGCTCGCCAATCGACTGAGCAGCCACGATACCAACAGCAGAACCAAGCTCGACCGTATTTCCGCGTCCGAGGTCGATGCCATAGCATTTCGCGCAGATTCCGTGAGTCAATTCACAGGTCATTGGCGAACGGACTTTGACTTCGATTACACCAGCCGTGGCAATCTTGCGCGCAAGGTCATGTGTAATTTCGTCGTTGTATTCAGCAAGTACTTCGCCGGTCTTGGGGTCGAGCACGCGCTCTGCCACGAGACGACTGTACATGCGGTTGATCATCGACTGACCGGCGACATCATCTGCTTTGCGGATCCAAACGCCATCATGTGTTCCACAATCGTGTTCGTTAATGATGATATCCTGGGCGATATCCACGAGGCGACGAGTCAGGTAACCGGCGTCCGCAGTACGTAGAGCTGTATCCGCAAGACCTTTGCGCGCGCCGTGTGTTGAAATGAAGTATTCCTGCGCAGTAAGACCTTCACGGAAATTTGAGCGGATCGGCATTGGAATGATGCGACCGGAAGGATCAGCCATCAAACCACGCATACCAGCCAACTGTGAAATAGTGGAAAAACCACCTTTGGTCGCGCCGGAAGTCGCCATTGTTGAAAGGTTACCATCCGGGTCCATATGTTTCTTGACAGCGTCGGCAACTTTGTCTGTGGTCTCCTGCCAAATCTGAATTTCGCGTTCGTTCTTTTCCTGTTCGGTAAGTAGACCGCGTCGGAAATCACGTAGGACCACTTCAACGGCCTTCAGGGCTTCATCAATGATGTTCTTGCGTTCTGGCGGGATGGAAATATCAGCAACCGCCAGTGTTGTGCCGGACCTCATCGCGTATTCAAAGCCAAGGCTCTTAATGCGGTCGGCCACGTTTGTTGTGGTCTCCTGTCCGCACAGTTCATAGACGTCAGCGATCAAATCTTTGACGCCGCCTTTATCCAGTTTTTTGTTTACAAATTGAATATCTTCAGGCAGGATACGGTTAAACAGTACGCGGCCAACTGTAGTATCAATGACGCGCGTTTCCGCTTGAGGCAGACGGTTGCCCTTATCGTCGTACCAGGTCTTTGCCCGGAGTTTGATTTCGGTGTGGACTTCTATCTGATCGAGATTGTATGCAAGTTCCACTTCATCTATATCCGCGAAGGCACGTCCATCACCGCGGTGTTTAGCCTTTTGTGACATCGTCAGGTAATACACGCCAAGAACCATATCTTTCGAAGGCGAAATGATCGGTTCACCATCGGCGGGTTTAAGCAAGTTCCGAGAAGCTAGCATAAGCTCACGTGCTTCCTGCACAGCCTTTTGTGATAGAGGAACATGCACAGCCATCTGGTCGCCATCGAAGTCTGCGTTGAAAGCGGTGGTAACGAGTGGATGTAATTGGATTGCAGATCCTTCGATTAGGATCGGCTCAAATGCCTGGATGCCAAGACGATGCAAAGTAGGCGCACGGTTAAGCAAAACAGGCCGTTCACCAATTACACTTTCGAGCGCTTCCCAGACCTCAGGCCTGTTGCGCTCAATCAGGCGACGCGCACCTTTGACATTCGCGGCATAATTATTCTGCACGAGGCGTGCAATCACAAATGGACGATAGAGTTCTAACGCCATACTCTTAGGAAGACCACATTGATTCAGTTTTAGCTGCGGGCCAACCACAATTACGGAACGACCAGAGTAATCCACGCGCTTGCCGAGCAAGTTGCGGCGGAAGCGGCCTTTCTTGCCTTTGAGCATATCGCTCAGAGACTTAAGTTCACGGCGGCCGCGACGGGAAAGTGCCTTGCCACGCTGTGAGTTGTCAATCAGGCTATCAACTGCCTCTTGTAACATACGCTTCTCGTTGCGGATGATCACATCCGGTGCGCCAAGTTCGAGCAGTCTCTTCAAGCGATTGTTGCGATTAATCACGCGGCGGTAAAGGTCGTTGAGATCGGAGGTCGCGAAGCGGCCACCATCTAACTGAACCATCGGTCGCAGATCAGGCGGGATCACAGGCAGAACAGTGAGAATCATCCATTCGGGGCGATTGCCAGAGCGACGGAACGCTTCAACAACCTTCAAACGAGTGGTAGCTTTCTTTCTTTTTTGCTTGCTCTTGGTGGTACGGACTTCGTGCCAGAGTTCCTCGGAAAGTTTTTCGAGATCAAGGCGTTCGAGAATGTCAAAGAAGGCCTCAGCGCCCATATCTGCGCGGAAGACCTGTCCCCAACGCTGCTTGAGTTCACGATAGCGGATCTCGCTGATGAATGTGAAAGGACGAAGCTCCAGTATTTCGTCGCGCATGCGCGAAGACTGGTTGGACGAGACAGAGGTCTGACTCTCCAACTCGTTTCGCAGAGCTTCCATATCCTGATCGGCCAGCGCCTTAATGGTCGCGGCCTGAGTCTTTAGCTCATCGAGTTCGTGCTGCTTCTTATCCTTAAGTTCGTTTTCGAGGGCTTCAAGTTTCTTTTGTGCGCTCTTTTGAACATGAGTAATATGCTTGGAATTAACTTTGTCACCGGCATCGAGAATCTTTTCACCGGTTAACTCGAAAATGATCGCCTTTTTGGCAGGTTCACCCATCTGGCTTTGAAGCAGTTTCTCCAGCTTCTGGCCTTCCTTAATAATGGGATCCATTTCTTCAGCAATATTCTCATCATAACTTTGTTCGAGTGTAGTACGCTTTTGTGTCAAATCATTCAACTGGTGATCGCGTGCGGTCTTGATCTCAGCGATCTTAGCATTGACACTCGCGGCTTGCTCCCGCTCAGAGACGGAGATTTCATCTTCAAGACGTTGCAAAGCTTTCTTGCGCGCTTCTTCGTCTACATAAGTGACGATGTATTGCGCGAAGTAAAGAACACGGTCGAGGTTGCGGCGCGAAATATCGAGCAGCATGCCAAGTTGTGACGGAATGCGGCGTGTATACCAGATATGCGCGACAGGTGTAGCCAGCCCAATGTGTCCCATACGTTCGCGGCGTACCGCGGCACGAGTCACTTCCACACCACATTTATCGCAGACGATGCCCTTATAACGGGGGTTCTTGTATTTGCCGCAGTAGCACTGCCAGTCACGGGTGGGGCCAAAGATGGCTTCACAAAACAACCCGTCTTTTTCTGGCCGCAAGCGGCGATAGTTAATAGTTTCTGGCTTGAGTACCTCACCATACGACCATGACAGGATCGTTTCAGGTGAAGCAAGGCTGATACGGAGTGCGGTCAGTCCTTTAGTTTCCACTGGTCCTCTCCTAACTCAAATAAAATAGAATGCGCTCCGAGCTAGTCTCGGCATAGCATGTAGTCGGCTTATACCAGAGACAAACAAAGGCAAGCGCTTTGAGAATACTTTTCTCAAGCGCTTGCTGTAATTTACTCGGTTTTACCATCCAACGTCTATATTATACTCAAATTTGCGAGAAAGTCAAGCCGATTCGGACAAATTCGGGTGTGAGCTATAGCACAGTTGGGACAGTTCAGTGAATGCCCTTTTAGGGGAAGGTAGTCGGAGTTTCCGTCGGTGCTGTGGTGGTTGGCCCCTCTGTCGGCGTGGGCGTATCTGTTGGAACGATGCTTTGTGTTGGCGTCTCAGAGGGGAGCGGTTCGACTGTTGGCGTGAAAGGAGTCACGGTAGGCGTCGTGGGCAGGACGAGGATCAAGTGGACGCGTTTCTCTACTTCAGCTTTGTCGCCAACCAGCGTCAGACGTAACGTGACAATTCCACTTTGGAAGGTAGATAGGTCCCATGCGTAGAGCGTTCCATCTTTAACGGGATTATTGCTTTCGGTCAGAGGGGACCACGAATCTGGGTTATCACCAAGACCATAATCCAATCTCCAGCCTCTGAAGCCGCTATCCGCGTAAGCAGAGCCATTGATCACCAGTGGTGAAGATGTAACCGTCTCTCCTTCAGTTAAGGCAAATCCAAGATTTGGTTGCGGATCGTTAGCTGTACATTCTCGTTCTGGCACATAATATGGATTGCGCGGCAAGTCATGTGCCTCAAGCCAATCACGCCCTGCTCCGGAACCAAGCCATTGTCGCGCCCAAGGATCCGTGACGTTTAAAACAAGCTGCTCCTCCGCTGGCCCCTTGCAGGCATCTGAGGCTTGCAAGCCAGACCACAAGTCAATTTTGATACGGCGAATTAAATCCTGGCCGGCAGGTAGAGGCGGCTGGTCAGCTGCGAAAATCTCGCTGTATTGACCGCCTCGACACCAGTTAGAAGGCTCGGTTCCCGAAAGCGCACATACAGTTCTATCTATAATTCCTGCGGGACGAGGGAGCCATGTTGGAGTGCCTCCAGGTGCAACATAGGGGACAGCATATTGCATGAACTGTGACCAGATAGGAGCTGCACCCGTGAGACCGGTGGTGTTGACCATCGGTGTGTAATCCGCGTTGCCAACCCATACACCTGTTACAAGGTCCGGTGTGTAACCGAGAGTCCAGTTATCTCTAAAATCGTTGGTAGTGCCTGTCTTCGCGGCAATAGTAAAGGGCAGGTTGAGCATGGAGTTCGTGCCAAACATCCATGAGCGAGCATTGTTATCTGAAAGGATGGACGAAATCAAATAGGCGTGTTCAGGTCGAATGACTTGTGCTCCAGCAGGTTTATATTCATCAATAACATTACCCTGAAAATCAGTGATTTTTAAGATCGCAACAGGTGGAACACGTACCCCGCTATTTGCAAAGACTGAATAAGCTGATGTTAGCTCAAGTAGGCTGACATCGCCACCACCGAGGGTGAGAGACAAGCCATAATCATCGCGCGTGAAGGACGTGATGCCAAGCCGCTGAGCCATGGCGATCATGCCATCATATTGTGGCGTGTTGGGATCGTCATAAACGCCGACGAAATTAAGAGTCTTAACCGCAGGAACGTTAAAAGAATTTGCCAGTGCCACGCGTACCGTCACTGGACCGTGAAATCTTCCATCATAGTTGACAGGCCTATATGGCTCGCGCGGATCGTTGGGATCACCGGATGGTGGGAACTCGCTAGGAACATCCCAGATCAAGGTGGAAGGTGTCCAACCTTTTTCAAAGGCTGCCACGTAATTGATGGGTTTGATCGAGGAGCCAGGCTGGCGCGTGGGACTCGCCGCCATGTTCACTTGACCTGAGATGGCTTCGTTGTAAAAATCAGGCGAGCCAACCATGGCAAGAATTTCGCCGGTAGACGGCTTAATCGCAACCAACGCGCCGTTATGCGCGTTCTTATCCACAAGCCCAGCCACTTGCTCAGTGACCAGTTGCTGGGCTTTATCTTGGAGAGTTGGGTCAAGCGTAGTGTAAACAGTGAAGCCAGAACGGTAAATCGTTTGTGCGTCGTATTTCTCTTCGAGTTGGGCACGGACGAAATTGACCCAGTGCGGGTAGCGCGCGTCAAATGATGGGGGGCGGAACGCGTACGCCTTCATCGTGTTGGCTGCATCAGTAGCTGTCACAGGGTCAACACAAACAGGCGAAGGACTGTTGCTGACTTTGATACATCCCTGTGTTTGACTCAATTCAAACATTAGCACCAACACTTGTTGCTGGCGGATTAATGTTATTTCGGGGTCGGTGTAAATATCATAAATCGCCGGGGATTGAGGCAGACCGGCAAGGAAGGAAGCCTCGGCAATCGACAAATCTTTTGCGCTTTTTCCAAAATACGTCTCCGCCGCGGCTTCCACGCCGTAGGCAAGGTTGCCATAATATATTTCATTCAGGTAAAGCTCAAGGATCTCGTCTTTGGAATAACGACGTGTAATTTCCGCGGCAAGGATAATCTCACGCGCCTTGCGCGTGTAAGTCTGTTGAGCACGCTCTTCAGGTGAAAGCAAAAGGGCGCGTGCCAACTGTTGAGTAATGGTAGATGCGCCTGAGACCGTGCCGCCGCTGCGATAATTTTGCCAGAGAGCGCGGATCATAGCGATCAAGTCAAAGCCGGGATGACTATAAAATTCTTTATCTTCGGTCGCGATGGTGGCCGCAAGCATATTGGGAGCAATATTTTCTAAGGGAATATAAGTGCGGCGACCTGCGCTCGGATCTAGAATTTCATATAAAAGTTGACCATTGCGGTCAAGGATGCGTGTGGTCTCAAACTGAGAAGCGCGCTGGCGCAAATCTCCAATTTCGGGCAGAGTACGTGCTATTGAATAGTATTCATACAGGAGATATGAACCCATACAAAGTAAAAAAATGACCGCGACGAACGCAAGTGCGATCAGCACACGTAAGAAGCATCCCATATTACGCCACTTAATATTCCTAAGATTAAACGAAGGCATGCTCACTCGCGGCGGGGTGGTTGTGCGCGTCGCAGCGGCCCTTTGGCCAGTTGTTGGTTCGTATGCGGCGGGTGTGACGCGTGTCCCATCCAGATCTATCTGATCCACACGGCGAGGAAGAGGCATATGACCTTCATCGAAGGAAGGGTGTATCACCACTGGCGTGAAATCAGATTCAGACTCTTGGTCTGCATCCTCTGAAGGCAGAGGAGGAAGCAGTTGGCCATTGCCAATCGTCTCATCTTCAGATCTTATTATTCTGCGAATGCGATCAGTATCGTCTTTATCGTTTTTATCGTCTTTATTGTCTTTCATAGTTCCTTATTTTTAAAAATTATTTCTAAAAAAATAGCGTTTATGCTTGAGAGTTTTAGTACTAAGCAGGCTTACTCAACACCAGCAAGTTCAACAAACCGCGCTGGCATACTTCGTCAGTTTGATTGCGGGCTTCAACGAGAGCTGTGAGGGAGCCGGCGCCTATACGTGGCAGGGCTTTCATCTCTGTGACAGTCAACACCGCATGGATAGTATCACCAATAAAAAAAGGTTTGATAAATTTCCATTCATTGATCTCGCGAAAAGCCAGGACCGTTCCTTCGATCTTGCCAGTCCGCATGATGAGTCCAACCGCAATGGATAAGCCTAAAAGTCCATGTGCAATCCGTTGACCGAATTGGGTCGTTTTGCTGAACTGCGCGTCGGTGTGAATTTGGTTGTAATCGCCTGTCAGACCAGCGAAAGAGAAGATCGCATCTTCACTCAATGTACGTCCAACGGTTTCGATTTTTTGTCCAACAGAAAATTCCTCGAAATAAAGTCCGGTCATGCTGTTCTCTCCTGAACACATGGTTTGTCATGCCTCGGAACAAGGAATCTCGTTTATTGCTGTATAGAACCCTTTGCTCCACTCACCAGAGCCTCTGCACTGCGTCTTCGCGCAGCGAACGGCGGTGCGGCTAAATTGACACACTTTAAACAGTTTTATCGAAGAGTCGTTGCTCCATTTTCATTAAAGATTGTTAATAACTATCTACCGCTCGTACCGCAGCCGCAGTCTCCATGCAGTTTATCTGTAAGTATTCAACTATCGAGCTATTAAATTATACCCTTTGACCTCTTGACCTTCTGCCCGTACAATAGAACTATGCGCGAATGGTCACTCGGCCCTGGCGACCCGCTATATCTCATGCTGGCAGCGGATGCACGCCTCAACAAACCTGATTATGTCAACGACCACATCTGGGAAGTGGATTTCGGCACTATTGAACCAGCCGCTCTCAGTCTTTATACAACCTATGGGCTGCGAGCGCGTTCGATGCGCCTTTTTCTGCGCTTCACCGAAAATGACAACACGGTCACAGATCCAAACAAATTTGTAACAAAACCGCATCTGCGCCGCTTCTATCCAAACTTCGTAACCCTCGATTTTGTTCCCATTGAAAACCTGCCGGTCATGACCGAATTATGGGTTCCTGAATCACATGCCGTGGCGGGACGCGTTGCCATCACCAACCGGAGTAATGCAACGCGCCAAGTCAGGCTCGAAGTCTGCGGGCTGCTGGCACCGCTAGATGGTCAATCCCTTACACCTACACAACAACAACTCGTCAATATTCTGGCAGGACAAACTGGAGGGCTGATTCCGGTCATCTTTATGACGGGCGGCCCAAAGCATGGTCCTGGTCCTTATCCCTCGCTCATGCTAGACCTTGAGCTTGGTCCTGGTGCGACGCGTCAACTCACCTTTGCACAGGCCGCGGTGGAAACCATCCCGGCCTCGTTTGAGCTGGCACGGCATACGGCGGCACGTCCCTGGGAAGCCGAACGCACACGTATTGAAATGCTCGATGCAGGGCAAGTCATTGATATTCACACCGGCGATACAGATTGGGACGCGGCACTAGCATTTAGTCAAAAAGCCGCGTTAAGCCTGTTCTTCCCGGGGAATGACCATCTACGACATCCATCTTTCGTACAGTCACGGCATTCTGACCATGGTTACTCACGCAAAGGCGATGGCACGGATTATCCGCCCTCATGGAATGGCCAATCCCCACTTGAATCATATTATATTTCCAGCATCCTGCAGGGTGCGCCTTATTTGATGAAAGGTCTGATCGCAAACTTTCTAGCGAGTCAAACCGAAAATGGCGAGATAGATAATAAACCCGGCCTGGCCGCGCAACGTGGCAGGTTACTGGCCGCACCCATGATTGCAAGCCTGGCGTGGAAATATTACCAAGCCACGCAGGACGAAGCATTTCTCAATGAAATTTTTTCTAAACTAGTCAAATTCTTCTGGTCATGGCTCTCGCCCGAACATGACCGCGACCGCGATGGCATGCCTGAATGGGATCATATTCTGCAAACAGGCTTTGAAGATAATCCCATCTTCGACGTCTGGCATCCCTGGTCACAAGGGTTGGATATTTCGCTGGTACATAGTCCTTCACTTGAAGCGATGTTATATCGGGAAGCGCAATCTCTCATTCAAATTGCAAAAGTAATTGGCAAGCCCGATGAAGAAACCGCTTTAGTGCAAGCACAAGCCGAAAAACTCAAAGTATCTATTAATACAAGTTGGAACGCCCGTAAAGGCCTTTACTCGTATCGCGATCGCGAGACGGGTACGATACAAGATGGCAAAGTGATTGCAAAGCGCAGGGGTGCGGGAAGTATGCGCCCTGAATTCGAATCCAAAGAGCCGGTTCGCTTATTGATCGAGGTACAGACCAAAAGTCCCGCGGTGAAGCGGCCAGAAGTAGAAATCAGTGCTTCTGCATCGCGCACGAATGGAAATGTCGAAGTTATAGGAAGCCATCAATTCCAATGGCACAGCGGTGGACTGGTGACAACAAGTCAAAATGTATTTACACAGGTCAACCGCATCAACGTGCGTGGGCTTGAAGAGAAAGATAAAGTCATCGTTAAGACCGTAGATACCACAGGTGAGGATCTAACTTTGGCGCTACCGCTTTGGGGGCGAGTGCCGGATGTGCAACATGCACAGGTAATGATCGCACGTTCTCTGCTGGACGCGGAACGATTCGATAGGCCCTTTGGACTTCCCTCCATCCCTTTGCCACCCAACCCCGATGCTGATACCGTTTCGATGAGCGTGCATCTCCCTTGGAATGCGTTGGTCGGTGAAGGACTACTGGCGTATGGGTTTAGGAACGAAGCCGCGCGCTTAACCGCACACTTGATGAACGCTGTCATCCAAAATTTAAAGCAAAATCGCTCGTTCTATCAACGCTACCATGCGGAGCGCGGCGTTGGCATTGGCGAACGCAATTCATTGCATGGACTTGCCCCCGTCGGCTTATTTTTGGAAACACTTGGCGTGAGGATCTTGTCGCCACGGCGAGTAAGGCTAGAAGGAAAGAATGAATTTCCATGGTCGGTCACCATCAAATATAAGGGGATAACGATTGTGCGTGCCCATGACAGGACCGTAGTTACTTTTGTAAATGGGGAAGCTGTGACTGTGACCGATACAGCACCATGTATTGTGGAGATATAACACCACCTCCAATATAACATCTAGAATAATAATATTACGGTTAGAATAAGGGGCAATCGAAATGAACGGCAAGACCATCCTTCTTATTGAAGAAGTCGTAATTATTCTGCTTGTAATTGCCTCAATAGTGGCAATTGTTTCGCGCCGGTTGCGTTTGCCCTATACAGTGGGACTGGTCTTGATCGGCCTCGCCATTTCTTTCTTGATAAATATCGATATTGAAATCCCGCCACAGATCATTCTGGCACTGCTAGTGCCTCCATTGGTTTTTGAAGCCGCGTTCCATATCCGGCTTGACGATTTGCGCCGGGATTTTTGGCTAATTATGCTCCTGGCTATTCCGGGAGTAATTCTGACTACATTTCTGGTCGGCGGCATGGTTGCGTGGGGAACTGGACTGGCAATCCCTGTGGCGCTAGTCTTTGGTGCACTTGTTTCCGCTACAGACCCCGTGGCGGTCATTGCACTGTTCAAGCGACTCGGCGCACCGCGGCGTTTGCAGATGCTACTTGAAGGGGAAAGTTTGTTCAATGACGGCACTGCCATCGTTATGTACGGGCTCATGTTGACGATCGCGCTTGAGAATCGTTTCAGTCTCTCGGAAAATATTGCTAATTTCCTGATTATTGCAGGGGGAGGGGTAATAGTAGGCATTGTTCTTGGAATGCTCGTCTCTAATGTGGTCGGGCAAATTGACGATTCCCTGGTTGAGACTACACTTATCCTAGTCCTTGCTTTTGGTTCCTATCTACTCGCTGAATTCTTGCATGTGAGTGGGGTACTGGCCGTCGCCGCGGCTGGTATTGTGAACGGAAATGCCGGCCCGCGCGGCATGTCACCGACGACACGTGTGGTGGTCTTCAATTTCTGGGAAACAGGCGCGTTCCTCGCAAACTCGTTTGTCTTTCTTTTGGTCGGCTTGGCAATCGACTTAAAAGTATTGGTTGAGAACTGGGAAGCCATTGGCTGGGCAATCCTTGCAGCCTTGCTGGCGCGCGTCGTCAGTATTTACGGCTTCTCTCTGCTGAGCCGCGAGATATCAACCAAATGGAAACATGTGCTTTTTTGGGGCGGACTGCGCGGTGCAATCACGCTGGCACTCGCATTGAGCCTTCCCGAAGAAGGTATCTTCGCCTCCGAACGTGGACGGTTGCAAGCAATGGCCTTTGGCCTTGTACTTTTCACTTTATTAGTACAAGGCATTTCAATGAACTGGCTAATGCGAAGCATTAAAATCATCCAGCGCGCACCCGCACAGGATGAATATGAACGTCGCCATGCCCGATTTATCGCGGGCCGAGCCGCGTATGATTATCTCAGCCGCCGAAATAAAGAAGGATTGTTATCCGAACATACCTGGCAAAGGTTAGCTCCTATCCTGCATCAGCGAAATGAACTGCTGGTGGAAGCTGTCAAGGAAGTAATGACTTCCGAGCCATCAGTCGAGGCCGAAGAACTCGATACAGCGCGTCGTGAGGCCTTGCGCGCCCAACGCGCTGCATTGGCCGACCTGTTGCACGACGGTGTTATCTCTGAAGATACTTATTCCGAACTGGTCGGTGAAGTAGATGAAGCGCTGACCAGTGATAATTTCTACTGGCCTGAGCTTGTAACAAATAATGATGCACAGAAACATATTACAAGCTTAATGATGGCCATCATCCATGAATCTGATTTCGAGTCTACCAGCGCGGCTCTTGCTGAACAGGGACTTAGTTTTGTGCATTTACCCAGCGTGGGCGGATTCTTACGCCAGGGTAACGTGACCCTGCTTATCGGTTTGCCGGAGGGATGCGAAGAGAGAGTTGTAAATGCGTTGGAGGAAAGTTGTCAACAGCGAGTTGAGTACGTTGCTTCACCAATCCCGGAAATGCGCGGCGTCATGCCAGAGCCTGTTCCAAATACTGTTGGTGGAGCTACGATTTTTACGTTTGAAGTTGAACACTGGGAAGAGTTCTGATAAGATAAAAAATATGTTTTGTCATTACAATGACATTTAGAGGAGTCGGCTATGTTGGAACAACCCATTCACCTCTTACTAATGGCAGTCGTGCAAGAACAAGATTTAGACACTGCAACACGTGCCCTGCAAACCCTTGGAATGAAAGTCACATTTTTATCCAGTGCAGGGGGCTTCCTCGGTCGCCGCAATGCTACACTCCTGATTGGCCTGCCTGAATCAAAAGAACAGGCCGCGCTCGATGCTTTACATGATGCCTGTCGCGAACGCATCGAGTATATGACCCTTCCACTGGAAGGCTCGCCCATGCCAATGCCTGCGCCCGTACCTGTTACGGTCGGTGGAGCGACGGTATTTGCATTGCCTGTGGAATGGTTTGAGCAGATATAAGAACAAACCTGACAGGTCTCGACGCGGACTCGATGGGAGATGATCTGTATCTACCCGGAAAATCCGAAAGATAATGACGCAAAGAAGACCTGTCAGGTTTCGCTACTTGAGGAGAAATAGCCATGAAAATGATCATCGTCATCATCAAGGATCATGATGCAGACCACCTTACGCAAGCGCTCACGGCTGGAAATTTCCGCGTCACGCGCATCGCTTCCACCAGCGGCTTTTTACGAAGCGGAGTTGTCACCATGTTGCTAGGCGTGGAAGATGATCAGGTGGATCAAGCGATTCAAATCGTCCGTAACAGCCTACCACCCTCGGCCTCTGCTGAAAAACGTGCCACTCTCTTTGTCGTTCCTGTTCAACGCTTTGAACAAGTATAAATATGCGGCTCAAACGAATCCTCATTGCTACCTTCATTCTGACCGCGGCCACCCTTGCCTGTACGAATCCAGTAAATATACCTGCCGAGCCTCCCAATGTGGGGACCATCGTGGCCGCGACATTCGCGGCCCTTACAGCTTCTGCGCCTGAAGCCAATGTTACGCCTCTTCCATCAACCTCTACTCTGCTACCGCTTTCTTTGTACTACCTAAACAACGACAAAACTGGACTCATCCAAGTCTTTCGCCTTGCAAAAGATGGGAATACTGTAACACAGGTCACATTCGAACCTGCAAACGTAGGAGAATTTGACCCGTCTCCTGTGGATGGTAGTGTGGTGTATGTTTCTAATAACCAACTATTACTGGTTAATGCGGATGGCAGTAATCGCCGCGTATTATTGGATGGCGGAACAGTAGATCCAAATAACGGCTTCCTTAACAATATCACCAAACCGGTTTGGTCCCCTAATGGAAAGACAATTGCCTTCGGATATCAGGGATTAAATTTCTATTCAGTTTCCACTGGGCAGAGCAATCGCGTATTAGATAATTTAGTAGACGACCTTGGGAATGGATTGACCGTCCCACACGAGCTTTACTGGCCGGACAAATACTCAGTCGATGGAAGCAAACTGCTAATCACACTTGGATATTATGAGGGTGCGTCCTCTGCGGTTTATGATCCCTCTACAAACACGCTCGTTCGACTCAAGGGTGGGGAAGGCGCGCTAATTTGCTGTGGGAAACCAAACTGGACAGCCGATAACACCAGCCTGTTCACCGGCAATCCTTCACTGGGCATGTTCAGTCCCGGCCTCTGGAAAGTGGATGCGGCCACGGGGCAGGTTACTACTCTTATTGCCGGAGATGCAGGTAACGGCACATTCAACTTTGCCAGTGAGCCTGTCCTAGCCTCCGATGGTAAACTCTATTACTTCTTTGCAAACCAGCCGGCCGGTAATGAAGCTGTCACCCGCGTGCCTCTCAAACTGGTTCGCTCCGAACCTGATGGTATAACGGGCCGCACACCGATCCGCTCCGAGACCTTCAACCTGATGAACGAAGCACTGTGGGCTCCGGATGCAAGTTTCGTCATCGTAGCAACTGCGCCAATCCAGGATGTATATCAAGGTGGTGTGGCAGAGTTGTATTACGCCGATGGGCAAAAATCCCCAGTACATCTTGTCGATTTTGCAATGAACATGAAGTGGGGGCTGTAGACCCCCATCCCCGGCCCTTCCCCCAAAAAGGGGAAGGGAGTCCCTCTCCCTTCGGGAGAGGGTGGTTTATTTCAGCAGATACTCATCAAAGAAATCAATCACTCGGCGCGTGTATTCCTCGCGATAATTAGCATACATGTTTAAATGGGGCACACCGTCCTCTGTCCATAATATTTTCGGGTCGCCAGCCGCGTTATATAGACGGTAAGGTGAATTCATAATTATTGCAGCACCATCCCAACCGTCAATGATAAACACAGGTCGCGGACTGATCTTCCCGATTTCGTCCACGGGCCGCACTTTGTGGATGCTCGCACCTGATTTCCACTCCGCAAAAAACCTAGTCATCTGCTGAATTACAGGAACCGGCACATTTACTTTGAATACATCTTCCAAAGTGGGATAAGCACTATCAATCACTAATGCTTCAATTTCGGGACGATGAGCGGCGGTCAGGACTATCGTAGCGCCGCCCATGGATCCGCCCCATGCGCCGATATGCTCTATATTAGGTTGTGATAAGGCATAATCCAAAGCGGCTTCCACATCTAATTGCTCGTAGTAGCCGAGCGTTGAAAAATCCCCGCCGCTTTTGCCATGTGCACGGAAGTCCCAAGCTAGGACGCCATATCCATGACTGGCAAACAGCACACAATAGTCTTCGAGCCGCGTAGCACCATAGCCATGAGCAACAAGAATGACCGCGCCATTTTGAGAAGGTATGTACCAGGCGGAGAGTTTGACTCCATCTGAAGTTGTCAATTCAATATCTTGATATTCGATATTATTTGCCTTGAGTAATCCCCCTGAAGCAACATAGCGTGGCGGATGGAGATGTGCTTGCGCCTGGCGGTAACTTATCCAGGTGGCTAATGCAAATAGAATAATGACAAGAAAAACTAAGGCCGTACTAAACAAATTCAACCAATATCGCCAGCCTCTATTCTTGAAAATCATACTGATAATTCAAGGTTAGACACTGAACACATATGGATACGAATTTTTCAAAAATTTCCGCCTTGCGGCGGGAGGACAAAGATCACAGAGATCAGAAAATCAGAGTTCAGAAAACAAGAACTTTTCAGGAGAGATTTGGGGACGCCACCACACGAAAACCGAAGGTGACGTTGAGGCGAGTGATGTCGCTGCCGAAGCGGGAGGCGCAACGGGCGAACCTTTCATTGATGTAGAAGGAACCACCGCGCAGCACACGGCGACCAGAAGCATTTTCATGCTCACGACCATCGTTAGCTTTATAAGGATAAGGCTTGAACAAACTATGCGTCCATTCCCGTACATTGCCTGCCATATCCGCGCAACCAAAAGGCGAGTCGCCTTGACGGGAATATAATCCGACAGACGTTGTGCCACCTTTGCCGCCGGTTGAGTTGCATTTATTTTTATCAAAATCATTGCCCCATGGCCATTCGAGCGCTTCACCCTCACCCTGCCCTCTCCCGCTGGGAGAGGGTTTCCAGCGCGCGGCTTTTTCCCATTCGGCTTCGGTGGGCAGGCGCAAAACCAAACCTGAAGGCAATTCAGCTTTGA
>WNGB01007737.1_pt1 | contig 20782 bp, 19 predicted proteins | sample 5400681 | NCBI WGS metagenome assembly WNGB01 (sample SAMN13153367, study PRJNA577476) | soil metagenome | isolation source: 115 cm soil or saprolite under grassland replicate 2 | place: USA:California | collected 2016-06-15
CGTTTATTCCAGTAGAGTTCCAGATCGTCTACCGATTTGGGCACAGCATGGTGCGCCCCTCCTACCGCGCCAATCTGCATGGCGATAACGGACAGCCGTTCTTTGGTTTGATTTTCGACCCGGAGGAACAAGGCACCGCTGACCCGGTGGACTTGCGTGGCTTTGCAAGAGCTCCAAGGCGTTTTATCGGCTGGCAAACCTTCTTTGATTTTGGCGGCGCTTACAGTGCCGATGCGCGCCCGAACAAAAGAATCGATACAAAGATTTCGACACCACTCTTCCAGCTTCCGCTGGAGACGATACCTAGCGGGACGCCGCCAGTCTCGCTGATGCAGCGCAATTTATTAAGGTGTGTCACATGGTCGCTCCCATCCGGTCAGCGCATCGCCAATGAAATGGGCATCCCGCCACTCAGTAACAGTGAGCTGGCCGAGTTACAGTCGATCCGTCCTTCGTTTGTTACTTCGACGCCGCTCTTCTATTACATTATGGGTGCACGGATCGTGGCCGAGGTATTTGTTGGACTGCTCCAGCTAGACCCTGATTCCTATCTTAGCTTACAACCCAGCTGGGTGCCGACACTGCCGACCCACGACGGAACGCCGGAAAGTTTTCGCATGATCGACTTCCTGACTTTTGTCGGTGTGGATCCAACCAGCCGTGGCCAGTAACATCCGGAGAACACAAACGGCTCGCGTGTTAGTGGAGCCTGCCCTGAGCACAGCCGAACGGGCAGCTTGCCTGAACATTCTTTCACCACACAACATAACGAAGAGAACGAAGACTGTTCTGCCCACCAAACACACGAAAAGAAGAAAACATTCCAGAGCTAGCTTTCTTCTTCGTTCGTGTAGTTAGCGTGTTTCGTGGGCATGAACTCTTATGCCCTTATCAGTGATATCCAGACAATCCGTGGTTCTTAGAGTTTCTGCATTTTCCGCGTAACGCAGCGCGGAAATTTACGAAGTACACGAATGAACGACCAGACATGACTTCTCAATTACGAGTCAAAAAGGTCAAAACAAGAAACAAATTAAGTTTATGAAACATCGAAACACAATATTCACAACAATACTCTTGGCGTTTGGCGTCCTTGCGCTTTCCCCTATTGCACAAGCGGTTGTCCCTGCCCCGGACGGAGGCTATCCGGGCTATAACACCGCTGAAGGGCAGAACGCACTGTTTAGCCGCACCACAGGCGTATACAATACAGCCCTTGGCGCTTTTGCGCTTTTCGGCGATACGACCGGCACTGGCAACACCGCTGTGGGGATTAATGTTCTGCGCAATAACGTCACTGGCGGCTTTAATACGGCCGTGGGACTGAACGCGCTCTATCAGAATACCGCGGACTCGAACTCGGCTTTTGGAGCGTATGCACTCTTTGCCAATACCGATGGCATTTACAACAGCGCCTTCGGTTATCGCGCACTTGCGGCGAACACCGGCAGTGGCAACACGGCCAACGGTTATCAAGCGCTTTTTAGCAACACCAGCGGAGTCAACAACACGGCAACAGGCGTTTCAGCGCTCTATTCCAACAATACTGGGAGTAACAACACAGCCGACGGTGCGGCGGCGCTGGCACTCAACCGTGGTGGCGTTGACAACACCGCCATCGGCGCAGAAGCGCTCATAAACAATACTAGTGGCAACTTCAACACGGCTATTGGTTGGGAAGCACTGGCTGCCAATGACAATGGCGGCGCCAACACGGCTATCGGTTACCAAGCGCTCTTTCGAAACGCCACCGGCGCAAACAACACAGCCATCGGTAACGGCGCCGGCGCAGCCGTTAGAACGGGCAGTTTCAATGTCTATCTCGGTACAGGCGTAGGTGGTGTGGCTGACGAGGTCGGTCACACCTATATTTCCAATATCGCTTCGACTCAGCAGAATCTTTCGGTTGTCACTGTGGACTTAGCGACCGGCTTACTTGGTCACGAGTTTTCATCCCGACGTTACAAGGAGGACATCAAACCGATGGACAAAGCCAGCGAAGTGCTCTTCGCACTGAAGCCAGCCAGCTTCCGCTACAAGAAGGACATCGATCGAAGCCAAACTCTCGATTATGGCCTCATTGCCGAGGATGTGGCTAAAGTTGATCCCAACCTGGCCGTCCGCGATGGCAAGGGTCAAATCGAGGCCGTGCGCTACAACGCGGTTAATGCCATGCTGCTCAACGAGTTCGTCAAAGAGCACAAGAAAGTGGAAGAACAGGCGCGTGAAATACACAAACAGAAAGCCACGATCGGCGAACTGAAGAAAGGGATGGAGGTTCTCACGGCGCAACTCAGGGACCAAGCGTCCCAAATCCAAAAGGTGAGCGCACAGCTCCAGATGAGCAAGCCTGCGCCGAAAATGATTGCAGCTGATCAGTAAGAATTGCAGCTGAAGGCAAACACTCTCCCAAACAATAAAAACCTTTACAACCCTATGAAAGCATTAATTCAACTCAGGCAATTCCAAAGGCTGTCGGAACTTCTGATTCCCCTGCTGGTTTCCTGCTTTGCCCTTTCCCCGATTGCGCAAGCGGTGACGCCGGCGCCGGACGGAGGCTATCCGGGGGGCAACACGGCAGAAGGGCAGAACGCCCTTTCAGGTCTCACTACGGGCACATACAATACAGCAGTTGGCTTCTTTTCACTTACGAACAACGCCGAAGGCCAGTTTAACACGGCTGTCGGTGCTGGAGCACTCCTGGCCAACACTGCAGAACTCAATACTGCAACTGGCGCCGGCGCACTTTTAAACAACACGACAGGCTTCCAAAACACAGCTAATGGAGCGTTCGCACTTTTGCAGAACACAACGGGCGGCGACAACACGGCGAGCGGTTTTGGAGCGCTCCAGCTCAACACCACTGGCGTCCTCAACACAGCCGATGGCCTTGGGGCGCTCCAGGTTAACACTACCGGCGGCGTCAACACCGCCGACGGTGCCCTATCGCTCGCTTCTAATACCACCGGCGTCAGCAATACGGCCACTGGTGCTCAAGCGCTGTTTGTGAATGCGACCGGCTCCAACAACACGGCCGATGGTTATCAAGCGCTCGCGGCCAGCACCACAGGCGGTGGCAACACGGCCATAGGCTATCAAGCGCTCAATCACAACACCACTGGTAGCAACAACATCGCACTGGGCGTTGGGGCTGGCTCCAATATCATAACCGCCAGCGACACGATCTGTATCGGTGCTGTGGGTCTCGATGTGACTGACGGTTGTTATATCGGCCATGTCTTTCAGGAAGCAATCGATCCCGACAATCTTCCCATGGCGATTGATGTCCATGGAAAGGTGGGCACCCTGCCCTCCTCGCGCCGCTTCAAGGATGACATCAAAGCGATGGACAAGGCCAGCGAGGCCGTCCTGGCACTCAAGCCAGTGACCTTCCACTATAAGAACGAGACTAAATGCAGCTCGCGATTCGGTTTGATCGCCGAGGAGGTAGCCAAAGTTGATCCGGATCTGGTGGCGCTCGACAAGGAAGGAAAGCCCTACACCGTGCGCTACGACCAGGTGAACGCGATGTTGCTCAATGAGTTCCTGAAAGAACATCGCAAAGTGCAGGAACTGGAAAAAGGAATGGCAACCCTCGCCGCGCAGCTCAAAGAGCAGGCAGCGCAAATCCAAAAGGTGAGCGCCCAGGTTGAGATGACCAAACCCGCGACAAGTGTGGTTCTTAATAACCCGTAGAGTGTAAGTTTGTGGCCGGGGTCGCCGACCCCGGCTACAGCTGCAGCAAAGAAGCAAAAATAGACTGATAGAATTGAAGTATATGAAATCAGCAATCAACATCGAAACAGCATCATTTCCTACCCGCCGGCACTGCCGGCAGGTTCTCTTCACGCTCGGCGTCCTTGCGTTTTGCCAAGCCGCGAACGCAGTTGTCCCAGCGCCCGACGGCGGCTATCCGGGCTACAACACAGCCGAGGGCCAGAACGCGCTGTTTAGCCTCACTACGGGCGTATACAACACGGCCCTTGGGGCCTTTTCGCTTTTTAGCGGTACCACCGGCACTGGCAACACCGCCGTAGGCATTAATGATCTGCGTAATAACGTCACCGGCTCTTTCAATACGGCCGTGGGATTGAACGCGCTCTATGCTAACCACGCTGACGACAACTCGGCTTTCGGATCTCACGCGCTCTTTGCCAACACTATCGGCATTGTCAACAGCGCCTTTGGCTGGGCAGCGCTGGCGTCGAACACTCAAGGCAGCGGCAACACGGGCATCGGTGTTCAGGCCCTCTCGAGAAACGTAACCGGCATCGGCAACACAGCCACGGGCCGCAGTGCGCTCGCATTCAGTGCCGGCGACTTCAACACAGCGATTGGCTATAGCGCCGGCAGCAACGTAACAACGGCCAGTAACGTCATCTGTATCGGCGCAGAAGTGGCCGGTGCGGACGTAAGCGACAGCTGCTACATAGGAAATATTTTCAACCAAACATCGTTTAATGGAATGCCGGTTCTCATTAACGGAGACAACAAGCTCGGTACCACCACTTCCTCGAAGCGCTTTAAAGAAGATATCAAGCCAATGGACCACGGCAGTGAAGCTCTCTTCTCACTCAAACCGGTCACCTTCCATTACAAAAAGGAGATTGACCCGCAAGGCGCATCGCAGTTCGGACTTGTGGCCGAAGAGGTGGAAAAGGTAAATCCTGATCTGGTGGTGCACGACAAGGAAGGCAAACCCTACAGCGTACGCTACGACCAGGTGAACGCGATGTTGCTCAACGAATTTCTTAAGGAATATCGCAAAGTGCAGCAACAGCAAGCAACCATTGGGAAGCTGAAGTCAACTGTCGCCCACCAACAGAAAGGCATGGAAGCTATAACGGCACGATTGAACCAACAGGCCGCGCAAATCCAGAAAGTCAGCGCCGAGATTGAATTGAATAGACCTGCGGCGCAAATGGTTCTCAGCAACCCCTAAAGCGAAAATAACCACGAACAAGAACATGAAAATTACAATCCTACGAATCACAACTTTACTTGGACGGCCGTTTTTGCGCCGCAACTTTCTTCGCATTGCCGTCGCCCTTAGCTCAGTTGCGCTTGCCCAGGGGGCGCAAGCCGTTAGTCCGCCGCCCGACGGAAGCTATCCCGGTGGCAACACCGCGGAAGGGCAAAACGCCCTTTTCAGTGTCACCACTGGCACATACAATACGGCAGTTGGTTTTTTCTCACTCAAGAGCAACACCGAGGGCCAGTTCAACACGGCAGCTGGCGCAGGAGCGCTCCTGGTCAACACCGGTAACCAAAATACGGCCACTGGCGCTGGGGCGCTTTTGAGCAACACCGACGGAGTCGGCAACACCGCCAATGGAGCGTTTGCCTTGTTTAACAATATAGATCACAGCTTCAACACCGCCAATGGCTTTCAGACGCTCTTTACAAACAGGACGGGTCAAGACAATACGGCAACTGGGGCTCAAGCGCTTTTCTCTAACGACGGTGATCCTACTAACAACGAGGGATCTGAGAACTCAGCTTATGGAACTGATGCGCTCTTCAGTAACACCACTGGATACGCTAACAGTGCCTTCGGCTCGGGCGCGCTGGACACCAACACGAGTGGTAGTTTCAATACGGCCGCCGGTTTTCTTGCGTTGGGCGGCGCCTTTGCCTCACCTGGCGGTACTCTTCAGACAGGCAACTTCAACACGGGCGTCGGTGAGCGTGCGCTTGGCGACATCACCACTGGCAACGGCAACACGGCTCTCGGGGCAGAGGCAGGATCAGCAGTAAACACGGCTAATAACGTGATCTGCGTCGGTGCAGGGATCTCTGGTATCTCTAGCGTTGTCGGCGAGGTGGATAATAGCTGCTATATCGGCAGTATTTACAGCGCACCGGTCGATGTTCTCACAGCGCTTCCGGTATTCGTAGACCAAGATGGTAAACTTGGCACGCAGGGCTTCGATGGAAGCAAAATAGCGGTATCTGGTCTCAACGACGGCTGTCCGCAAGGTATCGCTAATGAACTCCTCAAAGAGCATCACAAGACCGACGAACAGCAAGTGCGGATCACTGACCTCGAGTCCAAGGTAGCAAAACAGGAGGCGAAAATTGTCCAGCAAGAGGAACAACTGGAGCTTCTAACCGTGCAACTCAAGGAACAGGCAACTGAAATGGCGATAGTGACCACGCAAATTAAGATGAGCAGCCCCTCCACAAAAGAAGTCGTCCAGAAGTAATCGCTCGCTACTTATCTCGGGCGGCCTTGACGATTTGAACGAAGCTGCGCGGATCGAGGCTGGCACCCCCGACAAGAGCACCATCGATGTCGGGCTGGCTCATGAGCTCGCCTGCGTTTTCCGGTTTAACGCTGCCGCCGTACAGAATGCGCACGCGCTCGGCCGTCGCGTCGTCGGCCATGGCGTGCAAAGTGTGGCGAATGAACGCGTGGGCTTCCTGCGCTTGAGCGGGCGTGGCATTGCGGCCGGTGCCGATGGCCCAGACCGGCTCATAGGCGATCACTGTTTCCTGCAATTCCTTTGGACTCAAACCGGCGAGACTGCCACGCAGCTGGATCGATAGGATTTTTTCCACATTGCCCCTATCCCGCTGCTCGAGCGTTTCCCCAACACAAACGATGGGACGTAGCGTCGCCTCATGCGCGGCGCGCACCTTGCGATTCACGATTTCGTCAGTCTCACCAAATAAAGTGCGGCGTTCGCTGTGCCCGAGCACGACGTAATGCACAAACAAGTCGCGCAGCAGCGCAGCGCTGATTTCGCCGGTAAACGCGCCACGCTTCTCCCAATACATATTTTGCGCCCCCACTTTTATATTTTGCGCCTTGCCGAGTGCTTCCATCACTTTTGCAATCGCAGTGAAAGGCGGTACGATCACCACTTCCACATCGGTAATGTCCCCCAGATCCAGCAGCATCGACTCGACAAATCGCGCCGACTCCGCCTGGGTCATGTTCATCTTCCAATTAGCGGCAACGATTTTCTTTCTCATGTGATTGAATTGTCATTCCGAGCGAAGCGAGGAACCTCCCAACTTTTCGAGGGCGTGGCAAATCTTTCGTCACTTGCGAGATCCCTCGTTACACTCGAGATGACAAGCAGCGCGGTGACGATGTTTTTCTCATGTAATTGGATTTCCCGCCATAAATTCAGAACTGAAAATAAATGAAGGGCGTGTAGTGCGGCGGAACAAATAAAAGGACGACCGCAAAAGTGCAACCATAAGCCGCTGCGAAGACTGGGGCAGGCCAGCGTCGCCATAATTCAGCAAACCATCGGCGAGAATTGAGCCAATGGATGAAGGCGAGTGCCCCAACCAGCAGGAGCAACCATCGGTGGAAATGTTCGTTGCCACCGCCGTGAAACAGGGTGAACTGCTTTAGTATTGTTCCCGCACTACTGAGGTCATGTGCGCGGAAAAAGATCCAGGCAACGCATACCGCGTAGATCGTAATCGGCCACGCAAGCCAGCGCATCGCCCGCGCAGCCCACTTGAGACCCTCGGTAAGGCGGATCCACTCGCGATGAATGAGGAGTGCGGTTCCATGTAACGCGCCCCAGATAACAAACGTCCACGCAGCTCCGTGCCATAGGCCGCCGAGAAGCATCGTGATCATGACATTGCGGTAAGCAAACCCGCGCGAGCCGCGATTTCCACCCAGTGGAATGTAGAGATAATCGCGGAGCCAGCTCGAGAGACTAATGTGCCAGCGCCGCCAGAAATCAGAGACGTTCCGGGCAAAATATGGAAACTGGAAGTTGTTCGGTAATTGATACCCCAGTAGGCGGGCAGCCGCGATAGCCATGTCTGTGTACCCGGAAAAGTCGCAGTAAATCTGGATTGCGTAGAACAGCACGCCAATCCACGCGCTCGTTGCCGTAAAGTTCGCCGGATGAGCGAAGTAGCGATCGACGGTCGGTGCGACTCCATCGGCAATGCACGCTTTTTTAATAAATCCCGCCAGGAATAACATCACCGCGCCCCGCACATCGACATTGGAAAACTTCTTGGCCGAGACCAGCTGCGGTAGAAAGTACACTGCACGGACAATCGGTCCCGCTACCAGGGGCGGGAAAAAACTGACGAACAAAGAAAGATCGACAAAATTCGAAATAGGACGCTGCTTCCCGCGGTACACATCGATCGTGTAGCTCATCGAGTGAAACGTGTAGAAGCTAATGCCGACCGGCAGAATGATGTTGAGCGTGTTCACGCTCGTCGGTAAACCGAGCCAGGCCAGAAACCCGGACGCCGAAGAAATGAAAAAGTTAAAGTATTTGAAAAAAGCCAGGACGCCGAGATTGACGCATACGCTGGTGGCGATCCAGAAGCGCCGCCACGCCGGACTTTCACTACGTCCGAGCATTTGTCCGACCATGTAATCCACCGTCGTGGACCCAAGGACCAGGAACGTGAATTTCCAATTCCAGGCCGCGTAAAAACCATAGCTGCAGAGGAGAAGCCACACCTTTCGCGCGGTGTTGTTGCGCATCGCCCAGTAGACGATGAACACAAGCAGAAAAAACCAGAGGAAGCGAAATTCAACGAAAGACATTCGAACAGAGAATAGGATGTGAACTTAAGCTGACAGCCATTGATTGGATCACTTGATGCCACCTGCTCGCGCAAGCTCCACGAAATTCGCCGCCACAATACGCGTGAATTCGTCCGCTCCTGATTTAGTCAGATGCTGCCCATCGCGACGTACGCTGCTACGAAAGAGGCTCGGATAAGTTCGAGGGTCATTAAACGCCATCACAACGCCCGGCGCCCCTGTACTTTCGGTGGCGATGTTAATTTGCGTTGTGCTTGGCGTGAGCAAAAAGATTGGCGCGGCTCCAATATTCCTGACTTCTCGCGCGCATTGCAGGTAGGCTTCCGCGGCATAAGAAGAAAGCGGACGTGTCCCGGCTTGTGCCATCGCAGCCGCGAGCCCACGCTCATACGCTTCGGCCTGGCTGGGAGACATTCGATTCGGTCTGGTCACGTAACCATCGCTTGCGGCGCCGAGGTAGCTGGCGCGACGTTCCGTTGCGTTGTGACTCAAGAAATAGTCCAGAACATCACCTGCTCTTGCGACGTTGGTATAATTTTTTTCAAACTGCCCCGCATAAAATGTCAGCAGGCTGCGCGTGCTTTTCTCGCCGTTTTGGCGCAGCATGATATCGCGAAGTTTCGCGGGATTCGGCAGCCAAAGCGGATCAGTGCCGGCCTCGGTAAGTTTTCGTAAAAGGAGAGATACCCGCTTCCAGTCGGCCCAGTAGAGCGCACGTCGGCTGGTCTGGTTTTCGGGGGACCACTTCGTTTGCAGTTCATCGTATTCAATGAAAACCCATCTCAAATTGCGCGGCTTCAGGTTTAAGATCTGCTCAAGCAGATAAGCCGTTTCGGGCAAATACATGCCGCCAATGCCGAAGTTGAAGCTGTGCGTCGGCATCCCGCTCTCGCGAGTGACGCGATCAAAAATAGCGGGTGAGATCTGAAAGTAGACGCGGCTCGATCCAATAAAGAGTGTGTCAAATTCGTCCTTGTGCGCAGCGAAAAATCGGAATTTTTGCGAGACGCCGTCGTCGATTTCTGGAAATGGCAGGATCGCGCGCAGACCGATGCACGTTATGAAGAATGCGGCTGCACCAATGCCCGTATTAGTCAGTGCTCGGATGACAGTCTTGCCGCCGGTGGGTTTGTGTGGCGCCGGAGGCTCAACGTGAACCTTCGAAACGGGCTCGCGGACTGGCACAGCCTATTTCCTGTCGCTTAACGCCGCGACGCCAGGCAACTCATTGCCTTCCAATAACTCCAACGATGCGCCGCCACCGGTAGAGATAAACGTCATTTTACCGGCAAGCCCGGCTTGTTTCACCGCGGTCACAGAATCGCCGCCGCCAATGATTGTCGTCGCACCCGATTGCGCAAGCGCCTCTGCAATTGCAATCGTCCCCTCGCCGAACTCGGGAATTTCGAAAACGCCCAGTGGTCCGTTCCACAGAATCGTTTCGGCCTTGGCGATTTCCTCCTGGTAAAGTGCAATCGTCGCCGCGCCGATATCGACTGCCTGCCATCCATCACTGATCCCATGCTGGGGCGAGAGTCGACTTGTATTTCGCATGTTTGCACCAGCGCGAATTTCGTCTGCTTCCGCGGCGTCAATCGGTAGCAAGATTCTTACGCCGCGTTTCTTCGCCATCCCGAGAAGCTCGCGCGCAAGATCGAGTTTATCCGATTCGACCTTGCTTGCGCCGACCGGAATCCCTTCCGCCTTTAGAAACGTGTTTGCCATAGCGCCACCAATCAAAATGACATCGGCCTTTTCCATTAGCGCCTTCAAAACGCCGATTTTATCGGAAACCTTGGCACCGCCTAAGATGACAAGGAAGGGCTTGGCCGGATTCTCAAGGCCGTCACGCAGGTGTTTCAATTCCTTCTCCATCAGAAAACCCATGGCCGATTCGCTCACGAATTTTGTGATCCCCACTGTGGACGCGTGCGCGCGATGAGCCGCGCCAAACGCATCGTTGACGTACAGATCGCCGAGGCTGGCGAGCGTTTTCGCAAAATCGGGATCGTTTGCTTCTTCACCGGGCTGGAACCTCAAGTTCTCGAGCAGTGCAACGTCGCCGTTCTGCATATGTTCGACGATTTTTTCCGGCGCTTCACCAGTCGTATCGTGACTGAAAATGACCGGCTGATGGATTAGCGAGTGTAAATAATCGCCGATCGGACGAAGCGAATATTTTTCAACTGGCTTCCCTTTCGGGCGGCCAAAATGCGACATCAAAATCGTTTTCGCGCCGTGCTCTCGCAGATAGTTGATCGTGGGCAGAGTTTCGCGAATCCGCGTATCGTCGGTGATACGGACCTTGCCGCCGCGCAGTTCCGTCGGCACGTTGAAATCCACTCGAACCAACACGCGTTTTCCGCGCACATCGAGATCACGAAGTGAAAGCTTCGTCATTTCCTAATTGAAAACGATTACGAGCAGGAGCACGAGCAAGATTGCAGGGCCTATTTCGCCAGCATTTCCATCAATTCCACGCAGCGATTGCTATAGCCCCATTCGTTGTCGTACCAGCCGACCACCTTTACGAAGCGGTTCCCAAGCATAAGCGTCAATTGGCTGTCGAAAATGCAGGAGTGTGGATTGCCCACGATATCTTGCGAAACGAGCGCTTCATCGCTGTATTCGACAACCCCTTTGTAGCTTTTATCCGACGCAGCTTCTTTGAATGCGGCATTGATCGCATCCACGGTCGCGTCGTTCTCCAGCGCGGCGGTGAGATCCGTGACGGATCCGTCGGGAGTGGGGATGCGAAAGGAGCCGCCATTCAGTTTCCCTTTCAAATCCGGAATCACTTCTCCGATCGCTTTGGCCGCCCCTGTAGTCGAAGGAATGATGTTGATCGCCGCCGCTCGAGCGCGTCTCAGATCGCTATGCGGGAAATCGAGGATGCGCTGGTCATTCGTGTAGCTATGGATCGTGCTCATGAATCCGTGCGCGATGCCGAATTTGTCATGCAAAACCTTTGCCATCGGCGCAAGGCAGTTGGTAGTGCAGCTGGCATTGGAAACAATCTTATCTTTCCCGGGGTCGTAGATATTGTCGTTGATACCAATGCAAATCGTCGCGTCGGGGTTTTTTGCTGGCGCGCTGATCAGCACTCGTTTAGCGCCTGCTTTTAAATGCAGTTCGGCTTTGTCGCGGCTGGTGAAGAACCCGGTCGACTCGAGCACAACATTAATGTCCAGTTTTTTCCAAGGCAGGTTCGCCGGATCGCGGTCCTTCAGGATTCTAATTTTGTGCCCGCGTACGATGATGTTTTCGTCGTCATAACCGATTTCGCCGTCGAATTTGCCGTGCACTGAGTCCCATTTGAGCAAATGCGCCAGAGTGTGCGTATCGGTCAGATCATTGATGGCGAGGACTTGCTCGACTTGTTTTTGCGTCATGGCGCGAAGGACGTTGCGTCCGATGCGCCCGAAACCGTTGATTGCGTAGTTAGCCATAGGAAAACGTTAAAGGGTTAAAGGGTTGAAGAGTTAAACCGTTACGCGGAAAACGTCCAACGTCCAACTCCGAAGCGGTGGGTGGTATCGGCATCTGGCTGATGGACTCGGCTGAAAGCCGATGCCAGGGCCGGAGTTGAGAGGTGGGCGTTAAGCATTCAGTTTTTCGTTGTGAGAACTTGCATCGCACTACTTGTCGCCTGGTCAGTCTTTTCCCTTCAGACCGTCCATGCCGGCCCGACGAAGACGATCCTCGTCCTGGGTGATAGTCTTTCTCAGGGTTTTGGAGTCACGCCAAGCGAAGCCTATCCGATGTTGCTTGCAAAGAAGTTACGCGTTGCAGGCTTGAATTTCCAGGTAACCAATGCCAGCGCGGCGGGCGGCACCACAGAAGGCGGCTTGGAGCGGCTCCCGGCTCACCTGAAACGCAAGATCGACATCTTCATTGTGGAGCTCGGGATCAACGATGCTTTTCGAGGAGTGCCGGTTAATCAAATCCAAAACAATCTTCAGCAGATCATCGATAAGGTGACGGCGCGAAATCCACGTGTGCGAGTTGTGATCGCCGGGATGCAACTACCAAATCACGCAGCCGACGATTACGTTTCCGCGTTTGGCAAAATGTTTGCCGATCTCGCTGCCAAAAACGGCGCGGCACTGGTACCGTACCTCCTGCAGAGCGTGGCAGGCGATCCTTCAATGAATTTGTCCGATGGAATTCATCCAAACGCAGCCGGCCAAAAGATTCTTGCCGAAACCGTCTGGCACGTGCTCGAACCCATAGCGCGCCAGATAGCGGTCATCCCGAGCGCAAGCGAGGGACCTCGCTGATGATCCTTGATCACACAAATGAGCTCGTGTGATCCACAACGAGCGTGAGATCCTTCTCCCGCGACTGCGGGATCAGGATGACAGCGCGTAACACGACCATAATGCGGCCGTCGCACGTTAGTTTAAGAAAAAGTCAAGAACCATGGACCCCGCACGACCAAACGAACCCGATCCATCCGACCCGTTCAATCCTGAGCGGGCCGATCACGCCGTCCTGGAAACGATCGAGATCGCCACCGAAGGCGAAGATTGCGATGATTGTGTGCGCAAGCTGCGACCCGTGCTGAAAAGAGTTGCTGGCGTGAAGGATGTAAAAGTCGATCTGAAGCATGAGCGTGTCATCGTCACGTTTGACGCGCGTAGGACGCATACGCCCGATCTTCACGATGCGATCCTAAACAGCGGATACAAACCCGGACCGACGGCAGATTGAGATGCGCACACTCAATGGCGGGTCATCCCGAGCGGAGCGAGGGACCTCGCAATCGAAGCTTGAAACACGTTGGCTCGGATGAAGATCAGCCTCTCTTTGTGAGGTCCTTCTCCCACGACTGCGGGATCAGGATGACGACACAATTAAATCGCTGGTTGTTGTTGGGTAAGGCAATGAAATGCGCCAAGGCCCCAAATCAGTTCGCGGCAATCGATCCCGATAACGCGACGATTAGGAAAACATTCGCGCAGGACCGACAGTGCGACTTCGTCAGCCGGATCGGCGAACGTTGGCGCAAGCACACAAGTGTTTGCGATGTAGAAATTCGCATACGTAGCCGGCAGCCGTAGGTCTTCGCGCATGATCTTCTTCGGCATCGGGAGCGTAATGATGTCGAGCGCGCGACCGCCAATTTTCATTGCCTGCAGGCGTGCCAGATTTTTCTGCAGCGGCTCGTAATTTTCGTCGTCGCGATTTTCTTCGACAACAGTCACAACCGCCGATTCGGAGACAAACCGCGCCAAATCGTCAATGTGGCCGTCCGTGTCGTCGCCAGCGATTCCGTCGCCGAGCCAGAGAATATCGCGAACGCCCAGGTAATCGCGCAGGCGTTGTTCAATCTCTTCGCGCGAAAGATTTGGATTTCGATTTTTGTTTAATAAACACGACTCGGTCGTAAGCAGCGCGCCCGCGCCGTTCACATCAATCGCACCGCCTTCCAAAATCATGCCCGGATAAAACACTGGCACGTCGAGAATCTTCGCGACGCGCGTCGGCGCAACTTCATCCAAATCGAATGGCGGATATTTGTTTCCCCAGGCGTTGTAATTCCAATCCACAACCGCAAGCTTTGGATCGATCTCACGAGTGAGGAAAATCGGTCCATGATCGCGGCACCAGGGCTCGTTTGTGGGGACAAGATGAAACGAGATTCGTTCCATTGCTAACCCGCGTAACACTTCGCGCGCTTCAGCTTCGTGTGCGCCGTTGCAGATATTGATACAAACTTGTTCCGATTCGATCAGCGCCTCGACCATCGCTCGCAACGCCGGCATGACGCGATCGAATGAATCCGGGAAACTGATTCCTTCGCGTCGTGGCCAGGAGAGCCACGTCGCGGCGTGCGGTTCCCATTCCGCTGGCATGCGATAGCCGAGGGCTGCTGGAGTTTGCGAACGGTTTTCCATGGACGCCAAAGTTCAACTCCGAAGTAATCGCGAGCAAGCGTTCAACGCCCAACATCCAACTCGAAATCGGTATAGATCGACCGCGATTCCGTCGCTAAGCCGTTCGCCCAGCTGCGGGTTTGTAAATCGCCCCAACGATTGCGCCGACGATTATCATCTCAATGAGGCCGCTGATGCTCCCGTAAATGATCAACTTTTCGGGAAATGGCTGAAGGGCATAGATGGCCAGACGCATGCCGATCGCTGCAATCTCCAACAGGAACCCCAGCCGGATTCCCGCCATTACGCCGCCGCCGGCGAAGCCGCTCGCATAAATCGCCACAAACGCGAAAATCAAAAGCGCCTGGCCGATGATGATCCAGTGAAACAAGCTCATCATTTCACTTTGCGATCGCCAGAGATTCGGCGTTTCTGCGTAAACGTCCTTGAGCAAGACACCGTTCAGGAACCAACCCCAGAAGAACATGAATACGTATGCGGCAACGAACGCCAAGATGAATCGCTTCATGAATTGCTATACTCCTAAATCCTATCGAGTTGGGACGAAGCGCGGCGAGTCGGTTAAGGCGAGCGTTCCTTTACAAACGTAATATTCGCAGGCGCTGCCTTGTAGATCCCGCCGATGATTGCGCCTGCGATCGCGAATTGGATCAAGTCGCCAACAATCCAGCCGCAGAGGATCTTGGTCGTCAGCGGCTGTACCGCGAAAGTGATCATGTCAGCGCCGGCATATATCAGTGCTACCAGAATCGCGAGCGTCGCGCACGCGCCTGGGCCACCCCCCGGGACAAAACGTGCACAAACCAGCGTGAGAAAGAATGCCATCACCATGTGCCCAAAAACGAGCGTTGAGAAGTGATTACCAAAATCGGCTTCGGTTCGCCAAAGTGTTGGCACTTCCTGATGCGCGCCATGCATTAGCTTTCCGTACCAGAGGAAGCCAAACAGGAAGATGAAACCAAACGCTGCAACGAATGCGACGAAGAATTTTTTCCAGTCCATAATTTCTTTCGGTTGAGGTTTTTCTTGAATCCCATCAGCCCAGCGGTCTTCATCGCAAAATCGCGTTCCGCTGTCGATCTAAAATTTGCTGCAGGCGCGGAACACGCGCTCGCGCCGGGGCGGGATTGGCGTGGCAGGCGGGAAACGAAGCCAGAAACGACGAAGCCTGTCTGTTCCGTCATTCGGATTTCGTCATTCTTTCGTCATTAGACATTCGTCATTGCATTCGTTTCAACGTGCAAACCCAACTCACGCAAAAGGACTACGTCTACGAATTCGCGCCTGCGAAAAAACAGAGTGCCTGACCCTCGCGTGAAAGCCGGGTGCGCCCAGCTGCCAGGCGAACTCGCGCCTTCGGCAAAGCGATTCGCGTTACAGCAACCAGACGAATCAGCTCAAAGATATCCACCGGCGGTTGCTCGGCCAACGGCGTGCCAGGCATCGGCATTAAGCAGTTGATCGGCACGCTTTCGGGAGCCGGATCCAAGCTGCTCAAGACTTCCAGCATTCGCAACCGGTCGGTCTCTGTTTCCCCCATGCCGATGATCCCGCCGCAACAGACTGACATACCGCTTTCCTGCACGGCGGCAATGGTATCGAGGCGGTCCTGAAATGTATGCGTGCTCACAATTTCCGGATAAAACTCGGGCGAAGTGTCGAGGTTATGGTTGTAGGCCGTAACGCCGGCGGCTTTAAGTTTGTGCGCCTCCACGGAACCGATTTCTCCGAGAGTAACGCATACCTCCATGCCGAGCTGGCTTACTTCCCGAACAATCTCCAGCACGCGCTCAAATTTTTCCGAACCATCGCGCACGCCGCGCCAGGCTGCCCCCATGCAAAACCGCGTCGCGCCTTGTAAACGCGCCCGGTGTGCAGCAGTCATGACATCTTCCAGAGATAGTAAATCTTCGCGCTCAATGCCGGTGGAATAACGAGCGGATTGCGCGCAATAAGCGCAGTCTTCGCTGCAACCGCCGGTCTTGATGCTGAGCAAACTGCACCGCTGCACTTCTTCGCCACGCCAATGCTGAAGATGAACAGCGCGGCTTTGCGAAATGAGGTCAAATAGGGGCTGATGGTAGAGCTTTTCGAGTTCCCGAAACGTCATCGCGTGATCGCGATGTTAAATCCGAAATCCGAAATCCGAAATCCGAAATTTAGTCAGCCCACTTGTCTGACTGCGAAACGAGGACGGGCAGCTCTTCCATCATGTACTGAGTCTTTCCGACCGCACCGATCATGCGCACGCCCGTAGCCGCATGCCATTTCTTCGACATCTCTTCGCCAGTGTGGCAACCCCAACTTTTAACGAAGGCATGCCGCGCAAAAATGCCACGTTTGATCTTCGTCAGCTCGCTGTCATGTAGCCAGGATTTACAAGCGCTATCGATGTTGTTGCTGTAATCGAACATGAAACATGCTCGATTCGAGTGACCGAAATATTCAAAGCCCATGATTTTCACCTGGTCTCGTGGCTGGCCGTTATTTAGATACTCGATCACCGCGGAGCCGGGGCCAAACCAGACAAGGTTGATGTTAAGTTTGTCGCGCACGGTCCCGATCAGGCTGATGAGGTCCTGCTTTTCCTGTTTGGCGCGATCCTCGTAACCCTGCCTGTAAATGAGCCACGTGATCTTCGCATCCGGTCCGAGCTCGGCGCGCAATTGTTCGGTCCGCAGGCGCGCAGCCCGAACAAAGTTCGCCCACCAATGATCGTGCGGATAAGTCTTGTATTTTTCCCATTGATACATTGACGGCCCGCCGACCAAGAGAATGTACTCACCTGATGTCGGCGATGCTGCGTGCGCACCCAAGGCGAACATCGACAAAAAACAAACGAGCAAGAAGCGTTTCATCATGGCCGGCGAAGGCACTATTTATGCAGGGCGCGAGATTGTGCAAGTGATAGGGCGCGATTAGTTAGCGACATCGCGCTGCGATGTCCGGACGCCGCAGCGCGGCGTCCCTACCACGGTGGTTCAACTTCACCGCGCACGAGATCTTCCCATGTTTGCCGTTTTCTAATCAGCGCAAACTTGTTGCCGCGAACCAGCGCTTCCGCGGGCAAAGGGCGCGAGTTATAGTTGGATGCCATCACAAAACCGTACGCGCCAGCGCTCATGATGGCGAGCAGATCGCCTTCATGGAGTTCTGGTATTTCCCGATTCAGCGCAAAGAAATCGCCTGACTCGCAAACCGGTCCGACAATATCGATCTTCTCCGTGCCGGCATCTGACACTGACGCCCTACAGACCGGTACGATCTCGTGATAGCTCTGATAAAGCGCAGGTCGAATCAGGTCGTTCATGCCGGCATCGACAATAGCGAATTTCTTCGCGCCTGTTTTTTTGATGTAACGCACGCGGGTCAGCAATACGCCACCGTTTCCTACAAGGAAACGGCCAGGCTCGACCAGGATTCGAACGTCAAGCTTACGCAAGGGTGGAACAATTGCCTCAGCGTAATCGCGGACGCTGAACGCAAACGATTCGCTGCTGTGCTCGTGCCACCATTTGCCTGATCCGCTCTCGAGTGCGCGCTGGTAAACGATTCCCATGCCGCCACCAACGCTAAGGAATTTGATTCCGTATCTTGATTTCAGCTCACGCACGATTGGCGCCACTTTTCCAATCGCGCTCGCGAAGGGCTTGGCTTCTGCAATTTGCGAGCCGATATGCATTTGGACGCCGACAATCTCGACATTGCGCATTTTGGCGGCTTGCTCGTAAACCGCGCCGATGCGATCCAGGGCGATACCGAACTTATTTTCATGCAAACCAGTTGAGATGTACTCATGCGTATGCGGATCGACATCGGGATTCACCCGCAATGCAATCGGCGCGCGTGTTTCTTTTGAACCCGCGATGCGATCGATGTGGTCCAGTTCCGCTTCACTCTCGACATTGAAGCTGTAAACGCGCTGCTCGAGCGCGTACTCGATTTCCTCTCGCGACTTGCCCACACCTGCGAACGTGCATTTGGCGGGATCGCCACCAGCCGCGAGTACACGATAAAGTTCGCCGCCCGAAACGATGTCGAAACCTGTGCCCGCGTCGGCGAGCAACTTCAGGATCGCGCGATTTGAGTTTGCTTTGACTGCGTAACAGATCAGATGATCCAGCGCCGCGAGCGCAGCGTTCAGGCGTGCGTGATGATCGAGAATTGTTCCCGCGCTGTAAACATAAGTCGGCGTGCGGAGTTCGTCCGCGACGCGGGCAAGATCGACATCCTCGCAGTAGAGCTTCCCGTCGCGGTAACGAAACGAATGCACTAATCAAAGCTAGCTACGAATGAAGAGCGTGGCTACACCACGTGCGCGGACTCCTGCACACACAAGCTATCGGGGCCGCCACATTCCAGTTGAATGGTCATATGCCCGATGCCGAAGCGATCGTGCAGTTGATCTTGGATCCGAGCCAAAAGCGGATCGTCGATCTTTCCATCTGGCTTTACGAGATGCGCTGTAAGCGCGATCTCCGTCGTGCTCATGGCCCAAATGTGGAGATCGTGGACTTTGGCAACCCCGGGCAGTTTGGAGAGATAATTTTCCACTGCAGCGGAATCAATGCCGGTGGGCACGGCGGCCAGCGAGAGATTGAGTGACTCGCGGAGCAATCCCCAAGTGCCGACCGCGATGACGACACCGATCAGCAAACTAATGAGCGGATCAAGCCAGAGCCATTGCGTGAAGTAAATCGCGATGCCCGCGACCACGACGCCGAACGTGACCGCGGCGTCGGCCGCCATGTGCATGAAGGCGCCCTGCAAATTCAGGTCACGCTTGCGGCCCGACATAAACATCAGAGCGGTTACACTATTGATAACGACGCCAACCGCAGCGACCCAGATCATGGTCGTTCCCACGACGGGCTCGGGATGGATCAGCCGCCGAATTGCCTCCCACGAAAGCGCGCCCGTAACAACCAGCAGAATAATCGCGTTGGCGAGCGCAGCGAGAATTGAAGACGCACGAAATCCATAAGTGTGGCGGCGAGTCGGCGCGCGCTTGACGAGACAGCTGGCCGTCCAGGCCATCACCAGCCCTAGCACGTCGCCGAAGTTGTGACCCGCGTCGGCGAGCAATGCGAGCGAGTGGGCGAAGAAGCCGAAGACCGCTTCGATCGCGACAAATCCGGAGTTCAATAGAATTCCGATGATGAATGCGCGATCGAAATTCGCGAGCGAGTGTGAATGTCCGTAAGACATGATGTTGGCGTTAAGTTTTCATGGATTCCGTCGCAACAAGATTTACTCAGGCTCCAAAGCTTTTGTCGCAATAATGGATAAGTGCATGCCGCAAAATGCAATCGCTAGGGCGCGAGCATCCTCAAGCAAATATTAAGAATCCCAATCAAGGCCAATCCGGCAGAAAAGCTCGTCAGCACAAGTGCTTTTCCGTGCCTGATCAGTTCTCCCAATACCGCGTGTGCGGCCAGATAGAAAAATCCACCGCCAACGTGCGCAATGATTAAGCCGAGCCAAAACGTGGAAACCTTCGCCAGGAAGAAATAGCCAATCACGCCACCGAGGAGAGTCGTTGCTTCGACTGTGGCAACCCAGCCGAGCGCACCGCTGCGTTGCAATCCAGCGCCAATCAAAAGACTCCCCAGCGCGAGGCCTTCCGGAACTTTGTGAATGCAAAGTGCAGCGAACAGCGACCACTTCGTCGCGTCCGTTGCAGGAGCCTCCTGTTGAATTCCCAACGCCAAACCATCGGTCGTGCTGTGAATCGCCAGTGCCACAACCAGCGCGATTGCAATCTCACTAAAATGTCGCGTCGCGTCTGCGTCGAAGTGGCTGGCTGCGCAGGCGGGACAGACATGATGGATGTATTTGCTGATGAAGAAGAACAGGGCGTATCCAGTAGCCGCCGCAATCGCTACGGCCCAGCCAGGACTGTCGCCCAAACTTTCGGGCAAAATAGCAAAGAGCGTTACGCCCAGAAGTGTTCCGGCTGCGAAACTAATCAGCGCGCAAAGCGGCTTGTGCGCCAAGTGCAGAGACGTGCTGATCGATCCACCGGCAAGAGCGAAAACATAAGCCGCAACGACCTGCCAGAGAGTGACTTGACCATTCATTATTTTGCTGTCGCCAAAGGCTTCCAGCGCCATCGCAGATCAACGCCCGGCGTAGGCTAAACTTTGCTTCTCGCAGTAGAACGTATCCCAGCCGTCAAGGAGGTCCGGGTGGCTGGCGGAATAGCCGCGCGGAATTCAGAATGAAAGCCAATTCCGAGCCGACGTGAATGAGCGCCGCGATGATCGGTGCAAGCAGACCGAAAAACGCCAATATAATGCCGACGGTATCCACGCCAATTGTTCCCCAGAAGTTAAACATA
>WNGB01005610.1_pt1 | contig 20774 bp, 21 predicted proteins | sample 5400681 | NCBI WGS metagenome assembly WNGB01 (sample SAMN13153367, study PRJNA577476) | soil metagenome | isolation source: 115 cm soil or saprolite under grassland replicate 2 | place: USA:California | collected 2016-06-15
GGCGCCGAGCCGGACACGTAGATGTACACGTTGGCGGTGTCCGTGGGAGACGTCACGACGGTGTGCGTGTGCGAGCCCCGGCAGGTCTGCACGTCGGTGATGTGGCGGGGATTCGCGATATCGGTGATGTCGAAGATGCGGATCCCGCGCAAGCGGTCGTGGCTCACCGTGTCGGCGACACCCTGCGTGCCGCAGTCGGTGCGGCCGTTCAGCGCTTCTCCGGACACGAACAGCAGCTTGCGGTACACCGAGACGTCGCTCTGCGACCCGGGGCAGACGAACGCCTTATGCAACCGGGGGCTCTTGGGATTGGAAACGTCCCATACCTGGACGCCCGAGAAGTTGCCCTGAATGACGTAGTTCCCGACGAACGAGATGTCGGAGTTGATGAACTGGAAGTCCCCCGGGTTGCTCCGATTGATGAAGTCCGGTGAGGGCGGCGTCGTCGAGACCAAACGAAGGTTCCAGGCGGCCTCGGCCGCGTCCATCCACCCGGCGCGGAGTCCGACGCGCGGGTCGGAGCGCGGGGCCGCGGACATATTGACCTTCGAGGTGGCGCACGCCGCAACGGACAGCGCCACGATGCCGAACAGAGATTGGGATTTCACTGAGGGCTCCGGGTGAGGGCATCGAGCATACGGGTCATGCGGTCGATTTCGGTGGTCTGGTCGGCGTTCACATCGGCGGCGAAGCGGAAGATTGGGCCGTCCTGCGCCGCGCCGGGCGCGCTGAGCAGCTGCTGGACCATCGTGATCGCGCCCTGGTGATGCTGAATCATGAACGTGAGGAATAGCCGGTCGAAGTCGGCGCCGCGCGCGGCGTCCAGCTGCGTCATCTGCTCGGGGGTCAGCATGCCGGGCATGAGCATCGGGTGATCCATGCCGGGCATCATGTGACCGCGCGGGTCGGCGAGGGGCACGAACTCGCGGTGCTCGCGCAGCCAGCGCTGCGCGAAGGCGATCTCGTCGTTTTGGGCGACGACGATGCGCTCGCACAGGGCGCGCAGCGCCGAGCTCGCGCCGTGCGAGGGCGCCCAGCCGGCCATCTGGACGGCTTGGGCGTGGTGCCCGATCATCCCGGCAAGGAAGTGCACGTCCGCCGCGGTGTAGGGCGGCCGGCCGCTGTCGGCGCGGGCCTGGGCGGCGGGTGAGGGGATGGCCGGACCGGCGGTGGCGGAAGGAGGCCGCACGTTGCCCGCTGACGCCCGCTGGCTGGCGGCGCTGCACGCCGCTGTGGCGACGACCGCCAGCGCCCCCATCGCCGCGCGCATGGTTCGGTTCCGGAGACTCATCGGGTGCACAGGAGATATTCTACCTTACTTGGGCGCGCCCGTCAGTGGGCATCGCCTTTGGCCGGGCCGCGGCCCCTTCACGGCGCCGGCACCCCGTAACCACGGGCCATGGCGGTGGCAGCCAACACCATGAGCACGACGAGTGCGGTCTGTATGAAACTGATCCGCGCGAACGCGTTCGCGGCTCGCGTGTCGGGAACCTCGCCTCGAGCGACCAGGCGGCGCCACCGAATCAGTCCCATCATCGGGCGAAGCTCGAGGATGAGGATCGCGGCGAGGAAGCCCATCTTCGCCCAGAAGACGTGGTTGTGGAGATAGTAGAAGCTGCCCTTTTCGAATCCACCGAACGCCCGCGCCAGGCCGGTGCCGATCCAGAGGACCGCCGCGATGCCCCACCAGGCGTCCGCATGGAAAGCCCGGCGCAATCCCGATGCATCGAGGGCGTCGCGTAGCGCGCGGCCGCGAGCCCACACCGCGCCGAGGCCGATGCCGAGCGCGAGCAAATGGAGGGCTGCCAGGAGCCATCGGATCGTCATTCGGTCTCAGCCAGATCATAGTTCAGCCTCATCGGATGTTCCATACCGTGCCCCACCGCCGACGTGCCCTCACCGCGCAGGTCGCGAAGATCTCCGGTGCCGGAGCCGGGAACGACCGAATAAGACTCCTTCGCCACACCGCCCTCGAACACGCCGGTGCGTTGGAGCACGAAGCTGCCCGCTTTGCCGGCGAGCCGCCCGACGACGCGTTCGAGCCCGACGAACGTGGCCGAGCCGTCGCCGCGATACACCATCAGATATTCCAGCTTGCCCTCCCCCTCGATATCGCCGGTGAAGCTCTTGGTGACAGTGGCTCGAGTCAGCTTCGGCAGGCCTTCGCCTTCACTGAACGGCTTCTCGTCCCAGGTCTTGATGGCGAACTGCGCGTTGGCACTCTTCATATTTTTCCCCTCGGCGATAGCCTCCGTGAACACCCGGCCGCCCGCACACCGACACCGAAAGTACCGCTCCTGGCCGCGCCCGTCAGCCTCAAGGCCTGTTGGTCGGGGCCGGTAATCGCAAGGCTGAAGCCCGGCCTAGGGCTGCGGGGTCCGTCCTGAAGGACGACGGCGCAGCAGCGTCCTTCAGGACACGCTTGGACCGAGGGCGCCCTGGGCGATATTGAGCGACGGGGGCATATTCCTGACGGCTGGTTACCTTGGGGTGCCAGCAACCAATCGCCGTTCACCGGAATTTCACGGCCATGAATCGTTATCTGATGCTGGTTTCCGGGACCCTAGCCTCAGCTGCTCCCGTGATGCGATGGGCCCAATCGCAGCCCCCGGCCACCCGGCGCGCTCATGAAATCGTCACGCTCATCAATTCGGCGACTCCAGCCGCCATTCGGGCCTACGTCGATACGGCGATGGCCGTAGGGATGCGGAGGTTGCCGATGCAGGCGCACATCGATTTCGTGTTGGGTCAGCGCGAGCAATCACGGGGACTCGATTGGGTCTGGTGCTCGGAAAGGTGATCGAGGTCGTGACCAAGCAAGACTATTTCGACCATGTCCGAGAGCATCTCTACAAGCCCGCGGGCATGATGAACACGGATGCCTACGAGCTGGACCGGGTAAATCCAAATCTGGCGGTGGGCTACCAAAAGGAATTCCAGGAGGACGGCACGAAGCGGTTCCGCAACAACCTGTTTCTGCACGTGATCCGCGGCGGCCCCGCCGGCGGCGGCTACTCCACTGCCGAGGACCTCGTACGGTTCGCCGAGGCGCTCAAGTCCGGAAAGCTGGTCTCACCGAACACCTTCGAGCTGATGACGACGCCGAAGCCCGAGTTGAATTCCCCTCAGTACGGGTACGGCTTTGGGGTGGATGCCCAGACGGGCGTGGTCGGCCACAGCGGTGGATTTCCCGGCATCAGCTCCAACCTGGACATCTTCAAAGGCACCGGCTACCTCGCGGTCGTGCTGTCCAATTACGGTGGGGCGAGCCAGCCGGTCGTGGAGAAGATTCGAACCCTCGTGCGGAGTCGAACGACCCCAGTAGCGCCTTGATCCGGAAACGCACACCGGCGATCAGGTGGCTCGACTCGCTGGCGAAGCCGCGCGGGCCGGTCCGTACGCTAGGGTGACGGCCTGTTCGACAGATAATCTGCGAGACCCTTCAGCCGGAATCCGAAGTCCTGGGCAAAGCGGGTACCATCGCAGATCGGACCTCCGTGGGTCCCTCCCACTTGAATGCGAACGTTGCCGACCCCTTCCACGAGTTCCGCGAGCCGCCTGGTTTCCCACACCTCCACGGGAGTGTTGTAGATCCCGTGGGGAAGCTCCGCTGCGTCCGCCAACAGCATCAACATGCGCGCTACCTCATCCACATGCACCAGCGATAACCGGGCGGTCGGGGCAAAGGGGATTGAAACGGGAAGATCGGGTGGTGACGGCAAGCGTTCAAGGATTCGGGAGCGCCAACTCGAGGCCGTACTCCTGGCGCCCGGACCCACCACCCGCGCGATGCGCAAGGACACGAACTCGAGACTGGTCGTGGCGGTGAGGCTCTCGCCTACGAGCTCGACGGCGCGCTTCGCGGCTCCGTACGGCTCGTCGGGAGCGGCAGGATCGCCTTCACCGAGCGCACGGGATGTGGGCGAGGATCCGTACACACTCAATGAGCTCCCAAAGACGAAGCGCTTGATGCGATGCTTCACCGCGTGGCCGAGCAAGCCGAAGGTGCCGGTGAGGTTCACTTCGGCCGCTGCCAGCGGATCCGCACGAAAGGCCGTCGGCAGAACGGCGGCGAGGTGAATCACGGTCCCTATCGACGTGGCCTCAAACAACCGGCCGACCTGATGGTCCATCCTGAGATCGCATGCTTCAATGCCCACGCCGGGCTCAGCGTGGACGTCCACTGCCCGAGCGTCTCGCCCGGATGCCCGGAGCAATGAGCACAGGCTCGATCCGATTTGGCCACTCGCCCCCGTCACCAGGACGATGCCGCCAGGACGCTGTCCGTCCATGGAGTTGCAGCCTGGCCTGCGTGTCGGCTCGGTCGCTTCGGAAACCAGGGGAGCCCTGGTCAATGCCGTGCAGCGAGCTGAAGCAGCCGCCAGGCCCAGAGGGATAGAGCGGCGGCAGCGACGCCGATCCCGGCCTCGAAGGCAAACCCACGGTCAGTCGCCAGGCGCGGCCATTCCGCGATGAGCTGCCAAACGTGGACGGAGGCGAGGAGCGCAAAAAGGCTACCGGTGGTAATGAGGTACGCCTTCATCGGATCGCCTCCGGTCGGAGAGAATGTGGTGATTGGCTGTCGGCCTTACGGATCTGCGCTCAAGCTGCGAGCGCAAAGGTGGCGACGCAAGGAGGCGCCTCAGCGAGACAAGCGCCCCGCCGCTTGCGATTGGTTTCCGACCACTTGCTGGTGGGCTGTCGCGGCCTGAACTTGCGGGCGTACCGGTCGTCATCGAGACGTTTGATGAGGCTGTCGATCCATCCGAAGCACAGCGCCTCGCGAACAGAGTCCTCCGCTACCGCCAGGCGGCGACTTGAGACTGGCTTGATGAATCGGTGGTAGTCTCGAGCGGCACACTTCCGCGGAGCGAGGCGATGGGAGCGACGACGGCAGTCGCGGCTGGGTCAACCTCACCGACATGGCAGCAGTCCATCGTCAGGCGGCGGGGCGACCGGCGCTGGGACGTCTTCCTGCGCGCGACGGGCGTCGTCGGGCTGCTCGGCATCCCCATCGTGCTGCTCGTGCCGCGCTCTGTGACCCTGGTCTGGCTTGGCGTACTCTCTATCCCGGCCAACAGCCCGCTCAGCCCGCTGCTTCCCACCTTCTTCGAGCCGATCATCGTGGAGGCGGCCAGATGGGAGCCGGCCTGGGCGGTCACGCTCGTGGCGACCGCGGGCTATCTGTACATGGAATACGTCAACTGGCACGTCTACGCCTGGGTGCTGCATTGGGACGGCCTTGCCGGGTTGCGGTCCCGTGCGTCCCTCCGATGGGGTGTCGCGAACTTCGGCCGTTCCCCCTTCTGGGTAGTGGTGGTCTTCGCGTTCACGCCGCTGCCGTTCTGGGCGGCGCGGATTCTCGCGATTCTCTACAAGTATCCGCTGCGGCCGTTCATGGTGGCGACGTTCGTCGGGCGGGTGCCGCGATGGTACTGCTACGCACTGTTGGGCGGCCTGGTGCGGGTGCCGACGTGGCTGCTCGTGGCGGTGATCGTCGTACCGGCGGGGATCGTGATCGGGAGCCGGTTGCTGCGCGGTGTGCCGCTCCTCGCGGAAACGGCCCCGGCGCAGGAGGAGCCGCCGCACGGAGCCTGACTGTTGCGACGGCGAAGGCGGGGGGTAGCTTCGTGATCGGTCGCCACACCTGCCCCGGCATCGGAGGCCCATGAACGTCACCGGTCGCATGGCGCTGCGGATGTTTGCCAAGGGCGCGTGGAACGCCGTACGCAAGCGTCCGCTGACCATCTCGTTCGAGGTCACGCACGCGTGCACCGCGAACTGCTGGCACTGCAACTGGGGCGGGCCGATCAAAGAGACGCGCCGGACGCCTGAAGAGTACGCCGCGATCTGCCGGGGGCTGGATCCCGTCGTGGTGAACGTGTCCGGCGGCGAGCCGATGGCGCGGGGGGATCTGGACGATATCGTGCGCGCGCTCGCCCGACCGGGCCGTCTGCCTTGGGTCGTGGTGGTCAGCAACGCCTCCCAGCTCAGCCCGGAGCGGTTCCTGCGGCTCAAACGCGCCGGCATGCACCAGCTCTCCTTGTCCATCGACTTCCCCGACGACCGGCACAGCGAGTTCCGCCGTATTCCGGGTTTGTTCGCGCACATGGCCGACATGGTGCCCGCGTGTGTGGCGATCGGAGACGAGGACGACATTTCGCTCAACTGCTGTATCACCGCTTGGAACTTTCGCGATGTCCCGGCCATCGTACGGCTCGCGGCCGGCTGGGGTGTGAGCATCAACTTCTCCGTCTATACGCCGCTGCGCATGGACGACCCCAAGGGTCTCGTGAGGCACAACGGATCCGCCGCCGAGCTGAAGGAGAAGATCGCGGAAGTCGTCGAGCTCAAGCGGGCGGGGTATCCGGTGTACACCTCGGAGCGGGTGCTCTGGAGGTTCTATCGCTTCCTCCTCGAGGGCCGGGCGGCCGGGTGCCAGGCGGGGTATCGCTTTCTCGTGATCAACCCGGATGGCCGTCTCACGCCCTGCGCGATGGTCATGGCGTACTTCGACGATCACCGCACGATGCAGCGGGAGTTCTCCAGCAAGAACACGTGCGAAGCGTGCTTCATCAGCACGCGCGCCCACGCCGAGAAGACCCTGCAGGAATCACTGGCCGACAACGTGGACACGTTGCGATTGATGCTGCCGTGGAACTGGGGACGCCGTCGCCCGACCGCCGCCTCCCGTCGTGCGCTTGCGAAGCCGTTGCCGGTGCTCCCACCGTGACGCGCCACTGCCCGCAGTGCGGTCGAGAGCTGCCGGCCCTTGCCGTCCGGTGCGCCTGCGGCGCCGAGCTGCCCGAAGCGCGCGATCTCCGATCCGACCCCGACCACCCCCACTGCGCCGCGTGCGGGGGCGCGATGGCGCTCATGGCGGAGCGGTGCCCGTCGTGCGGGGCCGTGGGGTATCCGGCACTGCGCGGGCGGCGCGGCAAGAAGAGCCTCGGTTCGCCCGATAGTGCGTAGCTGCGGGCGCAATGGCTGGTCTTTACCGCAGCCGCCGCAGTTCGATTTCGGACATGATGAACCCGAATGCGGGCCAGCCGCCGGAGCGGATCGATCGCTCGAACCAGCCCCGCGCCCGCGCCGTGTCGCCCCGCACCAGGTACCAGTTGCCGATCCCGTAGCTCAGGGTCGCAACCGCGACGTCCCCGGTGTCGGCCGTCGTGATCACGTCGTCGGGGCCGGTCTGCCCGCGATACAGGCGCAGGCGTTGGGCGTACGCGTTCGCCGCCGGCACCGAATCGGGACGCCGATCCAGCATGGCCTGCGCCTCGGCCGCCCGGCCGGCGCGCGACAGCGACATCCATAGCCAATCGGTCGCGCCCGCCCGCTCGGCGGCGTCGGGTGCGCGCGGCTGCGCGCGGGCGAAGGCGTCCGCCGCGCCGGCGAAGTCGCCGCGCGCGTAACGCACGATGCCGAGGTGGTACCAGATGCCGTAATTGGCGCTGTCCAGGCGGCTGCCGCGTGTGAGATCGTCCATCGCCCGGTCCAGCTCGCGCACCGAGAGGTAGCGGTGGCCGCGCCAGCGATACAGCACCGGATTGTTCGGCGCGATCGCCAAGCCGCGCGTGAACGTCTGGATGGCTTCGCGGAACTGGCGCGCGCCGGATTGGGCCAGGCCGAGCTGGATGATCCGCTCCACGTTGCGCGGATCGGCGGCGAGGGCGCTCTCGGCGCGGGCGATCGGGCCGCTGTCGTGCTGCGCGCGATACTCGACGCCTGCGGGCGAGCGGTACTGCACCGATTGGCCGGCGGCGGGTGCCGCGGCGCTCGCTGCGGTCGCCAACAGCGCAGCCACCACCTGCACACGGCCGCGCCGCGAACGCCTGCCCTTCTTTCGCCCCGCCACGGCGATGGCCTTCTCCGCCCACGGGCGCAGCGCCTCCGGGTCCTCGAGGAGATCGGCGGCTGCCTGATAGTACTGCATGACCTCACCACCCTCGCCGTACGGACGGAACGGGCCCATCCCGAGCGCTTCGAAATCGGCCCGATTGGAATCGTCCACCTTCAAATAGAGGGTGTCATCCGCGATCAGTGCGAAGAAGAGGTCGCCCGAGTAGATCCCGACGCCGCCGAACATGCTGCGGGCGTGGACCCGCGGAGCCACGCGGCTCAGCTGGTCCACGATGAAGGTCCGGAAGCTCGCGCTGACTGGCACAGGGTTTAAGCTGCGGGACACCCCTGAAAAATCAACCGCGTGGTACGTGGTGACCTGGGCTCCTGCTCCACCGTTCCTTCCCCCCGGCGCGCGGTTCGCGGTGCTCCAGGGCGACCCCGGGCAGGCCGGCATCTACACCATCCGGCTCGAATTGCCCGCCGGCTACGTGATCCGGCCCCATTTCCACCCCACCGACGAGCACATCACCGTGCTCTCGGGCAGTTTCCTGGTCGGAATGGGTGATTCGCTCGACACCCGGCACGGCGGGACGCTGGCAGCGGGCGGCTTCATCACGGCCACCGCGCAGGCGCATCACTACGCCGTCGCTCGCGCGAAGACCGTGGTCCAGGTGCACGGCGAGGGTCCCTTCGCGATCACGTATGTGCGTGCCGCGGACGACCCACGAGCGGCTGCACCACGGGCTCGCCAGTAGACAGCCACCGTCTCGGTAGCGCGCCGCAGCGCCCATGCGCTGCGGCGCGCGGATGAAAAGCCCAATTCCCGCCGCTGGGCTAGATTCGACTCACCCTCCTTCCTGGCACACGGCCGTGCTCCAGACGCGCTCCGCGACCCTGCTCCTGACCGTCCTGCTGGCCGCAGATGCCGGCGCCCAATCCCTCCCCCTCCCCCTCCCCCTCCCCACCCGCCCGGAACGAACCGATTACCGCGAGACCAGCTCGTACGCCGACGTGATGGATTTTGTGCGGCGCGCGAGCGCCCTGGCTCCCGCGTTGCTCCATCCGGCCACGTTCGGCTATACGATGGAAGGGCGGGCGCTGCCGCTGGTGGTCGTCGGTCGGGTGCGCGATGCCAGTCCGGCGGCGGTCCGCGCGAGCGGCAAGCTCCGCGTCTTCATTCAGGCGAACATTCATGCGGGCGAAGTGGAGGGGAAGGAAGCGGCGCAGATGCTGCTGCGCGCGCTGGCGCGGGGGGAGCACGCGGCCTGGCTCGACTCCCTGGTGCTGCTGGTGGCGCCGATCTACAACGCCGACGGCAACGAGCGGGTCAAGCTCACCAATCGACCGTTGCAGAACGGCCCGGTGGGGGGGATGGGCCAGCGCGCCAACGCGCAGGGCCTGGATCTGAACCGCGACCACGTGAAGCTCGAGTCTCCCGAGGCGCGCTCGCTGGTCGCGCTGTTCCGCAGCTACGATCCCCAGGTCGTCATCGACCTGCACACCACGGACGGCTCGTTCCACGGGTACCATCTCACCTACGCGCCCCCGCTCCATCCCAACACCGACAGCGCCATCGTGCGGCTCCTGCGGGACGACTGGCTGCCGGCCGTGACGCGCGCCATCAAGCGGCGCGACGGCTGGGACTCCTATTACTACGGGGACTTTCCGGGCCCAGAGGAGCGGGGCACGGAGCGGGGCTGGTACACCTTCGACGCCCGGCCGCGGTTCAACACCAACTACGTGGGTCTGCGGAACCGTGTCGCGATCCTGTCGGAGGCGTACTCGTACGCCACGTTCGAGGAGCGGATCCACGCCACCTACCGGTTCGTCGAGGAGATCCTCACCTACGCGCGCGGGCACGCGGCGACGGTGCGGCGCGTGGTGGCCGCCGCGGATGCGGCGGACGTGACGGGACGGACCCTGGCGGTGCGGGAGGCATTCCAGCGCTCGACCGACTCGGTCGCGATCCTCGTGGGGGAAGTGGCGGAGGATCGGCACCCCTACACCGGTGAGCGCGTCCTCCGGCGGCTCGAGGTACGGCGGCCGGAGCGGATGCCCGAGTTCCAGACGTTCCGGGCGACGGAAACGGCCGTCGCTCCCGCGTTCTACTACGTGCCGGCCGGGCTCACCAGGGTGATCGCCCTGCTTGCGGCACACGGCGTCCAGCTGCAGCGGCTGGCCCGCGTCGAGACGCGGACCGTCGAACGCTTCACGATCGACTCGCAGGCGACGGCGGCGAATGAATTCCAGGGACACCACGAGCGGACGCTGTACGGGCGCTGGGAGGCCGCCGACGTGACGCTACCGGAAAGCACGGTGGTGGTGGCCGTGCGCCAGCCGCTCGGCCGGCTCGCGTTCACGCTGCTCGAGCCCCGGTCGGACGACGGCGTGGTGGACTGGAACGTGCTGGACGACCTGCTGGTGGACGCGCGGAGCTACCCGATCTTGCGGGGGAACTGAGCGCCCGGCGCCGGCATCACTGGAGAGGCGTTTGTTGCATCGCCACCGCCTGCCAGCGGCCGTCGCGCCGGACGAAGATGCGCATGTACCTGACCTTTCCGCTGAACGGGAAGCCACGAAACGTACCGGTGTTGTCCGCGATGCCTCTGAGCACGGCCACGTCGCCATAGATCCGCACCGTCAGGCTGTCGTATTTCACCGACGTCAGCGTGAGCTGGCCGCTCGCGATATCGCGGAGGTTGTCCGCCTTGGTGCGGAGCTGGCCGAGCCGCGATATCTCCACGAACTCGTCGGCGACCATGCGCGCAAGCGCTGCCGTGTCGGCCCGCAGCAGGGCCTGCGCGCGATTCGCCTCGACTGCGCGCACGGAGTCCTCCACCCCCCCGCCTGCTCCTCCCTGGGCAGCGAGGTGAGAGCCGTGGAGGCCGAGGACCAGCAGCGACATCGACACCAGAGCAGTTCGGTACATGAGGTGGCTCCGTGCGCTTCCTTCGCTTCAGGCACTTGAGTCAGCGCCGTTCCCGGCACGCCGGGGGCGCCGCACCAGCTCGCCCCTACAGTTGGGGCAGACCTGCGCCATGGCCGTCGTGCAGTCCGCGCAAAACGTGCACTCGAACGTGCAAATGTAAGCCTCTGCGTCCGGATGCAGGGGGCGGCCGCACTTCTCGCAGCGGTTCCGCATCTCCAGAGCCATGGGATCGAGTGGTGGCGTCGTCGCAGGGTCAGCGCCGTGCCGCTGGGGTGTCAGCGGGCACCGGCGGTACTGGTCTCCTAACGTCGCTCGAACGCCACGAAGGCCACCCGGCGACTATCAGGCGACCATGACGGAACATTGATGGTGCCCTGACCGCCGAGGAAGGGCGGCGTCAGATCGCGCACTGACCCGTCGCGCAAGTCTATGAGACGAAGCTTCACCTGCTTGCCGAACGGATGGTCCTCGCCCTGGTCTTCGAGGTACGCGAGGAACACCACCCAGCGCCCGTCGGGCGACGGGTGCGGGAACCAGTTGGAGTAGGCGTCGCGAGTGAGCTGTTCGGCCCGACTGCCGTCCGGGCGCATGCGCCAGATCTCCATCTTCCCACTACAGAATGAGTTGTAGTAGATGAACTCTCCGTCCGGTGCGTAGTCCGGGCCATCATCGAGGCCACGGCAGGTCGTCAGGCGCCGCTCCTCTCCACCGCCCACCGGGATGGTGTAGATGTCCCACTCCCCACCGCGGCGCCCAACGAACGCGAGCGTCGTTCCGTCAGGAGACCATCCATGCCAGAAGCTCGGGGCCTGCGCCGTGACCTTCACCGGTGTCGGGCTGCCGGCGATCGGGAGGATGTAGATGCTGGACGCGAGCCAGTCCTGCTCCGGGTCCGTGATGTGCTCGGCGGCGTGATGACTCAGGACGAGGTCCCTGCCATCAGGTGAGATACCGTGATCGTTGTTTACTCGGGTGGCGAATCCGGTTGGAATCTCCTCAAGACGCTTGTCACCGCGAGCAGGTAGGTGATAGAGCCGACCCTTGCTGTTCACCACAAAAAAGCGCCCGTCAGGCGACCAGTTCGGCGCCTCGAAGTGCCGATCGTCGCTATAGACGGTTTCGACACGTCGGGATTGAATTTCCACGGTGCGGAGCGAGCTGCGGATTGTACCCTCGGATTGGCCGAGCACACTGCTCGGGACGACGACGCTCGCTAGGAGAAGAAGGCGAGGCGGTGTCATCAAGGCCAGCCGGCGCCCGGTGCGGGTGCTCGCAGGGTTAGTACCTGACCCTTGCGTGCCCGGTCGGCCGTGCTCTCAAGACCACGCCACTCCCGGACCACCATGAACAATGTTCTCCCGTCCACGCCCCCGAGCATACAGGCGAAACAGCCAAGGTCCAGGTCGACCGCCTGCAGCACGTCGCCGCCTTCGCGAACGCGCACGCAGCGCTTGTTCGGGACGTCCGCGTACCAGACCGCGCCGTCCGCGTCCACGCAGATGCCGTCGGGGACGCCGTCACGGAGATCGGCCCACACCCGCCGGTTCGAGAGGCTGCCTCCAGGCGATGCCATCGGCCACCTGTCGCGTCGAGCCGTCGGGGGTGACGAGCGCGACGATTCCCGGGGCAAACTTCTCGCCGGCCATGAGGTTGAACCCGCCGCCGTTGACGTACGCGTTGCCGCGGCCATCCACGACGATCTCGTTGAAGCCCAAGTCAGAGACGCCGGTCAGGTCGGCATACGTCACCAGCGAGCCGTCGGCCTCCCGGCGCAGGAGAAGCCGATCGCTCGCCGAAACGATCAGCAGGGGCCCATCCGGCAGCCAGTCGATGCAGATCGGCTGAAATGACGGAAAGCGCAGCCGGACCATGACCTCGCTCTCGCCGTCGGGACCGACGGCGACGACCTCTTGTGCGCCCCAGTCGGCGAGCCACAGACGGCTGTCGTGCCCCCAACGCGGCGACTCGCCGAACACGAGACCAGTCATCAAGCTCTGCGGCGCGAGGTTCTCGTTGTATGCCTCGGACAAGGCCTATCTCCCCGCTTGCTCACCCTTTAGTGCCGCGACCGCCTCCCGCGCTCGTTCAACAGACGGTTGCAGCTCGGGGTCGGCGTGCTGCCACGCCTCGATGAAGCGCTCGTAGTACCGGATGGCCTGGGGCACCTCGCCCAGCTGCTGGTACAACGCGCCCCGCTCGGCCCACGATCGCACGACGAAGCCGGCGTTCTGGATGTGGTCGTCGAGACTGTCCAGGCGCGCGTAGGCCTCGATCGCAAGCCGCGGCTCGCGCAGGCGGGCCAGGAGGTCGCCCCATGCGAACGCGCGGATCCCTCCTTCGAAGCCGTTGAATTCCGCGTCCCCAGCCGTGCGATAGTGACGCTCGACTCGCCTCAGCGCGCGCGCCGTGTCACCACGCGCCAGGGCCAGGTGAGCGTCGGCGACGTGCCAGGTGGCCCATGCCAACGTGTCGACGTGCTGCAGGAGAGGCCGTAGGAGCAGGGTGTCGCGCATCGCGAGATACATGGCGAGCGCCACCGTGCCCAGTCCTTGGCAGACGCGCCGCAGGCGTGCCGTATCGGTACCCGCGTAGCGGTCGAGCGTGGCACGCAGCTTGTCCGTCAGGCTGCCGAGCGCGTCCGGCCGGGCACGGGGTTGGCCGACCTCGGCAGCGAGATACCCTTCGCCCAACCAGCCGATGTCCGTCACGGCCATTCGCAGGCTGCCCACATTGGTCGAGTCGAACACGAGCCCCCTTAACGTGGCGTTGAAACGCAGACCCTCGGCCCAGCGTCCGCCGGCGCCCGCGAGCACCGCGGCTGGGAGGGACCACTCGCGAAAACGCCCCTCCCGGATCTGCAACAGGGTGTCGCGCGCCACCCGCAGCCCGTCATGCACGGCGGTTGCGGCTTGACTGGCGCGCCCGAGCAGGAACAGCGCCATACTCTTGAAGAAAGCCGCCTCGGCCTGCCATCCCAGTCGGTCCATGGTCCTCGCCTCGTCCACCACCTCGCCGTAGCGTCGCTGGCTGTACAGCACGTCCAGCAGCATCTGCCGAGGTCGCCACGAGCCCGGCACGGCGGCCACCCACGCGCGCGCGGTCTGGATTTGCGCCGCGCGTGCCTCATCGCGCCACCGAGCGACCGTCCGAGCCCCGAACCGTCGGCTCAGATCGTCGGGCGTCCCGTACACGGCCGAGTCTGCGAGACAGAGGTGGAAGGCCCCGGACCCACCGCCCCCCGTGCAGCGCCCGAGCGCATCGAGGATGTGCTGATAGGCGAGCACGTAGCTCGAATCGATGGCGAGGGTGTGCTGGAACGCGCGCAATGCGCGTCCCAGGTTGCCGATGGTGTCAGGGTGGGGGAAGTCGGACGACCGGTCGTGGTAGTGGGCTTCCCCCAGCTGATACCATGCTTCGACGTCCGTCGGATCGCGGGCGATCAGATCCTCGACGATCCGGCGGGCCCACGACAAGTGCCCGTCTTCAAAGGCGCGGTGGAACGCGACGAGCGCGCGCAGCCGGGGCGGGAGCGAGGCGCTGTGCCGCTCGGCGCCGAGGAGAAATTGGCGGCGGTCGATGGTGGCAGAGCCCCACCCTGAGGCGCTGTGCTCCCTGATTCCAAGGCCCCACCCTCCGGCGTTGTAGAGCCTGAGGTAGGCGAGCGCGAAGCTGGAGTCGAGCGCCACGGCACGCTGGAGGAGCAGATAGGCCGAGTCGAGCTGGAACCGCTGGAGCGCGGCGGTTCCCTCCAGATAGGCACGGTACGCTGCGATCGAGCTGGTCGTCTGGGCCAGTACCGACGGTCGCTCGCCCGGCGGCGCGCCGCTCGTGCCCAGGATGCGGGCGGCGAGCGCGTCGAACAGGGGCCGCGGGTCGGCACTCCAGGCCGCGCGCACGATGTGCGTCGCGAGGCGGTCACCGGTGCGTACGTCGTGCACCTTGGACTCGATTGCGAGGGAGTCGCCCTCCCGACGGACGTCGCCTAGCACCAACGTCCCCACGCGGGCCTCGCGCGCCATCGCGCGCGCCGTTTCGAAGTCGACGTCGGCACCAGTGCTCACGTGGCGGCGCCGCATGAGTGAGGCGGTGCGCTCGTCGTCGTATACGCGCATGTCCTCCCAGTGCGCCGCCGCGAGGCCGAGCAGGTTCATCGCCGCTTCCTCGAGGTAATCGCGCGTTGCATCGCCGGTCTTGTTCTTGAAGGGGAACACGATGAGGGATTTGCGCGGATCTCCCTCCGTGCGGAATCCCCGTGGCCAGAGGGCGAACGCGAGAACGACCACGAGCCCCAGCGCGCCGGCCGTGACGATGCTCCGCGTGCGCCACCGGGTCGCGCGCCGGAACCCGGTGCCGCTCAACAGCCCGTCGAGCGCCCCGCTGAGCTCGTCCGCCGTGGCGAAGCGGTCCCCCGGCTCTGTGGCGAGGGCGCGCTCGATCACGGGCTGCAAGCCCAGGGCATCGTGCCCCAGCTGCGGCACCTTGTGGGACAGCGCTTGCGCAATGATGGACTGCGGCGTCGCACCCTCAAACGGGGGCCTGCCCGCCAGCATCTCGTAGAGGACCACACCCAGGGCGTAGACGTCCGTCCGGCCGTCCAAGTTGGTCTCGCCCAGGGCCTGCTCCGGGCTCATGTACTTCGGCGTGCCGACCGCCATGCCGGTCTGCGTCAGCCCCGACCGCGCCGCCGAGGCGCTCACCGCCCGCGCGATCCCGAAGTCCGCCACGACCGCGTGGCCCTGCGAGAGCAGGATGTTCGCCGGCTTGATGTCGCGGTGCACGACCCCCTGGCGGTGGGCGTAGGCGAGCGCGTCGGCCACCTCATGTGCGATGCGCGCCGCCTCCGGCTGAGACAACCGGCCTTCCCGGACCAGGCGATCGCGCAACGACTCGCCCTCGACGAACGGCATCACGTAGTACAGCATGCCATCAGCCTGGCCGGAATCGTAGACGGGGAGAACGTGGGGATGCTGGAGCTTGGCGGCGATCTCGATCTCGCGCAGGAAGCGCTCGTGGCCGAGGGCGGCGGCCAGCTCGGGACGGAGCAGCTTGATCGCGACCGGCCGCTGGTGCTTCACGTCAGTCGCGAGAAACACGATGGCCATGCCCCCGGCGCCGACCTCCCGCTCTACGCGATAGCGGTCTCCCAGAGCGGCCTGCAGGCGTTGGAGCACGTCGTCATTCTATGGGTCGATTCCGGCCGGCGGTAGGAGGGTCATGCCGCCAGGCGTCGTGCTTCGAACGGCCACGTTCGTCCCTTCCACGACCACGCTCCGAAGCACACAACACCCAGCACCAACGCGCCCAGCCCGAACGCGATCACCGTGGGCGGCGTCGTGGCAAAGATGAAGATCCATCCAACCAGCGCGACGAGGCTCGGCACTGGATAGAGCCACATCCGATACGGCCTCGGCATGTCCGGCGCTCGCCGACGCAGCAACGTCACCGCGCCAATCTGACCGATGAACTGCACGAGAATCCGCGTCGTGATCAACGCATCTATGACCATGCCCAGCGACACAAAGCCGGCGAGGATCGAGAGGACGCCCAGCACGCCGAGCGAGACGTTGGGGAATCCCTTGGACGGATGGAGGCGCGCGAATACCTTGAAGAAATAGCCGTTCTTCGCTGCCGCATACGGCACGCGCGAGTACCCGAGCAAGAGGGCGAAGACCGAGCCGAACGCGGTCCAGAGGATCATCGCCGTGAACAGCGTCGCGACGCCCGGTCCGTACATCCGTTCCATGAAGATCGAGACGATGAAGTTGGACTGCGGGCGTGACTCAGCCGGGACGAATTCCCGCCACGGGACCACGCCGATAATCGAGAGATTGATCGCGAGGTAGATCACCGCTACCGCCACGGTGCTGATCAGAATCGACCGTGGGATCACTCGGGCGGGATTCTCGACTTCGTCGCCGATATAGCAGACATCGTAGTAGCCGAGGTAGTCGTAAACGCCGATCCGCGACGCCGCGCCGAGGCCTATGAGAAAGCCCAAGGAGAAGTCGAACGCACCCGGCGGAAAGTCGAAGGCGATCCTGGGGTCGAAGTGCCGTGCACCGGTCACGACGACCACGATGACGGTGACGATCGTTCCCATCCATAGCGTGACGGTGATCGTCGCGATCGACGTGATCCGCCGGTAGAGGAGTGCGAGGTTCGCGAGCCCGATGATCGTGACGGCGAGCATCGCCTGGCGCGCCGTGATCCCCTTCCAGATATAGCCAAGGTACTGCGAGAAGCCGATGTACCCAGACGCGATCTCGAGGGGTCCACTAAGCACGAACTGCCAGACGAAGAGAAAGCCCATCAGGCGGCCCACCTTCTCCGCGCCATAGCCTTGGCGCAGATACCCGAACGAGCCACCGGATCCCGGCATCGCCGCCCCGAGCTCGCTCCAGACCATGCCGTCGCACATGACGATCACCAATGCGACGAGCCAGCCGAGCATCGCCTGCGGACCGCCCAGCGCGGACGTGAGAAGCGGGATCGTGATGAACGGTCCGATCCCGATCATGTTCGTCATGTTGAGCGCCGTGGCGTGAATCAGGCCGAAGCGGCGGACCATCGGCGCCGTCGGCGTCAAGCGCTTGTCAGGCGTCAACCACGCCATCCAACATCGGTCGGATCGCGGTGGCTAGTGCGATCCCGGGATTGTCGGCATCGACCACGAACCCATCCTCCGCCGCCCAGATGGCAGATAGAACAGCCTGAGCAAAACCCCAAGCCAGCATCCGTGTGGCATCCAGACTGAGCGCGCGTGCAAAGCGTTCGACTCTCTGCTCGATCGCCCGTGGCTCGGCGAGCAACTCGGGCCTCTCGGACGGGTTCCGGAGCACGGCCCCAACCTCGTACTCGAGTTCGCCGACTACGCCCTTCGGATCGATGGCCAACCAGCCACGCTCGGAATCGAACAACACGTTGTAGTGATGGAGGTCGCCATGGAGCAGCCGCGGCCGCGATTGCGACCCACACAGCTCTGAGTAGACGCGATGCGCTTCCACGAGAAGTCGTTTCGGAATCTGCGCTGTTGCGCTGACAGCGTAACGCTCGAATCCCTTGGCCCATTCCTGCACGGTCGGCGCGGTGCTCACCGGTGCCCGCGGCGACATCGTCCCGATGACGTCTGCCAGAACCTCGGTGGCCTGGTCATCGCCCCCGTTCAGGGCCAGACTCACAAGGGACTTGGCGGGACGAAGGCGCTCGAGCAACATCGCGCCATCGACGTAGTCGTACACTCGTACGACGCCCTTCCCCTCAAACGCGTCCAGTATTTCGCCGGAGCGCCATTCGTCCCCGCGATTCCTGATAACCTTCAGCACAACCGGCTGGTCATCGCGTCGGCCGAACACGAGGACCAAGCTCTCGGTCTCCACCAGGTGCTCGACAGAGATCCGCCAAGCGCTGATTCGCTCCTCCACTCGGCTCCGGAGTTCACTCGAGTCTGCCGACTCCATGTATCGCTCCTGATGCGTCTCGCCCTCAAGCTTAGGAGGATCGACCGGCCTCTCCTCGAGCGGGATGGTCTCCCAAGCCATCGCGCCAGGCGACCCCTCGAGTTGCCGGAGCACGCGGGCAAGGCATTCTCTCACCATCGTTGCCACTGGGCTCCTTGCGACGACGTCATCGAGCGCAGCGATGATTGGATCCGAGGCGGCGTTCATTGGAGAGCCATCTCGCTTAACGCGAACCGTTCCACCACGTGGACCCCGTTGGGCTCGAATCGCCCCGCGCGGCATCCGGTGCTTCTTATGCCTGGTGGCGTTCATTGATGCGTGATGTACCGCCTACCGGCCCGCCCATGAGCCGGAGGGCAGAGCCCGCGGGCGCACCGCAGGGTCCTTTCGTTCTCGACACGCAAGCATCAAGGCCGCGCCGGCCTATAGACACGCACGTAGTCGACGACCATCGCCGCCGGGAAGATTGCATCCGACTTCCGTCGAATGTCCCACCGATGGCCAGATTCAGGACCAGGAAGAACGATTGGTCGAGTACCGATTTGCCAAACTGCTCGACTTCGCTGCGCGTGACCCTGTAGTGGACGGTATCGTCGACGAAGAATCGTACGGCGAGCGAATCCCATTCGACGGTGAACGTGTGGAAGTCGTCCGAGAAGGTGCCACGCTCCAGCGAATGCGCGTGAGCCAACGGAGTGTTCCCGGAGTAGCCCGGACCGTGCACCGCCGAGCTCGTCGTGGCCGGCTCGCTCCCACGATTCTCCATGACGTCGAGCTCACCGCACTCCGGCCACGGCGTCGCCGGAAAGCGACGCCCGAGCATCCAGAACGCGGGCCAGAGTCCCTGCCCAGCAGGCAGCTTGATGCGTGCTTCTACACGGCCGGGCTGGATATGCATCTTGCCGCGCGTCGTGACCTTGGCGGACGTGTACCGGCACGGACCGTAGTGACAGGTCAGGCCCGCGGGAGCACGCCGGGCGACGATCAGCAATTGCCCCTGTCCACTGAGCGCGATGTTTGCGGGTGAGTCGGTATAGTATTCCTTCTCGTCGTTGCCCCAGCCGCAGATCCCTGCCCCGCACCCGTCCGCCGTGTCGTAACGCCACTTCGTGCTGTCGATGCGTGCGCCGGCCGCCCCATCGAACTCGTCGCTCCAGACCCGGATCCACGCACCTCTGGACACAGCGGACCCGGTGAATGGTGTGCTGGGCGTGCAGCCGAGCGACGCGCCAAGCCCGAACGCCCACGTAGCGTGGACGAGTTGCCTGCGGCGCGCGGACAGGAGATTCATTCCCTAAATCTACGCGGCGCCAGCAGCTTCCATCGGCCATGCCGCGGTCCAAGCTGACTCCGCCCGCTGCAGCGAAGCAAACGAGCCGTCGCGCTGCGCAAGCCGGCTAACGGATTTGGCTCACCCTTCGAAGCCGTCCGTTCTCCAGCGGTTCACGATCGTCCCAGCCAATACAGGGCCAGCAGAAAACAGAGGAAGGAGATTACGTCGAGAGGCTCTCTAAACCATGTCCAATGCGTCCACCTCGCGACTCTCGCTGAGAGCTCGACCGATGGCGGCGAATCAAGGGGAATTCTTTGAAACGCGAGCATCTCACGAATGAAGAACAGAAAGCTCCAAACGCGCATGACAACATAAGATGCAAGGCCTATGAGAACCAGGCGGCGGACTGCAATGTCATGCCAAGTGAGCAAGAGCGACGAGAGAATGAAAACGGTGATCGCTGCATGAACGGGGATCCAGAACCGCTGAAGGGGAACGCCGGTGCCGCGTTGTATGATGGACAATGAAGATGGCGGTGACGCACTCCACATGGGTGTCAGAACGATGTGTTCATAGAGACCGCCTCCAACAGACGCGGCCATCGAGAACGAAGCAGAGTCAACGACCACAGTGCCAGGTTCGTCGTCATCGAGATGCCCTTCCCCCTTGCCCCGCTTCACCAGTGTATCGCCCCTCCGACCGGTTGTTCCGCTTTAGGAAGGAGGCCGCCCCCTTACCAGAAACGCAAGGGCGATTCGGAAGGCATTCTACGCTACGTGGCCGCGCCCGTCGGCTTCAAGCGCTTGTCAGACCGCCAGCTTGACTAGGTAGATGGCGGTATGAGTCCGGCCAGCGTCGCCGCAAAGGCGCCGGCGTGCTGCGTGCGGCTCAGGTCTGACAACGGCCCAGATGATGTCGAAGGCGCGCCGGCGAGGGGGAAATAGTCGGCGAGGCAAGTTGATTCGAGGGCCGTGCGCAGCTCGGGCGTCAGAGGTGTTGTCCTGCCCCGCCAGCCGCCATGATGAATGAAGACGCCACCCGTATTGGCGCCCGACGAGTGCACGACCAATCCGAAGGGCTCCTGGTCAACCGCATCGACTTTGGGGTCGACTCGAAGTCCGTTGCACACGAGGTACGTATCGCCACTCGCTTTCCGCTCCCACATCAGAAGCGCTCTTGGCATCTTCCGACGCAGGGTTTGCGGGACGGCCGAAGGGAGCTGATCTCGACTGATCCATCGGTACCCGGCCGTGGTGTGGGGGCCACGGGC
>WNGB01004664.1_pt1 | contig 20772 bp, 24 predicted proteins | sample 5400681 | NCBI WGS metagenome assembly WNGB01 (sample SAMN13153367, study PRJNA577476) | soil metagenome | isolation source: 115 cm soil or saprolite under grassland replicate 2 | place: USA:California | collected 2016-06-15
CCAAGCTCGACGTGGACGCGAATCCGCTCACCGCGGGGCGCTTTGGCGTCCGCGCGATCCCGACGATGATCCTCTTCAAGAACGGTCGCGAGGCGCAGCGCCTCGTCGGCTACATGCCGAAGGAGCGCGTTCTGCAGCAGATCAACCCGCACCTCGGCGCCGCGGCCTAGCGCCGTGCGTGAATCGAAAGGCGGGGCGGGGCCGAAAATGCTCGACCCCGTGTGCGACATGATCGTCGACCTCGACGACGCCCGAGAGCACGGGCTGACCATGGAGATGGACGACCGGGAGTACGCCTTCTGCGGCCCCGGATGTCTCCAGAGCTTCGCGAAGACGCCGAATCGCTATCGCGCGAAGGTCGACGCCTGGCTCGCCGCTCACCCGAGCTGACCCGCACCCGTCCTATTCGCACAACGTCATCGGATCGCTTCGCGGCCAGCGCTCCGTTCCCGAGCGGCCTACAACATAGATAGCCTCGTCATGGTGGGTCCGGCTGAGTTGAGTCGATCGCGTAGCGCCGGGAGCACCACTCCATGAGGGTCGCGGATGTATTGGCGCGCCTGGAGCGACGACGTGGAGATCGTCCCGACCGGCCAACCGATGTTGAGGAAGGTCGCGGACTCCCAGTGACAGTGGCTCGGGCCGGCGATGGTCCCTAGTTCCTCGGGCGTGACCGAACGTCCCTCGCGGGTCCATGTATAGCCGGGGTAGGGAGGCGTCCGATCGAAGGTCGCACTGAGATCTCCGGCGCCTTCCAACGAGCTTGCCAATAGCCACGCCGCCAAGACGAGCAGGAAGGCGGCGACCGCGATGGGGGCTCGGTTCGGTGGAGATCGTCGGATCCAAGCGAGAACAGGATTCAAGCGAGGATCGCGCTCACTTCGCGTGCGATCACCACGTCCTCGCGCGCGACAACAACGAGTACCGCGACCGGACCTGCGACCACGACGTGGTCGCCGTCGACGGTCGCGTCATCGACCGGCGGGACACCGATCGACGCAAGACGACGGACGATGCCGGACCGGACGCTCGCCGCGTTCTCTCCGATGCCGCCCGTGAATACGATGGCATCGAGGCGTGGCAGCGCCGTCGCCGCGGCGGCGATCGCGGCAGCCGCCCAGCGTTCGAACACCGCGATCGCCAGCGCGGCGCGGTCATCGGTCGACGCGAGGGCGAGTAGCTCGCGCATCTCTCCCGTTCGGCCCGAGATCCCAAGCAGTCCTGAGCGATGCTCGAGCGTGTCCTCGAGCGCACGCAGATCGAGCGCGTGGTCGCGCTGGGCGGCGAGGAGGATGCCGGGGTCGACCGAGCCGGCACGCGTGGCCATCACGAGGCCCTCGAGAGGCGTCATGCCCATTGACGTGCCGACCGAGCTGCCTCGCCACACGGCGCTCACCGAACAGCCCGCGCCGAGGTGCGCGACGACGACGCCAAGATCGGCGCGTCCGAGCAGGGCTGCCGCGCGTTCGACGGACCATGTGACCGAGAGGCCGTGGAACCCGTAGCGCCGGTATCCCCAGTCCCGGAACCACTCATAGGGGAGGGCATAGACATACGCCTCACGGGGTAGCGTGGCGTGAAAGGCGGAATCGAAGGCCGCGGCTTGCGGTACGCCGGTGAGGGCCGCGCGAGCCGCGTCGATGACCTCGGCCGCAACGGGATTGTGCAGCGGCGCGAGCCCGGCGAGACCGCGGATGCGCTGGAGTACCGCGGCGTCGACCAACGTCGTTCGCGTGAAGAGCGAACCACCGTGAACGACCCGGTGGCCAACGGCGCGGACCGTGGCGAGATCGATGTCATCGGCCGCGATGGCCTGCAGCGCCCGGCCGACAGCCGCCGCCGCCTCGCCCGGGCCGCGCATCGGGATGGTCAGGTTCGTCTCAGCGTGCTCCACGTCTGGGGCGAGCACACTTGCCTTGAGCGTTGACGAGCCCGCATTCAGGACGAGCACCCGGCCCCGCATCCGAGCGAGCGTAAGCCGCCCTATCGGGTGTCGCCGCGGTCTGAGGGGAGGTACGACATGGTGACCACCACGAACGCGCGGACCGGAGGACCGCTGTCCGCGGACGACCTCCGCCAGATCGACGCGTACTGGAGAGCGGCGAACTACCTCGCCGTCGGGCAGATCTACCTGCTCGACAACCCGCTCCTCCGCGAGCCTCTCCGACCGGAGCACATCAAGCCGCGGCTCCTCGGCCACTGGGGCACCACGCCCGGGCTCAACTTCGTGTACGCGCACATCAATAGAGCCATCAAGACCTACGACCTCGAGGCGATCTTCATTACGGGGCCGGGACACGGCGGGCCCGCGCTCCTCGCGAACGTGTACCTCGAAGGCACCTACACCGAGATCTATCCCGACGTCTCGCGCGATGCCGCGGGCATGAAGAGGCTCTTCCGCCAATTCTCCTTCCCAGGCGGTGTCCCGAGCCACGTCTCCGCCGAGATCCCCGGCTCGATCCATGAGGGCGGCGAGCTCGGCTACTCGCTCGCGCACGCCTATGGCGCTGCGTTCGACGATCCGTCGCTGCTGGTGTGTTGTGTCATCGGCGACGGCGAGGCCGAGTCCGGCGCGCTCGCGGCCTCGTGGCACTCGAACAAGTTCCTCGACCCGGTCCACGACGGTGCGGTGCTGCCGATCCTCCATCTGAACGGCTACAAGATCGCGAATCCGACGGTGCTTGCGCGGATGCCGCAGCGCGAGCTGCGAGCGCTCCTCGAGGGCTATGGGCACGTGCCGCTCTTCGTCGAAGGGGACGGCCCCGCCGACATGCACCAGCAGATGGCCGCCGCGCTTGATCACGCGGTCAGCGAGGTCGCCCGGATCAAGAAAGAGGCGCGCGCTGGGCACGTGCGCCGTCAAGCCACGCCGCTCATCGTGCTGCGCACGCCCAAAGGTTGGACCGGGCCGAAGGTCGTCGACGGCAAGCCGGTCGAGGGCACCTGGCGATCCCATCAGGTGCCGATCGATGCTGCGCGGACGAACGACGCGCATCGCACGCTGCTCGAGGGATGGATGCGCTCCTACCGCCCCGAGGAGCTGTTCGACGAGCAGGGCGCGCTCGCCGCGGACCTCGCCGCGCTCCCGCCGACGGGCGCGCGCCGGATGAGCGCGAACCCGCGCGCCAACGGCGGCCTTCGCCTGAAGGATCTCGATCTACCGGACTTCCGCGGCTACGCGGTCGCCGTTCCGGCTCCCGGAGCGACGTCGGCCGAGCCCACGCGCGTCCTCGGGACGTTCCTGCGCGACGTGATCGCGCGCAACCAGGACCGCTTCCGGCTGCTCGGCCCCGACGAGACGGCGTCGAATCGGCTCGGTGCCGTCTTCGAGGTCACCGACCGCGTCTTCAGCGACGAGATCCTGCCGACCGACGAGCAGCTGGCGCCACGCGGGCGCGTCATGGAGGTGCTCTCGGAGCACCTGATCGAAGGCTGGCTTGAGGGCTACCTGCTCACGGGCCGCCACGGTCTCTTCAACTGCTACGAGGCGTTCATCCACATCGTCGACTCGATGTTCAACCAGCACGCGAAGTGGCTCAAGGTCACCCGCGCGCTCCGCTGGCGCCGGCCGATCGCCTCGCTCAACTACCTCCTGTCCTCGCACGTGTGGCGACAGGACCACAACGGCTTCTCGCACCAGGATCCGGGGTTCATCGACCACGTGGTCAACAAGAAGGCCGAGGTCATCCGCGTCTATCTGCCGCCCGACGCGAACACGTTGCTCTCCGTGGCCGATCACTGCCTGCGGAGCCGCAACTACGTGAACGTGATCGTGGCCGGCAAGCAAATGGAGCAGAACTGGCTCTCGATCGATGAAGCGGTGCGGCACTGCACGCAAGGCATCGGGACCTGGCAGTGGGCGAGCAATGACGAAGGTCGAGAGCCCGATGTCGTGCTGGCGTGCTGTGGCGACGTACCGACGCTGGAGACACTCGCTGCGACGGACCTCCTCCGGCAGCACCTACCGGACGTCCGCGTGCGCGTCGTGAATGTTGTCGACCTCATGCGTCTCCAGCCGGACAGCGAGCATCCGCACGGCCTGCCCGATCGTGAATTCGACGCTCTCTTCACGACCGACAAGCCGGTGATCTTCGCGTACCACGGGTACCCGTGGCTCATCCATCGTCTCGCGTATCGGCGGAAGAACCATCCGAACCTGCACGTCCGTGGATATGAGGAGGAGGGCACGACGACCACTCCGTTCGACATGGTGATGCTCAACGACCTCGACCGCTTCCATCTCGTGATGGATGTCATCGATCGCGTGCCCGGCCTGCGTGAGCGAGCCGCCGACGTGCGTCAGCTCATGGAGGAACGGCGGCGCGCATGCCGCGCATACACGCGCGAGCACGGGGAGGACGCGCCGGAGATCACGAGCTGGGCCTGGCCGAATGATCGCGGCGACGCAGGCTAGTTGCCGATCCGCGCTCCGACCAGCTCCGGCTCGTCCTCCGCGACCTCCGCAGCCTGTGAGGCCTGGCCACGAGGTGGGATCCAACCGAGTCTTTCGAGCGTCTCGAGGCTCACCTCCGGAACGAGCGACCAGAGATGCCCGTCGGATGCCCCGGCGGGGCACAAGGTGCAGCACTCCCTGTAGGTCGTGAACACCGGCTGCGCTCTCTGGTGACGATGATGCTCCGGGCGCAGACACACGTAGGTGATGCACGACCGCGTCATGTCACTCCACGACCACCGTGGCCCGCATGCCAAGCTCCGCGTGGCCGGGCACGCTGCAGTACGCGTCGTAGCGTCCGGCCGCAAGGCCGCGCAATCCGACGGTCCGCGTTTCGCCCGCGTTCGCGACGATGTGGATGCCGAGCGCCGGCACCGTGAGATCGTGCACCACGCCGCTCGCGGCTGGGTTCACCAGGGTGAGGTTCACGTCGGCCCCCTTGGGCAGCCGGATCTCACTCGGCGTGAAGCTGAAGTTCGCCGCCTGCACTCGGACCTCGGTCGCACCGGGGATGGCCGTCGCGGCGGGCCCAGAGGCGCCGAAGCCCATCATTCCCGGCCCCATCATCCCGGGTCCCATGTGTCCGCCACCCATCATGCCCGGGCCCATCATGCCCGGCCCCGACTGCCAGCCCGACCAAGGAGCGTCGCCGATGGCACCGGTGCCGGCGATCGCCATCCCGAAGATGGCGAGGACGAGAAGCAGACCCGAGATGAGTGCGGTGAAGCCAGCGATCCTTTGGACGTTCATGGCTTGGCGTCCGCGATCGCGGCGCGGCGGACGCGAAATTCCTCCGCGTCTATCTCGCCCCGTGCGAGTCGCTCCTCGAGGATACGCACCGCGCCGCTGTGGCCATCGTCACCGCGGATCTGTCGCCCGCCCAGCGCGAGGACGATCCAGACGATCAACGCGATGACAAAGACCCAGAAGAGCAGCATCAAGAGTCCGCCCATTCCGAAGGAGTAGCCGTACATCATTTCCAGAGACCTCCAGTTGGCTCTGTACCCAAGCGTGGCGTCGCGCCCTGAGTCGCGACTTGAGACTCGCTGGCAATCAACTGAGAAGACTTTCTCAGAGCGCCTTAAGACGGCGCCAAGCCACGTTCCAGCCCTGCCCGCGAGGCTACGAGCAGCTCACCGCGTAGGAGGAACCCACGTGCGAAAGGCGCTCGCCATCGCCGCCCTCGTGACCGCGCTGACCATTCCCGGCGTCCCCGTGCTCGCCGATGACGGCGCCACCGCGAGCTGTCCGATCGCGCCCGCGGGTGCCGAATTCGGCTCGCACGTCGCGGACATGGCCGGCGACGGGCATCTCGGCGCCGACATGAATCCCGGCATGCACGACGGGTATTCGCCGATGGCGCACTGAGCATGCCTCGCAAGCGCCCGCAGCGGCGGTTATCGAACTTCCGCCTCCGCGCGGCGATCTTCGCCGTCCTCGCCCTGGCGGTGGCGGGTGGCGCCACCTACGCACTCTGGCCGAGGGAGCGCGCGTTCATCGAGATCGATCCGAGCCCGGCCCCGTCGGCGATGGGCGCGATGGACCATGGCGCGCCGGGTCCGGCTGGCGCGTCGGCCGATCTGATGATGCGCATCGACATGGGCGGCTTCACCCCGGCGCAGCTGCCGGTCGTGGCTGGCCGCGCGCAGCGGCTGATGCTCGTCAACCCGGACAACAGCCACCACACCGATGGGGGCGGCATCCATCAGTTCGCCGTTCCCACGCTCGGGATCGACGTGAAGGTCCCACCTCTGACCAACATGGTCATCACGCTTCCCGCCGCCGAGCCGGGTGAGTACCCCTTCTATTGCGACACCTGCTGTGGCGGCAAGGAGAACCCGTCGATGCAGGGAGTGCTGAAGGTCCGGGCGTGAGCGGGGTCGACCTCAACCTCGCGACCGTCGTCCTCGCCGGCCTCGTCGACGGGATCAACCCGTGCGCCATCGCGGTACTCCTTGTCTTTGTCTCTGCCACGCTGCTCGCGGTCGGCGCGACGATGGAGGGCGGGCTCGCCGAGCGGCGGCGCGTGCTCTTCAAAGGCGGCGCCGCGTACGTCGCTGGCATGTTCATCACCTATCTCTTGATCGGCCTCGGGCTCATGGGTTTCGCCGGCGCGCTCAGACAGGATCACATAGGCACGAAGATCTTCGCCGTTGTCGCGATCGGCTGGAGTCTTCTTGCGCTACAAGAGGCGCTTCTTCCCGAGCTCGGCGAGCGCCTGCGCATGCCGCCGATGCTGCACAGCCGCGCGCAGAGCTGGGTCTCTCGCGCGTCGCTGCCGGGGCTCTTCGTCGCCGGCTCGCTCATTGGCCTCTGCACGGTCCCGTGCTCGGGCAACGTCTATCTCGCCGTTCTCGCCCTCCTCTCGAGCCGCAACGACCTTGGCCAGACGCTCGGCTACCTCGTGATCTATAACCTCGCGTTCGTGGTGCCGCTGATCGCCCTGCTTGGCGCGGCCGCGACGCCGGCGGCGATGCGCGCCCTCACGCGTTGGCAGCTGCACAACCGCGCGTCGCTGAAGCTCGCGCTCGGACTGACGACGGCATTGGTGTCCCTCGCCGCCCTGGCGGTTGTCTAGGCCATGACGATCGACATCGATCCTGTCATCGTCCACCTCGGTCCGTTCGCGCTCTCGTGGTATGGGCTCTTCGTCGGCCTGGCCCTCGCTATTGGTGTCTGGCTCGCGCTGCGTGAGGCGGCGCGCAAGAGCCTCCCGATGGAGCAGGTCGAACCCCTCGCGTTCTCGGTCATCGCTGGAGGCATCATCGGCGCTCGCCTTCTTCACGTCATCGACCGCTGGGACATCTACGCGGCGCATCCGCTCTCGATCTTCGCGATCTGGAACGGTGGCCTCGCGATCATGGGTGCCGTTCTCGGCGGAACGCTCGTCGGCCTCTTCGTTGCGTGGCGACGCGGGCTTCCCGTCCGTCGGCTCTCCGACGCGGCGGCGCCCGGCGCGATCCTAGGTCAGGCCTTCGGACGCTTCGCGTGCCTGTTCACCGGCGACGCTGTGGGGGGACCCACGAGGGGCTTCGGCATCACCTACCTGAACCCGGGCGCGATGGTCCCACAGCTCGGCATGACGTACGAGCCGGTGTTCCTCTACGAGATGGCTTGGGACCTCGGCCTGTTCGTCCTGCTCTGGTGGCTGCGCGCGCGGCTGCGTGTCGACGGTCAGCTCTTCGCCGTGTACCTCGCGCTCTATGCGATCGGCAAGTTCGCGCTCTCGTTCCGTCGGACGGAGACTGTGTGGCTCGCGGGTATGCAGGAGGCGCAGCTCCTCTCGCTCGCCGCGGTCGGCCTCGCCGCGCTCTGGGGATGGTGGAGTCTGCGTGCGCATGCGCCCGCCGGCCTCGCGGCAGAAATGACGCGGTCGTGACCATCGTCGCCACCCGCGACTGACCTCAGAGCGATCGGCGCCCGCGCGTCTCTCAGCCGATGCTCAGAGCGTCCCAATCTCCGCTCCAGCCCGCAGCGTGAGGCTCGAAGCCGTGAACCTCGGGGTGCGCAACCTCACGCGCGACCGAACGCGGCTCGGTCTCAGCGTCGCAGGCGTCGCGCTCGCGACGATGCTCGTGCTCCTTCTCTCGGGCTTCCTCGACGGCATGAACTCGCAGATCACCTCGTACCTTGACCACTCGCCCGGCTCGATCGTCGTGGCGCAGTCGGGGATCAAGAACATGCTCGTCGCGACCTCGGTCCTGCCCGCCGGGACACGCGATCGCGTGCTCGAGACCGAGGGCGTCGCAACGGCCGCGCCGATGCTCTCGTCATTCGTCATCCTCGAGCTGCGCGGGGAGAAGCGCTCGGCCTATCTCGTCGGCTTCGATCCCGCTCTCGGCGGGGGGCCCTGGCGGCTCGCCGAGGGTCGTGACGCGACGACCGACGACGAGGCCGTCGTCGATCGCGCTCTCGCGCGCCGCTACGACCTCGCCGTCGGCGACCACTTCGATCTCATGGGTCGGGGCTTCTCCATCGTGGGACTCTCCGAAGGGACGACATCGTGGATGACCAGCTTCATCTTCGTTCGCAAGAGCGCTGCGGAGTCGCTCTTCAGCCTGCCGGGCATGACGAGCTTCCTGCTCGTCACGCCCACGGAGGGAACGAGCGAGGCGGATCTGCAGGCGCGGCTCAACACGATCCGGGGCGTGAGCGCGCGCGCCAAGAGCGAGGTCGCGCGGAACGACGTCGACGTGTTCTCGCGAGTGATCGGACCGCCCGTGCGCCTCATGACCGGCATCGCCTTCCTGGTGGGCACCCTGGTCGTCGGACTCGTGCTCTATTCGGCGACGGTGGAGCGGCGGCGCGAGTACGGCGTGCTGAAGGCGATCGGCGGATCGGCGCGCGCCTTGTACGGCGTCACGCTGACGCAGGCGATCATCGTGACCCTCGCGGGCGCGGCGCTCGGTCTCGCCCTCGCGGTGGGGGAGGCCCATCTCGTGATGGAGCTCCCCCCGCAGTTCCTCATCACCTTCGAGCCACGGGCCGTTGCCACCGGGCTCGCCGCGAGCGCGCTCATGGCGCTTCTCGCCGTCCTCCTGCCGGCGCGCGGTATCGCCGCACTCGCGCCGGCGGATGTCTTCCGGAGATAAGGCGATGTTCCATCTGGCCCACCGCAACCTCTTCCAGAGCAAGGCGAAGGCGCTCATGGCGATGGGCGGCGTCGCGCTCGCGTTCATGCTGATCTTCTCGCTCGACGCGGTGCTCGCCGGGCTCGAAGGGCGGATCGCGTCGTTCATCGAGAAGACCGGTGCCGACGTGTGGGTCGCGCAGTCGGGTGTCCGGAACATGCACATGGCGTCGTCCACGATCCCGCGCGGCGTCGTCGACGAAGTGCGCGCGGTCGACGGCGCCGCGGATGCCTCGCCGGTGCGCTACCTCACGAACGTCATGGTCAGAGGCGACAAGCAGTACATCGCGTACGTGATCGGCCTGCCTGAGGGCGCGGCGATGGGCACACCGACGAAGATCGCGACCGGTGATGCGTATCCGAAGCCGGGCGAGGTGATCATTGACGGCGCGCTGCGGCAGGAGGGCGCCCAGCTCGGCGACACCGTGCGCATCTTGGGCTCGGACTTCCGGATCGGCGGACTCGCCGAGGGGCTGGCGAGCACGCTCTCGTCGCTCGCGTTTATCCGCCTCGACGACTTCGACCGGCTGCTCGGCAACGGGAGCACGACGAGCTACGTGCTCGTGCGCGTCGCGCCGGGCGCCTCGCCGGACGAGGTCGCCGCGCGGATCGAAGCGGAGGTCGCGAGCATCACCGCGTCAACGACTGCGAGGTTCGGCGATGAGGAGCGCAAGGTCGTCCGCGACATGAGCACCGAGATCGCGGTGATCATGAATCTCGCAGGCGTCCTCATCGGCCTCGCGGTGATGGCGCTCTCCGTGTACACGGCGACGGTCTCGCGCCTGCCGGAGTTCGGTCTGCTGCGTGCGCTCGGCGCCGCGCGCCGGCACTGCTACGGCGTCGTGTTGGGCCAGGCCGTACTCACGGTCGCGCTCGGCTTCGGGCTCGGTCTCGCGTTCACGTACGCCGCATCGGTCATCGCGCCGCTCGTCGATCCGCTCCTGTACATGCAGATCACGTGGCCGTCGATCGTGAAGGCGGCCGGGATCTCGCTCGTCGTCGCGGGCCTCGCCGCGATCGCGCCCATTGCGCAGATCTCGGGCGTCGATCCCGCGATCGTCTTCCGGAGGAAGGTCGCATGACGAACCACCGGGGGGCTCCGCCCCCCGAAAACCCCCCACGCACACTGGTGGTCTCGCATCTCACCAAGCGCTTCGGCGCCCCCGCGACGGAGGTCGTCGCCGTCCGCGACGTGTCGTTCGAAGTCGCGCCTGGCGAGGTCGTCCTCATCATGGGCCCGTCCGGATCGGGGAAGACGACCCTGCTCCTCATGCTTGGCGCGCTCCTGCGCGGGAGTGAGGGTGAGATCCGCCTCGACGGCGAGGTGCTGAGCGCGCTGCCGGAGGACAAGCTTCCGGCCATCCGCCTGCGCCGTTTTGGCTTCATCTTTCAGGACTTCAACCTGCTCTCGGCGCTCACGGCACTCGAGAACGTCGCGATCGTCGCCGAGCTCGCTGGCGTGCACAGCAGGGACGCGAAGGCGCGTGCAAGCAGGCTGCTGATCGACCTCGGCCTCGCTGGGCGCTTGCACTTCCTGCCGGAGAAGCTCTCGGGAGGTGAGAAGCAGCGGGTCGCGATCGCACGCGCCCTCGTCAACGACCCGACGTTCATCCTCGCCGATGAGCCGACCGCGAACCTCGACTCCAAGATCGGACACGAGATCATGCGTCTCCTTCGGTCGATCGCGAAGGACCAGGGCCGCTCGGTGTTGATCGTGTCGCACGATCAGCGGATCAAGGACATCGCTGACCGCGTGCTGTGGCTCGAGGACGGTGCGTTCAAGGAGGCGACAGCGATGCTGGTCGATCCCGTCTGCGGCATGCGCGTCGAGCAGGCGAACGCGGTCGTCGCTGTCTGGGATGACGAGCGTTTCGCCTTCTGCTCACGCGGCTGCCGAGACGAATTCCTCGCCTCGCCGTACCGCTTCTTCGCCGATGCCGAGGCATCTGGCCGGCACGAGGCTGCCCTCCGCGAGGCGGTCCGGCACGAAGCCGCACTCGTTGGAGGGCGGAAGTGACCTTCGACCCTCGCTCGGAGGGCCGCTCGGACGCGGCTTCCGAGGGGCAAACGCCGGTACTGTCGTCCGTGATGGCCACCGACATGGCGCCCAGCTCGACGCCGAGCCGCAGCCGGCCGGGCCGACTCCTCGTCGTCGACGACGACGAGAACGTGACGAACATGCTGCGCCGCGCACTCTCATTCGAGGGCTACGCGGTCGCGACCGCGCGCGACGGCGCGGACGCGCTCAAGAAGACGCTCGAATTCGCGCCCGATCTCGTGGTGCTCGACATCATGATGCCGGGCATCGATGGCGTGGAGGTCGCCCGTCGCCTGCGCGCGGGCGACCCACAGCTCGCGATCCTGATGCTCACGGCCAAAGATGCGGTGGCGGATCAGGTGGTCGGGCTCGATGCCGGAGCAGATGACTACCTCGTCAAGCCGTTCACGCTCGAGGTGCTCACCGCACGGATCCGCGCGCTCCTGCGGCGAAAGGAGCCCAGCGAGACGGAGATCCTGCGTTTCGGCGATCTCACCCTCGACACCGGCACCCGGAGCGCTCGCCGCGGCGCGCGCGAGATCGCGCTCACCACGACCGAGTACGAGCTCCTCCTCCAGTTCCTGCGCCACCCACGCCAGGTCCTCGAGAAGGAGCAGCTCACCGAGAAGGTTTGGGGCTACGACTTCGGCGGCAACTACAACGTGCTCGAGGTCTACGTGCGCTACCTACGCCAGAAGCTCGAGGCCGCCGGCGAGCCGCGGCTCATCCATACGCTGCGCGGCGCGGGTTACGTGCTCCGCGAAGCGACGGCCTAGAAGCACAATGAGCATCCGGCTGCGTCTCGCGCTCTGGTACGGCGCGCTGCTCGCGCTCGTTCTCGGCGTCACGCTTGCCGTCGCCTTTGCGGTCCACGTCCGCACGCACGAGTCGGATGTTGACGTGTCGCTGCGTGGCTCATGGGACCACGCGGTGGCGGAGCTGACCGGCATGCCAATGAGGATGATGGGCGCCGCGACGCTGACCGCGCCGACACAGGCCGCGAGCGCGCCGACGGCGACCTGGCTTCTCATTCCTGGCGAGCCACGTATTGCCGTCGGCGACGCGAATGACGCGCTCCTGTCGCGCTTCGATCCGAGCGCCGTCGGCGATGGATCGCAGGACACGAGCGTCGATGGCACGCGGGTTCGCTCGTACACCGCGAACGTGGCCGGCCTTTCGGGCACGCGCCTCGTCGTCGCGGCCTCGATGTCCGCATTTGATGCCTCGCTCCGGAGCCTCGGCCTGATCCTCGGACTCATGGGCATCGCCGGGATCGCGCTCGCGGTGGCGGGCGGCTGGGTGATCTCCGCAGGCGCGCTCCGTCCGATCGCGAAGATGACCGAGACCGCGGTCGCGATCGCCCTCTCACGCGGCTTCGCGCGGCGCATCGAGGTGAGCGACGAGGGTCGTGACGAGCTCTCGGAGCTGGGGCGGACGTTCAATCACATGCTCGCGAGCTTGGATGACGCGTACCGGCGCCAGCAGCGCTTCGTTGCGGATGTCTCGCACGAGCTGCGCACGCCGCTCACCGCCTTGCAGGGCGATCTCGAGCTGCTCGCGCGTGGGCAGCTGCCCGCGGATGAAGCACATGCCACGCTTGCGGAGGCTCGCCAGGAGACACGCCGACTCGCGCGTCTGGTGGACGATCTCCTCGTGCTCGCCCGCGCCGACGCCGGTCCGCAGCCCTTCATCGCCAAGCCGGTGGCGCTCGACGAGATCGTGATGGAGGTCTTCCGCGAGCTGCGCGGACAGGCGGGGCCGCGCTTGCGCGTCGTCGATCTCGATGCGGCGCTCGTGCACGGCGAGCGCGACCGGCTGAAGCAGCTCGTCCTCATCCTCGCGGACAACGCGCTCACCTACACACCGGCGCCGGGGGAGGTGCGCATCTCACTCCAGCGCGAGACGCGCGAAACGGTGCTCACCGTCGAGGACGAGGGCATCGGCGTGAGCGCCGAGACCGCCGCGCGGGCGTTCGAGCGCTTTTATCGTGGCGATCAAGCGCAGCACCTCGATCCCGCGGGCACCGGCCTGGGCCTGTCGATCGCGAAGTGGATCGTCGAACGGCACGGCGGAACGATCGCACTGCAACCGCGTGCCCCCCACGGGACGCGCGTCACCGTGCGTCTTCCCGCGATCGCAGATCGCGGGAAGGTCGACGCGACCGCGGCCTAGCGTTTCCTAAGGCCGCTCTCAGCCCTTCTCCAGAACGCGGTAAGCCCCGCGAGCCACGATGCGACCGTGATCTGGACCGTCGCGCTTCTTCTGGTCGTGTTGTCGATCGGAGCGCTCGTCGTGATCTGGGCCGAGGAGCGCTCGCGCGCGGGAGTGTGTCGCGCGCGCCGCCTCGCCGACGGAACGCAGGAAGCGCGCGTCGTCGTCGATCGCGGCTATCGCCCATCGCGCATCGACCTGGAGGCGGGGATCCCGGCGACGCTGCGCTTCGAGCGGCGTGAAGATGATCCGTGCACCGAGCTCCTCGTCTCGGAGCTATGGCCGAACGCGCATCGCCTCGTCGCGCACGGTGAGACCGAGGTGCGCTTCACGCCACAGCGTCCGGGCCGCTATGTCTTTACCTGCGGGATGGGTATGTACTCCGGCCAGCTTCTCGTGCGTGAACGGGGAGCGGCCTGATGGAAGGGTTCCTCGCGTTCCTGCCCTACGCGCTGCTGTTCCTCCTCTGCCCGCTGATGATGCTGTTCATGCACCGCGGCGGTGGTCACGACGGCCACGCCGACGGTCACGCGCAGCACCACCTCGACGAGCGCGCGCGGCCCGCGCGCGGCGCATGGGTCTCGAGGGACGAGGCGGCCGATATCGGCGACGCGGCAGACCATCGCTCGCTTCACTGGACCTCGAGCGCCCGACCCGCCCCCGCTCCGCACTCGGCGGAGACGCACGCGCCCTCGCTGGCATAGACGGTGCGGTCGTGCCCCGAAGCAGATCAGAGATGAGCAAGGAGGTGCGAGTTGGCAACGTACACGTGCCCGATGCATGCCGAGGTCAAGCAGGACAAGCCCGGCAAGTGCCCGAAGTGCGGCATGGACCTCGTCGAGAAGAAGTAGTGGCGAGCGGTACCTGACCGACCTTTCGCTGCCGCTGCTCGGTCCACTCGCCTGGATCGACGTCGTCGCGCTCGTGTGGCTCACGCTCGCGCTTGCGTCGAGCGCCTACGTCGCGTGGGACGCGTTCTTCAACAACCCCGAGCTCACGGTGATGAAATGGGGCTGGCTCCTCGTGACCCTCTACACAGGGCCGCTCGGTGCGGGGCTCTATGTACTGTCGTGCAAGGAGCCACGGCCGGGCACGCACGAGCGCTTCATCACACCGCTCTGGAAGCAGGGCGTCGGCTCGACGATCCACTGCGTCGCCGGCGACGCGACCGGCATCGTCTTCGCGGCAACGGTCACGGCGCTCATCGGCTTCCCGATGTGGCTCGATCTCATCGTCGAATACGCGCTCGGGTTTGCCTTCGGCCTGTTCATCTTCCAAGCACTGTTCATGAAGGACATGATGGGCGGGTCGTATCCCGCGGCGCTCCGCATGTCTCTCGTTCCCGAGTGGCTCTCGATGAACATGGTCATGGCCGGGATGGTCCCCGCGATGGTGTTCCTCATGATGGGTCAGGACATGCGCGCCATGCATCCGAGCCACGTCGTGTACTGGGCCGCGATGTCCATGAGCGTCATCGTCGGCTTCGTCCTGGCGTACCCGGTAAACGTGTGGCTCGTCGCCGTCGGCCTGAAGCACGGCATGGGGACCGAGCGCGCGTTCGGAAAGGGCGGGCACGGGCCGGATCTCGAGCGAGCGTGGAGCCAGATCGTGCGCGGCGGCCGCCGTACCGCGCGCGAGCTCGGCGAGCGGATCGAGAAAGTCGCGCGCGCATGAGCGCACACGAACGTCACCCGCCACGAAAGCGAGCCGGACATGCGGCCGCGGCCGAGCACGGGTCGATGGGCGGCATGGAACATGGCGCCAAAGACCGCGTGTCCGCGGTCACGCGCGCACAACTCGCGGCCGTGAGCGCTCTCACCATCCTCGCGCTCCTCGTCGCCAGCGTCGCCGTCGTGGGCGCGGCGAACCTCACCCTCAGCGCGCGCGAAGTGGGAGACGTCGTGATGCCGCCGGGCATGGCGATGCGGCGCGATCTGTCGGCCGAGGGTCATCGCGAGATGGCCGCCGTGGATCTGCGTGCCGTGCGCTACCAGGCGCCCCCCTCGGCGCGGGGCGACCAGCCCCTCCAGGCGCGCGTCGAGGGCGGCGTCAAGGTCTTCGAGCTCGAGACCGCGGTGATCCGCTGGAACATCCTCCCTTGGGTGCGCGTCGCGGCGTACGCCTTCAACCAGCAGGTGCCCGGTCCGCGGATCCGGATCACGGAAGGCGACCGAGTTCGCTTCGTCGTTCGAAATGATCTCCCTGAATCGACGACCATCCACTGGCACGGGCTCATCCTGCCGAACGCGATGGACGGACCCGCCGAGGTGACGCAGGCACCGATCCCGCCCGGCGGCAGCTACACGTACGAGTTCGTCGCACGACAGGCCGGGACGTTCTTCTATCACTCGCACGACAACCCAGACCGCCAGGAGACGCTCGGTCTCTACGGCGCGCTCATCATCGATCCGGCGCGGCCGGCCACGGGCTTCGACGAGGAGCTCGTCGTGCAGCTGCAGGAGTGGCTCTACAAGAATGGCTACACGTTCCCCGCGATGCCGGCGGACGGCATGCTCCCGAACTTCTTCGCCATCAACGGAAAGGCCTATCCGGAGACCGAGACCGTCCGGCTGCGCGTCGGGCAGCGGCTCCTGGTCCGCTTCATCGGGTCCAGCAGCGGCTTCATCCATCCGATGCACATCCACGGCGGGCCCTTCAGGATCGTCGCGACCGATGGGGCGCCCGTGCCCGACGCGGTCCAGGTCGTCAAGGACACCGTCAACGTCGGCCCCGGCGAGCGCTACGACGTGATCTGGGAGGCTCGCGAGCCCGGCCGGTGGCTCCTCCACTGCCACATCAACCACCACACCACCAATGACCACACCGAGCAGCAGGGCGCCGGCGGGCTGACGCTCGTCATCGAGGTGTCCGGATGAAGCGGATCGGCGCGCTCCCCTGCGGTTGCTTCCCGTGGCAGCCGCCGTGTCCGGACTCAGGACCGTCACTCAGGTAGCGCGCGGGATCGGCGTCGAAGCGCTCCTTGCAGTGCGGGCAGCGTAGGTAGTACGTCACGCCCTGACATACCGAGCTTGGCGCGGTGGCGCGATCGACGCGCTGGCCGCCTCCGCCAGCCGTACGGGTTTGTGAAACCTGCTCGGCTTGCGCGCGCTCCCAGTCGTCGCGGTGCGCGCGCTCCCAACGCTCCGCCGCCTCGAGCTCCCACGGCTCGGGCGGCAGGCGCTCCGCCCGAATGGCGCCAGCCAGGATCGATGCCTCGAGACATGTGAGCGGCGCCGAGGTGCTAGCGAGCCGAGCGTCGAACCGATCGAACCACTCCAGCGTCGGACTCCGCTCGCTCATCCAGATCCGCCGACCGTGCCTGCCCGTCGGCGCGTGCTCGATGAACTGGTCGACCCACCATCCCCGCTGCTCGAAGAAGCGTTGGGCGAAGTGAGCAAAAGGCGTCTGGTTCAGGGGCACGCCAAGGAGATTCCGGCGCCAGCCCTGGACCGAGCTGGGCACCTCCGGGTCGTCCTCGCGCTCCTCGTGTGCGGACATCTGCCCTAAGACGTGGCCGGACGAGGGGAGGTAGCCAAGCTATTCAACGGCAAGAGACCACATTCGGTCCCCCACGGAGAAGAATGGTGGCCTGCGGGACTTGACTTTCGCCCTTTGCCCCACGGGCGGCGGAGCAGCTCAGGTGCCCTGCGGGGAGGTGTGGCCATGACGATCACCGCCGGCGCAGCGCGGCTCCGGCCAGCGGTCGTGAAGTTCCGAGCGCCGACCGCGCTGGCCGTTCCCGGACCCCAAGTCTTCCCCCCGGACACCGGTCGGGTCGTGACAGCGACGAACTGGACCGAACGCGACGAGGCCGGTGAGCGGCATCGCGGTCTGGTCGTTGAGGTCGCGCTCGATGCAGCGGGCCCGGACGATGCCGTGCGCCGCGGCTTCGGGTCCGCGTCGGCCACGCTGGCGCTGCTCTCGTTCGGATCAGCTGCGGCGGTCGGTCCCCTCCGGCCCTTCGTGGCGTACGCGCAGCGCGATGACGATGGCTGCGACGTAGCGCAGTTCGACGAGTGGCCTCTCGAGCCGCACGCGCGCCGCATGGTGAAGAAGGAGCAGATGCAGGCGCTGATCGGGAAGTTCAACAGTTTGTCCGAAGACGACCGTGGCCGAGTCTTCCGCGGCCTGGACTGGTACCGGAAGGCGCTCGGTGAGACCAACGTCTTCGACCGGTTCGGCGCCGCCTGGATCGGGCTCGAGGCACTCAATCCGCGCCTTCGCGCACGGGGCAACCTGCCGACAACACGACAGATCGCGTGCAAGAACTGCGGAACCATCAGCGAGGTCCCGGACGTCACTGGGACGATGGATCTCGTCGCACGGCGCTTCGGCGAGGAGGAAGCCAGCCACATGCGACGGTTCCGGCAGGCGTTCATGCACTCGACGCGCCCGCTGAATGAGATCGAAGACGACGCCCGTCGCGCGACGAAGACGGCGGTCGAGTCCCTTCGATTCGGCCTCCTCGAACTACTCAACGTCTCGGTGGAAGAAGAGACGTTGCTGCTCCAGGCGACGCCGATGCGCCTCCCGGAGCGGAACCACGTTCGGTACAGCTACTGGATGCGCCCTCTCCGCATCGCGACGGTGCCGATCGGGCAAGCTTGCCCACGCATTGGCATGCGAAGCTTCACTGCCGAGCGGACCCAAGAGATGGAGGGCCGCACGAAGGAGCACGTCGTGCACGAGCTCGAGCTGCTCGACTTCAAAGGCGAGATCCCGCACGGGCTCGACTTCAACGTCGCGATTCCGTCTGCCGACCCGGATGACAAAGGCCGGAAGTTCGAGATGTCCAAGTTCGAGGTGATCTCAAAGGACACCGGTGAGGTCATGGGCGAGGCGAAGATCACGCGAATCGAGCCGGCGAACGATCCGGAGTCGGGCGACGCGCCCCCTACAGGTCCTGGAACTGAGTCGGGAGCGCTGGCGTGAAGCAAGGTACAAGCGACGTCAGCGCTGCAGTGAATGCGCCAAACTGCCGAACGGTCGCGAAGCGACGGCAGCACACTTGCGAAACGTGCGCGAGCTGCGCGTTCCGCGAGACCCCGCCCGGCGCTCAGGTAGGCGCCCATGCTGCCAATACACGTCGGGCCAGGCGAACTAGTTAACCTCGAGCGGTCCCCCGTGATTCTGCTCGAGGCTCATCCGGCCCAACGCTAGAAGAGCGCTTCGTGGCTCCTCTTACACGTCATCGAGGCTGAACGTGCGCGCGTCGTCGAACAACGCCAGCTCCGCTGACGTGGGCCGCTCGAACCACCTCAGACCGTAGTCGAGCAGTGCCTCATCGATGCGGAACGTGCCCGCAGGCAGCGCAGCGTTGCGCTTGTTCAGCCGGCGTACCAGCTCATCGCGCGGGGGGAGGTCCAACACGCAGAGCACGACGCGGGCCTTGTGCTCCTGGGCCTCGGTGCGGTAGCGGTCCCGCTCCTCGCGCGTCCAGAGGCCCCAGTCGAGGACGACGTTCACACCAAGGGCGAGTGTTCGCAGCGCGAGTGCCCACTGGAGCCGCTCGACCAAGGGCCGATGCGCCTTGACCCACTGGAGCCGCTCGACCAAGGGCAGTTGCGCATTGAGCGCCTCGTCGCTCTCGTTGGGGTAGAGCTCGTGGAGCCACTCATCCCCCGTGAGCCGGACTGCGCGTTGCTCCGCCTCTAGACGCTTAGCGAGGATCGTCTTGCCAGATCCTGGAACGCCGCAAGTGATGAAGAGCGTTGCCACTAGCCGCACCCTACGCGCAAAACCGAGACCGTTTCCGATGGACACCATCGCTTACTGGGCCATTGCACCGCAGCGCGACGCCTCCACATCGAGATCGCCTGGATTAGGTCAACGGAACGCCATACCCCTTGGCCAGTTCGCGCACATTTACGAAACGTGCTCGCCTTGGTCCGGTTCTCCATTGCCAAACGAGGCGATCAAAACGGCGCAATAGTCCGAACCTGCTCGTCGCGTCGAGAACCTTCATGGGGCGGACCTGTCACTACGCGAGAGCGGTCAAGGGTGGAACCAAGGCCTGGGGTCGAGCGTTAGAGCGGCATGAGATCTCTGCTTGCCGCCCTCCTGACGCTGGCGAGCGCTGTTCTCACGGCGACGCCGGCGATGGCATCGTGCGCGCCACCTGCTCCGCTGGCCGATCGAGCAGCGCGCGCCGTGGCCGTGGTCTACGGGACCGTGACCGCGACGGACACGGCCAGCCTCACGCTGCGCGTCGACAGATCGCTGAAGGGCCAGTTGGCGGGCGTCGTGCGCATCTTCGTCGGTCCTGGGCGCGGCGGCGCGGGGGGTACGGCTGTTGCGACGAGCGTGGATTACCGGGCCTCGGTCGGCAGTGATCATGTGCTCTACGTGCTTCGCGGCGACGACGGTGCGCTGGAGACCAACGCCTGTAGCGGCAGCCATCCGGGTCAGCCCGACGCGGACGAGATCGCCCTATTCGGCGCCAGCTCCTTCGGCGTGCAGCCTGCGTCGCCGCAGCCAGTCTCCGCCTTCGATCCCGCGCGGGGCTCGGTCGAGCCGCGGCTTGTCGCCGCATTGCTCGTCGCCGCGCTGCTGACCGGAGCGACCGCGGTGTTCCTGAGACGCCGCGTCGGCTGACTGGGCGGCAGGGCATGCCCTACGCGAACGGACGCTTGCTCCGCGCCGACGCTTAATGTTGGCGTGTACGGAGGGCCAGCAGATGGCGACCAAGCTGCTTGATCCGGTCTGCGACATGCTCGTGGAGATCGCCGACGCCAGGAACGCCGGACTGACGCTCACACACGAGGAGCGTGAGTACGCGTTCTGCAGCGCGGGCTGCCAGACCACTTTCGCGAAAGATCCGAACCGCTACGTGCCGAAGGTGGACGCCTGGCTCGCGGCGGACGCGCACGGCGAGGACGCGCAGACGCACGCCCACGATGAGCGACCGGCGATCGATGCCGGCATGCGCGAGTGGTACAAGGCCTGCCGCTGCTGCATGCACGACGCGTATCCGAAGGTCGTCGAGCAGCTCGATGCGGAGCGGGCCGCGATAGCGCAGGCGCCAAGCGAAGCGGGTATCTGCGAGACCGCGGAGGCGAAGCCGTCGTGACGATCATGCAGGTCGATCGGACGTCCGAGCGCCTGTAGGCGAGACGCACACGAGCCCATCACCTGATCACGCGACCGAGACCTTCGCCGTGCCGCTGGACGACGTCTTCTGCCCCTGCTGCCAGGACGATCTCGGTGCGGCGATCAAGCAGCTGCCGCACGTCGTCGATGCTCACGTCGACCTGGCGCACAAGGTCGCGCATGTCACCGTGCATGCGGGCATGACCGACGCAGCGACGCTGCGCAAACAGATCGAGAGCTGCAATTTCCGCAATCCCGTTCCGCTGCCGAAGGCGGAGGTCAGCTCGCACGAGTCCATGCACCATGCCGCGTCCAAGACGGCGGCCCACGGCGGGCACGAGGCGATGGGCC
>WNGB01004665.1_pt1 | contig 20768 bp, 24 predicted proteins | sample 5400681 | NCBI WGS metagenome assembly WNGB01 (sample SAMN13153367, study PRJNA577476) | soil metagenome | isolation source: 115 cm soil or saprolite under grassland replicate 2 | place: USA:California | collected 2016-06-15
GGCGTCGAACTTGGCCATCACGGCAAGGAGTGCTCGTTCGAGGCGATTCTAAAAAAATACGACCTCGCCGGCGACCCCGCACTGCTGTTGCTCGCCAAGATCGTCAACGGCGCCGACACCGACAACACGCTGTGGCACCAGCCCGAAGGTGCCGGACTGGAAGCCATCGCTGAGGGATTCCGCCATCTCGGATTCAAAGACGATCACGAAATCAACGCCGCTGAGTGGATCGTCTATGACGCGCTCTATGTTTACTGCCAGGAGATGGTTCGGCAAGGAAAGCTGGACGGGATGTTCCAGTCGTGATCCGTGATGCGCGGACTTAGGCGCGACGCGTATGTGCTTTTCGCCACACGCATCGTGCGGATGTTTGCGTACGGTTTTCTGTCGGTCGTGCTCGTGCTCTATCTCGCCGACGTTGGTCTTAGCGACACAGTCATCGGCGTCCTGCTCAGCCTGACATTGCTCGGCGACACCGTAATCTCGCTGGGGGTCACAACGGGGGCAGACCAAATCGGCAGGCGGCGCATGCTAATCCTCGGGGCGTTGCTGATGCTGTTCGCGGGCGCGATTTTCGCCTTCACAAACAATATTATCCTGCTCATCATCGCCGCGATCATCGGCGTCATCAGCCCGAGTGGCTACGAAGTTGGCCCGTTCCTGGCGATTGAACAGGCGGCGCTTACGCAGACGCTCCCGGATGAACGCCGCACCGGGATCTTTGCCTGGTATAACCTCATCGGCTCGTTCGCGACGGCGCTCGGTGCGCTCGTGGGCGGCGCGCTTCCGCATTTCCTACAACGGGCAGGTACATCCTCCTTGAATAGCTATCGCGCCGTCTTGCTAGCCTACGCCGCCATGGGTGTTGTGCTCGCGCTGATGTTTATGCGCCTGTCGAATGCTGTCGAAGCGTCGAAAGCAGATGCGCCGATCCCACAGACGCGCTTCGGCCTGCACCGCTCGCGTGGGGTCGTGTTGAAACTCTCCGCGTTGTTTGGTCTCGATGCGTTTGCCGGCGGGTTCGTGATGCAGAGCATTGCCGCCTACTGGTTTCACATTCGCTTCGGGGTCGATCCGGCAACCCTTGGCGGAATTTTCTTTGGCGCTAATCTTCTGGCAGGTGTATCGGCACTCGCGGCTGCATGGGTCGCCCGCAAGATCGGGCTCGTGAACACGATGGTGTTCACACATCTGCCTTCAAACGTGCTGCTCATCTTCGTTCCGCTGATGCCGAACCTGCCGCTTGCAATCGCCGTGCTCCTATTGCGTTTTAGCATCTCGCAGATGGACGTGCCGACTCGGCAGTCCTACACGATGGCTGTTGTCGCTCCCGACGAGCGTTCAGCCGCCGGCGGCGTGACGGGCATCGCTCGCACTGTTGGCGCGGCGCTTTCGCCGGCGCTGGCAGGTGTGTTCATCAGCAACCCGGTGCTGATGAGCGCGCCATTCCTGGTCGCAGGTGGATTGAAAGTGGTCTACGACCTGCTGCTCTTCCGGAGTTTTCGCTCGCTTAGAGCAGCGACGTGAATCTCGCTTAAGCTGTAGCTGGGACTGCCTCGCGCCTTCGCCGCTTGATTATGCGACGATAATCGGATTCCTGGGACCGACGTCCCAGTCTTGACATAACGCAATGTCTTTAGCGTTAAAGAAGGCGGCGAAGACGATGTCAAAGACAATCCATCTTCGCCGCGCTTCACCCACTATCGCGTTGAAGACAACGCGATCCACCCAATCATTCGTATTTCTCGCCTTTTTCCTTGTGCTCTTTTGCTTCGTTATGTTTGCTCAGCACCTTGCCGCTAGCGTCCATTTCGACACCAATCTGCTTGCCGTTCTTGTCGATCACGGCTTCAAAGTTGGCGCCCTCTTTCTCCCAGCGGACAATGGTTCCGCCTTTGGCTTCGGCCTGCGCAGCTTGCTGAACAGCAGCCGGCACATCAGAGCTGCTGATAGTTTGCTCTTCGTGTTCTCTTTCCTTCGCTTGTGCGGTCACACCAAACGCAAGTCCGGCGCTGACCGCAGCTATTGTGAGCAGATCTTTTGTTTTCATAGCTGTTAAGTTTTTGACCGCTGCGTTTCAGACATGTTCGAAATTGATTTGTAATTGAGAGCTAAGAGGCGGAATTTTATCCTGCCGTCTTCAAACGCGTGCATTCCGCTTCGTAGTCTTCAATCAACTTCAGTATTTTGGATTGAAACGCATCCTGCGCTGCGTAGACGGTGCCAATAGCCTCAGCAAATGTCTTTTGCTTTAGCTCCTCCTCAATCGTCAAGCTCAGTTCAGCTAGCTTTTCGATATTCCCTCGTGAATGAAATTCCAGCTCTTTTAGTTTGGAGAGGACGACAAGCGATTTCTCCAACTGTGTCGGTTCTATTGGTTGAGTTGGCTTAGCAGCTTCGGTCGTCTGAGCGGTGCTCTCGGCGACACGTGCAGCCTTCTTTTCGGTCTGGACGTTCTTGGCACGCTGCGCCGGAGCGCGGCCAGCCTTTGGAGCATGCTTGTCCTTATGATGCTTCTCCTGGCTGACTTTTTTGGCGTGTGCGACGTTCCGTGGGTCTCCCATCAACTTATTGACGGCTCTCGAACGTCCGCTGGCCGTATATCCCAACGGGATTGCTCAATTCTTTGAAATTGAACAGTCCCTTAACGCAGATTGTGTACGATCCCCACCCACGGCTTCGTTGCATCAACTTGCAGCGAGTCCGTCCGCTTGCGGAAAAGAGCGCGAGAAAAGCTGACGCTGATTAATATTTCTCGCTCTTTGCCTTCTTCTCAGACTTCTCAGGATGAGTCCCTAGGAATTTGCCATCAGTGTCGACCCGGATCGCCATTTCCTTTCCGTTCCGATTCACGACCGCGTCGTAGCATTCCTTGCCCTTGCGAGTCTCCTTGGCGACTCGAACGATCTGATCGCTCCCGGCTTTTTCCTTGATGGTGGTCTGTGCCGGGGACGGTACATCCTTCATATCTACGGGAGTCTCTTCTTGCGCCAAGGCAGCCGGTCCGAGCATGAGGCCGGTGCTGACGGTTATTACAGCGATTAGTCTTGTTATCTTCATGGGCTGATTCCTTTTTGGTTCAATATTATCAAGTACGGTTCGGAGCGGAGTGGTGGTTTGCGCGTAAGAAATGATTGTGCAGAACCGCCGCGGCAAATGCATTGCTGTCAGCGAGCGGATTTGACGCTGAAGACCTCGCGCAATGCTGAGCGGGCTGCGAACGCTCTTTCAAAACTGCAACCCCAGAACTACATTGTGGGTGAAAACAGTCGTCGTCTTTTTGACGTCAATATTGTGAAGCGCAAATCAATCCAGAAATCCGCAACTGTCTCAACCGACCTTGCCGACGAACGCTGCCCCAGTGGAGTTCAGGGACTGGACGATATCCTCGCGGGCGGATTACCGCGCGACTGCTTTTATTTAGTTCAAGGGGACCCGGGCTCTGGCAAGACGACGCTGGCGCTTCAGTTTCTCCTCGAAGGAGTACGGCGAGGCGAGAAGGTCTTTTACATCACGCTTTCGGAGACCAAAAGGGAGTTGCTTAAAGTGGCGCGGTCACACGGGTGGTCGCTCGACAAAATCCCGGTGTTGGATTTGTCCGCCGTTGAAAATCTGCTGCGGCCCGAAGCGCAGACGACAGTATTTCATCCATCCGAAGTCGAGTTGACAAAAGTAAGCCAGTTGCTACTCGATGAAGTGCGCAAGGTGCAGCCCGCACGGGTTGCCTTCGATTCGCTTTCGGAATTCCGATTGATGGCCGAAACCGCGTTACGCTACCGGCGCCAACTTCTGACGCTCAAACAGCAGTTCGCAAAATTCAAGAGCACTGTTCTTTTGCTTGACGATAAGATGGACAAGAGAGGGGTAATTGACCCGCACGTACTCAGCCTCACGCACGGCGTCATTGACATGGAACAACTCTCGCCCGACTACGGCACATCACGCCGTCGGCTCCGCGTTTCGAAATTGCGGGCCGTAAAATTCCGGGAAGGCTATCATGACTACATCATCGCCACCGGCGGTTTGCGCGTCTTTCCGCGCATGATTGCCGCCGAGCATCGCGCCCATTTCCGGCACGGACCCGTTTCCAGCGGCATCAAGAAGTTGGATGCCTTGTGCGGCGGTGGGCTGGATCGAGGGACGACCACCCTTATACTCGGCCCGGTGGGCACTGGTAAATCTACTCTAGCTTTGCAATACGCTGTTCGAATGGCTGATCAAGGTGAGAGCTGTATGCTATTCACGTTTGACGAAACGCGCAGCGTGATGCTGAGCCGAGCCAAAGCGCTGGGGTTCGAGCTGGAAAAAGCGATCGAAAGCGGCACGATTACCGTACAGCAAGTTGATCCCGCCGAACTTTCTCCCGGTGAGTTCGCCGTTCGTATTTTGGATGGCGTAAAGGCAGGTTGCAAACTCGTCGCGATTGACAGTCTCAACGGTTATCTCAACGCCATGCCGGAGGAGAAATATCTCAATAACCAACTGCACGAACTCTGCTCTTACCTCAACCAACAGGGGATCGTAACGATCCTCATTTTAGCTCAGCACGGGTTGGCTGCTGCTGCCGAAGCGCCTGTGGACCTTAGTTATCTTTCGGACACCGTGGTAAGCCTGCGATATTTCGAAGCTTACGGAGAAGTGAAACAAGCTATCGCGGTGGTTAAGAAGCGCAGTGGCGCGCACGAGAAAACTATCCGCGAATTCAAACTGATGTCGGGCAAAGGCATCGTTATCGGCGAGCCGCTAAAACAGTTTCAAGGCGTGCTGACCGGCGTGCCCATTTTCCGTGGCAGTGAAAAGCAAATAATGAAGGGTCGTTGAAGGCAAGGATGCAATCGCGGAGCAATTTCAATTCCCGTGCGCTAATGGACAGGCCGTTGACGAATGATACTACTCACGACGCACGCGTGTCGCGAGTGCACAAAAACGAGCGCGTGATCATCATTGCGCCTGTCGGACAGGATGCCGTCGCCATGGCGGCTTTGCTCGACGCCCAAGGTTTTGAAACACAGATTTGCAATGGGTCGGCTGCATATTCCCGAGAAATCATAGATAGCGCAGGCGCGCTGCTGCTTACCGAGGAAGCGCTGGAATCAGGACAAGGTTCGCTTCTTTTGAACGTCCTTAAAGCGCAGCCGCCTTGGTCCGAATTACCGCTCATCATTCTCACAAGCGGCGGCGAATCGCGCCGGGCAGGATTACTGAATTTGGCGGCTGCGGCTGCCGGATCGGTGACTTTACTGGAGCGGCCTGTCAGCACCCTGACGCTGATGCGCTCGGTGCAGGTTGCATTACGTTCTCGCCGGCGGCAGTATCAGGTGCGAGATCTCGTCAGACAGCTGGCTGACTTAAACCAAACGCTCGAACAGCGGGTAGCCGAGCGGACTGCCAAAGCGGTCGAACAGGCGCAGAAACTCCGCCTTCTCTCGGCTCAATTGTCGCTCGCAGAGGAAGCGGAGCGTCGGCGCATAGCCGAGATGCTGCATGAAGATCTACAGCAATTACTGGTGGCAGCGCGGATGCAACTTGCCGCGCTGTGCAGAACGCGAGACGCCAGCGAACGAGAACCGATCGCCCGCGAAATTGCCGACGTACTCGAGCGTTCGTTTAAGTTAACAAGATCTCTCAGTGTGGAACTCGCGCCGCCAGTTTTGTACGAACACGGTCTAGCCGCGGCACTTGAGTGGCTCGCGGCTGAAACAGGTAAGCATTACAATGTTAAAGTCACGGTCGAAGCCGACTCTTCAGCAAACCCGAAAGCCGCCGATGTGCGTATTTTCCTTTTCAGAGGCGTGCGCGAGTTATTGCTAAATTCGGTGAAGCACGCCGTCGGCAGCGCCGTGCACATCACGATGCGGCATCTGCAGCCAGACAAGGTCCGCATCATCGTCGCCGATGATGGTCCTGGGTTCAAACCTACCTTGCTTGACGACAAGCGACCTGGCTCCCAAGCGTTTGGCCTTCTTAATATTCGCGACCGTGCACGCAGCTTCGGAGGCAAGTTCCAGATTAGCAGTGGCCAAATGCGCGGGACTCGAGTAACGCTTTCGCTTCCTCGCGACTCTGCGGCGCAGTTCAGATCAGCCGACGGGTCCAGGCGATTGCAGCGTCGGAGGTTACCCAACACGCGAATCGCTGAGCCAAAGGTATTGTTAGCTGACCGGGACGGGAAGTCTTAGACACGATCAGAACGTCGCAACGGCAATCTGCTGTTCGAGATAATAGTCAATAGGATTTAGGAAAAGGAAGAGCTTCTGAGCTTCGCCAATGGGCGGACTCCTAATGTGGGTCAGCTAAGAAATTCTGCGAGCGGCTCCATCGGTTTGATGTGCGCGCAGAAAATCTTGAAAGCGGCCAAGATCGGCACGGCCAAGATGATGCCGACGATTCCCCACATCCAGCCCCAAAAAGTAAGTGAGAGCAGGATGATGACGGGATTCAAAGTAAGGGAGCGTCCCATGACCCATGGGGTGATAAAACTGCCCTCCAACACTCCAAGAGCGAGGTACACGGCAGGAAAAAGAAGGGCGTACCCTAGGCTATCGAAACTCAACACCGCGCCGACGGTCATGCAAATAATGCCTGCGAGTGCGCCCAGGTAAGGGATGAAATTGAGCAGAGCGACCATCACACCCCACATTAACGGGTTAGGCAGTCCTAGCAGCGCCACCGCGGTTCCGACAGCCAATCCGAGGCAGCTGTTAATTGCCGTGATCGTAAAGAGATAACGTGAGACCTGTGATTCAATGTCGTGTGCGATGCCGACGGCCGCCTTCTTATTTGAGAGTGTGGGAAGCAACTTGACTAGCTTCGCAATGAAGACTTGGTCGTAGACGAGCAGGAAATAAAGCAGGATCACCGATAGAACACCGCTCGCGATAAACTCCGGCGTGTGCATGAAAAACATCTCAGTGATGGGATGCTTCTTCACTTCTACCGTTTTGGTTTCTGCATTAGTTGAAGCCAGCCTCTCGATTTCGCCGGTCGCCTGCGCTACTTGCGCTACGGATTGTTTTACGGGTAGGAGTTTCCGTTGAAGTTCCGTAAGACCGGCCGGTGCTTTCTGCAGCCATCCCGCGGTGGGCGTAGCGAGCGCCGAGATCCCATAACCGACAAGTAAAAGAAGTCCGACAAGTATAAGCGCTGCGCCGACCGGCAGCGGGATCTTCAACCGAGCAAGACCACGCACGATCGGCCGCAACAGATAGCTGAGCAGAAGCGCGAGAACAATCGGCAGCAAGATCGAGCGCATGAAGTAGATGGTGTAGAAGATTGCCAGAATAAAGAGCCCGGTCAGGAAGATCGACTGGACCCCAAAAGGTCTCTGTAGCAGCTCGGTAATGCGTAAACGGCCACGGGAGGCGACCTTCCCGTCTTCTTGCTCGTCATCTGAAACGTCAATGCGGGATTCCGCTTTTACCGATGGCAAAGCCATCTGATCATGAATCTTATGACGCTTGTGACTCACGCGTCTGAGTTTGCAGATGCTAGCCGAACGGCGGTTCGGGCCTTGTTTCCGCTGATCGCGTACCTGTCTTTTTGTGGGTCGAAGATCGTAGAGCGCGGCCTGCTCGAGTGATCAGGCGAAGGTGGCGGCATTCTAGCTCTACCATGGCAATTTTTATCAAAACATCATCGGTTGGCTGCGCCCATTCCCAGGGTATCGCATCACAGCCTTCCGTCGGACAAGTGACCCGCTGTGGCTCCTTTCCACTTGTCTCGCGAATCACACGAATTTCCCGGCCGGTGATGATTTCACCGCAAACAAGACAATAACGTTTCTCGTCCAGTGAGCGCCACTGCCGAAATTGATCAAACCGTTGCAAGATGTACAGCTTTTCTTCATCGGATAATTCGACCAAAGAATCGAGCGTCATGCGCAAAACATGCTCTTCTACGATTTATCGCACAATCCGGCAATCACCGGATTGGCATATCAGTTAAAATCCTAGCCCCCTAAAGGAACCAAGGTCATTTTGCCTTCGAGCGTGACAAGCAATCACGTTAATCCTGGGTCGCTTACTAACTTCGCAGGCTTGATCGCACCCCCTGCTTGCGTGCGTCTCTCTCGATTGTCAGTTTAGTGCTTCAAGAATCGTTAGCAGGACACACGGTAGGTATTGCAACACAACGCGTAGATCCTACCGTTGGGCCAAACGGCAGCTTTTTGATGGTTCCCAATGTCAGGGCGTTCTGCCTCTAACTAAATTAATGACTAGCACGACTACTGCTATCACCAGTAGCAGGTGGATCAGGGAGCCGCCAACGTGTCCAAGGAGACCGAGAAGCCACAGAACCAATAGGATTACAATTATCGTCCAAAGCATAGATTATTTTAACTATTGATTCGAACTTGGTGACGAAGTCACGCGTGTTCAGATATATCTGCTTGGCAACTGCGATCTGAAAAAGCCCTTTTGCACGGCTGAACTGCCCACTCCGCGCGAACAGCCAAGGATGAGAAATCTTCTTTTTTGGCTGATCAGCGCCCCTATCAAGCGGTTTCCCCGCTTACAGAGCCATATGAATGTGGATGCGCTAGTGGTCGGCGCAGGCATAACGGGTATCTCAAGCGCGTATCTCTTGAAAAAGGCCGGATTTGCCACATGAGAGAATTGAAGTCATACCTGAATGATCATCTCGCCGGCTCGGTTGCTGCGCTGGAACTGCTTGGACATTGGGTGCAGCTGTACAAAGACAAACCCCTTGCTGCCTTCTTTACCCAGCTCGAAGCTGAGATTCAGGCGGATCAGGATACGTTGCGCGATTTGATGCGCGTCCTCGGCGTCGAAGAAAGCAAGGTGCGCCGGGTGGGGGCATGGGCAGCGGGAAAGCTTGGCCGCGCGCGATTCATGATTGCAGGCGATGAGGCTGACAGCTTGGGATTGATGCTTGCGTTGGAAGGACTGGTTCTGGGAATCGTTGGAAAGAAACTTATGTGGCGCGCGTTGGCCGCGGCGAATTTGCCAAAAGTTGGAGCACTTGATTTCAAGGAGCTAGAGCGTCGCGCGGAACAACAACTTGAACGGACGGAAGCCGAACGGATTCGGGAGGCAAGGCGGGCGATTGGAAGCAAGACTGGTCTGGATTGACGTTCCGATGTCCGTGTCTGCGCAAAAGGTCAGTAAGAAAAAATCCGTCGAAGCCAACGCGGTTGATTCGGCGGAAGCAGCGGAGGAGGCCGGTTTGTGCTACGTCACCGATGATCGTCCCGGTTACACGCGTAAGGCGAACGGCGACCACTTCCAGTATTTGGATATTGAAGGCAAACGAATTCGCGACGAGCAGCGGCTCCTCCGGATTAAGCGGCTGGCTATTCCGCCGGCATGGACCGACGTTTGGATTTGCCCTTCGCCAAACGGGCACCTCCAGGCTACCGGCCGCGATGCACGCCGACGGAAGCAATACCGATATCACGATCGTTGGCGCGAAATTCGTGACGAAAATAAATTCGAGCGCCTCGCCGACTTTGCCAAAGCGCTGCCGCAGATTCGAAGGCGAGTCGATCACGACATCAAACTGCCCGGCTTGCCGCGGGAAAAAGTGCTCGCAACTGTTGTACGATTGCTGGAGCGAACTTTCATGCGCATCGGCAATGAAGAATATGCGCGCGAGAATAAGTCATTTGGGTTAACCACAATGAAAGACCGGCATGTAACCGTAAAGGGGGCACGGTTGCGCTTTCGTTTTCGTGGAAAGAGCGGTCGCCAACACGAAGTGGACGTGACCGATCGACGAATCGCCAACATCGTTGCCAAACTGGATGATTTGCCAGGTCAGGATTTATTCCAATATTTCGATGACGATGGAAACCTGAGCGACCTCGCGTCGCATGACGTGAACGATTATTTGCGCGAGATCTCGGGAGACAATTTTACGGCCAAAGACTTCAGGACTTGGGCGGGGACAGTTCTGGCGGCGATCGCGCTCAATGCGCAGGAGGAGTTCCAAAGCCAGAAAGAAGCGAAGGCGAACGTTAAAAATGCCATCTGCGCAGTGGCGGAGCTTCTTGGTAACACGCCGGCGATTTGCCGTAAATGTTACGTGCATCCGGCCCTGCTCGAAGCGTACCTCACCAAAACCCGAATTCCAGGAGTGAGCGAGGCCACGAAAAAGTTGAAAGGCAGCCAGTTTAAGTCAGCTGAAACTGCGGTCCTGAGATTCTTGGCATCTCGAAGAGCCTGAAAACGACTAAGGATTAATGGAAGAGACGTGGAAAAAAAACGGAATGTTTTGGTTTGAGTACGAAGTAATCATTTTCTTCGGGCCGCAGTAATTCCACGATGTCGCGGCCGCGGCCGTGTCGCTCACAGTAGTCGACAGTGCGCCGAAAGTCGGATCTCCATCGGCCGAAATTGTCGTTTACATAAATCACCGGGACGCCCGCTTTCTGCGCCCGCCGTTTCAAGCGTAAAAGAATTCGCGCCATTGGTCGCGCATGTTTCAGCAGTTGATCTCCCTCGGGAAAATCAAAGTCGTTGATGACGTCGATCAAAAGCAGGGCAAACTTATGTTTATCTGGTGCACTTCCGTGCAGATCGACGTTTTTTTCTGGCATCGGCTTTTCTCCAGAGATAGGGGGCGGTAGAGGGGGTCGTCTGTTATAGCCTTGTCGCCCTTTTACGTTCATTTTTGAAACATGAGAGCCTGATTTATTATCAGTGTGACAGCGCTAAAGCTGAGCCAAGTTAGGACCCATTCCTCCAAGCTGAGATTCATTCCCCCTAACCAAAGAATCAAGCAAACCAGCGCGCTTGCAGAGAGAGAAAAGCAGAAGATACAACTAAGCCATTCCTTGGCCGAGCCGCGGCCACCCGGCATTGCCTTGCGAAGACCCTCAAAAACAGCAAACGGACCACTCTCCTTCGTAAACAGATGGCTCAGTCTGAAGGTTGCTAGCGACCCTAGGATGAAAAGGAGCCAGCGCATTGTCTCTGTTCAAAAAAAGTGGAAATCCATTTTTCCGCTCGAAGCGATGGCGATGGCGCGTCGCGAAGTCCACCATCACGTTTCGCGCTGAAGATTTCCTTCTTTACTATCTAGCTCGTCGTTTTTGAATGTGAACATGGCGAATTTCTTGCCATCTTCGTACCGGTAAGTTGTTTTCTTAAAGATCATCATATCCTTCGTTTCGACTGTAGTAGGCGGCCCGAGAATGCTCTCTACCTGTGCTTTGGTCATTCCGGGAGCGATTTGATCGTAGTTGCTGAGCGTCAATTTCGATCCTGTAACAACGCTGTGATCACAACCCACGGCGACTAACAACCATGCGAGGAGCGATAATAAAATACTTGTCTTAGGTAATGTCATAGATCGAATTTCATTTTCTTGTGAAGTACCTATTTACGCGTCCGCTGTCAGGACTGGCTGTGAAAAGATAAGTTATCGGGCCCGTTTCACGTGTTATAGGACTTTATCCGATCAGACGATCATCCGCCGTCCCGATTGTGCGGTGTCATTAGTCACAGCAGGTTCCTGCGCACACGACGAATCCTGAAACAATGTTAAGAAGAATATCTAAAATGCGTTTAACCAATAGAATTAAACAAGCAGGGGCGACTGGGTACATTTTGCTTTGGTTTCTCGGAATTCCGATTCCGATTTTGCTTCTGATCTTTCTACTGCGGGGTTGCACATAAGATTAAAGAGGCTGCTTTAAAAACAAGACCAGGTCGAACAAGACTAACGATATCACACCCACACATATGAAACTAGAAACACTCAAAGACCTATACATTCACGAACTCAAAGACCTATACAGTGCGGAGAAGCAGATCATAAAAGCGCTGCCGAAAATGGTTAAAGCCGCTACTAACAAACAGCTTGCTGCTGGGTTCAAAGAACATTTCGAGCAGACAAAGGAACACGTGGCGCGTCTTGAAAAGATTTTAACGAGCCACGAGGAGTCAACGCGGGGCCAGAAATGTGAGGGCATGGAGGGTCTTCTTAAAGAGGGAGAGGAAATGATCGACGAAGACGCTGAAGAGGAAGTGCGTGATGCAGGGCTAATTGCTGCGGCGCAGCGCGTCGAGCATTATGAGATGGCCGGTTACGGCTGCGCTCGGACATACGCCGAGTTACTGGAGGATCAGGATGGTGCGCGGTTACTTCAGACTACCTTGACCGAAGAATCAGATACAGACAAAAAGTTAACCAAGTTGGCCAAGTCCGCGATCAACGTCGCGGCTAAATAAGTAAAACCGGTGGGCGTGCTGGGTGCGATCAGTGATACCGGCACGCAAACCAAAACGAAAGGACTCATGAAAGGAACTTTACTAGCATTAACTTGTCTCAGCGCGCTTAGCCTAGCGGTAGTGGCTGACGACAATGAAAAGACGAAACCCGATAACACGGCAACAAATGAGCGCGATCGCTCCGGTGAAACCAAGACTCCTGGCGACCAGTCAAATAGTCCTGCGGATTTAAAAATCACGCAGGCTATCCGGCAGGCGCTAATGAAAGATCGCGAGCTTTCGACGACTGCGAAAAACATCAAAGTCATTACAGCCAACGGCCGAGTCACACTCCGCGGACCCGTTAAGACTGCGCAAGAAAAAGCAAAAATCGATCAGATTGCAAAATCAGCGGCAGGCGGCGCCCAGATCGACGATCAACTCGACGTCAAAGGATCGAAATAACAAACAGATCGAACTAACAAACAACCACACACAAACGAAAGAAAATCATTATGTCTAAATCAGTATTCGGTATTGCAACTACACAGGGCCAAGCTGAACGAATTGTCCAGCAGCTGCAGGCTCAAGGCTTCGGAACCTCGGAAATTTCAGTGCTCATGCCTGACACAGGCGGCACGCGTGACATAGGTCACGTTAAAGCGACAAAGGCACCGGAGGGCGCGACTACCGGTGCAGCTACGGGTGGCGCTACCGGCGGCGTGATCGGGTTACTGGCGGGAATTGGCGCCTTGGCAATTCCAGGCGTCGGTCCGTTTATCGCCGCGGGGCCAATTATGGCGGTGCTTAGTGGCGCGGCCGTCGGAGCGGCGACCGGCGGTGTTGTCGGCGGTTTGATCGGTCTCGGCATTCCGGAGATCGAGGCAAAGCGTTATGACGAGAAGTTGAAAAAGGGGAATTACCTGATCGCCGTTCACACGGATGAAAGCGAAGACGTTGATCGGGCGAAGGACATTTTCAAAACTGCCGGCGCTGAGGATATCAGCACCGTCAGAGAAGCATCGGCACCGAAAGTTTAACAGATGATGAAGATAGGGGAATTGTATGGATGACGAAAACCAAATGGGCCAAGGCCCTGCGGTTCCGCCGCAGGCGAAAGAAGAAGCAAAGCGTGGCATAACGCACGCGGGCAAAGCGGCGGAAGATCTCCGCTCGGCGGCAGGCGCAATGGCCGATGAATATCGGGAGCGCGGGAAAGAAGTATGGGACGATGCACTCCATCGCGTCCGCACTTTTCAGGACGACAGCAAACAATACGTCCGCGAGAATCCGACGAAGGCAGTCTTTACCGCGCTCGGGGTCGGTTTCGTGCTCGGTTTGATTTTCCGTCGTTAAAGGGACGGCGATTCACGGACCGCCAGAGGTGCGGCTCCGCAGCTCCTTGCGCGACTTGCTTCCTGCTTGCGCGTCGCGGACCACAACATGATGACCATAGAAACGCAGAACGAAAAACTTAAGTCACAGGAAGAATCGCGAGATTTCTTTTGCGTAGTGAGCGATGCCTTTCGGCTTTATGCGAAGGGCTCGTCGAAGGTGCTGGGTAGCGCGTGGGCTTTTGCCACCGCTATTCTCATTATCCTCATTTGGGGACTAACCGGCCCCATGTTTCATTATTCGGATACGTGGCAGCTCATTATTAATACCGGAACGACCATTGTTACTTTCCTGATGGTCTTTCTCATTCAAAATACGCAGAACCGCGACGCCAAAGCGGTTCATTTGAAACTCGACGAAGTAATTCGAGCGCTGAAAGGCGCTCGAAATCAACTCATCGATCTGGAAAAACTTTCCGATGAAGATCTCACCAGCCTTGAGAAACAGTTCGAGCGGGCTCGAAAAAAAGCAGAGCGGAACGGAAACAATCCTCGCGGCAAGACCAGAACGAACCGCACTGGGGCGCGTCCAAGGTGAAAGGTCTTGAGGCGCGCCATCAAACTTTGACCTCTATTTCCTCCTGATTGTGCCCAACGACATCCGTTTATCAGAACTGAAAGTTGGGGCCATAATCAACACCTCAAGCGAAGGCTCCGATTCAGAATCTGAGCAGAGGATGCTCAGGATTCTCACGGGAGCGGGCATTGTTGAGCCGAAGGTTTGGTGTGGCGAGGCGAAAGAAATGGAGCGGTTTTTCGCGGAGGTAGCTGGGCAGGAGCTGGATATTTTTATCGTCCTTGGTGGTGACGGCACCATTCGAAGAGCTGCAGAAGCGTGCACCGAAACTTCACCGTATCTTATCCCCCTTCCCGGCGGAACGATGAACATGCTTCCTCGGGCGTTGTACGGAGACCTGTCGTGGGAGGACGTGCTGAAAAATACGCTTACTGCCCCTTCAGCGAAAATGCTTTCCGGAGGCCGGGTCGCGAAAAAGCAGTTTCTTGTCGCTGCCATTGTAGGAGCGCCGACTCTCTGGGTACAAGCGCGCGAGTCTGTACGCGAAGGAGATATAGTTAATCTTATTGAAAAGGGAAGCATTGCTTTTCAAAACATGTTTGAAACCAAGGTGCAGTACCGCATGTCAGAGCAAATAAACGGTGAAGCCGAAGCCGTAGTCCTTCTCTGCCCCCTCGTCTTGGAAGAAATGTCTGGTTCGGAGCAAGCGTTTGAGGCCGCTGTTGTTGACGTGGAAAACGCAGTTGAGGTTATCAGGCTTGCCACAGCTGCTGCATTTGGGAAATGGCGCGATGACAGAAAGATACTCGTCACCAAAACAAAGCGGTTAGCTGTGCAATCAAACAAACAAATTCCTGCTACACTAGATGGAGAGAGCGTAAATCTAGGCACGCGCGCCGAGATCGATTTTGTCTCGCGAGCACTGACGGTTCTCGTGCCTGGCAAATAATTGCGAAAGGACCAACAGCGCGTTTAGCTCTACAAGCTATTTCGCAACGACCATGCATACCACTACGAGCGAATTCTTAACGAAGGTCCTTCATTGTGGCAGAGCGACGCGACTCAAGAACGTCAGAATCGTTTGTTGGCAATGCTCTCGGTCTGTTAAAACAAACATTTCAGGAATGGTTACAGGATAAAGCGCCGCAATTGGGCGCCGCGCTTGCTTACTACACAGTTTTTTCGCTCGCCCCGCTGGTCCTCGTAATGCTCGCGATCATTGGCGTTATTTTCCGTCATGACCCGGCAGGCGCTTGGAACAGGATCACACAGCAAATGAGCTATTTCCTGGATCCAAGCGCTGTTCAACTCGTTCAAAACATTGCGCAACAGGCTTCTCAGCCTGGCAAAGGCTTAATCGCAACAATCATAGGCGTCGCTCTCGCGCTTTTCGGTGCGAGTGGTGTGTTCGGTCAGCTTCAGGACGCTTTAAACACGATTTGGGGCGTAAAGGCAAAGCCCGGAGCAGGGGTCTGGGGATTCTTGCGCGTACGCTTTCTATCATTTGCAATGGTCGCTGGGATTTGTTTCCTGCTGCTCGTTTCGCTAACTCTCGAAGGCGTACTTAAAGGCTTCAGCCACTATGTGCAGTCGATTTTGCCAGCCGGAATTGTCATAGCGATGACCGTGTACCTTATCTTTGACTTTGCGGTCATCGTTTTGCTCTTCGCCATGATCTTCAAGTTTTTGCCGGATGTTAAAATTCAATGGCGAGACGTCTCGCTTGGCGCAGTGATGACTGCAATATTTTTCGGCATCGGGAAATGGGCTCTGGGTTTGTACCTAAGCAGTGGTGTCGCCGGTTCAGCGTATGGAGCGGCTAGCTCGCTGATCACACTGTTACTGTGGGTTTATTATTCATCGCAAATCCTGCTTTTTGGCGCTGAATTCACCCAAGTCTATGCGGATCGAGCTGGTCGCGGCGTTGAACCGGCCGAATACGCAGTTCGCGTCATCACCAAGACAGTTGAGAGCCGGTAACAAAAGTCCTTAACTGACTCTCTGCTAAGCCGCATTAGCGTGTTCCTCTTTATAAGTGCCTTGGACGTCCAAAGTCAATCACGAGGACGAAGGTAGTTCAAGAAAGGAGAAGCATGGGCACTATTCTACTGATCATCTTAATCCTGCTGCTAATCGGGGCATTCCCGGCATGGCCGTATAGTTCCGGTTGGGGATACTGGCCGAGCGGAGGTCTCGGATTGATCCTCTTGATCATTATAATTCTCGCTTTGACGGGACACCTTTAAACCACTGGCCTGTTTCGGCGAACGGGCATGTGTGCGATAAGGAACCACACTTGGCAGGATTCCCTAGGAATTTCCGTCATTTGTGTCTCCGATTTCTGGGCTGCATTGGATAGGGGAATTTCTGTTTGTGAGCCGGACACCTGAGACCATTTTCATTTTCCGCGAAACGTTAAAACCAAAGCTAAGACCGCGTTCGAAAGGTTGGGACAGAGATTCGAGATCACCATGGCAATTAAGGCTTTCAGGACAGAAAGAACACTGTGCGATAAGCGGGGCGTCAGTGAAGCTTGGATCTCGCGACGAAGAAGGGGAACATGCGAATTGCTCAGGTTGCGCCGCTAATCGAAAGTGTACCTCCGAAACATTACGGAGGAACGGAACGGATCGTCTCTTATCTTACTGAGGAATTAGTTCGCGTTGGACACGACATTACGCTGTTTGCCAGCGGCGACTCCGTTACCAGTGCGCGGCTCATTGCGCCGTGCCAGCGCTCGCTCCGGAAAAACGAGCGCTGCAAAGATCCCGTGGCGCGAGAAGTCCTCTTGCTAGATCATCTCATCGAGCAGATTGATGAGTTCGATCTGATTCATTTTCACACTGGATACCTTCATTTTCCCATTTGTCGCTATTTGCGGGTCCCGCATGTTACGACTTTGCACGGGCGCCTCGACATTCCCGAGTTGGTCCCTGTGTTCGACCGGTTTCGAAATGAACGGCTTATATCCATCTCGAACGCTCAACGGCAACCTTTGTCTTGGGCAAACTGGCAGGCGACGATTTACCATGGATTGCCCAAAGACTTATTCCAGTTTTATCCTGACAGGGGAGATTACCTTGCGTTTTTAGGGCGAATCTCGCCAGAGAAGCGAGTCGACCGGGCGATTGAGATCGCTAAACGCGCTGGAATGCGCCTCAAAATTGCCGCCAAGGTTGATCGAGTGGATAAACGCTATTTCAAACGGGTGGTTGAACCAATGCTGCAGGAGTCCCATGTGGAATGGATTGGTGAAATCAGCGATCAAGAGAAAGATCAGTTTCTGGGCAATGCCTATGCCTTGTTGTTTCCTATTGATTGGCCGGAACCTTTTGGTCTTGTGATGATCGAAGCGATGGCGTGCGGCACACCGGTCATCGCGTACGATGCTGGCTCTGTCTCAGAGGTTATGGAACACGGAGTAACAGGCCTGATCGTGACTAAGCTCGATGGGGCAGTCGAAGCAATTGGCCGTGTTGCTAATCTTAGTCGTGCACGATGTCGGGAAGTTTTTGAGAAGCGGTTCACGGCCAGCCGCATGGCAAGCGATTACGTGAAGGTGTACAGACGCATGATTGACGCTCGAATGAGGAACCTAAACCGGTGTTTCGAATCTTCGCTGCGCGCTATCGCACGCCAACCTGATGCACTCAAAGATCGGAAGCGAACGCAGAAGCGTCCGGCGTTGATTACGTGAAGGTGACCGGCTTACCGCTGCTAGGGCATACTGCGGGCAAAATGTCGCCCAAGAATCTTCGATGCTCGTGTAAGCTACATAAAGTGTCGATCAACTCAGGCTGTAAAAAACATTCAACAATTAAAGACACGCACTCCCGTACTCCGCGGCGTTTTCTTTAGGGCCGGTGCTTACAAATGCGCTGCGTCAATAAAAATCAGGGAAAACTCAGAAATAAGAAAGGAAAGAGCGGGTTATGAAGCTAGATACACTACAAAAACTTTACACCGACGAACTACGCGATCTTTATAACGCTGAAAATCAGCTATTGAAAGCATTGCCAAAGATGGCAAAGGCTGCCTCATCTGAGGACTTGAAGGAAGCTTTCGAGAAGCACTTGGAACAGACCAAAGGCCACGTGGAAAGGCTTGAACAAGTCTTTGAACAGCTTGACGAAAAGCCAAAGGGTAAGACATGCCGTGCTATGAAAGGACTTATCGAAGAGGGATCGGAAATTTTGGAGCAAGATGGCGAAGAGTCCGTGCGTGATGCCGGTATCATTGTTGCGGCTCAGAAAGTCGAACACTACGAAATTGCCGGTTATGGCAGTGCTCGCACTTTTGCCCATCTGCTCGGTCAAAACAAAGCCGCGGAGCTTTTGCAAACTACTCTGGATGAAGAATCGGAAACAAACGAGATTCTAAACAAACTCGCCGAAAGCGTCGTGAATCCCGAAGCCCTGATGGAAACGCAGTTGGCTGGCGCGAGTTCCGGCCGATAACGCACTCCTGGGGAAGCATGTCGCTGGGACGTAACACCGCGCACTTTCATCTTAGGGAAATTACTGACCTCCCTTAAGGAAGCCAGGAGCTTGTTACGGACAGCTTAAAACAAGATTCTTCAATCCAAGCGATCCTTCCAAGGCGATTTAAAAAAGACAACGTCTAATCGCGAACAGCGAAAAGATCAGTGAGAAATTGGTAATATAACAACGAAAGGTAATATGGAAGGACAACACAATCCAAACGAACCAGGCAAACCTGCTGGTCCGGGGCAACAAGGTGGCCGACAACAGGAAGAACGCGAGAGACAGGAACGTGAACGCCAACAGCGCGAACGCGAGAAAGAAGGTGGGCAGCAGGGCGGTGGCGGCCAACAGGGTGGTGGTCAGCCAGGCGACGATAGGCCTGGTCAGTTGGCTTAACGAGCGGCGGGAGGCAGCTCCCGCCGCTTTCATACTTTGCCTATCCCAAAGACTACTAACACTGCCCTAGCTAACTTTTCTAGAAGTCACCGCTCGGCAGGCTATATAAAGCGAGTTATTAGCCTGAGCAGATCTCGGGGTTGTGATAACGAGGTTATCAGGTGAAAACTTAGGACAGGTGCTGCACTGTTAAAACTTACACTTATGAGATTGTTTTTTAAGAGCAACGTCTGCCCGAGGCGACTGAAAATAAAGACACACGGGAGGCGATCCCTTTTATAAGGTGTCAAACTCGGCTCGAAGCGCTTCTTTCGATTTGCCGAGTTTCTTTTGAAGTCGGCCAAGAAGCTCATCCTCTTTCCCTTCGGCAAAGCTAAGGTCATCGTCAGTCAATTGACCGTATTTCTGTTTGAGTTTGCCTTTTACTTCGTTCCATTTGCCCTTTAGTTCTAGATTTGTCATAACACAAAAACTTCGTTTGTGGAAGACTGATTGGTTTTATTGCGCGCGCCTTGGCGCTCTTAACAAAAAAGTAGTTCTTGCTGATCTTTGTTGCTCAACCAGGGGGAATTAGTTGTACGACAAACGCGCCTTTACTGTTCCGGCTGATTCGGCAGAACAGAAAGGCGCGAGGGGAGAGAAGCGAAATCAGATTTTGCTCTTAATCCTCGTCAACAATCACTCGATCAACCATCACGTTGTCGCCTGTCCCGACGTAGTGAACCCGGACAGGGATACCCACCTTAATTCTCGTTCTTACGATATCTTCATCCAGGACCCTGCCACTGCGCGTCACATAAGTAACAGTCTTGCCAAAGCGGTAAGTCCGCGGTCCACTACTTTCTCTGAGTACGATTACGCTTCCAGGACTGTACTCTGTGATCGTGCCGCTGCCCTCTGTTGTAGTCGTTGTTGTCGTAGTCTCTGAGACTTGTGCCCAGGCAAAGGGAGCCACAACCGCCACAGCCATGCTCAGTAATATTTTCTTCATTGTATTGCTTTCCTTTTCGTTCTTTTGCACAGGGCGAACCCTCATGCTTTCTTCGCGTTGAAAGTGCGCCCGGATTTGTATGTTATGTAATCGTGCTAGGACCCTCAGTCGGCTGTCAAAAGAAACGATTTATTGTGCCCGCGTGCTGCGGTTTCATGTCAGTATTTGGTAGCACATTTGAGAATCGATACGGCCTAGACGTTTAAGTGCTTTAAACCGAAGGACCGCCGAGGTCAGAGTTACTGCGCTCACTATATTGTTGGCATGCGATTTTAGTAGTGATGGCCGAGACAGCTGAAGAAATTTCACGTAAGCCCGAGATTCGCAAGGAACTCCAACGCGCCACCGGCGAAAAACGTCCCGAAAGGATCAAGGCGCGCGGCAGAGACAAGTTCTGGTTTATCATACACGCACTTATCTTGCTGGGTTGTGTCGCGACGCACTTTCTCGTCGGCTCCAAGCTGGTTCCGCTGTCGCAGACAAGCGCCGGTGTTGTCGTGCGAATTCTGCGCGGCACAGCACTGATCGTAATCGTCCTGGCCATCACACGAGCTATTTCGATCTATGTGCTGGGCCAGATCGAGGACTCTTCCACTCGTTTCACCCTTCAGCGTGTGATGCATCTGGTCGTCGCGCTTGTTATCGCGGTCATCGCTATCTCGATCATTTTCGTCAATTGGTATGGCATGCTTGCCGCGCTCGGCATTGGTTCAATTATCATCGGCCTGGCTGTTCAAACGCCGATGAAAAGCTTCATCGCCTGGATTTACATTCTCGTTCGCCAGCCTTTCAGGGTAGGTGATCGCATACAAA
>WNGB01009059.1_pt1 | contig 20765 bp, 18 predicted proteins | sample 5400681 | NCBI WGS metagenome assembly WNGB01 (sample SAMN13153367, study PRJNA577476) | soil metagenome | isolation source: 115 cm soil or saprolite under grassland replicate 2 | place: USA:California | collected 2016-06-15
CACAAGACCATGGCCACCTTGCGCAAGGACGGCTCGCCGCGGATCAGCGGGACCGAGGCGTCGTTCGCCGACGGCGACCTGTGGCTCGGCGGGATGTACAAGTCCATGAAGGCTCTCGACCTGCGCCGCGACCCGCGCCTGGCCCTCCACAGCGCGACCGTCGACCCTCCCGACGACCCCGCCCGGTTCGACGGCGACGCCAAGATCACGGGCCGCGCCGAGGAGATCACCGACCCGGACCGCAAGGCCACGGTCGCCGGGGCGTCCGGCGGTGACGCGCCGCCGGGGCCGTACCACCTGTTCCGGGTCGACGTGACCGAGGTGGTGGTCACCCGGATCGGCGATCCCCCCGACCACCTGGTCATCGAGCTCTGGCGCGAGGGCGAGGGGCTGCGGCGGATGCAGCGACGTCCCCCGCGGCGAGGTGGCGGCCGAGCTCGTGGTGGGCACGGGCCAGCTCGTAGGGCATCCGCAGCCGCTCGGCCTCGCGGACGGCCCTGGCCCACGCCCGCCTGGCGGCGGCCGGGCGGCCGTCCAGCCAGGCCGACCAGCCGAGGCAGATCAGCGCCCTCGGCCGGGCCATGGGGAAGGTGCGGGCGTAGCGCCGCAGGCGGCGTACGCCGGCGGCGGCGGTCGCGCGCAGCTCGGCCGGGTCGACGCCGGGTACGCCCCCGCCGTCCGGCTCCAGCAGCGCCAGGCAGACCTCTGGGATGCCGGCGTGGGCCTCCAGGGCGTACTGCACGAACGACGGCCCTGGGCCCACCAGGCGGTCGGCGGTGCGGGTCGCCTGCCATGCGTCGGCCGGGCGGCCCGCGGCCAGGTGCAGGCGGGCCATGGCCGCGTGGAAGCGGGCCGCGTCGATCCTGGCCACGTCCGGCAGCAGCCGCGTGGCCTCCTCGGACCAGCCGGCCAGTGCCGGGTCGTCCGGGTCGGCGCGCAGGGCCGTCTCGATCAGGATGACCAGGCCCCAGAGGTGCACGATCGGGTCACGGCGGTCGCGGCCCGACGCCATCCCCTCGGCGGCCGCGGCGGTCGCCTCCGGGTAGCGGGCGGTGAGGTAGCGGGTGATCGCGGCGATCAGCACCACCTCGTCGGCCCAGCGGTGCATCGGTGTTCGGCGCAGGATCCCGAGGGCTCTGGCGGCGCCGGCCTCGGCCGCGGCCCAGTCGCCGACCCCGGTCCAGTGGAGCCCGCCCACGATGCCGAGCCAGCAGGCCGTGAACGGGTCGGTGGCCCGCTCGGCGGCGGCGCCGGCGGCGCGGAGGTGACGGGCCGCCAGCCGGTGCAACCCGACGGTGCCGAATATCATCCCCGTCCCCGCCTGTGCTTGGGCGGTCAGGTCGAGGTCGCCGGCGCGCTCGGCCTCGTTCAGCCCCCAGAGGGAGGCCGGGAGCATCGGGATCTGCTCCTCGAGCACCCAGTAGGCCTCCATGATGATGAAGGCGGCCGCCGCGCGTTCCCTGGCCGCGGCGCGGCGGTCCTGGCGGCGCTCCAGGGGGCCACCGGGACGCAACCGGCGGAGTGACCGGCGCGCCAGCTGGGTGGCGAGCACGTCCATCCAGCCGGCCGTCGACGCCGGCACCCGGCTGCCCAGCAGCTCCAGCGCCCGCTCCAGGTGGTGCCGGGCCGGGGCCGCGTCGCCGAGCTGCTGGTGCGCCTCGCCGAGCAGCCGGTGCCAGCATGAGCCAGTCGGTGGCCGCGCGCAGGTTCTCGACCTCGGCGTCCAGGCCGGGCCCGTCGCCGGCGAGCGCCTCGGCCGGCACCGGCAGCAGCGCGGCGTAGTGCGCGGCGTGGCGGCGCCTTGTGTCCTCCTCCTCGGCCGGGTCGGCGGCCAGGCGCTCGGCGGCGTACTGCCGCAGCAGCTCGTGCATGTCGTAGCGGCCGTCCTCGCCGGCCGCGACCAGCGACTGGTCGACCAGGCCGGCCAGCAGCGGCAGGCCGGCGCCGGCCACCGCGGCGGCCGCCTCCAGGTCGAAGCCGCCGCGCAGCACCGACAAGCGGCGCAGGGCGCGGCACTCCCCCTCGGTGAGGAGCTGCCACGACCAGTCGATCACCGCGCGGACGCTGCGGTGGCGCAGCTCGACGTCCGGCGAGGTGGTATCGAGCAGGTCGAGGCCGCCGGCGACCCGGTCGGCGATGGCGGCCGGGCTCGCGGACCGCACCCAGCGCGCGGCCAGCTCGATGGCCAGCGGCACGCCGGCCAGCAGCCGGCAGACGCGGCCGGCCCCCTCGGCGTCGGCCGGGAAGCCGGGCCGCAGCAGGCGGGCCCGCTCCGCGAACAGCTGCACCGCCTCGTAGCCGGCGGCGTCCGCGCCTGCCTCGGCCGGCGGGTAGGGCAGGCCGGGCACCTCGACCAGCCACTCGACGCCTAGCCCCAGCCGCCGCCTGGACGTCACCAGCAGCTGCACGCCCGGCGCCCGGCGCAGCAGCTCGGCCAGCACCCCGGCGGCGTCGCGGAGCTGCTCGAGGTTGTCGAGCACCAGCAGCAGCTCGCGGCCGCTCAGGTGGTCGGCGAGCAGCTCCAGGGGGTCGCGGGGGACGGCCAGCGACACCTCCAGCGCGCGGGCGAGGTCGGCGACGACCAGGTCGGCGGCCTCCTCCGGCCGGGCCGGGCCGGTCCCCACGAACGACACGAACACCGCCCCGTCGCGGTGGCGTCCGTGCCGGGTGGCCGCGACCTCCAGCGCCAGCCGGGTCTTGCCGATGCCGCCGGGGCCCACCAGGGTCACCAGCCGGCACGCGGGGTCCTCCAGCAGCTCGTGCAGGCGCGCCAGCTCCCGCTCGCGGCCGACCAGCGTGGTGAGCGGCCGGGGCAGGTCGGGAGCTGGCGCGGCGGTCGTCGCCGGCGGGGCCGCTTCGCGCCCGGCCACACCGGTTCCCTGTCGCGCGCCCAGCTCGGTGAACTCGCCGGCGCCGGCGATCTCGTCGCGCAGGGTGACCGTGGCCGCCGACGGCTCGATCCCCAGCTCCTCCCTGAGCATGTAGCAGCAGGTCTCGTACTGGGCGAGGGCGGCGCTGCGCTGGCCGCCCGTGGCCAGGAACCACATGAGCGCGCGGTGCGCCTCCTCGTGGAGCGGCTCCAGCTCCAGCATGCGGCGGCCCACCTCGATCCCGGTGGCCGCGTCCCCACGGTCGCGGGCGAGCGCGACGGCGCGGTCCATGAGGGCCAGCATGTCGGCCCGGACGGCGGCACGCCGCCCCACCAGCCACTCGTCGAACAGCGGGGCGCCGGGGACGCCGAAGCCCTCCAGGAAGTCGCCGCGGCACAGCCGGACGGCGGCCAGCAGCTCGCCGCCGTCCCGCTCGCCGGCAGTCACACGGGCCACCTCGACCGCGTCGACCCAGACGGGCCGGCCGGGGGCGAGCGCGACCGTCTGCCTCGTCACCTCCAGGTGCTCCGGGAGGACGCGGCGCAGCTTGGTCAGCACCAGCCGCAGGTTCGCCCGGGCGGTCGCCTCCGGCAGGTCGCTCCACAGCAGCCCGGCGAGCGCCGAGCGCGAGTGCCCGGTGCCCGTCACCGCCAGGTACACCACCAGCGCCGCCGCCTTGGCGGACGCCAGCTCCACCAGTGGACGCCCGCTCACGGCCAGCTCGGCACCGCCGAGCACGCGGACGCGAAGCTCCTGCTCCATCATCGCCCCCGCCGTCGTCCGGGAGAACCTTATCGCGAACCACGGCCCGGAAACGATGGGGAAACGGTCGGCACACGGTGGCCGGCTACGGTCCCGGCAGGAACGTCGGACCGCGAGGGAGAGGACCCTGCCATGCCCGACATCATCGCCTGCCCCGACCCGGCCTGCGGCGCCCCGGCCAGGATCGTCGACCGCTGGACCTGGGGATCCAGCGACGGCCCGGTGGAGCACGTCAAGACCGGCTGTGAGCGCGGCCACTGGTTCACCCCGATGGTGGCATCGCTCGACCTCCAGGCCACCGCCATCGAGGCCGGCCCGACGCTGGTGCCGGTGTCCTGATGCCCAAGGAGGCACCATGACCGCAACCCGTCCGTGGCGCAGCGACCTTCCCGACGTGGAGGTCGGCGGCACCACCGTCCCGGCGCTCGTCCTGGAGCGCGCCGCCCGGCTCGGCGACAAGCCGGCGCTGGTCGACACCGCCGGCGGCCGGACGCTCGGCTACCGCCAGCTCGCCGCCGGAGTCGAGCGGGTCGCGGCCGGCCTGGCCGCCCGCGGCTTCGCCAAGGGCGACACGCTCGCCCTCTACAGCCCCAACCTGCCCGAGTACGCCCTGGCGGCGTACGGCGCGATGGCCGCCGGCGGGGTCGTCACCGGCGCCAACCCGCTGCTCACCACCGAGGAGCTGGCCGGCCAGCTCGCCGACGCCGAGGCGCGGCTGCTGGTCACCGTGCCGCCGTTCCTGGACCGCGCGCTGGCCGCCGCCGACAAGGCCGGAGTCCAGGAGGTGCTGGTCTTCGGGGAGGCCGAGGGCGCGACCCCGTTCCGCGAGCTGGTGGCCCACGACCACCCACCGGCCCGGGTGGCCGTCGACCCGGACGACCTCGCCGCCCTCCCCTACTCCAGCGGCACCACCGGCCTGCCAAAGGGAGTGGAGCTGACCCACGCCAACCTGGTCACCAACGTCCGCCAGAGCCAGGCCGCGCTCGGGTTCCGCGAGGACGACGTGGTCGTCGCCGTGGCGCCGTTCTTCCACGCCATGGGGTTCAACATCGTCCTGCCGTGCAGCCTCGCGGCCGGCGCCACCGCCGTCACCATGCCCCGCTTCGACCTGGAGGGCTTCCTCCAGGTGATCCAGGAGCACCGGGCGACCCTCACCATCGTGGTCCCGCCGGTGGCGCTGGCGCTCGCCGGCCATCCGCTGGTCGAGTCCTACGACCTGTCGTCGTTGCGGCTGCTCGGGGTCGGCGCGGCGCCGCTGGGTGCCAGCGTCGAGCAACGCTGCGCCGAACGGCTCGGCTGCGTGACCGGCCAGGGTCTCGGGATGACCGAGGCGGCCGCCCTCATCGCCGTCGGCCCGCTGGACGCGCCGCGGCGCGGCTCGGTCGGCAAGCTGGTGCCCAACACCGAGGCGCGCATCGTCGACCCGGGCAGCGGCGCCGACCTCGGCCCCGGCCGGACCGGCGAGCTGTGGGTGCGCGGCCCCCAGGTGATGCGCGGCTACCGCGACCGCCCCGAGGCGACCGCCCAGACCGTCGACGCCGACGGCTGGCTGCACACCGGGGACCTCTGCTACCTCGACGAGGACGGCTACCTGTACGTGGTGGACCGGCTCAAGGAGCTGATCAAGTACAAGGGCTACCAGGTGGCCCCGGCCGAGCTGGAGCACCTGCTGCTCACCCACCCGGCGGTCGCCGACGCCGCCGTGGTGCCGCGTCCCGACCCGGAGGCCGGCGAGGTCCCGGTCGCGCACGTCGCCCTGCGCGGGCCCGCGACCGCCGAGGAGCTGCTGGCCTACGTGGCCGAGCGGGTCGCTCCCTACAAGCGCGTCCGCGCCGTCCGCCTCACCGACTCGGTCCCCAGGTCCCCGGCCGGCAAGCTGCTGCGCCGGGTGCTGGTCGAGGCCGAACGCGCCGGGGTCGCGTAGCCCGGCCGCGCTACCCGCGCCGCCCAAAGGGGGCCGCGCATTGCCTGCCGCCCGCCCTGATCGCCTTCAGGGATCCCGTGGTCTTGGCAATGCGCGGCCCCCTTTGGCCCACTCCAGCAGCCCGGCGGCGTCGCGGGCGTTGACGACCCGGTCGGGCTCCACGCCGCAGGCGAAGGCGCGCTCGCAGCCGCCGAGCTGCCAGTCGAGCTGGCCGGGGGCGTGGGCGTCGGTGTCGATGGCGAACAGGCAGCCGGCCTCCACCGCCAGGCGCAGCAGCCGCTTGGGCGGGTCCTGCCGCTCGGGGCGGGCGTTGACCTCGACCGCCACCCCGTGGTCGGCGCAGGCGGCGAACACCGCCTCGGGGCGGAACTCCGACTCGGGCCGGCCGCGCCGCCCCCCCACGATCCGGCCGGTCACGTGGCCGAGGACGTCGACGTGGGGGTTGGCGACCGCGGTCAGCAGGCGCCCGGTCATCTCGCCGGCCGGCATGCGCAGCTTGGAGTGGACGCTGGCGACCACCACGTCGAGCCGTTCGAGCAGCTCCGGCTCCTGGTCCAGCGACCCGTCCTCGAGGATGTCGACCTCGATGCCGGTCAGGACCCGGAACGACGGGGTCTCGTCCGCCAGCCGCTCGTTGAGGCGGGCGACCTCGTCGAGCTGCGCCGCCAGCCGCTCCGGGCTCAGGCCGTTGGCCACGGTCAGGCTGGGCGAGTGGTCGCTGAGCACGACGTACTCGTGGCCCAGCTCGCGGGCCACCTCGGCCATCTCGGCGATCGGGCTACCGCCGTCGCTCCAGTCGGAATGGGTGTGGCAGTCGCCGTGGAGCGCCGCCCGCAGCGCCGCGGCGCCCTCGCTCACCGGGCGGCCCTCGGTCGCCTCCAGGCGGCGGAGGTACACGGGGACCTCGCCGGCGAGCGCCTCCAGGATCACCCGCTCGGTGACCTCACCGATGCCGGACAGGGCGCGGAGGCCGGCGCCCGGCCCGGCGGCCAGCCGCGCCAGCTCCTCCGGGCCCATGCGGTCGACGACGGCTGCCGCCCGGCGAAACGCCCGCACCTTGTAGCTGGGCTCCAGGGCACGCTCCAGCAGGAACGCGATGCGGCGCAGGGCGGCGGCGGGCGGGAGCGGGAGCGGTTGGGTCATGGTCCACGGATAACAAATCGTCCTCGATCCCGCGACGATCGGCCGCAACCGCTTGCCCGGCTTTGCGCCTTCGGTATGAACTGCACGCGCTCGGTGGTGCGGCCACTACAGTGCCGGGGCTGGCCGGCCGATCTGACAGGCCGAGTGTGATGCATGGGCTTCCCACCGCTTGGCACACTCGTCGGGAGCGGTGGGCACCGCTCGGAGGGATGGGGGACATGCGGGAACTGAAGGCGCGCCTGGAGGCCTGGCGTACGACCGGGCTGTCCGGCTGGCAGCGCATCGCGGTGGTCGTCGCCCGGTCCGAGGCGGTCACCGCCGTCGAGGCCGCCACCAGGCCCAAGCTGCGCCGCGGGATGCACGCCGTGGCTGGCGGCAGGCGCTGGCCCGTCACCCCGGGCGGGCTCGGCCGCGGCGTCGCGGTCCAGGAAGCCGTCGACCAGGCGGTGGCCGGCCCGCAGCTCTCGTGGATGGCGGGGTTCTGGCACCGGCTGACCGGCAAGCCGGTGGCCCACGCCGTCGACGTCCGCTACTCCGACGACGAGGAGCGGGTGGCGAAGTTCGTGCGCGCCCTCGCCCCCAAGCTGGCGGTCGCGCCCACCGACGCCGCCATCGAGCTGGTCGACGGCAAGCTGGTCCGCCAGCGGGCCAAGGCCGGCAGGGCCCTGGACGTGGAGGCCAGCACCCGTGCCCTGGTCAAGGGGCTGCGCGGCCCCAAGCGCTCGGTCAAGCTGGTCACCAGGCCGGTGGCCCCGAGGGTCACCGAGGACAAGCTCGGCAAGACCATCGAGATCAACCTCTCGACCAACCGGCTCACCTTCTACGACGGGCTCAAGGTGCTCAAGACCTACCCGGTGGCGACCGGGCAGCCGAGCTTCCCCACGCCGCAGGGCACCTGGGAGATCGTCTACAAGCGGATGCACCCGACCTGGACCAACCCGGATCCCGAGGGCTGGGGCAAAGAGATGCCGAAGTCCATCCCGCCCGGGCCGGGCAACCCGCTCGGCACCAGGGCGATGTCGACCAGCGCCTCGGGGATCCTGATCCACGGCACCTACGCCAGCGGCTCGATCGGCACCTATGCCTCCCACGGCTGCATCCGCATGTTCCTGTCGGACGTGGAGGCGCTGTACCCGCAGGTCCCGATCGGCACGCCGGTGCTGATCCACCGCTGACGGCGAGGCGGCCCTAGGGGCTGCTGGCCGGCTGGTCCGGGTTCGCCGGGGCGGGCTGGGGCTGGATGGTCTTGGGTGCTGGCGTCAGGTAGCGGTCCTGCACCGCCACCACCGACTGGATGTCGGTCCAGCCGCCCTCGAGGTCGAACAGGTAGGCCGGGAGCAGGAACGCGACGTCGGCCGGACGGCTCCCCTTCGGCACCCCGGGGGCGAGCTGCAGGCCGAGGCGCACGCCGATGATCGTCACCGTCTGCTTCGGCAGCGGCTTGCCGGTGCACGGCACCCGCGTCGCGGGCGGGCACGGCACCCCCTTCACCCTGGCGCCCTCGACGACGTTCGGCCGCAGGATGGGCGGCCAGAACGCGGACCGCTCGCGCAGCCGCTGGAGCCCCTCGGCCTCGCTGATCAGCGGGTAGGTGTCGGCCGGCTGCGGCGTCGCGAGCCAGCCGCCGGCGTACTGGACGCGGCCCCTGGGGCCGACGCTGACCGTCCACGCGACGCCGTGGGTGGGCTGGCCACCGACCGCCGGGGAGATCGTGACCACCCGGGCCGCGTAGCCGTCGGCGACCCGCACGGTGGCGCCGTCCAGCGCGAGCCCCGCCTTGGCGGCGAGCTCACGCGCGATCCGCTCGGCCGCTTCGCGGCTGGGCAGGTCCGCCGGGCGCGGCAGGGGCTTGATCAGCCGTCCAGGCACGACCGGGCGGGCGCTCCCCGGGCTGGCGGGGCTCCCCGCGCCCGACCCGGTCGTGCCTCCCCCGGCGCCACCCCCGGCAGCGCCGGCCTTGGCGTCCCTGGCGGTCGCGGTGTCGGTGGTGAGGCACTGGATCCCGCGGCCGCTGGCCGGGCTGTCCGGCGACCACGGGCCGCCCACGCAGGTGCCGACCACGACGTTGCTGTAGCTCCAGGGCAGCCCGGCGAGCCGGTTGACCCGCAGCGTGGCGCGGCCGTCGCTCACGGTCCAGCCGGCCTGGTCCTGCTCGAGCCGGCCGCGCAGGCCCAGCGCGGCCACCAGGGCGGCCAGCCGGCCGCTGTCGGCGTCGGTGCCGAGCCTCCAGGCCTGTGCACGGTCGGGCAGGTCGGGCAGGCTGCCGCGGAGCTGGTAGGTCACCGCCGGCCAGAGCGTCGGGACGTCGCCGATGTCGTACGGGCGGGCGGCGGGCGTGGGCACGCCGACCCGGGCCGGCTCGGTGGCGGCCTCGGCGGCCGCGGCGGTGGTCTGGGCGTCGTTCAGCTCCAGGGGCGGCAGCATGGCCGGCTCGCGGTCGCGGCCGCCGCCGGCGGCCACCACCCCGCCGACCACCAGCGCGGCGGTGACCACCGCCGCCACCAGCCACGCCCCGACTCGCCTGCCCATCGCTCACCACCCCGAATCGCGCCGGTCGTTCGAACCTCACCACTTGGACGCGGCGACCACGCCAGGGGTTCCCGCCGTTCCGGGTCGGCCGGTCCGGAGACGCTCTGGCGCCGGTCTCTGTGCAGCGCGAAGATACCGGCACCCCGGACCCTTTGCTCGCCTGGAGGACAGCGTTGACCCGCCACCGCGGCGCCTGGCTCGCGCTGCTGCTGCTGGCCGTCGCGGCCCTGGCCGGCTGCGCTGGCGGGGAGCCGCCCAGCGGGGTGGCCAACATCCCGATGCTCGACAACTTCTACGCGCGCGACGTCACCAGGGTCCCGGTGGGCGGCAAGGTCCGCTTCCCCAACGAGGGCCGGGTGGCGCACAACGCGGTCGCCCTGGACGGCACCTGGCGGACCCCCGAGTCGATCGGGCGGGACGAGGCGGCCACGATCACCCTCGACCGGGCGGGCGTCTACCGCTTCTTCTGCACCTTCCACGCGACCAGAGACGGCCAGGGGATGGTGGCCACGCTGGTCGTCGGCGACGCCGACTACAACCCGAGCCAGGCGCGGACCGGCACCGCGTTGCAGCCCGTGAAGCAGGCCAGCGGCGTCACCCGCCGGGTGCCGGAGGACCACCGGACCATCCAGGCGGCGGTCGACGCGGCCCGGCCCGGCGACCTGGTCCTGGTCGGCCCGGGCGTCTACCGGGAGGAGGTCAAGGTCACCGTCCCGTCGCTGGTCGTCCGCGGCAGCGACCGCAACCGGGTGATCGTGGACGGCGAGTTCCGGCGGCCCAACGCCATCAGCGTCACCGCCGACGGGGTCGCCGTCGAGAACCTCACGGTCCGAAACGCCCTGATCAACGGGCTGTTCTGGACCGGCGTGCGCGGCTACCGGGCCAGCTACGTCACCGCCTACAACAACAAGGATTACGGCATCTACAGCTTCGACTCGGTGGACGGCGTCTTCGAGCACTCCTACGCGTCCGGCTCGCCCGACTCCGGCTTCTACATCGGCCAGTGCCACCCCTGCGACGCGGTCATCGACCAGGTCCTGGCCGAGCACAACGCGCTCGGCTACTCCGGCACCAACGCCGGCGGGAACCTCCAGATCGTCCGTTCCACCTGGCGGCGCAACTGGGCGGGGATCGTGCCGAACACGCTGGACTCGGAGCTGCTGCCACCCTTCCGCGAGGTCGACGTGGTCGGCAACCTGGTGGTCGCCAACGGCGACCGCGACGCGCCGGGGGTCGGCTTCCAGTGGGCGGCGTTCGGCAACGGGATCCTGCTCGGCGGCGGCAACGACTCGCTGGTCGAGCGGAACCTGGTGGTGGACCACCCCAACCACGGGATCCTCGTCACCCCCAACCTGGACCAGCATTTCTGGACGTCCTCCGGCAACACCGTCCGCGGCAACGTGGTGCGCGGGTCCGGCAGGGCCGACCTGGCGCTGGCCGCGCCGGCCGGGGCCGGCAACTGCTTCTCCGGCAACCGGGCCCGCACCTCCATCCCGGTCGGCCTGGAGCTGTTCCAGCCGTGCCGCGGCCTGCGCCTGCCGGTCCGGATGGACCTCTCCACCACCCTGCAGAGCCTCGGCCTGGTCGCCGAGGCCAACACCGGCACCTACCCGGACAACCGCCCGGAGGACGCGCCCGTGCCACCGGCGCAGGCGCAGCTCCCCGGCGGCGCCGACGCGCCGGTGCGCCCGGCCGTCGACGTCTGGGCCGAGCACCGCGTCGACCTCGCCACCGTGCCCCTGCCCCACTACGACCAGCCGACGACCGTCCGCAAGGAGCCAACCGTGTCAGGCGTCCCGATCCTCGCCGCCTCCCCCTGGCAGCTCGTGTTCGCGCTCTACGGCTACCTGCTGCCGTTCGTGCTGTACGCCGCCTGGACCTCGCTGGCGTTCTGGGACCTGGCGCGCCGCGACGACCTGGGTCGGGGCGCGATCCTGGCGTGGATCGCGGTGGTGCTGCTGGTGCCGTTCCTTGGCGTGATCGCCTACCACGTCCTCGGACGCCCCAAGCTGCCCGGCTGGCTGCGGGCCGCGGTGGTCGGCGGCGGCGTGGCCGCCTACCTGGTGATCCTCGGGATCGGTGCGCTCCTCGGCGGCATCGCCTGACCGTCGGATCAGCGCGGCGTCGCAAGGGTGGGCGTGAACGGCGGGCCGTGGCCGGGGACGACCAGGGTGGCGATCTCGAGCACGCGGCGGCGGCCGGCGTGCAGCGCCGCGGGGTCGGTCGCGTAGGGGTCCTCGGCGGGCCCGCTGGCCGACCACCACAGGTGGGTGCAGGCGACCACCCCGTCCGGGGTCCCGACCAGCGTGGTGATGTCCTGTGGCGTGTGGCCGGGCGTCTCGATCAAGCGGATGGAGGGCGACAGCTCGACCCCCTCGGCCGACCGGCTGGTCCAGAGGTCGCCCTTGTAGACCGCCCAGTGGTCGTGGACGCGGGCGTTGGCGAACAGGGCGGCGTGCAGCGTGTGGTCCGGGTGGTGGTGGGAGAGGACCACGTCGGTGACCTCCTCCGCCGCGACGCCGAGGGCGGCCAGCGGGTCCAGGATCGCCAGCCTGGGGTCTGGGACCATGCCAGGGTCGATGACGACCCGCACGTCGCCGTCGGCGGCGAAGGTGACCGTCGAGGCGACCGTGCCACCGACGTAGCCGTCGAAGAGCACGTGGAGGCTGGCCGTGGCGGCCGCCGGCCGGTCGCTCACGCCGGGGCGGGTGCGGGCTCGGTGTGGGTGCGGCCGTACAGGGTGGTGCGCTGCTCCAGGCGGCGGCCCAGCGGCTCCACGATCGCCCGGAACTCGGCCTCCTCCATCATCTGGCCGTGGGCGGCGCCGGCGGCGCGGCTGATGTTCTCGTCCATCAGCGTGCCGCCGAGGTCGTTGACCCCGGCGAGCAGGGCCTGGCGGACGCCGTCGGCGCCCATCTTGACCCAGGAGACCTGGATGTTGTCGATCAGCCCGTGGTAGGCGATGCGGCCGACCGCGTGGATCAGCACGGCCTCGCGGAAGGTCGGCCCTGGCCTGGCCTGGCGCTTGCGGTAGATGGGGGCGGCCATGTGCACGAACGGCAACGGCACGAACTCGGTGAAGCCGCCGGTCTCGGCCTGCAGCGCGCGGGTCCGCAGCAGGTGCCTGGCCCAGGCCCTCGGCGACTCGACATGGCCGAACATGATGGTGATGTTGGAGCGGAGCCCCACCGAGTGGGCGACCCGGTGGACCTCCAGCCACTCGTCGGTGGTCACCTTGTCCGGGCAGATCACCGCGCGGACCTCGTCGTCGAGGATCTCGGCGGCGGTTCCCGGCAGGCTCGACAGCCCGACCCGCTTGAGCCGCAGCAGGTAGTCGCGGAGCGGCTCGCCGAGCCGCCTGGCGCCCTCGTGGACCTCCAGGGCGGTGAAGCCGTGGATGTGGATGGCGGGCACGGCCCGGTGCACGGCCTCGGCGACGTGGATGTAGTAGTCGCCGTCGAAGCTGGGGTGGATGCCGCCCTGCAGGGTGACCTCGGTGGCGCCGCGGGCGTCGGCCTCGACCACCCGGTGGGCGATCTCGTCCAGGCCGAGCAGGTAGGGGGCGCCGCGGAGGTTGAGGCTGAGCGGTCCCTTGGAGAAGGCGCAGAAGCGGCAGCGGAAGGTGCACACGTTGGTGTAGTTGATGTTGCGGTTGCGGACGAAGGTGACGACGTCGCCGACCGTCTGGCGGCGGAGCTCGTCGGCGACCTCGGCGACCGCCCGGACCTCCGGCCCGCGGGCGGCGAACAGGGCGACGATCTCGTCCTCGCCGAGCTCCTGCCCCTCGGTCACCCCGGCGAGCACCTCCCCCACCCGGCCGCCGGCCCGCGCGCTCGGGAACCGGGAGGGATCGACGACCGGCGGCGGCGGCTGGAGGTCGCCGGCGGCCCAGCGGTCCTCGCGGCCCAGCCCCTCGGCGTCGGAGCGGTCCAGCACCGGGAAGCGGAGGTCCGGGTCGAGCCAGCGCTGCGGTTCCTGCGCGAACTCCGGGTAGATCGTCAGCCGAGGAGCGAGCGTCATGCCGGCGGCCTCGGTCACGGCCCGGAGGCGCTCCAGCGCCGGCCAGGGGCGCTCGGGGTTGACGTGGTCGGCGGTGACCGGGCTCACCCCGCCCCAGTCGTCGATGCCGGCCTCCAGCAGCACCCCGAAGTCCTCGGTGAGGTTGGGCGGCGCCTGCAGGTGCACGGCCGGGTCCAGGACGACCCGCGCCGCCGCGATCGTCCACAGGTACTCCTCCAGCGTGGGCGCCGGCACCGCCGCCATCGCCGTGCCCGGCTTGGGACGGAAGTTCTGGACGATGACCTCCTGGACGTGGCCGTGCCGGCGGTGGGCGGCCCGGATGGCGGCCAGCGCCTCCAGCCGCTCGGCGCGGGTCTCGCCGATGCCCACCAGGATCCCGGTGGTGAACGGGATCGCCAGCTCCCCGGCGGCCTCCAGGGTGGCGAGCCGGCGGGCCGGCAGCTTGGTCTGGCAGCGGGCGTGCGGGCCGCCCGGCTGGTGCAGCCGCTCCGACAGCGACTCGAGCATCATGCCCTGGCTGGCGCTGACCCGGCGGAGCGTCCGCAGCTCCTCGGGGAACAGGGCGCCGGCGTTGGCGTGGGGCAGCAGCCCGGTCTCGGCCAGCACCAGCCGGCACGCCTCCGCCAGGTACTCCACGGTCGAGGCGTGGCCGAGGCCGGCGAGCGCCTGGCCGGCCACGGGGTAGCGCTCCTCGGGCCGCTCCCCGAGGGTGAACAGCGCCTCGTGGCAGCCGGCCGCCGCCCCCGCCCGCGCGATCTCCAGCACCTGCTCGGGCGAGAGGTACGGCTCGGCCGCGAGCCGGGCGGGTGGCTTGGCGAAGGTGCAGTAGCCGCAGTGGTCGCGGCAGAGCATGGTGAGCGGGATGAACACCTTGGGCGAGTAGGTGACCCGGGTGCCGTGGTGCCGGTCGCGGACCCGGCGGGCCTCGCCCAGCAGCTCGGCCAGGGGGGTCGCGGGCGAGATCTCGGTGGTGGCCATGCCGAGCAGGGTCGACTCGTTACTACAGAAAGTCAAGTGAACTCTTGCCCCAGGTGGTACGGTCGCGCCGTGCCCAAGCCCTATCCGCTTCCCGGGCCGGTCGCCCGCTCGCTGGAGGTCGTCGGCGACCGCTGGACGCTGCTGGTCGTCCGCGAGCTGCTGCTCGGCGGGCGGCGCTGGGCCGAGCTGGAGCGGGCCCTTCCCGGCATCCCCTCCAACCTGCTCGCCGAGCGCCTGCGCCTGCTCGAGGAGGAGGGGGTGGTGGGCAGGACCGGCGTGGGCCGCGCCTACCGGCTCACCGCCAAGGGCCGCGACCTCGCCCCCGTGCTGGCCGGCCTCGCCGCGTGGGGGACGCGCCACTGCGGCGAGCCGTCCTCGGCGCAGGCCACCCACGCCGGCTGCGGCGGCCGCGTGCTGCTCCGCTCGACCTGCGCCCGCTGCGGCCTCCCGGTCCCCGCCGAGGCCCTGGACCTGCGGCAGGGCTGAAGCTACCCGAGGGCGACCGGGATGGCGCCGTCGGCGACGGCGGCCACGATGGTGGCGGCGCCGACGATCCGCGCGCCGGGCACCAGGTCGTCCTCGCCGATGCCGCGCGGGGTGGTGCAGGCGCTGCAGCCCCAGATCTCGCCGCCGGCCTCCACGAAGGTCGACAGCAGCTCCGCGAGCTTGGGGAAGCCGTCGCGCTCGACCGTCTCGGCGTAGCCCCGCTTGCACAGCCAGGCACCCTCGATGGTGAGCACCACCACCGCCTCCTGCCCCGACGCGGCGGCCACGTTGGCGGCGATGAACGGCACGATCGCCCGCTCGGGGTCGTCGCGCCCGTGCGTGCAGTGGAACAGCAGCCTGGCCATGTCCGGAGGATACTCGCCGGCCCGGGCCGGCACACGGTGGTCGCCTCCTGTAGCATCCCCGGGCCTGACCGACGGCCCGCGACCGGAGAGGAGCCGATGAGCCGAGCGCCAGCCGCGACCACGGAGATCCTCGAGGTGACCGGCGGCGCGCCGCTCCACGGTGAGGTCACGGTCCGGGGAGCCAAGAACAGCGTCCCCAAGGACATGGTCGCCGCGCTGCTCACCGAGGACGACTGCGTCATCGGCAACGTCCCCGGCATCCAGGACGTCGAGATCGTCTCGGACATGCTCACGGTCATGGGCGGGGAGGTGACCGCACCCTCGCCTGGCGCGCTGCGGATCTCCGCGGCCGACGTCCGCCCCACCGGCCTGGCCGAGCTGAGCGGCTTCGCCGGCAGCAGCCGCATCCCCATCCTGCTGTGCGGACCGATGCTGCACCGCTTCGGCGAGGCCGTCGTGCCGACGCTCGGCGGCTGCGAGATCGGCTCCCGCTCGGTGCAGTTCCACATCGACGCCCTGCGGTCGCTCGGCGCCTCCGTGGACCAGCGTCCCGACGGCATCCACCTGAAGGCCGACAGGCTGGTCGGGACCAAGCTGCGCCTGGAGTACCCCAGCGTCGGCGCGACCGAGCAGGTGCTGTTCGCGGCGGTGCTGGCCGAAGGGGTCACCGAGCTGTCCAACGCGGCGATCGAGCCGGAGATCATCGACCTCATCGCGCTGCTGCAGAAGATGGGCGCGATCATCTGGGTGGCGCCCGACCGGATCCTGCGGATCGCCGGCGTGCCGCGGCTGCGCGGGTTCACGCACACGGCCATGCCGGACCGCCTGGAGGTGGCGTCGTGGGCGTGCGCCGCCATCGCCACCGGCGGCGAGATCACCGTCCGCAACGCCCGCCAGCACGACATGATGACCTTCCTCAACATGTACCGCCGGGTCGGCGGCGAGTTCCACATCGCCGACGACGCCATCCGGTTCTGGCGCGCCAGCGACCGCCTCCACTCGATCCCCCTGGAGACCGACGTCCACCCCGGGTTCATGACCGACTGGCAGTCGCCGTTCGTGGTCGCGTTGACGCAGGCGGAGGGCGTCTCGATCATCCACGAGACGGTCTACGAGGACCGCTTCGGGTACGTCTCCGCGCTGAACGAGATGGGCGCCCAGGTCCAGCTCTACCGCGAGTGCCTGGGCGGCATGCCCTGCCGCTTCGGGCAGCGGAACTACCTGCACAGCGCCGTGGTGGCCGGCCCAAAGGCGCTCCAGGCCGCCGACGTCGCCATCCCGGACCTCCGCGGCGGCTTCTCCTACGTCATCGCCGCGCTCGTGGCCCAGGGGACCTCCACCCTGCGCAACATGGGGATCATCCGGCGGGGGTACGAGGACTTCGTCAACAAGCTCCAGTCGGTAGGAGCGAAGGTACGGGCGTGACCGCGCGGACGCGCATGGTGGTGGTCGGGGGCGACGCGGCGGGCATGAGCGCCGCCTCCCAGGCGCGCCGGCGGCGCGACGCCGACGACCTGGAGATCGTCGCCTTCGAGCGGGGCGGGCACACCTCCTACTCCGCCTGCGGCCTCCCCTACTACGCCGGCGACGTCGTCAAGGACTGGCGGCCCCTGGTCGCCCGCACCCCGGCCCAGTTCGCGGAGCGGGACATCGACGCCCGAACCCGGCACGAGGTGGAGGCGATCGACCTGCGCTCCCGGCGGGTGCGGGTGCGCGACCTCGCCGCCGGCCGCAGCAGCGAGGAGCCGTGGGACGTGCTGGTCGTCGCCACCGGCTCCGAGCCGCTGCGCCCGCCGATCCCCGGGATCGACCTGCCGGGGGTCCACGGCCTCTCGGTCCTGCAGGACGGCATCGACCTGCGCGAGGCGGTCGACGCCGGCCCGCGGCGGGCGGTGGTCGTCGGCGGCGGCTACATCGGCCTGGAGACGGCGGAGGCGCTGGTCAACCGCGGCGTCCCCACCGCGCTGGTCGAGGCCGGACCGCAGGTGATGAGCCGCATCGACCCGGACATGGGCGCGCTGGTCAGCCAGGCGGTCCGCGACGTCGGGGTGGAGCTGCACACCGAGGAGAAGGTGGAGGCGATCGAGGGCGACGGCCGCGTGCGGGCGGTCCGGACCGCGGCCAGGACCCTGGAAGCCGACCTGGTCGTGCTCGGGCTCGGCACCCGCCCGGCGGTCGGCCTGGCGAAGGCGGCCGGCATGACCCTCGGCCCCAGCGGCGCGATCGCGGTCAACCCGCGCATGCGGACCGCCCACGACGGGGTCTGGGCGGCGGGCGACTGCGTCGAGGCGCGGCACGTGGTCTCGGGCCTGCCGGTCAACTACCACCTCGGCACGATCGCCAACAAGCAGGGCCGCGTCTGCGGCATCAACATCGGCGGCGGCTACGCCACCTTCCCCGGCGTGCTCGGCACCGCGGTGTCGAAGCTCTGCGATATCGAGGTGGCCCGCACCGGGCTGTCCGAGGCGGAGCTGCGCCCGCTCGGCCTGGAGTGGGAGTCGGCCACGGTCGACTCGACCACCCGCGCCGGCTACTTCCCCGGCGCCGCGCCCATCCGGACCAAGGTGCTCGCCGAGCGCCGCTCCGGCCGGCTGCTCGGCGCCCAGATCGTCGGCCGGGAGGGCGCCGCCAAGCGCATCGACGTGTTCGCCACCGCGATCTGGAACGGGATGGCGGTCGACGAGATGGTCAACCTCGACCTCTCCTACGCGCCGCCGTTCTCCCCCGTCTGGGACCCGGTGCTGATCGCCGTGCGCAAGCTGTCCGAGCAGGTCGAGCGGACCCTGCGGGACTGGCTGTAGCCGCGGCCAGAGCGGCGGTCAAGTACCCGCGGCGCGCGCCGCCGCCGCATCCTGTCACCGCAGGTGATCGAGGCGCGGCACCGATACTTGACCGCCACTCTGCGAGGCCTCCAGGCCGAACAGCTCGACCCGGTGGTCGGCGCAGAGCCCGAGGCTGGACGCCTCCGGCCGGCCGCAGGCCCGCACCGTGCCGTCCGGCATGTGCACGTCCGCCCAGCAGGTGTCCTCGGCCTGCGGCGCGCGGAACAGCGCCCGCGCGGCGGCCAGGGACAGCAGCAGGGGCTCGTCGTCGAGATCGGCGTCCATCGCTGTAGAGCATCGGCACACCGACGAGCTTGGCTTAGGTTGGCTTAGGATCAGGTATGCCGCTCGACCTGCAACCCATCGACCTCCTCCTGCTCGTCGTCCTCGCCCTCGCCGCCCTGAGCGGCTGGCGGCGCGGGTTCGCGATGGTGCTGCTCGGCTACCTCGGGCTGCTGATCGGGCTGGCGCTCGGGGCCTGGGCGGCGACCCGGGTCGGTCTGCTGGTCGCGGACGGGAGCTCGTCCCGGCGGCTGCTCGTCGCCGTGGTGGTGTTCTTCCTGGTCGCCGCCGCCTGCCACGCGATCGGGAACCTGGTCGGCATGCGGCTGCGCTCGGTGGTGGCCGGGCGCTGGACCGGCCGGGTGGACGCCGTCGGCGGCGCCGTCATCGCCACCCTGGTGGCCGCCGTCGCGGTCTGGTTCATCGCCCTCACCCTCAGCAACGTCCCCTTCTCGCCGTTCGCCCGGGCGGTGAACGAGTCGGGCGTGCTGCGGACCTTCGACCGCTACGCCCCCCGCCCGCCGGCCGCCCTGGCGCAGCTTCGCGGGCTGCTCGCCCGCTCGCCGTTCCCGGAGGCGTTCGCCAACCTCCGACCGCCGGTCGTCTCCGGGGCACCGCCGCGGGCGGCGAACACCGCCGGGGTCAGGCGGGCGTCGGCGGCCACCGTCCAGATCCAGAGCCGGGGCTGCGGCGGGCTGCTGTTCGGCAGCGGCTTCCCGGTCGCCCGGGACCTGGTCGTCACCAACGCCCACGTGGTGGCGGGCGCCGGCAGCCACAGGGTGATCACCAGGGACAGGACGGGCGTGAGCGCCAGGGTGGTCTACTTCGACCCCGACCACGACCTGGCGCTGCTGTCGGCGCCGGGGCTGCCCGTGCGGCCGCTCACGCTGGCCGGAGCGGCCCGCAACGGCCAGGAGGCGGCCGTGATCGGCTTCCCGGGCGGCGGCCCGCAGAAGATCGTCGGCGCCAGGGTGGTGCTGCGGACCCAGCCCCAGGCGCCCGACATCTACTCCGGGACGGGCGTCCGTCGTGACATCTACGTGCTCCAGTCGCGGGTGCGCAAGGGCGACAGCGGCGGGCCCGTGGTCGACCTCTCCGGGCGCCCGCTCGGGGTGGTCTTCGCCGCCTCGACCCTGGAACCCAACGAGAGCTACGCCCTGACCAACGCGGAGGTGCGGCGGGCGCTGGACCGGGCCGGCGGCAACCGGCGCCCGGTCCGCGTCGGCCGCTGCGCCGTCTGACGGCACTGCCTGGCGGAGCGCAAGGCCGGCTCCCCGGTGCTGGACTTGTGCCTGCCTCGCTGGCAGGCTTGCCGGCATGGACCAAGCCAACGGCATCGACGGCCTCATCGGCCGGATGGAGGGCCTGCTCGCCCCGCTCGAGGCCAGGGGCGACCCGGGCCGCTTCTTCCTCGCCACCTACCTGCGCACCACCCACGCGGTCAAGGAGGAGCTGGACCGCGGCGGCTTCCGCGACACCGACTGGGTCGAGCGGTGGGACGTTGCCTTCGCCGGCCTGTACCTGGACGCGCTGGAGGCGGCCGAGGCCGGCCGGCGGCCGCCGGCGCCGTGGGCGGTCGCGTTCGGCGCTGGCGAGCACGACCGGTTCCCGCCGCTGCGTCACGTGCTGCTCGGCATGAACGCCCACATCAACTACGACCTGGCCCCGTCGCTGCTGGCGGTCATCTCCGAGGAGGAGTTCGACGACCCGGCGCTGCTGGCCAGCCGCGCGGCCGACCACGAGCACATCGACTCGGTGCTGGTCGCCAGGGTCGGCGCCGAGGACAGCGAGCTGGAGTCGCTGAGCGGCGGGCGCTCCCTCGTCGACCGGCTGCTGCAGCCGCTGAACCGCCTGGGCACCAAGCGGTTCCTGCGGGAGTCGCGGGCGAAGGTGTGGGCCAACACCCGCCTGCTGGACGCCGCCCGCCGCCAGGGCGCGGACACCTACACGGCCCGCCTGGCCGAGCTGGAGCGCCTGTCGGCCGCCCGGGTCGCCGACCTGGTCGCCCCCGGCCAGGTGGTGCTGAAGCTGGCCGTCAAGGGCTTCGGCGTCCGCCTGCCCGACGCCGCTCCGTAGCCGCCCGGGCCCTGTGGACGAAGGGCGCAAACCGCGTTGTGCATGTGCTACACATGCAATACGCTCGTTCCATGGGGAGCAAGATGATCCAGATCCGTCACGTCCCAGAGGACGTCCACGCCAGGCTGAAGGCCCGCGCCGCCGCGGCCGGCATGTCCCTCTCCGACTACCTGCTCCGCGAGATCACCGCCCTGGCCCGCCGGCCGACCTGGGACGAGATCTTCGAGGAGATCGACCGCGAGGGTCCCATCCTGAAAGGTGAACCCGTCGACACCGTCGAGCTGATTCGTGAGCTCCGGGAGGAGCGCGAGCGCGAGCTGATGGCACGGACCTGGCCCGACGAGCCCGAGCCATGATCGTCCTCGACGCCTCCGTCATGGTCGACCTGCTGACCAAGGAGGCCCCGCAAACCGCCCACATCCGGGCGCGCCTGGCCGGCGAGCTGGAAGTCCACGTCCCGCACCTGGTCGACGCCGAGGTGACGCATACGCTTCGCGGCCTCGTCCTC
>WNGB01011533.1_pt1 | contig 20765 bp, 16 predicted proteins | sample 5400681 | NCBI WGS metagenome assembly WNGB01 (sample SAMN13153367, study PRJNA577476) | soil metagenome | isolation source: 115 cm soil or saprolite under grassland replicate 2 | place: USA:California | collected 2016-06-15
GCCCGGCTGAGCGAAGGTCAGAGCGGCGAGAATAACAGTAATAACGGTCAAGAACCTCTGGGATGTAATCTGGCGCATATTTTTTCTCCTAGGCTTTCGGCGGAAGGGGCTGTGTGTATAAGTGGGACAGACTTTAGTCTGTTCATCCCTATTTCATGCCGCGGACGGACTTGTGAGCTTTGAGAAATAAGCGCAACAACGCAATCTAAAGTGACGCTGCGACACAAGCCAGACAATGAACGGCGCCCCAAAGGCTATTGCCCCATTGTGTTTGTTGCGCTTGTTTCTCAAAGACCACAAGCCTTTCCAACTGTAGGTTAAATGTGCTTCGATAGCAATCGCAGCAACACAGGCTCGACCTCGCGGCGGATCGCTTCGTTCGCGTAACCGATCCACGAGACGTCGGTCGTTGTGTCGAGCGGCGCGTCTAGCGGACGTCCGCGCCCGTCGGTGATGATCACGCCCGCTTCTTCGGCGATCAAGACTGTGCAAAGGTCGTAAGGGTGGCAGGCATGCCCAACAGGCTTGCCCTCGCGTTTGAATCGTTCGTAGAGCAGACCGCGCGCGTCGAGGAGCATCCGGTCGCGCCCCGTCATCAATTCGTAAAGCTGACCGCCGGTCGAGAGGTACTGGTCGTCGAACATAGCGGTCTTGCTCGCTTCGAGTCCGCCGATGATTTCGCGCGCCAGTTCTTCTTCGATGGCCGCGAAAATCTCCTTGCCGCCGGGAAAGGGATGAAAGACCGAAGCGAAGCCTTCCTTGATCGTGATCGCGGCCGAAGGCCGAGGCCGGAAGGACGTCCGTTCGCCGGCGCCTAGATTCGTCGTCTCGCCGCGGGCGCCCCGGCCCCGAATCGCCCGGAGCGTGTCGGCCATCGCGGCGCGCGTCGTAGGGATTTCAACCTGAACGGCCACGTCGGTGTCTCGGAGCGAAGTCTCGTCTCCCTTGTTCGGCGCCAAACCCGCAAGCCACCATGCGCTGCGTTTGTTGTACATGATCGGGCGGGTGCCGTCTATCGGGTCGACGATCAATCGCGCCCGGCATTTGTCAATCGGAGTCCCGGCGGGAAAAGCCAGCGGCTGCTCGTCGTTGACGCCCTCGCAGATCAGCGCGAATGAAAGCGCCGGCTGCAGGTGTTCAGCCAGCGCGGGCAGCAGCGCCGTTTCGACCGAGCGGTCAATGACATAAATCTTGTCGGCGGCGGTCTCGAAAGCGATTGCGGAGAGCGATTCGGACGATTGCCGCCGCAATTCCCCCAGGACGTGATCGCGCACAACTTCGCCGACGGTCGCTAATCGCCGGGATATTTCTTCATGATCATATTCCATCAAATCCTCCGAAACCCCCTGGGTACGCATCGCTTCCAGCGTGCAGTATTGGGGAAAGACGTATTGTCGGAATCAGACTCTACCGAAGCCGCCTAGCTTGCGTCGAGTGATTATCGTTTGCAATCCTGCGCGCCCGGCCCCAATCGCGCTGCGGGCCTCCAATGCTCCTCCGCCCATGACTGCACGCTGGAAGCGATGCTTACCCAGGGGTGATTTTCATTCTTTCAGGGCGCCGCCGCGCGACGTAAAGTTTCCTCGGGTAAAACGTGGCAGCTTTGACTGACGGTCAGGCCGCGAAACAGAAACGCCACATTCAACCGTCTGGGTGTCTTGCCGCGCAATCGCTGTTAAGAGATAAGCTTGCGCGAAGTTGCCCGGACTCTGACTCGCTGGCACGGTCGTTGCGGAACTCCTTTTTCATGAGAGCGCGAGACCTGGCAAGCGAGCTAAAGATAATTGGCGGCTGCGCGCTGGCGATAACCGCCGTCTGGTTATGCGCGCTAATCGTTACCTCACGCGCGCTGCGAAAGACTGACGAGACAGTGACGCTCGATCCCAACCGCCGTCCCGGCGCAATCTCGCCGCCCGCCATCTCTTCGGCCCCGTTGCCGGAAGCCGACAGCGATTTGGAAATCGTCGGCGACCAGATTGCGAAAGCCATCGTCCACCTGAACCGTGGGCGGCGCGAGGCCGCCTTGCATGCGCTCGATCAGGCGCAGAGCACTTCGCGGCGAGCGCTCGCGAGTCGCCCGGTTACAGACAAGATTAATGAAAGGCTAAAATTGGCCTTGCGAGAAACGGAACAGGCGCGGCGCCAGATCGCGCGCGGAAAGTCCGTCGCGGCGGCGCTGTCGCTGCGCAAACTTGCCCGTCAACTCGACGCCGTGTGATCTGAAATCCTCAATTTTCAGTCTCGCCCTTCTCCGCCAATTCATCTTTGACGCCGAAGCGCTCGGCCATGCGATATAGCGTGCGCCGGTCAATGCCCATGACCTCGGCGGCGCGGGTGCGGTTTCCGCCAACAACCTTGAGCACGTGCAGCAGATAGCGGCGTTCGAGTTCTTCGAGCAGCGGCAGATCGTCGTAGAGAGCGGCGAGCGGCGAACGGGCCGCCGCCAGCGCCTCTTCGGACTGTAGCTTAGGCGGCAAATCTTCCGGGGCGACCTCCGACCCGCGCGCCCGCAGCGCCGCATATTCCACGGCCGATTCCAGCTCTCGCACGTTGCCCGGCCAGTCATAGGCGACCAGGACTTTGACCGTTTCTTCTAAAAATCTCAGCGCTCGGCCGACAGTGTCTCGCGACGCCCGCAGGAAGCGTTCGGCCAGGAGGGGGATGTCGCTCCGCCGCTCGCGCAGCGGGGGTGGACGCAGCGTGAATACGTTCAGGCGATAGAAGAGGTCTTCGCGGAAGCGCCCCGACGCCACTTCTTTTTCGAGGTCGCGGTTGGTCGCGGCGACGACTCGCGCGTCCACTTGGACGGGCCGCGCGGCGCCGACGCGCCGAATCTCCCCCTCCTGCAGCGCGCGCAACAGCTTGACCTGCATCGCCGGGCTGGTTTCGCCGATCTCGTCCAGGAAGAGCGTCCCGCCTTCGGCCTCTTCCCACAGACCCTTGCGATCGACGACCGCGCCCGTGAAGGCGCCGCGCACGTGGCCGAAGAGTTCCGCTTCGAGTAGCGTTTCAGTGAGGGCGCCGCAGTTGACCGGCACAAACGGGCGCAAGGCGCGGGCGCTGTGTTGATGAATCGAGCGCGCCACCAACTCCTTACCAGTCCCGGACTCGCCGATGATCAAGACCGTCGAACGGGTGGGGGCGACGCGCGCGATCTCTTTATAGAGTTCGAGCATGGCCGGCGAGCGCCCTATCAGACCGGCCATGCCAGCTTGCCCGTGTCTCGGGCGCTCGGCTTCGGATGTCGACCGGGGGCCCTTGCTCGACTCTTCCGAGCGCTCCAGCGCCCGCCGCGCGACGGCGATGATCTCTTGAACTTTGAACGGCTTCGAGATGATGTCCCAGGCGCCTTCGCGCGACGCCGCCACCGTCGTGTCGAGCGCGCCGAAGCCGGTGATCAACACAACCGGGCATCGGTCGCGCATCTCGCGCAGCAGGTCGAGGCCGGACATTTCGGCCTCCAGGTTGATGTCACTCACCACTAGATCGAACTTCTCACGCGCCGCCAACTCGATCGCCCGCTCCGGCGTCTCGGCGGTCTCGGCGCTCCAGCCCTGCGCCGTGAAAAGCTCGCGCAACAGGTTGCACGAAGCCCGATCGTCATCAACCACCAAAATTCGCTTCATAAAATTTCCTTCCCGCCGCGCCCGCTTCTGCGGAGAGTGGACAGGATTTACAGGATTTTTCAAGATTCACTCAATTCGCAAAATCCTGAACAATCTTGTAAATCCTGTCCACCCTCATTGTTCTGTGACGCCGTCGCGGACGATCCGAGCTCCTCGGCGCCTTTCAAAGCCGGGAAGCGCAAACGAAAGCGAGTCCCTTGTCCGGATTCGCTCTCGACCTCGATCTGGCCGCCGTGTTCCTGCATAACGTGGCTGACGACGACCAGGCCCAGCCCGGCGCCTTTGCCCCTCTCCTTCGTCGTGTAGAGCGGTTCGAAGATATGCGCCTGAGTCTCGCGCGACATGCCGCAACCGGTGTCGGCGACATCCACGATGACCTGCGCCTCGTCGCCGTTGTTCGACTGGGCGCCCCAGTCCGCGCCCCAGTCCGCAGAGGATGTCGCAATCCGCAAGCTTCCGCCCGACGGCATCGCGTCGAGCGCGTTGTTGATGAGGTTGATGAAGACCTGCTGCAAATAATCGGCGTCGCCCGCGATCGGCGGCAGGCGCGGATCGAAGGCCGTCTCCAAGCAGACCTGACCCGTTTCCAGAGCCGGCCCGGTCGCGTCGCAGACGCGGCGCAAGAGCGCGTTCAGGTCGAGCGGGTTCAGTTCAGCCGTCTCCGCCCGCGTGCGGTCGAGCATCCGGCGCACGATCCTCTCGATCCGTTCGATCTGCTCGACGATGATTTCGATGCGCGACTCGGCGGCGACCGGCTTGTCGCGCAATTCGCCGCTCATCAACTGCGCGTGGCAACTGATCAGATTGAGTGGTGTACCCACTTCGTGCGCGAACTGCGCGGCGGTCTGTCCGGCGGCGGCCAGACGTTCGAACTGCGTCAGCCGGCGCGTAGTCCGCCACAACTCCAGGTTGGTGGCCGCGAGCTGTTCGTTGCGCTGTTGCAACTGCGCGGTCGCCTCGCGCACGCGCTCGCGGAGCAAGGCCTGGCGACGCTCCCGCTCGCCGGTCATCTCGCGCACTTGAGAGAGCAGGCTATTGAACTCTTGCGAGAGGCGTCCCAGCTCGTCGGGCGGTCGCGGCGGCGCCTGCGCCTCCAACTCGCCCGCCTTGGCGCGGGCGATTACTCCGAGCAAGCGCTCGATGGGCGTATAGACCAGGCGCCGGAAGAGCAGATAGGTCGAGAGCGTGGTCAACGCCACGGCGACGAGCGCGATCCAGGCGGCTTGCCGCGCATAGCGCACGGCGATTGACGGAATATTGTCCAGGCGCTCCGACACTTCGACGGCGCCGCTGACGCGTCCCCGGTCCCCGGTCCTTTGAATCGGCGCGAAGACTCGATAGAGCGTGTTGCCGACATCTGAGCGCTGTTCGGTTACGACACTGGAAGTCAGGCCGCTGCGCAGGGCGGTCTTCGTCTCTTCCGGAATCTCCTCGGCCGGCTCGCTGCCCGCAGCCGCCACGCGTTCGACGAAGACGCCGCCCGCGCGCTCCCAGATGCGCACGTCGACCACGTTAGGGCGCGTGCTGCGCACGAGCGCCACGGCGTTCGCCATGTCCTGCGGGCCGCCCGTCGTCGGTAGATCGGAGATCGCCTCCGCGAGACTGATCGCCTGCCATTCGGCCAGCGCCTTCTGCTCGTCGCGCACAAGGTCTACGACCCGCGCGCTGATGGTCAAAAGCGCGACGATCAGTACGGCGACGGTGATCGCCGAGGCGAGCAGCGTGGTCTTTGTGTGAAGTTTTAGCGGTCGCATGGTTTCGATTGACAATCTTATCAAAGGCGCTACATCCTGCGACAGCGGCGCTCATCAGGCCGGGGCGATTGCAAAGTCCTCAGAGAGGACCTAAAGCTCAAAACTTACAACCTACAAAGGCGCCGACTGACTTTGCAGAGCCTTGCTAGGGCCGCATCCTTCATCCTTTAGAGGATCGTATGGTAAAAATCATCGAAGCATATCAAAACTTGCAGTCTGCGCAGGAGGCCCTGAAGCTGATTGCGGAGAGCGTGGGCGAGCCAGGGCGCCTCTCAATCATCGGCCCCGGACAGTCTCAGATTAACGATAAATCGCGTTTCAACAATCCCTGGTTGTGGGGCGTCGCGCTGGGCGCGGTTGTGGGATTCGCGCTGCCCGGCGGCGGCCACCTGCTCCTCGCCGGGCATCTGGCGCGCGCCGTGGCGATGCACGCGCTGGGGGTGACCGCCAAAGGCATAATTGCGGGCGCGGCCACGGGCGGGACGGTAGACCTGTTGAGACGCCTGGGACTCGACCGCCAGTCGGCGTTGGAGGCGGCCGAGGTCGTCGCGCAGGGCCGATACGCGATAGCGCTCGACGGCGATTGGGTGACCATGCAACGCGCGAGGATCGTGCTCGGCGTCCGGCGGCCGCCGGACCCATACCTCTTCGAGATGGTTCGCCGTTACGGTTATGAGTATCAATCTTTTCTCTCGCTCTATGGCGGCATGGAGTCGTGGGTCTCAAGCGACCCGGAGGCCGCCGTCGTCTATCGCCGCGTCGGGCGCGTGGCCGTGGTGGCCGCCGCTCCGCTCGCCGCGCGCGGGGACCTGCTCGAAGTCACACGCCGCTTTCTCGACTTCTGCGGGAAACAGAAGCTCGATTGTCTGATGCTCCCGGTCGGAGGCGAATACGCGGCGATCGCGCGCTCCTGCGGCATGGCGCTGCTCCACATCGGCGAGTCCGGGTACTTCAAACTCCCCGAATGGCGCCCCGCCGGCGACCGCGCGAAGAAAGTGCGCGCCGGCGTCAATCAGGCGACACGGGCTGGCGTGAGCGTCGAGCCTTACGACCCGTCGCAGCGCCTCGACCCGCGGGCGCGCGCCGAGATCGAAGAGATCTGCCAGGCCTGGGTCAATACCCGTGAGGTGGACGCGCTCGGCTGGCTGCTGGAGCTTGATCCGTTTCACCTCTCCGAGAACAAACGGTACTTCCTCGCCCGCCGGTCCGACGGAAAGCTGGAAGGCATGCTCGTCTGTTCGCCGATCTACGCGCGCGACGGCTGGTACCTGGAAGACCTGATACGGCGGCCAGGCGCCGAGCGCGGCGTGAGCGAGCTGTTGATAGTCGAAGCGCTCAAACGCTTCGCGGCCGAAGGCGCCAGGCTGGCGACTCTCGGCACATCGCCGCTCGCCGGGGTCGAACCGCAAGGCCCATTCAAACAGACCTCCCGTCTACTCAAACTGATCTACGAGCATCTCGACGCTTTCTATCATTTCAAGGCGCTGCACCGCTTCAAAGCCAAGTTCGCCCCTTCCTTCGTGGATCAAGAGTACGTGGCCATCTACCCACCGCGCATCCGGCTGCGCATGGCGCTCGCGGTCATCGGGGCTTTTGACCCGGCGGGCTTCACCGGCGTGATGGCCTCGAAGCTGCGGCGGATCTGGCGCCAGGCGCGTCCGCGGTCTTAACTGTGGCGCGGACTTTAGCCCCGATCCACGGCTAAAGATGTACAGCGGACTGTCCAGTCTGCTGAAGTCTTCGTAAAGGGCCGATTGATAGAGACTTCAGCAGACTGGACAGTCCGCTGTACATTGCCGCGGCTTCACTCAACAGGTGAAGCCCCAAACTCGCGGAAATCCGATGGGAAGCCGATGAATATTGGTTGAATTCGTTGTCGCCCATTTCTTATCCGTGGATTTGGGCTTTAGTCTGCGCCTGCGTCATATCCTCGGGCCGCGCAGACTAAAGTCCGCGCCACTACTCTCCGGAGTCCCGTGGATTTGGGCTAAAGCCTGTCACATACGCAACTCTCTATCTCTTCGAGACTCGAGAATTCTTGCCGGCGCCCGGCCATCAGCAATTCCGATTCTGTCAGCAATTCTTTGGCCAAACCGTCTTGCCGAATCCGCCCTCACTCGATAAGCGTCAAGAGATAAACGACGAGCGCGCGCAATATCGTTTCGGCCACGGGCAATGACAGCAAGAGCCTGTCGCGCCGGAGCGCGTTTCCCAACATAATCAGAATCAGAAGGGACATGGCCTTCCTCCTCGCTTCGGTACGAGTCCAAACGTCCGCTCGGCTTTGTGGCGCTCCTGCTCTTCACGCCCGGGATTCGCCAAATCCGCCACGCCACACGCGGCGCGGATTGAGAGTGGATTGAGAGTATCGCGAGCTAAATCCCTTGATAAAGACGCCTCCGATCGGGCCGTAGCCGCCAGATCGCGCTGGCACATGTGTTGCCTCCGCCGTGAGGTTGTCAACGCAACGCGGCGAGCGCCGATGGATTATGCGCTATTGACCGAGAACAACCTGACAGGCCCTACTTATCGCTGAGGAGAATATGAAAAAGATTTTTGCATCCCTGACCCTCGCCGCTTTCATGCTGAGCGGCGCAACCGCCTTCGCTAATACGAAAAACCAGGCGACCAATTCGGCGCCCAAGATGACGACGACGAGCGGCAAGAAAAAGAGCAAGAGGAAACACAAACATCACCATTCGGCCACGAGCGCGACTCCGAGCGCGGCGACCCCTAAGAAGAAATAGCGACGGCTTTCTTTCTTTGACCTCCGGATAGGCCTCCTCGCTGCGCGCGCCGCTTGGAGGCCATTCTCATTTCAGGATGCCCTCGGAGTTATTTCTTCCGTTTGAACGCGCGCACGTTCTCCTTCGTGATCACTACCGTCCCGGTGTCGACGTTGGTCGGCAGCGGCAGCACGCCCGCGCCGCGCCAATCGTCGACCATCCGCACCTTGTTGTGATGCAGGTCGTAGAGCATTCCGAGCGCCATATAGGCCATCGTGTAGGTGCGCTGCGCGATCGAGGCGTCGATCATGCCTTCTTCAATCAAGCTCAACGTGGCTTCGTTGCGATCCATCCCGACGATTTTGACTTTGCCCGCCAGGCCTTTCTCCCTCAGGACGACCGCCGTGCCTTCGCCGCCGCCCGCGTCAACGCAGCCGACGCCGGCGATGTTCGGATGCGCGCTCAAGATGTTTCGCGCGACCTTCGCCGCCTCGTTCGGATCGGCGCGGTCGTTGCCCACGTCGACGATCTTGACGGCGGGGTGTTTGGCCAGGGCGTCGCGGTAACCTCTGATGCGGTCTTCCAGGTTAGGCTCGCCCGGCACTGAGAGCAGAAAGACCTCGCCGCGGCCGTCGATCAGTTTGCCCAGCAGTTCGCCGCCTTGCCGCCCGGCGTTGTAATTGTCCGTGCCGACGTAGCTGAACCGCTTACTCTGCGGCGCGTCGGAATCGACGCAGATAACGGGAATCCTGCCGTCAATCGCCCGATTGATCATCGGCGTGATGCCGACGCCGGCGGGCGAGACGATTATTCCGGCGGGTTTGCGCGCCATCGCGTCCTCGAACTGTTTGATCTGCTCGTTGACGTCCGTGCCTGACGCGCCGCGAAAATCGGCCCTCACGCCGAGCGCGCCCGCGCGATCCTCCAGACCCTCGCGCGCGTCGACCCAGTAAGGGTTCGAGACCGATTTGCCGATGAAGACGTACTCCTCGTTCGGGTCGGCTTCGGCCATGGCGAGGCGAGCAGCGCCAGCCCCACGCGCCCCGCCCGCCTGATCGCCGCGAGGCCAGAAGACCAGCAGCCCGATAATGATCAAAGCCAACGCCACATTGATTGCCCGTTCCATCTTTTTGTTCCTCGTTGTAGTCAGCGACTTCCACAAAATACGCGCCCGCTCGCCCGTCAATTGATCGATCATCACCGCGACGATCAGGATCAACCCGGTGATGATGCCTTCGGCGTAGAACGACACGCTCATGAAACCCAGCCCGTTGGCGATCATCCCCGTCAGCAGCAGTCCCAGAAACGCGCCGAGCACTGTGCCCACGCCGCCGTTCAAACTCGCCCCGCCGATGACCACCGCCGCGATCACGCGCAACTCCGCGCCGGTCCCCGCGATCGGCGAGGCGGAGCCGTTCTTCGCCGTGGTGATCACGCCGGCCATTGCGGCCAGCATCCCGGTGATCACATACATCACAATCCGCACGCGATCAACGTCGATGCCCGACAGTCGCGCGGCCTCTTCGTTCCCGCCGACGTAATAGGTTTGCCGCAGGAAACGCGAATGCCTCAGCAGAAGATCGGCCAGCGCCGCCAGAACCAGAAAAATGATCACCGGGTAGAAGACTCCGAACGCCGCGCCCTCGCCCAACCTCCTGAACGATTGCGGGAAGCCCGTCATCACCCTGCCCTGCGTTTCAACAAGCACGATGCCGCGCACGATCGTCATCGTCCCGAGCGTGGTCACCAGCGGATTGACCTTGACCTTAGTGATGATCAATCCGTTGACTAGGCCGACGACCGCGCCGCTCAAGACGCCGAGCGCCACGGCCACGCCGGTGTCGTAGCCGTTCAACAACGCGACGCTCGCGACATAGCCGCCTAGCGCCAGCGTCGAGCCGACCGAGAGATCGAACCCGCCGGTGATGATGACGAACGTCATCCCGATGGCGATCAACCCGTCGGGCGCGAGCCCGGTCAAAATCGCTTTCAGGTTGTCGGGAGTGAGAAACCGGTTCGAGGCGCCGGGCTGAATGAAATAAAAGACTAGCGCCGTGACGAGCGCGCAAATGAAGATTACCAGTTCGCGGATTTTGAGGATTCGTTTGAGCATTGTGAAGTTGAGGATTCGAGCCGCCACGAGACAAGCTCGTGGCGGCTCGAGGCGGACGGCGTTTTTTGTAGCCACAAACGTGAGACGCCATGAGACAAGCTCGTGGCGTCCCATAAGGCGAATTCTAAATCAGGACAACCAGGATTGGTACATCTAACCGCCGCAGGTCGCCGCAGGTACGCAGAGAAAGACCTGTCTTTCTCGCCCTCTGCGCGCCTTTGCGTCCTGCGGCGGTTGGACTATTTGTACTAATGTTACGTGGTCTGATTTAGTCTTCACGATCAATACGCTCAAGGCAGCTTGTCATCATGAATGCGACTTGGCAACATAGCTCCTCGTTTAAGTAATCTCGCGCAAGAGGAGATATGAAAAAGTTTTGCTCATTGTCCGCATTGATCGCGGCCGCGGGCGTCGATTTTTTGAGGACGGAACCTGTCAAATGAAACTGAGCGCCAGATTGATATTACTCCTGACCTTTTCGGTCAGCGTCGTGATGGTGGTGGCGAGTCTGATCACGCTGAGGCAGCGCGAGGCCGCGCTGCTGGACGCCGCGCGCGACGAGGCGCGCGTTCACGCCGTCACGCTGCAGATCGCGCTCGAAGAGGATTATCTGACGGGCCGCTCGCTCGACGCCCAGCGATTGATCAACCGGCTGAGGGAGAACACGGGGGTCTACAGCGCGGCGCTATTCGACGCGGCCGGCGAGATCGTCGCCATCTCCAACACGCTAGCCCCCGAGGAGTTCAGGTATCTGAACGAAGCCCGCGAGGCGCCTCTCAACGGGAAGGGCCTCGAGATCATGCGCAGCATCAGCGGCGAGGATTATTTTTCGATGATCCTGCCGCTTCAGGTTCAAGGCCGGCGGGTGGGCGCGATCGAGATCGTGCAATCCATCTCTTTTGTCAAAGCCGACATCGCGCGCGCGCGCTTTCACGTTTTGATCACGACGTTGCTGTTGTTCGGCGCCATCCTGCTGGTCGTGGCGGCGGTGACGCGGTACAGCCTGGCGCGGCCCATTCACGAGTTGCTCGACGCCGCCGTGGCCCTAGGGCGTGGCGATCCGAATTATCGGGCGCCGGCGCCGTCGGGCGGCGGCGAGCTGGCCAGTCTAGCGCGGGAATTCAACCGCATGGCCGACCGCCTGGCCGAGCAGCGCCAGTCCACGCTGCGCGAGGCCGAAGAGCGGCTGGCGCTCGAACGCAAGCTGCGGCACAGCGAACAACTCGCGGCCGTGGGAAGGTTGGCCGCCGGCGTGGCGCACGAGATGGGCGCGCCCTTGCAGGTTATTGACGGGCGCGCCAAGCAACTGCTCCATCACCCCGACGCGCCGACTGAAACGCGGCGCCGCAACCTGATCATCATTCGCAACCAGGCCGAGCGCATCGCGCGCATCGTCCGGCAATTGCTCAACCTGTCGCGCCCTCACAAACTTTATTTTCGAAGAATCGAATTGACGCCGCTAGTCGAAGAGGCCGCCGAACTGATCGAGACGCAGGCCGAAAGCGCCGGGGTCGAGATCGAGGTCCGATGCGACGGCGCGGCGATCGACGCCGACCCCGAGTTGATCCAACAGGTCCTCCTGAACATCTTCCGGAACGGAATTCAGGCGATGCCGCAGGGCGGGCGTTTACGAGTCGAGTGCCTGAAAGACGCGGCGGAGAGGGGCGGGAGAAACTTTGCGGCGCTGCGCGTTTCGGACACGGGCGTCGGGATCGCGCCCGAGAGCTTGCCCAACATCTTCGACCCCTTCTTCACGACCAAGGAGGTCGGCCACGGCACGGGGCTTGGCCTGCCCATCTCCAGCCGCATCGTCGAGGAACACGAAGGTTGGATCGAGGCGGCGAACGGGGCCGAGAGCGGCGCGGTCTTCACCATCTAAAGGGGCCTTTGTCCCCGTCAACTGCGCCGCCATCCCCGCCGAGTTGATGGAATCGGAGCTTTTCGGACATACAGGCCAGGCCTTCACCGGCGCCAAACAGGCCCGCGCCGGGCTGTTCGAATCCGCCGATCAAGGCACGTTGTTTCTGGACGAGATCGGCGAAATGCCCCTGGCCGTGCAGCCGAAGCTGCTCCGCGTTTTGCAGGAGGGGAGGGCGCGTCGCGTCGGCGCCGACCGGGAGCGAGAGATCAGCGTGCGCGTGATCGCCGCCACCAACCGCGATCTGGAGAAAGAAGTGAGCGAGGGAAGGTTCCGCGATGACCTTTACTGGCGATTGAATGTCATTCACCTGCACATCCCGCCGCTGCGCGAACGCCCGTTCGACATCCCCTTGCTGGTCGAACACTTCATCAACAAAATCGCCGAGAAGTCAGGCCATACGCCGCTCAACGTTCCGCCGGAGACCCTGGCGACGCTCACCGCCTACTCGCTCGAACGGCCAGACGGGCGCCATGATCGCGCGCGCAAGGGAACGGAGAATGACGCTGCGTGAACTCGAAAAGGAATACATCGTCGAGGCGCTGCGGATGACCGGCGGGAACAAATCGCGCGCCGCCGAAATCCTCGGCATTGACCGGCGCACGTTGCATCGCAAGTTGGACGAATATCGCGCTGAAGACCCGTCGTTCGAGTTGTGATTTGTTATTGTCGCAGCAAACAAATTGTCGCAATAATATCTGTTGTCGGATTTTGTCCCAGCGCTGGGGCAGATTGTCTCGCCGCGGGGGGCCGCTCAGCTCAATAAGCCCAATAAAGTCAGGCGCCGCGGCTGATGGCACACTCGTTGCCCTGAAACGCGACGGCAGAGAAAATAAGCTTCATTAGACTCCAATAGAATTGGGCCCCGAGAATATATTTGCTTAACCACGGGGAAGACTGGGGACGTTAGAAAGAAATGGGAGTAATGGTGGTTCTTTCTTCGCAGTCGCAAGGTCTTCGCCGTGGTCATTTTTTGCTGGGGAGCTATTATGGAAAAACTTGTTAGAGGCATTCACCACTTCCAAACTACGACCTTCAGCGCGCATCGCGAATTGTTCGAGAGCCTTTCGCAAGGGCAGCAGCCGGAGACGTTGTTGATCACCTGCTCCGATTCCCGCATCGCGCCGGACCTGCTGATGCAGACCCAACCGGGCGATCTCTTCGTGTTGCGCAACGCCGGCGCCCTGATCCCGCCTTACGGCGCCGCGAGCGGAGGCGCCGGGGCGACCATCGAGTACGCCGTCGTCGGGCTGGGCGTGAAACATGCGCTCGTAATGGGCCATTCGAATTGCGGCGCGATGAAGGGGCTGCTCGATCCCGACTCGCTCGCCGACATGCCGCTGGTCGGCGAATGGCTCAAACATGCCGACGCGACGCGACATGTAGTGGACGAATGTTACCCCGACCTGAAAGGCGTCGATCTGCTCAATGCGGCGATCAAGGAGAACGTGCTGGTTCAACTCGACAACCTGCGTACCTATCCGAAGGTCGCGGCGCTTATGGCGAAAGGCGCGCTGACATTGCACGGATGGATTTATGAAATAGAGAGCGGACAGATTCTGGCCTACGACCCGCAGCTGTCACATTTTGTCCCGATCACTTCCGTGGCGGCTCTGCCCACGCTGACCGCGCGACCGATGGCTACATCCAGGATCGCGAAGCCGGCGTCGAGCGGTCACTCCAGCCACGGCGAGTGAGCGGGACGTCTTTACACTTTCCCGTTCCAAAATTTTCAACATAGGCGGCGGTCGCCGCAGATCGCCGCGGAGGGATTCGTCTGCCTTGATGGCGGTTATCACTCCCCTGGGTACGCATCGCTTCCAGCGCGCAGTCTCGGCGAAAGACGGATTTATAGGGGCCAGACCTGCGTACGCGTCGCCTCCAGTTCGCTGCGTCTGATTCCGATCAATAGGCGCCTTGCCGAGACTGCACGCTGGAAGCGATGCGTACCCAGGGATTTTCGAAGGAGACAAGAGGTAATGGCGAAAGCTATGATTCAAAATTTGAATGAACAGCCAGTGAATGAACGCGACAACACCCATCTTGTCGGAAGGCTGTTGTATTACCTGAACCCGCTCGACGGGCGTTACGACGACCTGGGCAAAGGCAATTGGAAGCTCAATGTGGCGCGCGATTTCACGGCCGGCCTGATCGTCGCGATGGTGGCGATTCCGCTGGCGATGGGCTTCGCGATGGCTTCCGGGCTGCGCCCCGAACAGGGCATTATCGGCGGCGCGGTGGCCGGGCTGGTCGGCGCGCTCTTCGGCGGATCGAAGTATCAGGTCTATGGGCCGACGGCGGCTTTCATTCCGGTGATCGCCGGAATCATGGCGACATACAATCTCAGCTTTCTGATTCTGGCGTCGTTGATCGCCGGCGCCATCCTGATGTTGATGGGCGTGGCGCGGCTGGGCAGTCTCTCGAGACTCGTGCCGCACTCCATCGTCGTCGGTTTCACAATAGGTATCGCCGTGGTGATCGCGCTCTCGCAGATCGGCGAGGTGCTCGGATTCAAGGCCTCCCTGGGATACGGCTTTCTCGATAAAGTGACCGGCGTCATCGCCGACATCGACGGCGTCAACTGGTACGCAGTCGCGCTGGGGCTGCTCACTTTCGCGGCCACGAAGTACCTGCTCAAAGTCTCGCCGTTCATTCCGGCGCCGTTGATCGCGCTGGCCGTGGCGACTGGCTTATCCTCGACGCTCTTCGCGGGCAAAGGGCTGACGCTTATCAAGGACAAATACGGCGCCATCCCGACCGACTTCTTCGTCTTCAACATGCCCGCGGCGATCCCGTTCGACGCGAAAACGCTCTGGGACCTGGCCTACTTCGTCGCCGCGATCATCTTCGTCTCGGCGGTCGAGAGCCTGTTGTGTTCGCGGATGGCCGACCGCCTGGCCGAGAATAAGGGCACGCCTTTCAATCCCAATAAGGAGTTGTGGGGACAGGGGCTGGTGCAATTCTTCATCCCGTTGTTCAACGGCTTCCCGCACACGGGCGCGCTCGCCCGCACGGCCACCAACATCAAAGTAGGCGCGATCTCGCCGCTGGCCGGAATCTTCAAAGCCGTGCTTAAACTTATGCTGGCCGCCTTCCTGGCGAAGTACCTGAAGCTAGTTCCGATGGCCTCGATCGGCGGCATCCTGCTCTACGTCTCGACGGCGATGGTCAAACCCGCCGAGGTCAAAGAGGCGCTGGCGATGAGCAGGTTCCACGTCGGGTTGATGATCTTTACCGCGGTGATGGTCGTCGTGACCGATTTCCTGACGGGCGTCTTGTCGGCGATCGCGGTCTACGCGGCCGGCTATTTGATCGGCAAGAGAATAGAAGCCAGGCAGGAGAAGGCTGCGGGACCCGTATACTCTCCGACCGGCGATTGATCGTCGCGGAAAAGAGTGGGTTCCAAACAGCGGGCGATGAAACGCGGGAGGGCTTTTCATCGCCCGCTGTTCTGTATAATACGCGACGTCAACGGGATCTCTTCAACTTCGCCGTCATCAAGATCAACTCCCCCGATTTCACCTTGAGCCATTCACCATCCGGCGCGTCCTTCGAATACCAGGTTTGGTATCCATCCCTCACGATCTTAAATTGAAACTCTGTATCAGGTGGCAAGGAATATTCCGCAGGCCTGTCCAGAGAATATCCGGTTTGAATCATCGTGTAAGAACCACCTTTCCTCTCAAAATGCACTGTCCCGCCGCTAGGCCCTCCTTGCTCATCCTCGATGGTGAGCTTTAAGACTCCGGGGGTAGGCCCCAAGGGAAGCTTAACGTAAGTTCCCCACTGTCCATGTTGTACCGTAACAACCGTCCATACCGCCTTTCCATCCCAGCCTAAAGAAGTCAGGAAAGGATGTCCGTGAATGTCGTTCGCCTTGTAAGCATAGAGGCGTATCGTTCCGGGATGCACGCCGCGTATAGTGAACATGCCTTGCCGATTTGATAGGGCGCGCGATATTTGCATCCCGGTATTTTCCGTATTCTCCGCCTCGACCCACGCGCCTGCGACCGGAACTCCGTTAGAATCGACGACCGTGCCTTCGACTGTTCCGAGCGGAAGTTGCAGCCGCGATTGATAGAAATCAGACGCGAAGAGCGCAAACAGCAAACCTATCGCCGCCGAGTTGAACTTCATGTGTTTTTGGGAAAAGAACCCGAACCGCTTGAACTGACCGCAGCTTTTTATGGCTCTGAGCCGAGCCGTTCGTCGAAAGCAGGAGGATTATACATAGGACATTAATGGGCACAACAGGATTTGAACCTGTGACTTCTGCCGTGTGAAGACAGCACTCTACCGCTGAGTTATGTGCCCGGATTTTCAATCTCTCGTGACGCGGGGCAGATAGTAGCAAATCGATTGCGAGAGCGTCAACGCGCGGCCAGATTTATGAAAAGCGCGGCTATCTCTTTGTGCCACCAATTTCTCTGGCTATGTAGCAAGCGTTGAGTTTGGCCGAAACTGAATCCACAGTGAACTTTTTTGCGCACACACATACTGCTGAGGTGACCTGAGCATCGGCTCGTGGTATGATTCAAGTGTGAAACACACGCTATGCGCATACGTCATTTTTGACTAAACGCGGCGCGCCAAAAGCCCTGAATCAAATTGTTTTTTTGCCTTATGGAAGGCAACTGATCCAACAACTATCCCCGTGAATCATGAACCAAAACAAAGACACTCCCAAATCACGACTGCTCCATAGTCATGGGTGGGATAGCTGCGCTGAGGCCAGGTTGTTGCGCGCAACCGATAACTGGGTTGAAGCGCCTGAGTAGTGATTGAGCAGCGAAGTGAAGTGCGAGTCTTTTCCACTCTAGTTAGGCCATCACAGGAAGATCATCAAGGCACTAGCGCCCAACTCACTACTGAAACGATTGAAAGATTGGAAGCGGCGGAGCTTGCCTTGCGTTTACAACAATTTGTTCGTCGCGTTGAGACGGGGGCCATCTATCGTGAGCATAAGGCGCTTTTCAACCCAAAGCAATCTGTAGACCAATTGTTGTTAGAAAACCTGAGGGCGGCGCGTGATCTTATTTGTCCCGAAAAATCAGTCGATGGTTATCGCCGTGCCCATGCGCTTATTGGCAAATTTCTATTTTCTTGTTACCTGCTCGACCGTGGCATTATCGGCCCAGCCTATCTCAGGGAGAATGGCCTGCCGGAGGCTTCCAACATTTTAGGCTTGCTCTCCCAAGCGCTCGTTTACCGAAGCCGCATCCTGGAATCCTTGTTTCATGCATTGCAACGCGACTTCAACGGTTCGCTTTTTGGCGATCAAGTGAACAGCACCTTCACTGATGAAGAGGTTGATTATCTTTTACGTCTCCTTTCCGGTGAGAATCTCCGCAAAAGACAGCCATCGCTATTCAGGTTGTACGACTTCAGTTTCATCCCGGTCGAACTTATCAGTTCTATTTACCAAGAATTTCTTGGAGCTGAAGCAGAGGCTGGGGCACAACCGACGCGAAAGAACCAGCTCCGCAATCACGGCCAAAGAACACAGGGAGCTTATTACACGCCACCTCGACTTGCTGAACTGGCGATGGACATCGCAACGGAGGGGTGGGCCACGCTGTTAGACAAACGCTGTCTAGACCCAGCCTGCGGGTCCGGGATTTTTCTTGTAATCCTCTTTGTCCGTATGGCGGAAGAGTGGCGCAAACGCAATCCCAATGCAAGTACGGAGCGCCGCTACAACGAACTGATGCGTCTCTTGGCTGAGAACTTGCGAGGGGTGGACATCAACCTAACAGCCTGCCTCGTTACCTGTTTCAGTCTTTATCTAGCCTTCCTAGATCAGATGGAGCCAAAGGAGATCATGGAGTTGCGTGAGGCTTTAGAGCCTGACATGCGCAAGAAGCTGTTACCGCGCATCTTGTGGGAACAGAGCAAGAGTCGTCCCCGTTTGCCGCATTTGGACACCATCCGTGAGCTGAATTTCTTCGAGATGCAAGCTGAGCCAGAGTTTGATCTTGTGGTAGGGAATCCGCCGTGGGTGAGTCGAAAAGATGCGCCATTGACCGAAGCGTGGCTATTTTCCGAGAGACACAACCCGGTAGTGAAAGAGATTACGAAGGCAGAGCGCAGGCAGACATTGTTTCCCGCCAAAGAAGTGGCATGTGCTTTTATGTGGAAAGCGGGTTTGCACGTGCATGCCAGCGGACGTGTTTGTCAGGTGTTGCCTTCACGAGTGTTTCTCAGCAATAACACTGATCGCTTTCAGGCCGCGTGGCTCAAACGACACCGGATAGAAACAATTTGGTTGTTAGCTGATTATCGCTTCGTCTTGTTCCCAAGCGCTGACTGTCCCTGTTTTATCGGGCGCTACCACCCTCGGCGGAGCGACGAAACACTGGGTGAGTTTGAGTTCATCACACCCAAAGTTGAGTTACTTGACCCACGCGAAGCGCTGATTCCCGTACAGCCAGAAGACCAAAAGGTAATTAGCGAAGTCGACATTGTCGCTGCTGCTGAGCGAAACAAGGCTGCATTCGCCTGGAAGCAACATCATTGGGGAACAGCGCGTGATATCAGATTGATTGAGAGGTTGATACGTTTACCAAAGCTTGATGCACTCTGTGCAAGACCTCCAAGAATGAAGCGTGATACTCCAGGAACACGGTCTGCCAAAAACAAGAAACGCTGGTGGAAAGGTGCTGGGTTCCAGCCCTTGACTGAAAGTGATTTGCCAGAAGAAGGCGGGGATGAAAATCAAACAACTTGGCCAATTTGGTGGGACAAGCGCCAAGCTTTCCTGGCAGCAAATGCCGCGCCTGACAGTCTTTTTCTTGATCGTGCTCACTGTGAACCATATGGCAATCGCCCTATCGAGGTGCGGCGGACGATTGCCCCCGAATTGTGCCGCCCGCCGTTATTATTGGTCAACAAGGCCAGCACTAAGTCTCTCTTCTCTGATTTCAGTGTGCTATTTCAGGACAATTTCCAGTCCATTTGCGCACCAAAGAACGATGAAGATGAACTCTTATTTCTTACTGCCGTCCTTGCTAGCCCATTGGCCCAGTACCTTTTTCTACACACCACAGCCGTCTTCGGCATTGAGCGCCACATCGCCCGGCTGGAAGAAATACTTGAGTTACCATTTCCTCTGCCAGAAGACATGCCTAATCAGGAACGGAGCAGGGCTATTGTACGCGAATGTGCTGGCCTACTGCGGAATCTCAAACGCGAGCTGCCAAGATCAGAGAATCTGCTGAACCGTGGCTTGCTGGAACAGGAAACGAGAAAGAAACTCGATGCTCTCGTGTACGATTACTATGGCATTTGTGAATGGGAACGTTACCTGATTGAAGATACAGTAGAGATGTTCCGGCCTAGTTCGACACCAGGCTCGCTCGATTCCGAAAACCTGGTCACTGCTCAGCCTTCTCAACTGATACACCGCAGGGCTTATGCGAACACGCTCGTTTCAACCTTCCGTGGCTGGACGCGATCTAAAGCCAGCTTATGGATTGAGGGATATGTCGCGGCGAAACCCGGGCTGGCAATGGTGACTTTGGGCGTCGGTGACAGAGCCAGAGGATACCAGGAGGCACAAGCTGAGGAACACATCGAAGAGGTACTGAAGAAGATTCGCCAGTCATCTACGGGATCCGAAGGCTCTGTCTTTCGCTGCTTGCGCGGCTTTGCCTTTTACGAAGGCACAAAGGTGCATCTGCTCAAGCCGTTGAGCCGCCGACACTGGACGCGCACCGCCGCGCTAAACGACGCCGACGAAATCCTCGTCCATATGATGAAGGAGGACGGATGGGGCGCTTGAATTCAGGCGGCTCAAGCACCTCTCTTAGGCGTAGCCTTTTCCCTGAGGGGTTCGCGGGATTGGTGATGTCGCACCTATTGGAAACTTGGCAGACTTTTTCACTTCATCGGCGAGTACAACTCGAGAATGAGATTACGGCGCTGTTTTGCGATGCACTCAAGGAGGCTTATGTTGTCGCTGGACGGAACTGGATAATCGTTCCAGAATACCCAATCACTGATCCGATTCGAGGCATCCAGCTAGGTCGGATAGATCTGTGTTTTTTTCCGTCTGAACATCACGGCCAAAAAGTGTTTTTCACGCTAGAGTGCAAGCGGTTGCGTGTTCACACAAAATCTGGTTTAAAGCATTTGGCAGATAAGTATGTCGAGAAAGGGTTACAGAGATTCGTAGATGGAAAGTATTCAGCAGATCACCCTTGTGGCGGGATGCTGGGTTACGTCATGGACAACTGCCTTGATGAGGCATTTAACAGCATTCAGTGCGAAATCCACAAGCGGCGTTCGGTGCTGAAGATGAAAAAGAAGAATTCCATTTGCGTCCCGTCTCGCACTGCTCCATCCCATCTGTGGAGTTTGGACACGTTCCACCGACGGTCGGATGGCGAATTGACGGTTCATCATTTATTGGTTGGAGTTGCTCGTTAGTGATAATTTCAATAGTTGCCTGAGCCTGCGCTGACGCCCTTTATTCCCTGAGACTCTTGTATGATCTTGACGCCCGCGCTCGCGCCGATGCGGGTGGCGCCGGCTGCGATCATCTCGCGGGCCGAGGCCAGGTCTTTGACTCCGCCCGCCGCTTTCACTCCGACCTCCGACCCGACCGTGCGGCGCATCAATTCGATGTCG
>WNGB01003704.1_pt2 | contig 20756 bp, 14 predicted proteins | sample 5400681 | NCBI WGS metagenome assembly WNGB01 (sample SAMN13153367, study PRJNA577476) | soil metagenome | isolation source: 115 cm soil or saprolite under grassland replicate 2 | place: USA:California | collected 2016-06-15
CGGCGCCAGGTGCCGCGGATCAATCCGCGGGATTCGGTGGCGGAGGACGGCGTGGCGGCGGTCGCGGCGCCCTAACGGGCATCGCGGGCGTCTCGAGGCCGTATACGTATGCGGAATTGATCAACGGCCAGGGGGGCTTCACGCCGCTGCTGTTCTCCGCGCGGCAAGGAGATCTCGAAACCGTCAAGGCGCTGCTCGACGCCGGCGCGTCGATCAACACCCTCAGCGGCGGCGACAGCACGAGCCCGCTGCTCATGGCGACAATCAACGGCCACTTCGATCTCGCGGCGTACCTGCTCGAGCGTGGCGCGAACCCCTCGCTCGCGAGCGACAACGGCGTCACGCCGCTGCATGCCGCGCTCAACGTGCAGTGGGCACCGCGCGCGCTGTACCCGCAGCCGCGCACCTACCTGCAGCAGAAGATTACGTACCTGGATTTCATGAAGCGGCTGCTCGACAAGGGAGTCGATCCAAACGTGCGGCTGCTGAAGAAGGTGTGGTATCAGGAATACAACTTCCCGCTGCTCGGCGTGGACGAGATCGGCGCGACGCCATTCTGGCGCGCCGCCTACGCCGCCGATGTGGACGCGATGCAGCTCCTCGTCGCGCACGGCGCGGATCCGAACATCCCGACGATTAAACCCGCCGGCCGTCCGCGCACCGGCGACGCCGCCGGGCGGGAGACGATCGAGGACGTGTCGGGCCTTCCGCCGGTTCCGATTGCCGGTCCCGGCATTCCTCCGCTGCAGGCGGCCGCAGGATCGGGGTACGGCGAGGGCTTCGCCGGCAACTCGCATCGCACTGCGCCGAGTGGATTTCTGCCTGCCGTCAAGTACCTGATCGAGACCCTGCACGCGGACGTGAACGGGCGCGACCATGAGGGGAACACCGCGCTCCACCAGGCAGCGGCGCGCGGCGACGTGCCGATGATCCAATACCTCGTCTCCAGGGGCGCCGACGTGAAAGCCGTGAACCGCGCCGGCGAAACCACCGCCGACATGGCCAACAGCCCCGTCTCCCGCATCGAGCCGTATCCCGAGGCGCTGGCGCTTCTCGTGAAGCTCGGCGCGAAGAACAACGGCAAGTGCAAGGCGTGCAGTTAGGCGAAGAAAGAAGACGGAAGAAAGAAGAAAGAAGAAAGAAGAAAGAAGAAAGAAGGCGCTGGGCGGTGCTGCGCAAAATATCTGCTCTGTTTCTCTGTGCGTATCTGGGGCTGGCGATTGCGGGTGGCGAGGCGAAGCTCCAGAAGCTCACGTTCGGCTCGGGTGGCGTCACCCGCACTTACTATCTCTTCATCCCTGAAAGGGCTGGCGCGGGTCCCGCGCCGATGCTGCTGCTTCTTCATGGGTCGGGTCACAACGGGAAGTCACTGATCGATCCATGGCTGCCGCTGGCGAAATCCGAAGGAATCGTGCTCGTCGCTCCTGATGCGTCCGATCCGCGTGCGTGGCGGATCCCGCAGGAGGGACCGGATTTCTTTCACGATCTGGTCGAGCTCGTGCGCATCTCGAATGACGTGATCGACGACCGGCGCATGTACGTGTTCGGGCACTCTGCGGGCGCGATTCACGGTCTGGATCTGGGCCTGCTGGAGTCGGAGTATTTCGCCGCGATCGCCGTTCATGCCGGCGTCGTGAGTCCGGAAATGGCCCCCGCCCTCGATCAGGCGCCGCGGAAGATACCGATGGCTATCTGGATCGGCACGAACGATCCGCTGTTTCCGCTGAACGCCGTCCGAAACACGCGCGACGCGCTCAACGCCAAGGGCTTCAATACGCAGCTCACCGAGATCAAGAACCACACCCACGACTATTACGGCTCCGCCGGAGACATCAACAAGCAGGTGTGGGCATTTCTGAAGGAGCAGAAGCTCCCCGCCGCGCCGCGCTACCAGGAGTATCAGTTCACCAAGTAACGCCGGTGCCGTCAGCATTCGCCCTCTTGCGATGGATCCCATGGGCGGGCGCAGCAAGCGCGCTGCTCACCGTGAGCTGTTGCCCTCCGTTCGTTACTCGTGCAGGACTTAACGGCTGCCAGGACTTCGTCATCGGACAGCGTCTCGAGCGCCTGAATTGCGTGGGTCATGATTCTTTCTATCACGCACTTTTCTGACCGACGACGATGCGCTCCAGCGCGCACAATTCCCTGACGCCTCGTGTGATGGTGTCCGCTCGCGTGGATTCAACGCTGGACGATCAGTGGCCTCCCGAGCGCGATTCTGTGAACGACCGGCATCCGCGATCGCGAGATGCGCAAAAGATCTGTCAAGCGAAATCGACCGCTCTTATGGCGGGCTGCATCGGCACCGCCGCGGTTTGCGTGCCCGCGAGCATTGCGTGAGACCGTCCGTGACGGGCCGTAGTAACCTAGTACCCGCCAGCGCCGAGGGAGGGTTTCCCGATGGCGTCCGTCCGCCTTCCGCACCGGCTCGTCGCGTTCCTCATAATCGTCCTTGCCGCCCTTGCGTGCGCGCTGCTGCTTCGCGCGCCCGTTGCGCGCGCGTCCGCACAGGAGGTCGTCTCGCTTTCCACGGGTAGCGCCGTGCATCTCGCCACGCCGCCATTCCTGGTCGCCGGCAGGCGTTACGCATTCACGTGGCCGGGCGGCGGTCCGCCGCAGACCTTCACCGTGAAGCAGATTCGGCAGGATGGCTGGGTGCTCGTCGAGGTCGCGGACGAAAACACGCGGATCGACTTGTACGTGCCCGGCGAATTCCCGACACGCTGGCTGCACGCGGCGCTCGCGGTCTCGATCCAGGAAATGCGTCCGCTGCCATAGGGCTCGTGACTTACGGTCGTGGTGTCACTCGGCGAGGGCACGCTCACCCGCGGATCGATGCTTTACGAACGAAAATCCGCGGGATTGGCGCGATCCCTTCGTGGCACCCCGGTTGCTGATTGAACACTGACAGCAACAGGAGTGTCCTCATCATGCGAAAACTGATCGTTCTCGCCGCGCTGGCCGTGTTCGCGTTACCGGCGGCCGCGCGCGCGCAACAGCGCAGCGAAGTCCAGGGGTTCGGCGGTCTGACCGTCGGCACATCGAGCTTCGGCACGGCCGCATCATCGACCTTCGGAGGGCGCGTAGGTGTCGGACTGACCGACAACATCCAGGTAATTGGCGAAGCGGGACGGATGGCGGACATCAAGTCGCCGCTGTTCGACCTGCTCGACTTCACGGACATTGGCGTTCGCGTGTCGGCGTATTACGGAGAAGCCGGCGTGCGCTTCCTCGCGTCGCCGCACTCGGCGGTGCGCCCCTACGCGGAGGCAACAGCAGGATTCGCGCGGCTGAATGCCGGCGTCTCTGGTTTCGGAGACCGCACCGACGCCATCGTCAACACCGGGCTGAACTTCATCAACCGGACGCAGCCGATGCTGGGCGTCGGCGGCGGCATTCAGCTTGGCCGCGGCCCGATCGCGATCGATGCGGGTTATCGGTTCAAGAAGATCTCGTCCGGCAACACGATCGCATCAGCGCTCAATGGCGGCCAGGACTACCGCGTGAATCAGGTGCGCGTGGGCGTCGCGATCCGGTTCTAACGCGCGACCTGGGGTCTGACCCCGCCCGAGCGAACTCTGTCGTCAGCCCCATCGGCTCAGAGGCGTTGTCACTTGTAATAAAGTGTGCGCATGCGACGCTCTCTTTTCGTCCTCGCACTCATCACAATCGCGGGATTTTCGCTCGTCCAGGCGCAAGCGCCTCGCAGATCGCCGCGCTCGCCGACATACCCCGTCCAGGGTGTGGCGCCGCGGCCTGCGCCGCGCGCATCCGCTCCGATGATGCCGTCGGTCGATCCGGCGCTGTTCAAAGGCATGAAATATCGGCTCGTCGGCCCGTCACGTGGCGGGCGTGTGACGTCGGTGACCGGGGTGCCGTCGCAGCCGCGCACCTTTTATATGGGCGTCGCGAGCGGGGGGGTATTCCGCACGACCGATGGCGGCGGCTCGTGGGTGCCGATCACCGATGGCAAGGTGCCGCTTGGATCGACCGGCTCCATTGCGGTCGCGGACTCCGACCCGAAGATCATTTATCTCGGCACCGGCTCGGACGGCGTTCGCAGCAACGTCTCGACCGGCCGCGGCGTGTACAAGACGACGGACGCGGGGGAGACGTGGCAGTTCGTCGGACTCTATAACGCAGGGCAGATCGGTGCGGTTCGCATTCATCCATCCAATCCCGACATCGCGTGGGTCGCCGCGTACGGTGACGCGTTCAAGGCGAACAGCGAGCGCGGCGTGTTCAAGACCGTCGACGGCGGCAAGACCTGGAAGAAAGTGCTCTTCCTTTCGGACACGGTCGGCGCCATGGATGTCGAGTTGCAGCCGGGCAACCCGAACGTCGTCTACGCGTGGATGTCACGCCTCGAGCGGAAGCCCTGGACGATCATCAGCGGCTCGAAGGACGGCGGTTTCTACAAGAGCGCCGACGGCGGCGAGACGTTCGCGAAGATTTCGACCGGACTGCCGGGCGATCTGATCGGTAAGGCGAATCTCGCGGTGACCGCCGCGAAGCCGGACCGGGTCTACGCCCTCATCGAGGCGAAGCCAGGCGGCGGCTTCTACCGGTCCGACGACAGCGGCCAGAGCTGGACGCTGATCAACCCGCAGCCGTCGCTGCTGCAGCGGCCGTTCTACTACACGACGCTCGGCGCGGATCCGACCAACGCCGACGTCGTCTACGCGGGGGCGGAGGGCTTCTTCAAATCTGTCGACGGCGGGAAGACGTTCACCACGATGCGCACGCCGCACGGCGACAACCACGATATCTGGATCAATCCGAAGGACGGCAACACGATGATCCAGTCGAACGACGGCGGCGCCAACGTGTCGTTCGATGGCGGCCGCACGTGGTCATCGCAGATGAACCAGGTCACGTCCGAGATCTACGGCGTGTGGATGGACGACCAGTTTCCGTACAAGCTGTACGGCGCGCAGCAGGACAACAGCACCATCATCATTTCGAGCGTCGCCGATCCGTTCAATCCCGGCGACTGGCGCAATGGCCCAGGGTGCGAAACCGGGCCGATCATGCCGCACCCGAAGAACCCTGATATCGTCTACGGCTCCTGCAAGGGGCAGTACGGCGTCATGGACATGAAGACGGCGCAGGAGAAGAACTACTGGATCGGCGGGCAGTCCCTTTACGGGAATCCGGCGAAGGACCTGATCTATCGCTTCCAGCGCGTGTCACCGATGGCCACGTCGCCGCACGATCCGGACGTCCTCTATTACGGCTCGCAGTTCGTGCATCGCACGCGCGACAAGGGCGTGACGTGGGAAAAGATCTCGCCCGATCTCACGGCGTTTCCTGATTGTTGCCAGCGGGCGAGCGGCGAACCGATCACGCGCGACGTCACCGGCGAGGAGTTCTACAGCACGCTGTACGCGATCACCGAGTCGCCAACGGAGCGCGGGGTGATCTGGACCGGATCGAACGACGGTCCGTTCCACGTGACGCGCGACAACGGCAAGACGTGGACGAATGTCACGCCGAAGGATCTTCAATCCGGCGGCCGCGTGCAATACATCGACGCGTCTCGCCACCGGCGCGGATCGGCGTACTACGCCGTGTATCGCTATCTTCTCGGTGATTACGCCCCCTACATCTATAGAACCGACGATTACGGGAAGACGTGGACCCGCCTGACCGACGGCAAGAACGGCATTCCCGCCGATACGCCCACGCGGGTCGTCAGGGAAGATCCGGACCGCGAAGGGCTGCTCTACGCCGGCACCGAGTTCGGCATGTACATCTCGTTCGACAATGGCGGACACTGGCAGCCGTTCCAGTTGAACCTGCCGCAGGTGCCGATCACCGATATCAAGGTGCATCACAAGGATCTCGTCGTGACGACACAGGGACGCGCGTTCTGGATTCTCGACAACGTCAGCGCGCTGCACCAGATCACGGTGCAGGAGACGCCGGGGTCCGCACATCTTTATAAGCCGCGCGACGGCTACCGCACGCGCGTGAGCCCGAACCTGCTCGGTCCCAACGTCGATTACTACCTCCCGGCAAGCGCGTCGGGTCCCGTGACGATCGAGATTCTCGATTCGGCGGGTACGGTACTAAACAGCTACAACAGCGAGACGCCTGTCGGCGGCGGTGGCCGAGGTGGACGCGGCGGACGTGGAGGTGGCGCGCCTCCAACGACCACTTTAACAAGCTCAGGGCAGGCCACCAGCACGGAGCCGCCGGAGGATCCGGAAACCGGTGGCGGCGGTGGGCGCGGACGCGGCGGTCCGCCGCCGCGCGTGACAAAGGAAGGCGGCCACAACCGCTTCGTGTGGGATGCGAGGTATTCGACCGGGCTGAGCGCACCGCCGGGACGCTACCAGGCGCGCGTGAAAGCCGGCGACTGGAGCGCGACGCAGCCGTTCGAGCTGCTGATCGATCCGCGCGTAGCGGCCGGCGGTGTCACTGTCGCGGACCTGAAGGAGCAGTTCGAACACAACATGCGCATGCGCGACCTCGGGTCCGAGGCCGGCGCGCTGCTCGCGCGCGTGCGCGCCGCGCTGAACAGCTCCGATGCGGCCAAGGCGGCGAAGGCGCGCGCGATTTACGAGAAGCTCGTGAATACGCCTGAAGGGATCCGCTACAACAAGCCAGGACTCCAGGCGCACATCCAGTACCTCGCGGGCATGACGACCGGCGTCGATCAGAAGATCGGCCACGACGCGATCGAACGCTATCAAGTGCTGAAGAAAGAGCTCGACGCGCTGAAGGCGGAGGCGGCTACTTTCTAGCCGCCTTATGACTGGTAGCTACTGCGCCGTGCAGAGCTTCAAGTCTTCTTCCATCGCATAGAGGCCCTGGTTGAGGCTGGCGCCGCCGCCGAAACCAGGGCCGCCGCCGCCGCGATACGAACGAATGAACTGGCTCGTCTCGTCGATCGGCAGCGTCGCGGCGTTCTTGCAGAAATCCATCCAGATGCCGTCCTGGTTCAGATACTGCTCGACGTTCGACAGGTAGAACGCCGACACCACCGCGTTGTGCGCCCTGAGCCACGCGCCGATGGCACGCAGCGCTTTCGGCCCGGCAAAGTTGCCGACGATCGGGACGAACAGGTTCTTCGAGTGCAGCGACTTGAGGACGTTGTAGTTCTCTTCGCTGGCGAGGTATCCGCGCAGCACGCCCGCGCCGTCAGTGGCGACCATCAGGTCCGCGTATGTGGGTGAGTTGCGGAACCCGCCGCGTCCGCCGAATCCCCCGCTCATCCAGTACGTGAGGTCCGGCCCCCACTGGGCGAAATAGCCGTAGACGTACCGGATTCCCGGCTCGTCATCCGGTTCGAGCCCGAACCCGTGCGTCGTGCGCAGGTGGTCCAACATGTCCGTGAGGTTCGCGTCGAACAGCTTCTCGTCCGGCTGCACGGAGGCGTACGCCTGGAAAATGTCGCGGACGCTGGACGCCGCAGTCAGCCCTTCCGGGCGTTTCCGCGAGAACAAGCGGCTGACGAAGTCCGCGCGATCCGCGGACATCTCGAACAGCGCCTTGTACATAAGGTGCAGGTGAAGGTTGCCCCGGCGGACGTCCGTGATGAAGACCATCGCCGGCTTCAACGCCGCGATGTACGTAAAATTCTGCTCCGGACCCACGCCCATGTAAACGCGGCCGGGCTTCGCGACGTTCAGTAGATCGGGAATGACGTACTGCAGCCAGATCTCGTTCGACAGCAGGTTGTCGGACCGGAACGATCCGTTTGGCTCGGAGAAGTCTTCGACAAGTTTCCAGAACGCCTCGTCCGACAGCCGGTCGGGCAGGCTTGCAGCCCGTTCCGCTGCGGCTGCGGGCGCAGCGGGGATCGGCTGCGCAGGCGGCGGCGCTGGCGCCACGGGCGCTGATGACTGTGCGGGTGGGGCGCTATGCGACGCGCATGAAAGCGGGCCGGTGGCGATCAACAGCCCCAGCGAGACGGTACACGCGAACGGTTTCAACATCTTCAACTGGATTTGACCCCGCAGGCGAATCCTAACAGAATCCCGACATATGAAATCGAAACGCGTCTTCATACTTGCGCTCATCGCGCTTACAGTTGCCGCCACTGCGACGACGCGCGCGCGCCCTGTCCTGAGCGAGCGAAGCGAGTCGAAGGGGCAAGCGACGGATTCGCTCACGGCTGACGTGCTCAAGGGACTCGAGTTCCGCAGTATCGGCCCGGCCATTTCAACAGGCCGCGTGCAGGACATCGCGATCGATCCGAAATCTCCCAACACGTGGTACGTCGCGACGGCGTTCGGCGGCTTGTGGAAAACCACCAACCGCGGCACGACGTTCACGCCGATTTTCGACAACGGCGGATCGTTCACGCTCTGCTGCGTCGTGATCGATCCGAAGAATTCGAACATCGTCTGGCTCGGCACGGGCGAGAATGCCAGCCAGCGCAGCGCGCACTTCGGCGACGGCATCTACAAGTCGACAGACGCCGGCAAGACGTGGACGAGGATGGGACTCGCCGCGTCCGAGCACATCGGCAACATCCTGATCGATCCGCGCAACACGAACGTCGTCTACGTCGCCGCGCAGGGACCGCTCTGGTCCGCGGGAGGCGAGCGCGGCCTTTACAAGACGATCGACGGCGGCACGAAGTGGGATCGCGTCCTCCACGTCAGCGACGACACGGGTATCAGCGACATCGTGTTCGATCCGAAAAACCCCGACATCATCTACGCATCCTCGTACCAGCGGCGTCGCGCTGTCGGCCAGATGATCGGCGGCGGCCCTGAAGGAGGCATCTGGAAGACGACCGATGCGGGGAAGAAGTGGACGAAGCTGTCGAAGGGACTTCCGAAAGACGACGTCGGGCGCATCGCGCTTGGCGTGGATCCGAAGAACCCGTCGCGCGTCTACGCGTTAATCAGCGCGAAGGCGCCGCGCGGCCGGGGCTTCCCGGGCGGCGGCGGACCTGCGGCGGCGCCGCCGTCCGGACCCGTCGTCGACGAAGCCGGCTTCTATCGTTCAGACGATTCGGGTGCGTCGTGGACGCGCATCGGAAAACAGATCGCGAGCGGTCGCGGTGGCAGGGGAGACGGGCCGGGCGCACCCTCGCGTGGCGCCCAGGGCACGCCTGTCTCGCCGCAGCCGCCGCAACGCGGCGGAGGCGGAGCCGAGTGGTATCGCGGCGGCGGCGCGGCGTACTACCAGGAGATCTTCGTCGATCCGCATCGCGCCGACTGGATCTGGTCGGTGAACACGAACCTGAACATCAGCAAAGACGGCGGGAAGACGTGGGATACCCCGGACTTCGAAGGAAAGACCGGCATGCACGTCGATCATCACGTCGTCCGCTTCGATCCGAACGATCCGAAGCACATCCTGATCGGCAACGACGGCGGCATCTACGAGACCTACGACGAAGGGGAAACGTTCCGCTTCTTCGCCAGCCTGCCCGTCACGCAGTACTACCGCGTGTCGACCGACAACGCGAAGCCGTTCTATCACGTGTGCGGCGGCGCGCAGGACAACTGGTCGCATTGCGGTCCCGTCGCGAGCACGAATCGCTGGGGCGTGCGGACGAGCGACTGGTACATCGTCGGCGGCGGGGATGGCTTCCAGACGCGCAACGATCCGGAGGATTCGAACATCGTTTACGCTACGTCGCAGGACGGCAACGTCACGCGCCTCGATCTCCGCATGGGCACATCGCGCAGCATCCGTCCGCGCGGCGTCCCTGCATCTATCTCCGACGAAGGCGGCGTTACGCCGCAGCCGCCGCAAGGCGGGCTCGGTCCGCAGGGCAGCGGCCCCGGCGTCGCGGGCGCGCCTGGCGCCGAGAACGTCGCGCGCGGCAACACGCCCGCGCAGCAGGCGGCGGGCGCACAGCAGGGTGCCGGTCAAGCGCAGGCCGGTTCCCCGGTCGCAAATCCGCAGGGTGGACAGCAGGGCGGACGCGCCGGGCGCGGCGGGCGCGGCGGGGCCGGCGGAGGTGTAGACGCCGATCATCCGAACTGGGACGCTCCGTACATCATCAGCCCGCACAATCCGCGCCGTCTGTACTGGGCGAGCCAGTTCGTGTACCGCAGCGACGATCGCGGCGACAACTGGACGAAGATCAGCCCGGACCTCACGCGCAACTTGAAGTGGCAGGAGCTCCCGATCATGGGGAAGGTGTGGCCGGCGGATTCGGTCGCGTACCACGAGTCCACCACCGCGCTGAGCAATGTCGTGTCGCTCGACGAATCGCCCGTGCTTGAAGGTCTCATCTATGCGGGCACCGACGACGGGCTGCTGCAGATCACCGAGGATGGCGGCAAGAACTGGCGGAAGGTCGAGCAGTTCCCTGGCGTGCCGCAGTACACGTACGTTTCGGACGTGTTCGCTTCGCCGCGTGACGCCAACACCGTGTTCGTCGCGCTCAACAACTGGCAGCGTGGCGACTACAAGCCGTACATCGTTCGCAGTACCGATCGCGGCCGCACGTTCACCAACATCACGGGCAACCTGCCCGATCGCCACGACGTGTGGGCGGTCATCCAGGATCACATCCAGGGCAGCCTGCTCTTCGCGGGCACCGAGTTCGGCCTCTTCACCAGCGTCGACGGAGGTCAGCACTGGGTGCAGCTGAAGGGAGGGATGCCCGTTGCGCAGGCGCGCGACATGACGGTGCAGAAGCGCGAGAACGACCTCGTCGTCGCGACCTTCGGCCGCGGCTTCTATGTGCTCGACGACTACTCGCCGCTGCGCGAGCTGGCCACGCCGTCGGAGACATCCCCGCTCAACGATCCCACGCACCTGTATCCGCTGCGCGACGCGTACATTTACAGCCAGACTGGTCTCGCGCCTGCCGGCACCGCTGGCATCGGTCCGATGTCCGGCAACTGGACCGCGCCGAATCCTCCCTACGGCGCCGTGTTCACCTACAGCGTGAACGCGAATCTCGGGCCGGACGAAAAGCTGGTGTTGACGATCAGCGACGATACAGGCAAGCAGGTGCGCCGGCTGGATCTCGACAAGGCGCCGGGCCTGCGGCGGATCGCGTGGAACCTGCGCGGCGAAACGCCGCCACCCAACCCGAACGCCCCAGCGCAGTTCGGCGGCGGACGCGGCGGCAACGCGGCACCGCTCGTCGCGGCGGGCCGCTATCGCGCGACGATCGCGCGCGTCGCGGGCGACCAGGTCACGCCTGTCGGTCAGCCGCAGTCGTTCACTGTGCTGCCGATTGAACTGAAGTAGTGTCGTACCAAGGGTGCACGCATTTGCCTGATTGATCAGCGGTTGAGCCGCTTCAGCAGCATGTCGATTTCGCCGAGCACGTAGTCGGTCGCCATCAGGCTGAAGTGGTCGGAATTCGGCAGCACGCTGATGATCTCCTCCGGGAACTCTTCGCCGAGAAGCCCGGTGTCGAGGTTTTCGAGCCGCAGCCGTGGGATGAGCGAGCCGGGTGCGCCGGGAAAGATCAGGCGGAGCGCGGGAATGCGGGCCCGGGCGCCTTTGAACCAGCGCGCGAACGTCCCGAATCCCGGCTCCGCGGCCAGGGGCTCGACGATGTCGGCTGCTGCGCGCTGCAGGACACCGACGTTGCCGTGAAATTTCCGCAGCACCTTGACCAGATACTCCTGCACGTTCAGCCAGGATTCAATCGTCGCCGCGCTGTTGCCAAGCCGCTGCAGCTCCGGCAGGAGCAATTCGGGACGATCGCGCGGGACGCTGGCGAGCAGGCTCGAGACGAAACACGTCTCGAGCGATAAATTGCACTCGAGCGATAGAAAGCCGTCGATCGGCGGCGTCGGATCGTCGGTCGGTCCGAGCACGAGCTCGAAACCCATGTCGGCCCCTAGTGAGAATCCCACCATGATGACCGTCGACGGACGCAGCCGATCGACCGCGTCGCGCAGCCACTCGCGCAGGATGACCACGTGATCGCGCAGAGAGAGCGGAATGCGCGTCCGGCGATCCGGCTCGCCGCCGTAAAGCGTCGGGCTGAGGCCGCGATACGCAAGACGCTCGAGGATCGGTTCGAAATCGCGGTGATCCAATCCAAGCCCGTGCAGAAAGAACACGAGCACGTCCGAGGGCACGTGGTTATCTACGTACGACAGGTGATCGCCGATCACGCGCGGATCGAGCGTTGCGCGATTGAGCTTCCGGCAGACGCGCTCGGAGAGCGTGAAGCGCCCTTCGACGAGCGGATTCGGCGCCGCGCGCGCCGGGCGCGGCGGCTCCGCGCTGGAGGACGCCAGCGCCTCGAGCAGTTCTCCCGCCCTCTGCCATCGATCTTCCGGCCGCTTCTCGAGGCATCTCATCACCACGGCGGCGAGCCGCGGCGGCGCGGATGGGGCACGCTGCAGCAGCGGCGCCGGTGCGGCCGTGACGTGGGCGGCCATCATCTCGTGCGGCGTCGGCGCGGTGAAGGGCAGCTGGCCCGTAAGCATCTCGTAGGCGAGGACGCCGACGGCATACAGGTCCGCGCGATGATCCACCACCCCGCCGGCAACCTGCTCGGGCGCCATGTACGCGGGCGTGCCGATCGCGGTGCCTACCGCGGTCAGCAGAGTTCCCACCGCCGTCTCCGTATCGGGGCCGCCGATCGCGCGTGCGATGCCGAAATCCATCACGAGCGCATGTCGATCGCTCACGAGCACGTTTTCCGGCTTGATGTCGCGATGCACCACGCCATGCGCGTGCGCGTAGTCCAGCGCCTCGAGCACGTGCCTGATGACGGTTACCACTTCGTGCGGCGGCATCGCGCCGGTGCGCGACAGACGCTGCCGCAGCGTTTCGCCATCGATGTACGGGAGCACGTAGAACAGGAGACCGCTGGCGTCGCCTGAATCGATGAGCGGCAGGATGTGCGGGTGCGTCAGCTGCGCCGCAATGCGAATCTCGCGCAGAAACCTCGCGGCGCCCGTCGCCGGGCACACATCGGGGCGAAGCACTTTGACGGCGACCAGGCGATCGTGCCGCACATCGCGCGCGGCGTAGACCGTGGCCATTCCGCCAGCCCCCACCTCTCTCTCGAGGCGGTACTGCGGCGGCAGCGCGCGGGCGATTTCGTCGAGGGTCACGATCGTCAGAGCGGAGAGGTAAGCGCCAGGACCGGCGCGGTCGTAAGGCGAGGCACGGTCCTCATTCGCGGGAGTATAGCCTTGAGACGAACGGTCAGCGGCAAAAAGCAGTCCTCCGGCATCACCTTTTTCAAATAAACGTTTATACCCTGCCGCTATCGCGGCGCTGTCACTCGCCGCGCTCGCCGGTCCGATGCTGGCCGCGCGTCCGCAGGCGCAGGGAGGGCAGGCGCCGGCGGAGCCGCCCCCCGCCGTCAATCAATCCGACGATCCGCTGCTGCGCAGCTTCCGCTTCCGCTCGATCGGACCGGCCAGCATGGGTGGCCGTATCGATGACATCGCGGTATCGGAGAGCGACGCGAACGTCATCTACGTCGGCTACGCGGTCGGTGGCGTGTTCAAGTCGGTGAACAACGGCGTCTCGTTCGAGCCCGTGTTCCAGACGTACACGACGGCCTCTATCGGCGACATCGCAATCCATCCGCGCGATCCGAACATCGTGTATGTCGGCACCGGCGAGCCGAACAACCGTCAGACGTCTTCATTCGGTGACGGGATCTATAAGACCACGGACGGCGGCAAGACATTCACCAACATCGGCTTGAAGGAGACGCAGGCAATCGCCCGGATCGTGATCGATCCGAAAAATCCGGAGACCGTATATGTCGCGTCGCCGGGACATCTCTTCGGTCCGAACCCGGAGCGCGGCGTCTACAAGACGACCGATGGCGGCAAGAGCTGGAACCTCGTCAAGTTCATCGACAACGACACGGGCTTCACCGACATCATCCTCGATCCCGTCAACACCAGCATCGTCTACGCGGCGAGTTACCAGCGGCGGCGCAGCGGCTGCTGCTTCAATGGCGGCGGCGCCGGCAGCGGCATCTGGAAGAGCGTGGACGCGGGCAAGGCGTGGACGAAGCTCACGGGCAGCGGCCTGCCGCCCGGCACGTACGGCCGCATCGCGCTCGATGTCTCGCGATCGAATCCGAACGTCGTCTACGCCCAGGTTGAAGCGGGAGAAACGGGGATGCCCGAACGGACGCCCCCGGTGCAGGAGGGCGCGGCGACCGAAGCGACACCGGCCGGCGCGGCGGCCGTGATCCCGCCGGCAGGTGGTACACAAGGACGTGGCGCGACTCCGGGGACGGCGGCAGCCTCGCCGCAGCCTCCCGCGCCGGCGACAGCGAACGTGGGAAGCGGAGGCGGTCGCGGCAATCAATACAACTGGTGCAACAACGCCGGCCCGGGTCGCGGATTCGGTGGACGCGGCGGGCAGGTGAGCGATCAGCCCCGTACGCCTCCCGCGCTCGATCTCAGGAACGGCGGCGTGCTGCGCTCGGAAGACAAGGGCAAGACGTGGACGCTCGTCAGCAACTGCAACGCGCGTCCGATGTACTTCAGCCAGCTGCGCGTCGATCCATCGAACGACAAGACCGTCTACGTCGCGGGGCTGCCGGTGGCGAAGTCGCTCGACGGCGGCAAGACGTTCGCGACGCTCGACGGGCCGGGGGGCCACGGCGATCCCGGTCACGTGGATCAGCACGCGATATGGATCGATCCAAAGAACCCGAGACACATCATGGAAGGCAACGACGGTGGTCTCAACATCAGCTGGGACCAGGGCAAGTCGTGGGACTTCGTCAACACGATGGCGACGGCGCTCGCCTACGTCGTCACCGCCGACATGCGGCATCCCTATTACGTCTACGTCGGCCTGCAGGACAACGGGAGCTGGGGCGGACCGAGCGCGGTGCGCGGACGCGGCGGGATCATGAACTCGCACTGGTTCGGCATCGGCGGCGGCGACGGTTTCTACACGGCCGTCGATCCAACCGACTACAACATCGTCATCACCGAATCGCAGGACGGCTCGACGAACCGGTTCAACCTCGCGGTTGGCGGGCGAGGGCAGAGCATTCGGCCGAACGCCGGCGGGGGACGCGGGCGGGGTGGTCGAGGCGGGGGTCAACCGGAGGCGCAACCCGGTCCCCCCGTGCAAGTCGGTGGGCAAGCGGGCTTCGGCGGCCGCGGCGGCCCGCCGAACGTGATCAATGCCACGCCAGGTGACGTGTATCGCTTCAACTGGAACACGCCGGTCGTCATGTCGCCCCACAACCCGAAGATCGTGTACCTGGGCGGGAACCGGCTGTTCAAGTCGTACAACCAGGGAGACACCTGGGTCGCGAGCGCGGAAGACCTCACGAAGAAGATCGATCGCAACACCGTGGCGATGATCGGCGTGCCGGGGACGGTGACGCAGCTGTCGAAGAATGACGGCGTCGTGTCGTACAGCACGATCATCACGATCTCCGAATCACCGGTGATGCCGGGCGTTGTCTGGGCCGGCACTGACGACGGCAACCTGCAGGTGAGCCGCGACGGCGGCATGACGTTCACCGAGGTCGGCAAGAACCTGCCGGGCCTTCCGGCCAATCACCAGTACTGGATCTCCCGCGTGGATGCGTCGCACTTCGACCAGGGCACGGCCTACGTCTCGGTTGACGGGCATCGCAGCGACGATCTGAAGCCGTACGTCTTCGTGACGCGCGACTTCGGCAAGACGTTCCAGAGCGTCGCCGGCAATCTTCCGTCGTCAGGCAACGTGCAGGTCATCCGCGAGGACCCAAAGAACAAGGATCTGCTTTACCTGGGGACGGAGTTCGGCCTGTTCATCTCGCTCGACGGGGGCAAGGGCTGGCAGAAGTTCATGAACAACTATCCGACCGTGCGCACGGATGACATCCTCGTGCATCCGCGTGACAACGATCTGATCGTCGCGACCCACGGCCGGTCCGTGTGGATTGCCGACGACATCACGCCGCTCCAGCAGATGACGCAGGCGGTGCGCGATGCGGACGCGACGCTGTTCGACGTCCGCCCGGCGGTTGCCTGGCTGAACGACCAGCAGAACAACCAGCAGGTCGGCGGACAGAAGGTGTTCATCGGCGAGAACGCGCCGCGTGGCACCGCGATCAGTTACTACCTGAAGTCAGCCGCGTCCGGCGACGTGAAGATCTCGATTGCGGACGTCAACGGCCGCGTGATTCGCACGCTCGATGGTTCCAAGACCGCGGGCATCAATCGGGTGATGTGGAATCTCTTGCCGCAGCCTGTCCAAGGACAGACGGTCTTCGGTGGCGGTGGGGGACGTGGCGCTGGCCCCGGCGCCGTCGAGCCCGGCACCTACATCGTGACGCTCGACGTCGCCGGCAAGAAGTTCACCAAGTCCGTGCAGGTGCTGCAGGACCGCTGGCTGAACGAACGGTAACAGCTATTTCTTCTTCGGAGCCGCCGCCGCCGGCTTGACCTCGATGTCGGCGGCGGTCATCCGATACGTGATCGTCACTTTCGCGCCGACCTTCAGATCCCCCGTCACCTTGGTCGACGAGTCACGCGCGATCTCCCACTTTTCCGTGCCCTTCTGGACCACCACGGCGTCGGCCCGAAGCTCGAGCACGGGCCCTGTCACCTGGTAAGTCCGCGTCGCCGCGAACGCATACCCGGCGCTGAACGCCGCGAGCACGAGCACCACAACGAGAGCCAGCACTTTCTTCACTCGACACCTCCAGTAAGAGAAAACCGGCTATTATCTAGGCACAATTCTCGTACAACCTGCAAACCGCGAGGCTCACATGATCATTCGTCGCGTCGGTGTTTGGTCGGTCGCGAGACTCTACGGCGGCATCAGCGCGACGATGGGGCTCATCATCGGCGCGTGCTTCGCATTGGCGGCGACGCTTGGCGGCATGGCGAACGCCATCGCGGCGTCCGACTCCGGGCTCAGGTCCAGCGGGCTGGGTGCCCTCTTCGGCGTCGGCGCGATCATCATCCTGCCGATCATGTACGGCGTGATCGGTCTGATCGGTGGCGCGATCGGCGCGGCGCTGTACAATCTATTCGCCGGCATGTTCGGCGGTATAGAACTGGAAATCCAACAATGAAGATGCTCAAGGCCCTCGCGCTCGCTGCTCTCCTCGCCATCCCATCCGGCGTTTCCGCTCAGACCGCGGCGCCGGCGCCCGACGTCCTCGGCACGTGGGACGCCACGTTCAACGTCCATCAGGGGGCGATCCCCGCGAAGTTCACGCTCAAGAAAGACGGCGACAAGATCGTCGGCACGATCGCGTCGCAGGCTGGGGAGACCGCCATCCAGGCCGAAGTGAAGGACAAGGCGCTGTTGATCTGGTTCACGTTCCAGGCGCAGAACGGCCCCACCCCGATCGAGATGACGGGAACGGTCGACGGCGACAAGATCAAAGGAACTTTGATGGCATCCGGATCGCCTGCCGGCGACTGGCTCGCCACGCGCGCAAGGGAGCCTTCGACGACCTCGACGAAGACTGAAATCCCTTCGACTCCGCCGACAACTTCGACTCCCACGTTAGCCGGCGACTGGAACGTCTCGGTCGAGTTGCCGAACATGACGGCGAACCCGACGCTTGCGCTGAAGCAGGACGACGAGAAGCTGACCGGCGACTACGTCAGCGCGCAGTACGGAAAGTTCCCGCTGACCGGCACGGTGAAGGGCAGCGACGTAACGTTCTCGTTCTCGATGTCGATTGAAGGGAACGCGGTGGGCGTGACGTATACCGGCACGGTGCAGAAGGACGGCAGCCTGAAGGGCTCCGTCAACTACGGCGACGTGATGAGCGGAACGTTTCTCGCTACGCGAAAAAAATAAATTTCCAAATTTCCAAATTTCCACATTATCTATAGCGCCAGCTGGTTTTGTCGGCGCCGGCTGGCGCGTACTTCTCAATCTGCTTCGTCATTTTTTCCAGTAGTTCCGGTGCGCGCGGGCCCCAGCAGTGGGGCGCGCGGCGCTGGAACACGATTTCCCCCATCTCTCCAGGGTTCCCCGACTTCGTCCAGAAGGCGTTCAAGTTCTCGACGGCGTCGTTCAGGTAGTACGAATCCATGTCGCCGACGTAGACATTCAGCTTATGCCCGATCTTCGGGCCGAGCGTCGCCCAGTTCGTCTTGAGCACGTCGAGCAGATCGTACTTCTTCCACTTTTCCGCGACGGCGTGGTCGATGACGCCGGTCTCCTTGTCCCAGATCCGCATCGGATAGCCGTCCTTGCCGACGGGAGAGAACGTTGCTTCCCAGATGTCCCACTGGCCACCGGAACGCGACTTGTCGCCGACGGTGAGCTCGTAGTGGTTCTCGTCCTTCATCATCGACGCGATGTTGCCGTCCGGCCGCCGCTCGGTTGGGCGATCGACTTTCATCCATCCGTGCTCGATGTAGTACGCGTTCGGATCCTTGTAGACGTTGACGATCTGGTGGTAGTTGAAGTCCACCGAGTCGGGGCAGCTCGCGAACGAGCCGCCGTAAAAATCCGGATAGAAGATCTGGTGCGCGGCAGCGATCCAGCCGCCGGTCGATCCTCCCGACAGCATCCGCGCCCACGGCTGGCGGATGACGCGGAAGCGCATCTCGACCGCCGGCAGCAGCTCCTGCATGATCGCGTCGCCGTAGGGACCGTTGTTCTCCGAGTTCACCGCGTACGAATCGTCGTAGTAGGGCGACGGGTGCTGGAGCGAGACGAAGATGAACCGCGGCGTGTCCTCGGCGAGCCAGAGCCTGTCGAACTCGCCGCCGCGCCCGAAACCGTCCGGTGCGCGCGTCGAGAAGTGGCCCTGGATGTAATTGACGGGATATTTCACGTCGGGATGCTTGTCGTAGTCCTTCGGCAACAGCACCGTGGCGCCGAGATAGATCGGCTGTCCCCACCACTTCGTGAGGATCTGGCTCTGGATCCTGATCCGCTTCACCATCTCGGTGTCGGCGGGCGCCTTGATCGGTGCGATCACCTTATCGGCGACGAGCGCAATCGGCGAGGACGCCGCCGGGTCGATCCGCATCCGGACGGGGTCGCCATAGAGGTTGCCGGGGGAGCGTTTCCAGTTCTGCCCTTCCCACTGATCCATGTGCATCCACACCGTGTGGCCATCGGAACGCGGGAAGCGCGTGTAGACGTTCACGAACGGCTGCACCCAGTACTCGCCGGCTGGAATGTCGGCGACGCTGCGCACTGGATGGCCGCGATCTTCCGCGCCGAACGTCACTGCGGTCCCCGGTTTCAGCTGCTCCACGTATTTCGAGAACAGCGGTACGCCTTCCGGGTCCGTCTGCTGGATTGGCGTGGTCCGATTGTCCTTGCTGATCGCGAGATAGACCATGCCGGTGACGGGTTCGGACCGCGCGCCGGGCGCGAACGAGATCTGGACGCGCGGCGCGGGGCGCACCTGCGCCGCGGGGTAGATGGCGGCCGCGGTGGCAAGACACGTCGCGATGAAAACGCAGGTGCGCCGGTGCATCATGGTCCGAGTATGCTAGCGCAATGTTTCGCGCCGCAGGGCTGCTGCTGCTGATGGGGACGATCGGGTTCCTGCCCGCCCAGCGAAAAAGCGCCCCCGCCCCAGTGCCGGTCTATGGCTTTCAGGTCGTCCGCTCGTACCCGCACGATCGCTCAGCGTTTACGCAGGGCCTGATCGTGCGCGACGGCGTGTTCTACGAGGGCACGGGGATGCTCGGGCAGTCGACCGTTCGCAGGGTAAAGATCGACACGGGAGAAGTGCTCCAGGCGAAGCGTATCGACGAGCAGTACTTCGGTGAAGGCATCACGGAGTTCAAGGGCTCGATTTTCCAGCTCACGTGGCAGCACGGCATCGGTTTCGTCTACGACGTGAAGTCGTTCGAGCGTACCGGAACCTGGAATTACAAGGGAGAGGGATGGGGCCTCACCCACGACGGAACGTGCCTCATCATGAGCGATGGGACGCCCATCTTGCGCTTCATCGATCCCGCCTCGCTCAAAGAGCTGTCGCGCATTACCGTGCGTGACGCCCAGGGGCCGGTCCAGGAGCTGAACGAGCTCGAGTACGTCAAAGGGGAGATCTTTGCGAACGTCTGGAAGACCGAACGCATCGTGCGGATCGATCCAAAAAGCGGGCGCGTCACCGGATGGGTCGATCTCGCAGGCCTGTTGCCGTCGAGCGAGCGCACTGGCGCCGACGTCCTGAATGGCATCGCCTACGATGCTGCCGCCGACCGCCTGTTCGTGACCGGCAAATGGTGGCCGAGGATCTTCGAGATCAAGCTGATAAGGCGATAAGTTCCAATTCCCAATTCCCAATTCCCAATTCCCAACTCCCAACTCCCAACTCCCAATTCCCAACTCCCAATTCCCAATTCCCAATTCCCAACACGCAAAACCTAAAAAGCAAAACCCAATTTCCAACTGCCAAACTCCCAACGCCAATTCCCAAGAGGTGCTTGAGTCATTTCTTCTTGGAGTTCTTGAGGATTGCGGCAACGATTCGCTTCAGTTCCAGCGCTTCCTGGATGACGGGATCGTGCTCCGCGCCCAAATAGCCTGTCGCGCGCAACACGCGCAACCGAAACAACGTCTCCTTCAGTTCCCGAAGCGTAATTGGGAATTGGGTTTTGGCCTTTCGGAATTGGGCGTTGGTTGTTTGGGCGTTGGGAATTGGGCGTTGGGAGTTGGGAGTTGGGAATTGGGAGTTGGGAGTTGGGAATTGGGAGTTGGGAGTTGGGAGTTGGGAATTGGGCGTTGGGAATTGGGAATTGGGAATTGGGCGTTGGGAATTGGGAATTGGGCGTTGGGAATTGTCTAGAATCTAGTCAATGGCGATCACGGAACGCACGATCAAGACGGCGCGCTGCCCCACAGCGTGGCTCGAGGCGGGCGCGGGCTGGCCCGTCATTCTTCTCCATGGC
>WNGB01009078.1_pt1 | contig 20754 bp, 23 predicted proteins | sample 5400681 | NCBI WGS metagenome assembly WNGB01 (sample SAMN13153367, study PRJNA577476) | soil metagenome | isolation source: 115 cm soil or saprolite under grassland replicate 2 | place: USA:California | collected 2016-06-15
TAGGCGGGGAGGGCTATGAACGGGTAGCGGCGGAGGGCGGTGTAGACTTCGGCCTTCATACGGTCGACGGCCGCCGTGCTCTTGCCCTCGAAGCGCAGGGTGAGGTAGGGATTGGTATTGGAGGCGCGCACGAGGCCCCAGCCGTCGGGGAAGAGGATGCGCACGCCGTCGATGTCGATGCTCTCGTAGCGCCGCTTGAAATCGGCGGCCAGCTCGCCGATCACGGCGAACTTCTTGTCGTCGGGACACGGCGCCTTGAGCTCCGGCGTGGAATGGAAGTGGGGCAAGCCGTCGAAGTGGGCGGAGACGGGCCGCGGGTCTCGGGCGATCAGCTCGAGGATCTTGCACGACGCGAGGATGCCGTCGTCCACGCCGTACCAGTTCTCGCCGAAGAACATGTGCCCCGAGACTTCGCCCCCCAGCAGGATGCCGTCATCGCGCATCTTTCGCTTCAAGTGCGAGTGGCCCGTCTTCCACATGACCGGCTGTCCACCGTGGGCGAGCACGTCGTCGACGAGGGCCTGCGAGCACTTGACGTCGAAGACCACGGGAGCGCCGGGATGGCGGGTGAGCAGGTCGCGCGCGAGGAGGGCGAGGATCAGGTCGGCCTCGTGGCGCCGACCGCGCTCGTCCACCACCCCCACCCGGTCGGCGTCGCCGTCATAGGCGAGCCCCATATCGGCGCCCGTCTCCAGCACCTTGGCCACGAGATCACGGGTGTTCTCTTCCATCTCTGGATCGGGCAGGTGGTTCGGAAAGGTGCCGTCGGACTCACAGTAGAGCTCGATCACCTCCGCACCCAGACGCCGGAGGAGCTCCGGGGCAAAGCTGCCCGCGATGCCATTCCCCGCGTCCACGACCACCTTGAGCCTGCGCGCGAGGACGACTCGCGCGGCGATGGCGTCGAAGTACTCGTGGCGGGGGTTTCGGTGCGTGCGGCGCCCCGTGCCCGACTCGAAATCACCCCTCGAGATGGTGGCGAGAAGTCCCTGGATCTCGTCTTCGGTCAGCGGCGCGGCGCCGCCGTGAACCATCTTCACGCCATTGTCCGAGACGGGGTTGTGGCTGCCCGTCACGGTGGCGCCGCCCTCGAGCTTCCAGTGGGCGGCGGCGAAGTAGAGAAGCGGCGTGTGGTTGACGCCGATGTCCACCACGTCCACACCAGTGGAGAGCGCGCCCGCGGCAAAAGCTTCCTTGAGGGGAGGCGAGGTGGTGCGATTGTCCATGCCGAGGGCGACGCTTTTCCCGCCGCGGCGCCGGACGAGCGTGCCATAGGCGCGACCGACCTCGGTGAAGACCTCGGGCGTGATGTCGATCCCGACTTTGCCGCGGACGTCGTACGCCCGGAAGATGTACGGGTTGATTCCGCTCACCAATCCGCCGCCTCAGACCACTGCGATGGCTTCGACTTCGATGAGCCAGTCGGGCTGGGCGAGGGCGGCCACCGCGACCAGGGTCGAGGCGGGGCCTTTCTTGCCGAAGAACTCCTCACGCACGGGAACCAGCTCGTTCCGATGGCGTATGTCGGTGAGATACGTGTTGATCTTGACGATGGAGGCCATGGTGCCGCCACCCGCCTCGACCTGGGCCTTCAACGAGCGGAAGACGGCGCGCGCCTGGGCCACGATGTCGCCACGGTGGGCGGGCTGGCCCTTGTCGTCGTAGGCGACCTGCCCGGCAAGGAAGAGGATGGTTTGGGCGCCCGTGACCTTGACACCTTGCGAATACGTAGGCGGGTCGAACACGCCGGGAGCGCAGTATCGCTCGATCGCGATGGCCATGAGAATCTCCTTGAGAGACACCGGGTCTTGGGTGAATATGACGACGCCGCGCGGGTCCGTTCCTCCTACGCTAGTGGCCCCGGGCGTGACAAGTCAACCCTAAAGAGGTGTGACCTGTCACCGGTCGGTCATGCTCGAATCGGTCGAGGGGGTCCCATGGACGAAGCGCTCAAGGAAAAGACGAAGAAGACCGCGAAGATGCTCTTCCATACCCTGAAGGGCGGCGTGGGGTTCGAGGACTGGAAGAAGATCGACAAGGAGCTGGCGCGCGAGCTCTCCATGTTCTTCACGGGCAAGCTCTATAGCCGCGAGGTCATCTCCCAGAAGCAGCGCGAGCTCTGCGCGGTGGCCTCGCTCACCGTGCTCAACCGCGAGCGCGAGGTGCACGCGCACATCCATGCCGCGCTCAATGTGGGGGCCACCCGGCAGGAAGTCGCCGAGGTCATCTTCCAGCAGGTGACGTACGGCGGCATGCCCGTGGTCGTGGAGGCCCTCCGTGTGTTCAAGGAAGTCCTGCAGGAGCGGGGCGAGTGGGCGTGATGCATCCGAGCGTCGCCGCGGCCCTCGAGGCGGCGCGCGCGGCCGGCGAGATCGCGATGAAGTACTATCGCGGCACCTTCGAGGTCACCATCAAGGCGGACCAGACGCCGGTGACCCAAGCGGACCGCGAGGCGGAGCAGGCGATACGCGGCATACTCGCCCGCGCCACCCCGGGCGCGGGCTTCCTCGGCGAGGAATTCGGCGAGGAGGGCTCGACCGCCTATCGCTGGATCATCGATCCCATCGACGGGACCAAGAACTTCGTGCGCCACATTCCCATCTGGGCCGTGCTCATCGCCCTCGAAGAGGAGGGGCAGGTGACGACGGGCGTGGTGCACAATCCGGTCACCGGCGAGCTCTTCTGGGCTCGCAGGGGTGAGGGCGCCTGGGCCAATGGCGAGCGCCTCCGCGTCTCGACCTGCGCGGCGCTCAAAGACGCGATGCTGCTGCACTCGAGCCTCAACCTGCTCAAGCGTATCGGCTACTGGGACGGCTTCGTCCGCCTCGTCGACGCGACCTCGCGCCAGCGTGGCTTCGGCGACTACTACGGCTACTGCCTGGTGGCGGCGGGCAAGGGAGAGCTATACGCCGAGGCCGATCTCAAGCCGTGGGACGCGGCGCCGATGAAGATTCTCATCGAGGAGGCGGGGGGCCGCCTCACCGACTTCGAAGGCAAGCCCGATATCTACGCGGGGTCGGTCCTCGCGAGCAACGGCCTGCTCCACGATGAAGCGCTCCGCCTCCTTCGCCGCGACTGATGTGACGGACTGGGGCCGGGCCGCCATTCGCGTCGACCAGGCGCACGAGGCGCTCGGCCACCGAACATTCGAGGCGGCCGGTGCCGTCTTCGTGAGCAATCCGACCTTGCCGGACATTCACGTCGCCAACTACGTGCGCTCGGTGACGGCGGGTACCCCCGAGGCGATCGAGCGCGTCCTCGAGCGGACCGAGGGCGAGTTCGCGGGGTGCCCGCATCGCTGCTTCGAGGTGGACCCTGACACGCCTCCGGCTTTCGAGGCGCGGCTGGTGCGCGGCGGCTACGAGCCCCGCGCCTTCGTGCTCATGGTGCTGGCGGGCGGTCTCCAGGGGCGCGCGAAGGCGGCCGATCCCGTCCTGGCCGGCGACGAGGGAAGCTGGGCCGAGGCTGATCGGCTCAAGCGGCTCGACTGGGCCGAAGCGCGGGAGAAAGTCGGGCTCGCCCCCTTGCCGGGCGTGGGCGATCGCCTCGCCGTGGTGGCGCGGCTCAAGACTCCACCTGACCGCAAGTGGCTCGTCTACGTCGACGGAGCGGCCCGGGGCATGGCGTCGGTGTGGGAGATGGATGGCATGGGGCAGGTCGAGGACGTCTTTGTCGAGCCCGCGTATCGCCACCGCGGGATCGCGACGACGCTGATCCATCACTGCGTCGCCGATTGTCGCGCGCGCGGGGCGGAGGGCGTGGTCATCGTGGCCGATGCCGCGGATACGCCCCAGAACATGTACGCCGCCATGGGTTTCCGCCCCGTCGCCACCAAGCGGCGGTATGTGCTCTACCCCCAGTCCAAATCCTGAGCGCGGAGGAGACATGATCGATACGAAAGAGGTCTTCGAGGAGGCACGGACGAATTCTGTGTGGCAGGAGCGCCCGGTGCCGGACGAGCTGCTCCGGCGGATCTACGACGTGGCGAAGATGGGGCCGACCAGCGCCAATTGCTGCCCCATGCGCGTGGTCTTCGTGAAGTCGGCCGAGAGCAAGGAGCGGCTCAAGCCGTGCCTCAACGAGGGGAACGTGGAGAAGACGATGAAGGCGCCGGCCACCGCCATCGTCGCCTACGACACGCAGTTCTTCGATCTGCTGCCGAAGCTGTACCCGGCCCGGGACATGCGTACCGGCTTCGCGAACAATCCGGAGCTCGCGCAGACGACGGCGTTCAGGAACGGCAGCCTCCAGGGGGGCTATTTGATCATCGCGGCGCGGGCGCTCGGTCTCGATTGCGGACCGATGTCCGGCTTCAACAACGCGAAGGTCGACGCCGAGTTCTTTCCGGACGGGCGGTGGAAGTCGAACTTCCTCTGCAATCTCGGCTACGGCGACCACACCAAGCTCCACCCGCGCAACCCGCGCCCATCCTTCGAAGAGGCCTGCCGCATCTTGTAGTCAGCGTCTTCGGGAGAAACCTTACGCGAGACGGACGGGTCCTGTCGCCGAGAGTGGCCGCTGCGCGGCGGGCTTCGCCACCCTACGCTTCGTGAATCGCAGCCCTGCGGGCTGCGCGCACTCGCGAAGGGCCCACTCCGCCCGCCGCGCAGCGGCCACCCCCGACGCCACCCGTCCGGCTTCACCGGCGCGTCGCGGGACCGGATCGAGCGAATCAATCACCCCCTGCAGCGGAGCCGGAGTGCGTCGTCGGCGACTATTCCGCACGTACCTACCAAGGAACCTGGGTTTCATGCTTTCAGATGGCTGAGCCAAGCTGGCGGTGGTCGACCCTCCGCTGCGTCCTCGGCTACGACGATCCATCAGCGATTCCTGAGTATCAACGCTCTCGGTGGAAGAGATCGCCGCATCGAGCAGGAATGGTTTGGGCCTCCAGCATCATGAACGCATCCTGAGACCGGGCGGGTGGCGCCGGGGGCGGCGGTGCGCAGCCGGCGGAGTGGGCCCTTCGCGAGTGCGCGCAGCCCGCAGGGCTGCGATTCACGAAGCGTAGGGTGGCGAAGCCGGCTGCGCACCGCCGCCCCCGGCGACAGGCCCCGCCCGCCTCGCGTACGAGTCGTTAAAGCAGAACGGTCCGGAGCCAGCGGGAGATGTCGGCGATTTCTTCGGCGCAGACTGAGTGGGGCATGGGGTACTCGCGCCACTCGACGGTGTAGCCGAGTGAGGTGAGGGTGTCGCGGGAGCGGGCGGCCCAGGAGAGCGGGATCAGCGGGTCCTGGGTGCCGTGGGCCATGAAGATCGGGGCGTCGCGGTTCGCCTGGCCCGCCTCTTGTTCCAGGGTGTCGGGGAGCGGGAGGTAGGCGGACAGCGCGAGAATACCCGCGAGACGCTCGGGATGGCGAAGGCCGGTGTGGAGCGCGATGGCGCCGCCCTGGGAGAAGCCGGCCAGCGCGATGGCGCCGGGCGCGATGCCGCGTGCGCGCTCGCGCGCGATGAGCGCCTCCACGTGCGCTTGCGACGCGCGTATCCCCGCGGCGTCCTGCCGGCCGTCATTGGTGACGTCGTACCACGCGCGCATCCGGGCCCCGCCGTTGATCGTGACCGGCTGCACGGGGGCGTGCGGGAAGACGAAGCGCGCGGCCGGAGCGGCCGGCATCCCGAGCTCCGGCACGATGGGCTCGAAGTCGTGGCCGTCGGCGCCAAGCCCGTGCAGCCAGATGATGGCGGCCTGCGGCGAGCGCCCCGTCTCTATCTCGACTGTTTCGAGGACGGCGCTCATGACCGGCTCCAGCCGCTGGTGAGTCTCCTGACGCGCTCCATGAGTGCGTCCTGGTCGAGCGTGGCGAGCCGCCCGTCCTTGACGACGTGCCGTCCATGCACCCAGACGTCCGTGATGGCCTGGGGCGACATGGCGTACACGACGCTCTTGAGCAGATCGGTAGGCGGATGCAGCGACGGGTGGCCGAGGTCCACGGCGACGAGATCCGCCAGCATGCCTGGCGCGATGTCGCCGACCTCGAGATCGAGGAGCCGGCCGCCGTCGAGGGTACCCATCCGGAAGGCCCGCTCTGCCGGGAGCCGCGTGCCGTCGAGATGCCGCACCTTCTGCAGCAGCGCCGCCATACGCATCTCCTCGAAGACGCTCAGCCTGTTGTTGGTGCAGCCGCCGTCAGTGCCGAGCGCGATGAGGACGCCCGCCTCCTGCATCTCCGTGATGCGGGTGATGCCGTCTCCCAGGATCATGTTGGAGGAAGGGCAGTAGGCGAGCCCCGCGCCGCGCGCGCCCATCAGCCGGATCTCTTCGTCGTCGAGCCAGACGCAGTGCACGCCGATCATCCGCTCGCCGAGCACACCCAGCTTGTCGAGGTAGCGCATCGGTGTCGCGCCGTACTCCTTGAGCGTGCGCGCGCCTTCGTACTGTGCCTCCGCCACGTGGATGTGGAACGGTGTGTCGGCCGACTGCGCGACCTCGAAGCCGGCCCGGATCATGGCGGGAGAGGCGCCATGCGGGCTGTGGGGCGCGGGCTGCGCGCGGATCAGCGGGTCCTTCGCGTACCTGGCGATCAGATCCGAGGTCCGCTTCGCGGCATCGTCCGGCCGCTCCCGGTAGCGCGCGGGCGCGCCCTCCCAGTCGTACATCGCGCGCGCGAGGACGAGACGGATCCCCACGTCGCGCGCGGCCTGGATCACGGCCTCGGCATTGTCATTGCCCTCGTCCTGAAGGTAGAAGAAGTCCACGCACGTGGTCGTGCCGTGCAGCAGCATCTCCGTGAAGGCGAACGCGGCGCCCAGATAGATACCCTGGCGATCGAGGCGGGTGGAGAACGGGTAGAGCACGCGGTCGCGCCACGTCATGAACTCGAGGTCGTCGCCGAGACCGCGCAGGAGCGACTGGAAGCTATGACAGTGGACATTGACCGTTCCTGGCAGGAGCGCCTTGCCCGGCAGCCTGACGGTGTCCGCTTCGCCCGAGTCCGGCCCGGTGGCGGTAATGCGGCTGTTCGCGATCTCCACGGCGAGCCCGCTCCGCACGCGGTCACCAGTCAGGGCCAGATCGGGCAGCAGGCGCATCAGGGCGATGATTCTATCGCGAACGGCGGAGCGCCACGCCAGGATGTCAGCCGCCAGCAGGACGGGCACGCCGAATCCGCAGGCGACATGCAGGCTGCGGGCCCAGGGCCGAGGAGTCTCGGCCCCCAAGTCGTAGAGCCCGAAGGCCGCGCCGGGGCACATGGCTCGCTGCCTCGAGCTCGGAGCTTGGGTGGCTGGGTGAGTGGCTAGCCGGGCTGAGTCTCCGTCACGACGGATTCCCGCGTCGGTTACTGTCCGTCGCAGGGGCGGAAGTCATCCGGTTTGACCCGGTCGAGCCACTGCGCGATGTGCCGGCAGGTTGGATGACCTCGTCGCTGCCGACAAGCGCGCAGGCGTGGCGCAGCGCTGCGGGTGTCGCGTAGATGAATCGAGGATCTGGAACTGGACGAGGTGGATATGGATGGGGTGCGCGTCTTCTGTCGTGTTGATGAGATGCCAGATCTCCACGCTCCCGGCCCTCGGGTCTTCGGTCACGGTACTGTCCCACGGCGCGTTGATGAGGCCCATGATCGGGTTGCCGAACGGGTCTGCGGAGTCCAGCTCGCTCAGAACCAGATCCCTGGTCTTGACGGAGGTCCGGAGGTCGAGCGGCACCACGGGCACCAGCAGCCGGGGCACCGAGCTGCCGTCACGGCCACGGAGGCGCCTGGTCACCTTGAGCAGCAATCCACGGGCCCTCCACCATGGTCCGCGGTGCGGACCGGGTAAATGGCTGGCTGCCGTGCGCCGGCGAGGGCGTCAGGTGGCTGGCTGCGACTACTTCGTGAGGATCAGCCTGTCCGCTCCGGTAATGTGCAGCCGGTACTCCGTGCCGTGGTGCACGATGACGACTTCCCGTCGGCCGTGGAAAAGCTCCGTGCTCGCGATGCGGGCCGCCGGCGATCCGCTTCCCGGCGCTCGCTCGTCGTCGGTCTTCTCCGTCACTGCCGCTCTCCGGGCATACAGACGGTACTGCGCGCGTCTTCGACGAGAGCGGCGACCAGATGATGGCAGGCGCCGCAGTCTGTGCCGGCTCCGCAGGCCCGTGAGACGTCTCCTGCCGTCCTGGCACCGGCGGCGACGGTGGCCTCGATGTGACGCTCGGTAACTCCGCGGCAGAGGCAGACGATCATGATCGGGTCGGGCTCGCCAGGCCGACGGGAGTCGGCGTCCGCCGCGCGAAGAGGAGCAAGCCCACGACGACCACGTACGCGACGTAGGCACCGGCCTCGGGGAGAGTCGGCTGCGAGCGGTAGCCGACGAGCCCCGAGAGAAAGCCGCCGGCAACGCTCCCCTCGGTCAGGAGCCACGAGGTATTCCAGAGCGGCTCGGACAGCGGGAGCAGTCCCATGCCCTGCAGCCGGGCGATTCCACTGCTGAAGAGGCCGGCGGCCAGCAACATGATGAAGGCCGTGGTGACCGGGAAGAAGAGATGGAGGCTCAGGCGCCGGCCGCCGCGGAAAATGGCCCAGCCGATCGCCGCGGCGCACCCGACGCCGGCGCCGCCGCCGATCACGCTGCCCCAACCGCCGCCGCCCGCCTGCGCCACGATGCCCCAGAGGAAAAGAACGGTCTCCGCGCCCTCGCGGAACACGGCGGTGAAGGCGATGAGCCCCACCACCCACAGGCGATTCGCGGCGCGGGCCTCGTCGATCCGGTGCTGCACGTGGCCCCTGATGAGCCGGGCGTGCTGCCGCATCCACCACGCATGCCACGTGAGCAAGGCCACGGCGGCGAAGATGACCGTGACGGTGACGAGGTCGGGCCCGACATCGAGGAGGGGGCCGGACAGGTAGGTCACGCCGATTCCCATGCCCACACTCGCCAGGAGGCCGAGGACCCCGCCGCGGGTCAGGTACCCGTAGCCGTCGCGCGCGCCGATCTTGTCGAGGTAGCTGTAGATGATGCCCAGGATCAGGGCGGCCTCGAAGCCCTCGCGCAGCGTGACGACGAACGTGGCGCCCATGGGCTATTCGGCGACGATGGTCGCCTTGGCCGTCTCGGAGTGGTATTCGCCCACGAAAGGATACTTGCCGGGCTTGAGGGCGGGCATCTTGAGCCGCACGGTCTTGCCGGCCGGGATGACCTTCTCGATCCGCGGCGTGGCCATCTCGAACTCTTCCGGTCCCTTGTCCTTGTTGGTGATCACGAGGACGAATGGCGCGCCGGCCTTGACCTTGATGACGTCGGGCTCGAAGCGGTTCTTCTCGATCGCGAGTTTTACCTCGGCATCTGCCGCCACCGCCGTACCCACGAATCCCCATGCCATCACCAGGACTGCCGCCAGGACCACGAATCGCGTCATTTGATGTCCCCTCACTGATATCGCTCCATGGATGCCTCCTTCTTGGTCACGCGAGGTTAGCCTAGCCTAACTAAAAAGATTCTGTCAACCGTAAATATTGCGGGTGGGGCGACTCAGATTGGCACGACGACCGGCGGCTCGGGGGCTCCTCGGACGAAGCTTCACACCCGCAGGATTACCTCATGCTCTCTCGAGATTTTGCTTGCTAAGTTGCCAGCACTACTCGCTATTATCCTTGATCTGCTGGGCGAGATAGTTGGCCTCTCCGGCCTGTCTGACCAGCTCGAGCTGCGCCTCGATCCAGTTGATGTGGCTTTCCTCGGACACGAGAATCTCCTCGAGAAGGTCACGGCTGCCGTTGTCGCTGAGGCTCCGGCAGCGCTCGATGCCGTTGTTCAAGGCGAGCACGGCCGCGCGCTCGAGATCGAGGTCGAGACGGAGCTGTTCGGGCACGGTCTGCCCCACGTTGACCTTGCCGAGCCGCTGGACGTTGGGCACGCCCTCGAGGTAGAGGATGCGGGCGATGAGCCGGTCGGCGTGGCGCATCTCCCCGATGGACTCCTCGCGGAGCTTTTTCCAGAGCCGCTCGTAGCCCCAGTTCTCGCACATGCGGGCATGGATGAAGTACTGGTTGATGGCCGTGAGCTCGGCCGTGAGGACCTCGTTGAGGAGGGTGATGACGTCGGCGTGTCCCTTCATCTCCGATCTCCTGGGATGCCCACGGGTTAGAGAACGTGGAGCAGGGGACGGGCGGTGAGGCTACCGGGTTTCCAGAGGCCGCTCGCCTCGAAGTCGGCGAGCGCGATGTCGGCATCGGGCGAGCGCATGAGGGCCCAGGTCGTCCCGCCGGGGAAGAGGCCGCCGAAAGCCATGCGGCCGGCGCCCCGTGCTTCGATGAGGGCGAAGGAGGCCATCTCGGCGTCGGGGGCCTCGCCCTCGACGATGGTGACCGTGCGCGAGCCGTCCAGCACCACGGGCGGCATGTCCCATGGCTCGACGAACTGGGCGAAGTCGCGCGGCTCCCAGGCCTTCCAGACGCCGCCCGTCCAGTAGGGATCCTCTTCGATGATGCGATTGATGGCGCCGGGCTGCGGCACCCGGTAGACGAGGTCGGCGGTCTTGCCGTCGGGCGACGGGCCGCCCCCGAGCACGAAGCCGCGCTGTCGCAGCTCGACGATGCGCTCGATATGCGCGGCCCGGTGCGCGGCGCGGCGCTCGAGATAGTCCTCGGCCGCGGTCAGCGCCACCCGGCAGACGATCATGGTGTCACCCAGCCGCCGGCGAAGGGCACGACCTGGCCGATGAAGAAATCGGCGTCGTCCGAGGCAAGATACACGGCGAGCCTGGCCGACTCTTCGCTGCGGGCGAGCCGGCCCGCGGGAATGTTCTTGACCATGCGGGCGAGCTTCTCCGGATCGCCGGTGAGCGCGGGCGGAAAGTAGGTGGGGTTCTCGACGTAGTTCTGCGCGATGGCGTTGACCTGGATGCCGTCGCGCGCCACCTCGCGGCCCACGGCCTTGGTCAGGCCGTTGACGCCGGCGCGTGCCGCGGAGTAGGCGGCGTAGTTCGGCAGCCCGGGAAAGGCGGCGGCCGAGGACATGTTGATGATCTTGCCGCGCTTGGCCGGGCGCATCACGCGGAGGGCCGCGCGCAGGCAGTAGAAGGGCTCGTCGAGGAGGCGACCGGTCATGTCGCGCCACTGCGCGTCGGTGATCCGCTCCGTCGGGCAGCCCGTGGGGGGATTCGCGCTGTTGTTGACGAGGATGTCGAGCTGTCCGAAGCGGGCGACGACGGCCTCCACCACGCGGTCGGCCTCCGTCGATCGGGTCAGGTCGCCGGTGAGGATGAGGGTGTCGCGACCCGCCGCGGTGGCGATGGCGCCGATGCGCTTGGCCGCCGTCTCGTCCCGATCGTGCAGCGCGAGGGTTGCTCCCTCGCGCGCGAATTCTTCCGTAATGGCGGGGCCCATGAACTCGCTGACGTTGGTGACGAGCGCGATTTTCCCCGTGAGCTTCATTCGCCCACAGCCTAAGCGGGATTTCTCGCCGCCGCAAGACCGTGCTAAGGTGACGGTGCGGCGAGGGAGGTCAAGACGTGACCGACGATCTGCTGCAATCCTTCAGGACCCGCTACGCCTTCGCGCTGGATCCCTTTCAGCTGGACGCCATCCGCGCCATCATCGACGACAAGTCCGTCATCGTGTCCGCCCCCACGGGCTCCGGCAAGACCCTGGTCGCGGAGTTCGCCATCCACACCGCCCTCGCCCGCCGGCGCCGCATCGCCTACACCACGCCCCTCAAGGCGCTCTCCAACCAGAAGTACGCGGATTTCTGCCGGCAGTTCGGGTCCGACCACGTGGGCATCCTCACCGGCGACGTCAAGGTCAACGCGCGCGCGCCCGTCATCGTCATGACCACGGAAATCCTGCGCAACATGTTCTACACGGGCGGGCTGGCCGGGCTCGAGTTCGTGGTGCTCGACGAATGCCACTACATGGGCGACGAGGGGCGGGGCACGGTCTGGGAGGAGATCATCGTCAACGCGCCCAAGGACGTGGCGCTGGTGGGGCTTTCCGCCACGGTGAGGAACATCGCCGAGATCGCCGACTGGATCACCATCGTGCACCGCCCGATCGTGCCCATCACGCATCCCCATCGGAGCGTGCCCCTGCAGTACCTCGTGGCCGATCTCTCCGGCGAGATCCACACCTACGATGCGGTGCGACGGGGCAAGGTGCGACTGCTCGGTCAGGAGAGCGAGGGCGGCTACCACGACAAGGGTCGCTGGTACACGCGGCGGGTGGTCGACCCCACGGTGATGCTGGATGAGCTCGAGACGCGCGGCTGGCTGCCCGCCATCTATTTCATCTTCAGCCGCGCCGGCTGCGAGCGGGCCATGGAGACGGTGCTGGCCGAAGGCAAGCCCCTCCTCACCCGGAGCGAGCAGCAACAGGTCGACGAGGCCATTCGCGAGGCGACCGGGGACAATCCGACCATCGCCGAGTCGCCGCTGAACCAGACCATCTTCCAGGCGCTGGGCATGGGGGTGGGGCTGCATCACGCGGGCGTCCTGCCCTCGGTCAAGCGGCTCATCGAGCTGCTCTTCGAGCGCGGGCTCTGCAAGGTGGTCTTCGCCACCGAAACCATGTCGCTGGGCATCCACATGCCCGCCAAGAGCGTGGTGCTGCAGTCGCTGACCAAGCGGACCGATCGGGGCTTCCGCTCGCTCACGCACAACGAGCTGACGCAGATGGCGGGCCGCGCGGGGCGGCGCGGGATCGATCCGGAGGGCAAGTGCGTCATGGCCCTCGACGTGCGCGACGGGCTCGAGGACATGATGCGGGTGGTGGACGGGCCGCCCGAGCCCATCCTGAGCCAGTTCAAGCTGGGCTATGGCTCGGTCGCGCTTCTCCTCGGATCGGGACAGGATATGGCGACCATCCGCCGCACTGTCGAGTCGTCGTTCGGCCAGTACCAGAACCTGAAGAAGATCCGCGGCCTCGAAGCCGAGGTGGCGAGCCTCGAGATGGCGGTGACGGACGCGCGGCGCTTCGACGCGCCGTGCGGGGACTTCTCGCGCATCGGGCGCTACCGCGTCGCCCGCGCCAGGCTCGAGCAGTTCCGCATGGCGCGCGGAAGGAGCGGCCGCGCCGGCCGGTCCGCGGCCGACGCGGAGCCGGGGCGGCTGGCCCTCGTGAGGCGCAAGAGTGGCGCCTCCCTCGGTATCATCTGCGGGACCGACCGCCGGCGCCATCGCCTGCTCATCACCGTGCTCCTGCCTCACGGCGTCACCGTCCAGATGAAGGAAGGCAATATCAAGAGGATCTTCTGGCAGACGCCGCCGCTTCACCTGCCGCGCGACTGGGAGCGGCGCACGCGGAGTCTCTCCGAACAGCTGGAGCGGCTGTCCGTCCCCGAGCTGCTCGAGCTCGAGCGGAGCCAGGGCCCGGAAGGCGAGCTGGCCGCCATCGAATGCCACCGCTGCCCCTGGGGCAGCCAGAGCAAGTGCGACCAGGCCTGGAAGGGGATCGAGGCACTCGAGGGCCGGCTCGGCCAGAAGCGCGAGATGCTCGACGCGTTCCGCAATGCCTACTGGCAGGAGTTCTGCCGCGTGGTTGCCGTGCTCGAGCGCTTCGGCGCTGTCCAGGACGGCAAGCTGCTCGCCAAGGGGCAGCTCATCGCCGGCTTCCGTCACGACAACGAGCTGCTGGTGGCCGAAATGGTGGACCGGGGCATCCTCGAGGACACCACCCTGGCCGAGGCGGCTGCCCTCTGCTCCTGCCTCATCGAGGAGTCGCGCTCCGGCGACTCCACGGTGGCGCGCCTGTTTCTCAGGAAGCGCGCCAAGCTCAAGCGCAAGCTCCAGGAGCTGGAGGCGGTGGCCCACACCGTGCTGGAGGTCCAGCGCCATCACCACCTGCCCATGCCCGTCGGAGTCTCCACCGGCTTCATGCCTTCGGTGTTCCGTTGGGCTTCCGGAGAAGACGACTGGGCTGGTATCGTGGAGGAGTCGTTCGGCGGCCACGAGGGGGATCTGATCCGGGCCCTCCGGAGATTGATCGACCTGCTGCGGCAGCTCGCGGAGGCCCCTGAGGTCCCGCCGGGGCTGGCCTCGGTGCTTGGCCGGGCGGCGAGGGTAGTGGATCGCGGTATCGTGCTCGAGTCCGCGTTGATCTAGGCGCGACGGCGCCGCCCATCGTCGAGAACACGACCCGCGGCCCCAAGGCCGCGGAGATGCACATCATACGGTCCTTCAATGCCAATGGCCGTGAGCCGGGATGGGACGAGAAGAGGCAGTTCGAGGACCAGCTCGACGAGAAGGTGTTCAAGTATCTTCGTGAGCATCCCGAGATCGAGAACGACACGCGTTACAGCAGCTTCCGCTTCTGGCGGCAGGTCACCATCGGGAGCACCAAGGAGGAGGTCCGGATCCTCCTCGAGGAGCCGGATCAGCGCACCATAGACCCGGCCCTCATGGCCTCGCTCTCACGGCGGCATTGGACGCAGGTCCAGACCAAGGCCAAGGAGGCGTGGGTCTACCCGCTCGGCTGGGTCCTCTACATGGACGACAAGGTCGTGGTGAGCATGATTCGCGAGCGTGGAGCCTGGGACAAGCACGACGACCAGTAGCCGTTGACCCCGGGATCTGGCGCCGTCGGGCGCCTGGCGCCGGTGGTACACTCGGCCGCGTTGAAATTCGCGATGACCGCACTGCCCACATGGATAGCGCCCGGCGACGCCGCCACCCTCGTCTGGCATAGCGGGAGAGGCGAAGGAGCCGAGGGGGCCACCGTGTACCTGGTGGCCGGCCCTGCCCTTGACACGCCTCCCCCTTCGCCGTATTTCCTCCTCGCTCCCGCCGACCGGGACGAGTTTGCCGCGCGCCTCTACCGGGGAGAGGTCGACCTGGACGGGCTCCGGAGTTTTCTCGCGGACTGCGTGCTCGCCCGCGGGGAGATGAGCCAGAGCCTGGACCGTATCGCCGTGGAGGGTGAGACGCCCGTGCTCGATCTCCTCGACGCGTGGCGCGCCGGGGCCGCGCCACCACTCCTGCCCTACCTGGACGATATCAGTGCCTTCCTGCCCGGCGAGCGTCCTCTCTTCGTCAGCTCCGAGGCCTACGCGGCCGCTCTTGAGACCCCCGAGCGATTTGCCCTGGCCTGGGTGTGCGACGAATGCGGCCTTGCCGAAGACGCGGCGGCCTTTCTGTGGACGGCCCACGCGGGCGAGACGGTGCGGGTCTGCTTCCTCATCCAGAACGACGGCGGCGTCTGGAGCTGCCGACTTCATCCCTTCGAGTTCAGCAAGGAGGCCGCATGATCCGCTCCTCTTTCCGCGCGACGAAGCGCACGCCGCTCGCTCCCCGGGGCATGGTCGTGGCCGAGCACCCGCTGGGGGCCGAGGTCGGCGCTGGCATCCTCCAGCGCGGCGGCAACGCCGTCGACGCCGCCGTGGCCACCGCCTTCGCCATGCCCGTGGTCGAGCCCTTCATGTCTACGCTGGCCGGCGGCGGGACCATGCTGGTGCACATGGCCAGGCGGGACGAGACGGTGTGCGTCGACTTCAACGTCGAAGCACCGGCGGCGGCGCACGAGGCCTCCTACTTGCTCGCCGAAGGTGTGTCGACGGCGATCTTCCCGTGGCGGCGAGTGGTGGACGACGCCAATGTCTTCGGCCCCCGCTCCGTGGCCATTCCGGGAACGGTGGCGGGACTGACCCTTGCCCTCGCGCGCTGGGGCACCATGGAGCTCCGCGACGTCCTGGAGCCCGCCATCAAGCTCGCCGAGGAGGGCTTCGTGCCGGACTGGTACGTGGCGCTCAACACCGCGGTGTCATGCCAGGAGCTCGCGGCATTCCCCGAGACCGCGAAGACCTATCTGCGCGACGGCCACTACATCTACCGGACGCCGTCCATGGAGGGCGGCGACGTGCTGCGCCAGCCCGATCTGGGCCGCAGCCTGCGTCTTCTCGCCAAGGAAGGTCCTGATGCGTTCTACAAGGGCGCCATCGCCCAGGCGATTCACGAGGAGATCTGGGTCAAGGGAGGCTTTCTCACCAGAGAGGACCTCGCCGGCTACGCGCCGCGCGTGCTGCCCCCGCTCCGCGGCGAGTACCGGGGCCTCGAGCTGGCCTTCTCGCCGGGCGCGACCGGCGGCACCACCGCCCTCGAGACGCTCAACATCCTCGCCCAGTTCCCCAAGGCGCGCACGACATGGAAGACGCCTGGCGGTCTTCATCTGCGCGCGGAGGCCGTGCGCGGCGCCTTCCTCGACCGGCTCGAGCATCTGGGCGATGCCGAGCGCGTGAAGTCTCCGTGGGAGGCGCTCGTCTCGCGCGAGTACGCGGCCAAGGTCGCGGCGGGACTCAAGCCGGGCGGGCCACACACGAGCCGCCCCGCGTCCGATCCCTGGCGCTACGATCCGGCCCGCAGCGTCGATTGCACCACGCATCTCTGCGCGGTGGACCGCCAGCGCAACATGGTGTCGCTGACGAACACCGCCGTGTCGCTCTGGGGCTCGCGCATGGTCGTGCCGGGCACGGGCATTCTCCTCCAGAACGGCATGGTCTGGTTCGACCCCGAGCCGGGGCACGTCAACTCCGTCGCGGCGGGCAAGCGTCCGCTCGTGAACATGGTGCCGGCGCTCGGATTCAGGAAGGGAGAACCCTACTTCACCGTGGGCGCGCCGGGCGGGCGCAAGATCGTCTCGGCCATTCCCCAGGTGATCGCCAACATGGCCGACCTGGCCGATGGACCACAGGCCGCCATCGAGGCGCCGCGGCTTCACACCGAGGGTGGCGATCTCTGGGTCGACGACGCCGTCGGCGAAGCCTCGCTCAAGGCCCTCAAGCGCATGGGCCACCCGGTGGTGCCCAAGCGCTCCGAGGCGGGCACCCTGTACTTCTCGCGTCCCGTGGCCATTCGCGTCACGAAGCGCGGGCTCGAGGCCGGGCTCGAGCCTCTCCACGACGCGGCCGCGGCGGGCCACTAGAAGTGCTTTCAACCTCGCTCCCTCTCCCTCCCAGGGAGAGGGCCGAGGTGAGGGTGGGATAAAGGAAGCGTACAAGGAGAGCTCCATGACCGACATCCGACTCACCACGGGATTTTCCACCGTCATGGGCCCGGACCAGGAGGCGATCACCCGCCTCCTGACGGAGACCATCGAGCAGATCGCCCAGGACGACAAGAGCTTCACGCGGGCCAAGATCGTCTTCACGGAATCGGACGAGCGGTGCGGCCTCACCGCGGAGCTCGACGGCGTCAAAAGGGAAGGCGTGCCCCTCCAGATCGATCTCGAGCAGCTCGAAGACGCGCAGACGCAAGCAGGCGCGCGGGCCCAGCTCAAGGAATCCCTCCGGCTCTACTTCCGGAGGGTCATGGGGACGCCGTGACGGCGGGGGCGAAGGTCCTCATCGTCAACGCCGACGACTTCGGGCTGACCGCGGGCGTGAGCCGCGGCATTCTGGAGGCCGGGCGGAGCGGCATCGTAACCAGCACGACGCTCCTCGTGAATCGCGACGTCCCGCCCGCTCAAGTCGAGGAGCTCCAGGCATCGGGGCTCGGCGTGGGCGTGCATCTCAACCTGACCCTCGGCGCGCCCGTCTCCGATCCACGACGCGTGCCCTCTCTGGTGGACACCGAAGGGCGCTTCATCCGGGACGCCCGCGAGGCGGCGGCGCGCGCCAAGCCGGACGAGGCGCGCATCGAGCTCGGAACCCAGATCGATGTGTTCAGACAGATCATGGGCCGTTTTCCCACCCACCTGGATACGCATCACCACGTCGGGCGCCACGAACCCATCCTCGATCTCGTGCTGGATTTCGCGCGGGCGCTCAAGGTGGCGGTGCGAAGCCAAGACGCCACGGTGCGCGCGGCCGCGCGGAAGCTGGGGTTGCGGACCCCGGATCACTTCATGGGCGAATCGGGCCCCGAGCCCTACTGGTCTCGCGAGCGGACTCTCGAGCAGCTGGCGGCGCTGCCCACCGGTCTCTCGGAGTTCATGACCCATCCCGGATACTTCGACGAGGATCTGGCCTACAGCCGCTATGGTCGGCAGCGGGAGACGGAGCTGGCGGGGCTCACCGATGGGGAGGCCCGGCGTGCCGTCGAGCGCCTGGGGATCCGGCTCGCCCACTTCGGCAACTGCTGATCCCACCCGCTCCGCGCGAGCGGCTCTACGCGCGCTGCGTGTCCTCGCGCCAGAGCCTGGCCGCGCCGTCGAGCATGAGGACGGCCACGAGCAGCCACGTTCCCGCCTCGAGGGTGATGAGGGCGGTGACGTAGTTGAAGCCGAGCTCGAGCCCCCGATCGGTGCCATGCTGGATGAGTCGCGTCCCGAAGGAATTTCCGACCACGAGCAAAATCCACGCGGTCAGGACGAGGCTCGGAAGCCAACCACCGACGCGTCACGATGCGGGCCGCCGCCAGCATGCCGAGCCAGCCGGAGATTTCCAGGAGCAGTCCCAACACGCCTTCAGGCGGAGTGTTCGCCAGATGGAATGCGCCGAAGCTTCCGCCGAAGAGCCCAAGTCCGATGAGCGCGGCGGTGAGTCCGGCCGCGGGGCCCCGGAGAGTTTCTTGGGCACCGGCCTGTTGGCGGAATGTCGAACGGCTGACAGAAGTCTCGTGAGCGCGATGCCCGCTCATCGTCACATGCTCGCTGTCGCGTACGCCGGGCCTCCGCTCGCCGAGCATAGGCGCGCACTCTGTGCCCGGCGTCAACTCACGTCGAGGTCTGCTACCACATCAAGCTGACGAGCGCCGTGATGCCGAAGGCGGCGATGATCGTGCCCGAGCAGCGATTGACCCAACGGAGCCGATCGGCAGTGAGAGCGGACCGGAACACGCCGACCCCGACGCTCAGAATGAGCCACCAGAGCGCGGAGCCGAGGAAGACACCGAGCACCATGACCGACGCGGCACCGTAGCCGCCCGCCCGTCGACCAAGGCCGAGCCCCGCGAAGATCGCCGCGAAGGAAATGATAGTCGTCGGATTGGTGAGGGTGAGGGCGAAGGTCGAGGCCCACGCGGCCGTGCGCCCGCGTCCATCCGCGGGCGCTCCCGACGCGACGCGCGGCACGGCCATCCAGGTGCGCACGCCCAGATAGCAGAGAAAGACTCCGCCCCCCGCCTGCAGCCACACGCGCTGCTCTACGAGGGCCGTCGTCACCAGCGAGAGCCCGAAGGCGGCCACCGCCCCGTAGACCGCGTCGGCGGTAGCCGCCCCGAGCCCCGAGGCGAAGCCGATGGCGCGGCCGTCGGCGAGCGTGCGACGGATGCAGAGCACGCCGATTGGCCCGACCGGCGCGGCAATGGAGAGACCGATGATCAGGCCTCGCAGGAAGATGGCGAGATCCACCGAGCGGCTAGGACACCTTGGTCGGCGCGCGGCGCCGGGCAGGGGGTTTGAGCGCGGCCTCGATGGCCGCGGCCAGACGCGACTCGTCCGCCGTCGCCTCCAGGCGCGCCACGATCTCGCCGCGCTTGTTGACGATCACCGTGTAGGGTGCCCGCTTGAATCCGAAGCGGTTGGCCACGCGGAGGCCCGGATCGAGCGCGGCAGGATAGGTCGCGCCATGTGACTGCAGGAAGGCCCGGGCCTGGCGCTCGGGGTCGTCCACCTGCACGGCGAGGAACTCGACCCCGCGATCCTTGTAGCGCTCGTACAGACGCTGGATGCCCGCCGCCTGGGCCGAGCACGACTTGCACCAGGAGGCCTGGAAGCGGAGGACCAGCACCTTCTTCCCGATGAGCGAGCGCGAGTCGAAGGGCTCGCCGCCCGCGAGAAGGGGGACTCGAATGGCCGGCGCGGCCGGCGCGGGACTGGCCGGAGCGGGCGTGAAGAGGAGCGCGGCGACGGCGAGGGCGGCTGGAAAGCGCGTCACGGCGCATAGTATAGGCGATTACAGAACGGACGCCCGCAACTGGCCTGCAGACCGGGTTTTGCCGCCGCGAGCCGGGCAGGATTAACCCGCAGGCTCGACTTCTCGACCTCTGCGACCTCGTGGGCACGTGATCGGTTGCGTGGCTCCTGCGGGCGCGATGAAGATATTCTTACCCTCAACCCATCCGATCTCCCGAAGCCCTAGCAGGAATGCGTCGAGATAGGGCGCAGCATCAGCACGGGTCCGCGGCCCAAGAAAACCTACGCGGGGACCCTTTCCTGGCTCCTGCGCCTCGGCGGCGAGCGGCGCGGTGAGGAGCACAGCGCCCGTGCCAGCAAGGAACGTGCGACGTTCCATCATTGAATCTTCCCGGAGACCCTCTGCTGCTGGGTCATGGTGGGCGTTTCCGCGGAAACGCCTCCATGCCCGACGGCGCCGTCCGGTACGCGGGCCCGCTGGTAGAGAGCTTCGCGCGCGGCAGCGAGGGCTTGCACGAGCAGCGCCCCGACCTCAGGCTCGAGCCGCCCCCTGAGGACCACCATGCCGTCTTCGTCCTGGTGCACGTGGAGGGCCCGGCCCGCATGCCGTAGCGACGTCTCACGAGCCTCGGCCCGCCGGTCCACCCGACGCCAGCCGCGCACGATCCGCTCGACGTGCGCGGCCGTGCCCGCCCGCCCCACCGCCAGCAGCCGAGCTTCGGTCTCCGGCGTGGCCACGCGGGTGAGGGCGCGGACCTTGGCGTAGGACAACTGCCCGTGGGCAAGCGCCTCGGAGAGAAGCGGCAGCGTCTCGAGGGCGCGCGCGACCCGGACCCGTTCACGGGCCGCTCCCAGATCGAGCCCCACCGCCAGGAGAGCCAGGCGGCGCAGGAGCGGAAGCCCGTGTTCCAGCCGCCGCGGGCATCGAACTCCCGGATCAGGGCGAGGAGGCGCGCGGTGGCAGCGTCAAGGTGCGCGGAGAGCTCGGCGATCTCGTCGCCGAGCCGATCGAGCTCCGCAAAGGGATGCTGCGAGACAGGCACAGGTGAGACGTGGCCCT
>WNGB01004671.1_pt1 | contig 20753 bp, 17 predicted proteins | sample 5400681 | NCBI WGS metagenome assembly WNGB01 (sample SAMN13153367, study PRJNA577476) | soil metagenome | isolation source: 115 cm soil or saprolite under grassland replicate 2 | place: USA:California | collected 2016-06-15
AACGATTGATAACAAGCTGCCCAAAGAAAAAGTGCAGCAAATTTGCGAAGCTCTAAAGGGCTTGTAAGCATCCTCCAAGCGGAAAGGCCCGACAATGATCGTCGCTACGCCCAGCGCGCGCGTGCCGAGACGAGGCCGCTTCGAGGCGGCATTCGTCAGCGCCGTCGAGTACGCCCATCCGCTTCATGACGTCGCCTTCAGCGTCACCTTCACCAGCCCGTCCGGTCTACAGCACCATGTCGATGGCTTTTGGGACGGCGGCGCAAGCTGGCGCGCGCGCTTCAAGCCGGATGAGCTGGGGCAATGGACATTGACGACAACATGCTCGGATACCGCCAACAGCGGCCTGCACGAGCAACCAGGCGCGTTTGTCTGCGTCGAGCCAATCGGCGAAACGCGCTTCGACCAGCACGGCCCGCTGCGCGTCTCGACCAACCGGCGCTTCCTCGAGCACGCCGACGGCACGCCCTTCCTATGGCTGGCCGACACGGCCTGGAGCGGCCCGCTGCGCTCGACCGCTGAGGAATGGGCGCACTACCTGCGCGAACGCATCCGCCAGGGCTTCAGCGCGGTACAGTGGGTCGCCACACAGTACCTGGCCGCGCCGGATGGCGACCTGGCCGGGCAGCTGCCCTACACCGGCCGCGCGCGGATCGCCGTCAACCCAGCCTTCTACCAACGGCTCGATCGGCGGCTCGATGCTCTGAACCAGGCCGGGCTGCTGGGCGCACCGGTGCTGCTGTGGGCGGCCGAGTGGAGCGATGTACGTGTGAACGACAGCAACCCCGGCTTCGCGCTGCCCGAAGATCAGGCCACCCTGCTGGCGCGCTACATGGTCGCGCGCTGGGGCGCGCACGATGTTGTGTGGATACTGAATGGCGACGGCGACTATCGCGGGCCAAAGGCCGAGCGCTGGCGTAGAATCGGGCAGGCGGTCTTCGGCACGCGCCGGCACGCGCCAGTAGTGCTGCATCCCAACGGCATGAACATCCCGACCGAGGAGTTCCGCGATCAGGCCTGGCTGGATATCACCGGCTACCAGAGCGGCCACGGCGACGACGAAGAAACGCTGCGCTGGCTGGTCGCCGGCCCGCCCGCGCAGGATTGGCGGCTCGACCCGCCGCGCCCATCGATCAACCTGGAGCCACCGTACGAGAATCACATCGCCTACCAAACCCGGCAGCGCATTTCGCCCTTCATTGTCCGCCGCGCGCTGTACTGGAGCCTGCTGGTGGCCCCGACCGCCGGAGTGACCTACGGCGGCCATGGCGTATGGGGCTGGGATGATGGCAGCGCGCCGCCGGTGGCGCACCCGAACACCGGCGTGCCGCTGCCCTGGCGCGCCGCGCTGCGCATGGCGGCGGCCGAGCAGCTCCACGTGCTGGCCGAGCTGTTCGGCGGGGTGGCATGGTGGCGGCTGCGCCCGGCCCCCGAGCTGATACGCGCGCAGCCCGGCCAGGCCCAGCCGAGCCGCACACTCGTCGCCGCGCAATCGGATGCCGGCGACCTGGCGCTGTTCTACACGCCCGAGGCCGGCCCGCTGGAGCTGAATATCGCCGAGCTGCGGCCCGGCCTGGCGGCACGCTGGGTCAACCCAAGCACGGGCGAACGCTTCGACGCGGCATACTCCGGCGCGGCCAATCACGCGCGGTTCGCGACGCCGGCGCCGGGCGATTGGGTCCTGTTGATCAGCTAGCGGAAGCCAGGAGCCAGGAGCCAGGAGGTAGATCGCCTGCCGCCCGCCGACTGCCGCCTGACTCCTGCGAGAGCTCCGTTTACAGGATGCGGACGAACGCAGACGAACGCGGACGAGAATCCCGCATGTTGGTATCTGCCGCCTGATTCCCAACTCCCAACCCCCAATCCCCAACCCCCAGCGCGAAGCGCTCTAGGCCTTGCCCGCCGAGCCGAACAGCCGCAGTTTGGCCGCCACCACCGCCCGCATCGCATCGGTCGTGGCTCGCATCAGGTCGAGCAGATCGAGCCGCTCGTCCACCGATACGCCATCCACCAGGGCAGCCAGGTAGGCGTCGCGCACCTCGGTGTTGACATTCAGCTTGCACACGCCCAGCTCGATCGCGCGCCGCACCATCGGCGCCGGCAAGCCCGAGGCACCATGCAGCACCAGCGGGATCGGCACCGTCCAGCGCAATCGCTCCAGCCGCGCGAAATCGAGCGCCGGCTCGCCCCGATAGTGCCCATGCACGTTGCCGATACATACTGCCAGCGTATCGACGCCGGCGCGCGCCACGAAATCGGCGGCCTGATCGGGGTCGGTCAGCTTGGCCTGGTACTCAGGCACTGTTAGCCCATCCTCGCTGCCGGCCAGCCGGCCCAGCTCGGCCTCGACCGCCGCGCCGCAGGCGTGAGCCAGATCAGCCATCGCGGCGGTGAAAGCCAGGTTCTGCTCGTACGGCAGGTGCGAGCCATCGGCCATGATCGACGCAACCCCGGCATCCAGCGCGGCGCGAATGGCATCCGCCACGCTGCTGTGATCGAGGTGTACCGCGAACGGCACGCTGGCCGCGCGGGCTGCCTCCATGCACAGCGCGATCAGCGGCGCGCCGCCGTGCGCCAGCGCGCTGGGGTGGATCTGGAGCATCGCCGGGCTGCGCTCGGCCTCGGCTGCGGCCACCACTGCGCGCGCACCCTCCAGGTTGTACACGTTGAACCCGCCGATCGCGTAGCCGCCGGTGCGGGCGGCGTGAAGCATGTCGAGCGTTGATGTCAGCATACAGAGTCAGTAGTTTTCTTTTTTCGCCCTATGCGACGATCCCTAATGTAAAGAGGACACAGCGCTCTACTGCCAGCATGGTTGGCCCGCTCACGTTTCCCAAGCGCCGAATGAAGCGCGTGGTATCCAACACGCGGAGTTGGTGACACAATGCGACTGAGTCGCTGGTCAACCCACCATCACCCGCGGTAAGGCGGACACAGGATGGCAAGCTGGCGCGGCGTAGATTGCTAGTAAAGGGGATGGTCACGGTGGTGGTTGTAAAGCGGTTGATGGTATCGTTTTGGAAGATCAGCACAGGCCGAATGCCGGCTTGCTCTGATCCACGAATCGGATTCAGATCAGCAAGCCAGATCTCACCTCGTTGGACGGTCATTACGCGTCCTCAGCGTGCAACTGGGCGCGATACTCGTCCAATCCTTCCTCCGCGAACCTACGATCCTCATCTGCAAATTCGGCATACAGCGACGCAAGCTGCGTAGCATCCACTACGGTCATTGGCACGACGCGCGCACGAAAGCGCAGAAAAGCGACATATTCCGCAACTTGCTGAAGCTCGGCCTCACTGAGGCTGTCAAGGACCTGGGTCACTTGCTCTTTAACCGACGTGACCGACATGATCATCCTCCCAAAAACACAGTGAAAAGCTGATGACGAGCAGGTCTGTATTGTACCACCTTTGTACGCAAGCAGATGTTCGAGCACGCTACGCGCGATGCAATCCTGTGAAAAACGCCGCTATTCCGCCCCCACCAGCCGCACCACCGCGTACCCATCCACGCGCGGCAGTGTCAGGCGCACGTAGCCATCCTGCCATTCCCACTCGACCGGCTGCGCATCCGGCAGCAGCAGCGCCGCCTCGGGCCGGCGCGCGGCGCGCACGCTGAGCGCGACATCGTGCAGCGGCAGCACGTCCTCGATCACATCCAGGCCCTGGCCGCGCCGCTGGTGAACGTAGTGCAGCACATGCACCAGCAGGTCGGCCTGCCGCCGGCGCACGGTGACGATCGCGGTGCTGGGCAGGTTGTTCGCCCCGACGCGCGGCCGGGGCAGCAGCCGCGCCAGGCAGTTCGCCAGCACCTGCTTATGTACACGCCGGGCCGACTCGGCATACTCGCGGAACAGCGGCCGCGCCACATACAGCGCCCGGCCGTTTTGCACAATCACGGGCGCGTCGGTCGCGGCATCCATCGGCGTGTATTGGTGCGAATTGAAGTGCCGCCAGGTGCGATTGAAGTACGGCGCGCCCGATCGCGCCAGCACATCGGCCCCCGGCGCGGCTGTGACGAGCGCGCCGGGCAGCTCGCAGATGTGCGGCATCGGCTCGATCCCGTCGGCCAGCGCCGGCTCCAGCGCCAGGTAGTCCGGCGCGAACGCGGCCGGCCCCTGGTAGCGCACGCCGATCTCGTCGGCCAGGGCAAAATCGCCGGTCGCCGCATCCAGCCCCGACCGATCGCTGATCAGCAGGCTGCCGCCACCGGCCAGGTAGTCGCGCAGCCGGGCGGCCAGCGCCGCGTCCACCGGCGCCGCGTCGGGCAGGATCACCACCGCATAGGGCGCCAGATCGGCGCCGGTGTCGATAAAGTGAAACTGCTGCTTGAGCTGCTCCAGCACGTGCAGCGCGCCGCGATCGCTCTCGTTGATAATCGTCTGCCAGGGATCAATATTGGCCGAGAGCACGGCGATATCCGGTAGCGCCTCGGTGTCGAAGCACCACGGCTCGTAGCGCTCGACCCGCGCGTAAACCTCGCCGATCCGCGCGTAGACTGCCCGATCGAGCGCGCCGCGCGGGTGCAGCTGATCGCCGATGCTGATCGCCGCGCCATGGGCCAGCGCCTGGAAGCATTCGAACTCCAGCGCGGCGCGATTACGCAGCCCGCCGAAATCGCCCCAGGTGGTATGGAAGCGGCCGGTCATGGCCAGCAGCTCGCGCGGGAAGGTCTGGAAGTAGCGCACGTACATCGGGAAGTGATCGTAGCCCCAGAAGCCGCCCGGCAGCGACTCAATCTCCAGGTGCGTGAAGTTGTCCAGCTCGGGCCGATTACACGCTTCCGCATCCCAGCCCATACGCAGCCGGCTGTTGTAGAAGATTGTCTGCTCGGGCTTCCTGACGCGGATCGCCGCCGTCACACGATCCATGAAGCGCCGCTCGGCCGCCAGGGTGAAGGCGCGCAGCTGAGCCGGATCTTCGGGCTCGACGCCCTGCTCGACGATCTGGGCCAGGCAGGTGGCGCACACACACGCTGCGCCGACATAGCGCACAATGTCGATGAACAGGCCGTCACCATCATAGCGATCAAGAATCTCCTCGATCTGGGCGATCACATAGTCGGCGTAGCCGCTATTCATGCACAGGTTCTTCCAGCCCGGCTTGAGCGGCGTGTTCGATGGCCCGGCCACTCGGCCATCCGGCGCAACCTGCCGCCATTCCGGATGGGTCTGCCAGGCCAGCTCATCCCACACGACGGTGGTATAGATCGGCGCGCGAATGCTGGCCTGGTGGCAGGCCGCCAGCATCTCGCCCAGCAAATCGCGCTGGAGCTGCGGGTGCGGCGTGCCGACTGTGGTAGGGTAATAGCTCAAGCCGTGGTGGCACTTGGCGAAGACTGTGATCGAGTTGACACGCGCGGCCTGGAGCGTGCGCACGAACTCGGCCGCGTCGAAATCGGCGCCGACGCCGGGGATATACGACGAGGTATGGAAATCGAGGTGAACCTGGCGGGTAGCGAGGGCGGTCATCATGCGTCCTTTCCCTGTACTGGCGGATCAGCCAACCAGCTTCGCGACATCAACGTCATTCCGCGCGGCTATTATACGGCAAGCGCCATTGAGCCGGTGCCGCTCACAAAACTGTCATCTACATTACCAAAGCTACAGTAGATCCTTAGCTCGGCCTCATCCACAGCTTATCTCTCCGCTTTACGATACCAGGAAACTGTGTTCAAGCGATCGAGAGAATCAATGCGCAAGCACAACCTCGCCATCACACTGCTGATCATCCTGCTGCCATTCGCGTGGCCCAGCCTGCCCGCGAGTGCGACACTGCCCGCGACCCCCTGCACGAGTGGCGGCTGTCAGGTCTATCTTGCGCTGATCGCATACCATCCGCAAATTATGCTGCTTGCGCCTGCCAGTGGCGCGACGATCGGCTCGCTAGCGCCCGTGCTGACATGGCGACCGCCGGTGGAAGGTGGTTATCGCATCCAGGTGTCGGAAGACTCAGCCTTCGCACCAACTAGCAGCTTTGTTATCAGCGAGACCAAGGGTATCAAAGCGCCACTGCCAGCACAGGTGAATACACTGATCGCGTCCAATCTCAAGCCGCAACAAACCTACTACTGGCGGGTTGAGAAAATCGGCAAAGAAAGTACGCTCTTTACGGCCTCCGAATACTTCACCACATCCGTGACGGACGCGCGCTTGTTGCCGGCAGGCGTCCAGCTGCTTGCGCCGGCGAACAATGCCAGCATCGCCGCCCAGAATGTATTGCTGGCCTGGCAGGCCATTCCAGGCGCGCTGTACTATCGCATCCGTGTGTACGACTCCAATAATGTGCTCTTCAGCGCTGCTTCAGCGGAAGTCGACGGCGCGACAACATCGATTGGCGTGCCGAACCTGGTACCAGGCACGACGTATCACTGGAAGGTCAAGGCGCTGAATGCCTATGGCTGGGGGCCATATTTGGCGGATCATTATTTCAAGGTCACCTGAGCTATGCCGGCGGCGGTGTCTTATGCTACAATACGAGCTATTCACCCGCCGCCAGTTCATAGATAGGTTCACCAGAACATGAGCTTCGCCACCATCGACGACCTCCAGCGCGCGCTCGCCGCACATGACTATGTAGCCGACCGACCGCTCGCCACCGCGATCTTCCTCGGGCTTAAGCTGCAAAAGCCACTATTACTCGAAGGCGAGGCCGGCGTCGGCAAGACCGAGGTCGCCAAGACGCTTGCACGCATGCTCGATCGGCGATTGATCCGCTTGCAGTGCTACGAAGGTCTCGACGTCAATACGACGATCTACGAATGGAATTACACGCGTCAGATGCTCCAGATCCGGCTGCTGGAAAGCAGCGGCGCCGGCGGAAGCGCCTCGCTGGACGAAATTTTCGGCCCCGAGTTTCTGATCAAGCGCCCGCTGCTCCAGGCGATCGAGGCCAGCCAGGATCTGCCACCGGTGCTGCTGATCGACGAGATCGACCGTGCCGATGAGGAGTTCGAGGCGTTTCTGCTTGAGCTGCTCTCGGATTGGCAGATCAGCATCCCCGAGATCGGCACCATCCGCGCCACCCAGCCGCCGATCGTGATCATCACCAGCAATCGCACCCGTGAGGTTCACGACGCGCTCAAGCGCCGCTGCCTGTTCTACTGGATCGATTACCCGGCGCTGGAGAAAGAGCAGCGGATCGTCGCCGCGCGCGTGCCCGGCGCATCCGAACTGCTCTCGCGCCAGGTGGTCGCGTTCGTGCAGGAGCTGCGCAAGATGGATCTGTACAAGCTGCCCGGAGTGGCCGAGACGCTCGACTGGGCCAGCGCGCTGGTGGCGCTGGACACCCACGCGCTCTCGGCCGACGCGGTCGAAGATACGCTCGGCGCGATCCTGAAATACCAGGATGATATCAACCAGGTACGCGGCGGCGGGGTCAAGACGCTGCTGGAGAAGGTAACGAGGTGACCGGGTGACAAGATGACAAGATGATGCATATGCTATCATCTTGTCATCTTGTCATCTTGTCAACTAAAGCAATGGATGAAGAACAGGCACAAACCGGCCACATCCTCTCGCACGTGCTGGCCTTCACGCACCTGCTGCGCGAGATGGGCGTGGATGTCAGCCCTGGGCAGGCGCTGGAGCTGGTGCGCGCGCTGGAGTATGCGCCGATCACCAGCCGCGAGGATTTTCGCGGCGCGGCGCGCTGCACGCTGATCCGGCGGCACGAAGATCTGCCGCTATTCGACACCGCGTTCGCCTTCTACTGGCGGGCCGGCGGCGTCGACCCGCTGTCGATGCTAGTTCCACAGGTCAAAGTTCCAGCCAAGCCGCTGCGCCTGCGGCAGCGCCCACGCGCGCAAGATGGCGAGAATGACGCCGGCGAAGAGCCCGAGCAAGAGCAGCAGATCGAGATCCAGCTCTCCTACAGCGCCGGCGAGGCGCTGCGCACCAAGGATTTCGGCAGCTTCACCTGGGAAGAAGTGCAGGCCTGCAAGGCGCTGCTGAAGGAGCTGGCCTGGCGGATCGAGCCGCGCAAGACTCGCCGCAAGCGCCCGACCGCGCACGGCCGTCAGATCGACATGCGCCGGCTGCTGCGGCGCAACCTGCGCTACGGCGGCGAGCCGATCGAGCTGACCTGGCGCGCCCAGCGCACCCACCAGCGCCCGCTGGTGGTGCTGTGCGATATCAGCGGCTCGATGGATCGCTACAGCCGGATCCTGCTCCAATTTGTCCATACCATATCGAACGGCCTGCGCGATGTCGAGGCGTTCGTCTTCGGCACGCGCCTGACGCGGGTCACGCGGCTGTTGCGCGAGCGCGACATCGACGACGCGATCGGCGCGGTCAGCAAGCATGTCAACGATTGGTCGGGCGGCACGCGCATCGGCGAGACGCTGAAGGAGTTCAACTTCTTCTGGGGCAGGCGCGTGCTGGGGCGCGGCGCGGTGGTGCTGCTGATCAGCGATGGCTGGGATCGCGGCGATGCAAAGCTGCTGGGCAACGAGATATCGCGGCTCCAGCGCTCGTGCCACCGGCTGATCTGGCTCAACCCGCTGCTCGGCAGCCGCGATTACCAGCCGCTGACCCAGGGCATGCAGGCCGCGCTGCCGTATGTCGATGATTTCCTGCCGGTGCATAATCTGGCCAGCCTGGAGCAGCTCGGCGAGAGGCTTTCGACGATCGGCGACCGCCGGCCCGAGCGCAAGCAGCGGCCGCTGCGGGCGGGATAGCAGATTGTAGATTGCAGATTGCAGCGGTACTCGTACTCGATTGCTGTTTCCAAATCCTGCACAATGCCCCACCAATGTTTGTTGCGATCGTTCCGATCAAGGAAGGAGCTTGCGTGCGACAGCGTATCATTGGTCACCCAAGACTCGCCCGATTAGCGCGGCCGGCATTAGGCACGAACCGCGAGCCACCCACCAGCACGGCGTGGTTCAAGCTCACAACCAGGCTGCTGAAACTACAGCAGTGTGTGCTGATGTTTGTTCTGCTGATGCTGACATTGCCGATGTTCATCCCCACAACGGCTCGAACGCACGCTGCGACTATCCAGCAGCCCATGCTGCTGGACGGCGGCGATGTTCTGACCTTCAGCATCAGCCCAAACAGCCGATATGTCGTTTATCAAGCCGTTGGCGGCAAAATCTATAGCGTCGCGCTCGCTGGTGGTGCGCCGGTGGAGCTGACGACGACACCAGTTTCGACTGGGGGTTACTTTCTGATCAGCCCTGATAGCACCCGTGTTGTTTTTGCAGGGAACGATCCCGGCGCATCGACGGAAACTCTTGTTAGCGTCCCGCTCACTGGCGGCTCTCCGACGCCTCTGGCAAGCGGCGCCATATCACTTTATCGGATCAGCCCCGATAGCAAGCGGGTAGTTTACGATATCAATCAGGGTTTTAGCGACTCGAGCCCACGCGATATCTATAGTGTTCCGATCACGAGCAGCGCCGCCATTCAGCTCAATCAGCCGTTGACCGGAGCTCAACGCGTCGAAAATGAACAGATTAGCACAGATAGCCAACAAGTCGTGTACGAATTGAGCGCAGGCCGATTTAGCACCGACCCGCCCCATATTTTGTATCGTGTTCCTATTGCTGGCGGCTCGCCTATCCAGATCGACGACGCTTTTGCTGCGGATAAGGGCGCACAATATCTGTTGAGCCCCGACAGCGCATATGTCGTTTATACACGTACTCTGCCTTCGACTGACCCGGCAACACTGCAGGCCGCGCCATTAGCAGGCGGGCCATCTGTCCAACTCGATACACCGGCCGGGTTCAGCGGGCAGCAGTCCTCACTCACAATCACGGCCGACAGCCGGCGGGCGATCTTTAGCCTAGTTACGCCATACGATTTCTATAGCACGCTGCTGAACGGCACCGGAACCGCGATCAAGCTCGGCCCGTTCAACATAAGCAGTGTGATGAACACTGCGCTGACACCAGATGGCCAGCGCTTTGTGTATGATAACAGCGATGGCACCAACTATTACGTCAGCAGCATCCCAGTCGATGGTGGGAGTACGACCATCTTCAGCAGCACTCTGGTACCGCTTAGCTTGTTCGCCATCAGCCCAGATAGCCAGCGTGTGGTCTATGTGGCCGGCGGTGATGAACTGTATAGCGAGCAACTCTTCAGCGCGCCGCTGGCTGGCGGTACGGCACCGATCAGGCTGAGCGATCCATTGGCGTTCCCGAGTTCGTTCGCTGAGCGCGATCTCATTTTCACGCCCGATAGCAGTACACTGATCTATCGAGTGAAGAAGACGACTGCGAGTAATAGTAGCTACGATCTTTTCAGTACGCCGATCGACAAGAATGAACCGGGTGTCAAGCTGAACGGTTCACTTGCCACAGTCGCTGGAACAGCGGCGGAGTCACTCAGTTTCAGAGTTTCGCCGGACGGGAAGTATGTGATCTTTCGCGCCGGCTCGGATCCGGACATCTTCGCGTCGCGGCAGCTCTACGCCGTCGCCCTGAATGAGATCGGGTTCCAAGTCTTTGTACCGCTCTTACAACGGTAACAAAAATATGAGGATGGCGGCAACCCAAGCCATTCCCACAACTCTAGCGCGAAGCGATCTAATCGGTGTGAAACACTTCCTGCATGGCCGCCCACCACTCGCCCGGCTGGCGGTCAGGCAGCGGCTCTTGTAGCGGGTCGGTGTAAGTCCACCACTCACGCGTCTTGGGGTCGGCCGCGATCATTGCCATATCGGCGGCATAGTCATCGCCGATATATTCGAAGTACGCGAACAGCTGGTTTCGATAGCGAAAGATCGAGTAGTTGCGTATATTGGCGGCGTGAATCGTCGCCAGCACCTCGGGCCAGGTATTGGCGTGCAGCCGCTCGTACTCGGCGATTCCCTCCGGCTTCACACCAATCAGCGATGCATAGCGTTGCATCCTTTTACCTCAGCTCTGACGGATCATGTCGCCCAAGCAACGCTCTGTAGCCTTCGGCAGAGCGGTACTTTCCCTTTTTTGTTGAGTATCTGTGCACTCGCCGCGCGCGGCGAGCGCACAGATACTCAACATTTGAATCTGAAACACCAACCCCCAATCCCCAACTCCCAACCCCTGCGCCAAAGGCGCACTAGCCGGTGTGCTCGCGCAGCCACTTGATGCTCATCCCGATGCTCTCGAGCGGCGGGCGATGGGTCGTGTCCTGCTCGACGATCAGCCATTCGACGCCTAAGCCCGGCGCGGCGGCCACGATCGGCCGATAATCGATTGCGCCATAGCCGACCTCAGCCCAGTCGCCATCGGCCGCGACATCTTTGACGTGGATCAGCGGCAGGCGACCGGCCAGCGCCTGCATCTGGGCCAGCGGGTCGCGGCCAGCCTTATGCACCCAGCCACAGTCCAGCTCGAAGTTCACCGCCGGGTCAGTCGTCTCCAACAGGATGTCCAGCCCGGTCTTGCCGTTCTGCTCGCGCAGCTCGAAATCGTGATTGTGGTAGGCCAGGCGCATACCGGCGGCGCGTATCGGCCCCACGATACGGTTCAGCGTCGCGCCCAGTCCGGCGAAGTCGCCGCGCAGATGTTCGCCGATCCAGGGCACCACTAGCAGCGAGCAGCCCAGAATCTGGTAGGTCTCGATCGTGCGCTCGATCTCGTTCTCGAACAGATTCAGCGCCACATGCGCGCTGCATGCCTTCAGCCCCAGGCTGTCGAGCTCGGCGCGCAGCTCGGTGGCCGGCGTGTTGTGCAGCCCAGCGAACTCCACGCCGTTGTAGCCGAGCTCGGCCACGGCGCGCAGCGTGCCGGACACATCCTGAGGCATAATGTCGCGCAGCGTGTAGAGCTGCGCCGCGATTGGAAGGTTCGCCATTGAAATGCTCCTTTTCGTTTCGAGGTCACGGTCAGGTACATAGTCGGCAGCGGGCGCGCAGCATGCGCCCGTGTCGCCCCGCGACGCTATAGTATAACGCAAGATACGCGGCATCGTTTTTGCTGTGTTCTCCCGATCTCTTGCACGCCGTGCTATACTACCCGTATAAGCTCACGGCAAGGAGACGCCTGACATGCGCCAGATTCTTCTCTACCCCGGCGAAGATAATTATTGGATCGCAGAAGTACCATCACTCCCCGGCGCGCTCTCGTAAGGCCAGACGCGCGAAGAGGCGATTCTGAACATCCGCGAGGCGATCGCGCTCGTGGAAGAGATCATGCGTGAGGCTGGTGATCGCATCCCTGAGGACCGGCTTGAGGCTGAATTAGTGACAATTTAATGCCATCATAATGCAGACGATCAAAAAATACGCCAATCGCAAGCTCTACCATACCAACCGCAAGCAATACATCACCCTCGATGGCATCGCCGCGCTGATCCAGGCCGGCGACCCAGTGCAAGTGCTCGATAACGAGACCGGCGAAGATATCACCGCACAGATTCTCACGCAGGTGGTGTTGCAAACCCGCAACGGCAGCGACCGCCTGCCCACCCAGGTGCTGACCGGGCTGATCCAGGCCGGCGGCGACACGATCGCGGGCGTGCGGCGCTCGTTCTGGAGCGCAATCGGCGGGACGAGCGTGGTGGATTCCGAGATCCGCCGGCGGCTGGAGCAGCTGCACGCCGATGGCCGGATCGATGCGGCCGAGCTGGCGCGGCTCCACGATCTGCTGCTGCATCCCCAGCCCGATAGCTCACACGCCGAGGGCAGCGAGATGCCCAGCCACCGCGACATCGTCCACCTGCGCGATCAGGTCGAGGCGCTCACCGCTGTGGTCGATCAGCTGCTGGCCGAGCGAGGACGGAGGACGGAGGACGAAGGACGAAGGACGAAGGACGGAGGAAGGAGCGCATGAGATAGACGAACGACAGGCGACAATGCGTCATCGATCTCACATCTCACATCTCACGTCTCGCGTCGGTCGTCGGTCGTCGGTCGCCTGCCCTGAGCGGCGTCGAAGGGTCGGTCGTCTCTGGGTTCCCCACCCGCTTGATCACCACCAGCGTCAGGTCGTCGAACGGCGGGCGCTCGGTGAAGCGCAGCAGCGCGCCGTTGATCCCCGCCACCAGCGCCTCGGCGCTCTGCTCGCGATGTGCGGCCACCGCGTCGATCAGCCGCCCAACCCCAAAGGCCTCTTCAGCGCCGTTGATCGCCTCGGTCAGCCCGTCGGTGTAGCATACCAGAATGTCGCCCACCTCCAGCCTGACCTGATCTTCACCCAGCAGCACATCCTCCAGCACACCCAACGCGATGCCGGGCGTAGTCAGCTCGCGCACCTCGCCATTGGTGCGGAACAGCAGCGGCGGGTTGTGGCCGGCGCAACCAAAACGCAGATCGCCGGTATCGGGCTGGAGAATGCCGTAGAACAGCGTCACAAACATAGCCGACTCAGAGTCGCGCGTGATCCAGCGGTTGGCCCGGCCCAGCGCCACCGATGGCGACGAGCCATCCAGCGCGGCGGCGCGCATAAGGCTGCGCGAGAGCGTCATGAACATCGCCGCCGGCACGCCCTTATCGCTGACATCGGCGACCACGAAGCCGAGCGGTTGGGGGTTGGGGATTGGGGGTTGGGAATTGCCATCACCAACCCCCGCCGCACGCGGCAGCCGCCAGAAATCGTAAAAATCGCCGCCCACCAGCCGGGCCGAGCGCCAATCGGCTGCTAGCTGCCAGCCCTCGAGCTGCGGCGGGCTAGCGGGCAGCAGCGCGGTCTGAATGTCGCGCGCGACTCGCAGCTCCTCGTCCAATCGAACCGCATCGGCGGCCTCTTGCGCCAACAGTGCGCTCTCCAGCGCGCCGGCGATCTGGTTGGCCATGCCAGAGTACAGCGTCATCTCGCGCGCGGCCAGCGTGTGCCCAGGCGGATCATAATCGGCCACCAGCATGCCCAGCGCTGCCCCACGCGCGGTCAGCGGCAGCGCCAGCAGCGCGCCGCCGCCGAATGGCTCAAGAATCGGCGGGCACATGTACTGGCGCGATTGCGCATCGCCGACCGCGATCGAGGTCATGGTGCGGCGCGCCTCGGCCAGCAGCGGCGCCTTGGCCTCATCGAACGGCTTGCCGATGAACGCGGCGCGCTGCTCGGGCGTTAGCCCATAGGCCGCCAGCGGCGTAAAGGTGCCGCGCTCGCGGCCCCAGACCAGCACATAGCAGCGATCGCAGCCCAGCAGCAGCGGCGGCAGCCGCACAATCCCCGGCAGCAGATCATCCAAGGATGAGGCGCGCGCGATGTTCTCGGCCACCTGAAGCAGCGAGTTGAGCGTCCAGGCCTCCTCGCGCTGCGCTGTGAAGGCGCGCGCGCTTTCGATCGCCACCGCGATCTGGTCGGCCAGCGTGCGCATCACGAACAGGTCGCTCTCGCTGAAGCGGTTGGCCTCGGCGCTCTGAACATCTAGCACGCCGATAGTATGGTCGCCAAAGCGCAGCGGCACCGCCAGCTCGGCCAGCGTATGCCAGTCGTCGCCAATATAGCGCGGGTCGTGGCGCACATCGTTCACCAGCACTGGCTGCGCGCCCTCGGCCGCCGCGCCGACGATGCCATTGCTCTGGCGCAGCGCGATCTGGCGCAGCCGTGCCAGCGCATCACCCCGCGCGGTGCTGGCGCGAAACGACAGCGCGCCATCGTCTTCGAGCGTAAAAATATGCACCGGCTGATAGCCGAAATGTTCCTGGATCAGCTGGACAACCGAGGGCAGCAGTTCGTCCAGATCGAGGATCGCGGTGATCCGCTCGCTGACCTCGTGAATCGCCTGGAGCTGAATTGCACGCTGGCTAGCCTCGCTGAACGCGCGCGCCTTGGAGATTGCCACCGCCGCCTGGTCGGCGATCAGCGAGAGCAGGCGCATGTCGTCGGCGTCGAAGGCGCGCGGCCGGTAGCTCTGGATCGAGATACTGCCGATCACGGTGTCGCCGGCGATCAGCGGCACGTAGATGCCGGCGCGCGGCGGGCGCTCGCTCTGATAGCGTGGGCGCGCCGGCAGCCGATCCATCTCGGTGGCGAAATCCTCGACCAGCAGCGCCCGGCCGGTCTCGCGCATCCAGCCGACTATCCCATCGCCGCTTGGCAGCTCGACAATCAGCGGCGGCAGGCGCACGCGATCCTGCACGCGCACCACCAGCGTGTAGCGATCGCCGGATGGTTCGAACAGGCCCAGGTGGAACGAGGATGTGTCGACAACTTTGCTGGCCTCGCGGTAGATCAGCTCGCACAGCGCGTCGACGCTTAGCTCGGCGCGAATGATCGCGCGGCTGACCTCGTTGAGCTGCGCCAGCTCGCGCACCGAGCGACGCTGACGCTGGACATTCAGCGCCGAGCGCCGCACCGCCAGGCTAGCCGCCAGCAGCCCGGCCGCACCAATCACGAAGTAGATCGTGCCGAGCGTGGTGTAGATCGCCGCGCCCAGGGTCGCCAGCGGCAGCGGCACGATCTCGGCGCTCAGCGCCGGCCGCCAGGATGCGCGAAACCATGTGACCACACCCGTGCGGCCGCCCTGAAAGTATTCGCGCAGCACGCGGTTCAGCTGGATCACCAGCGCGTAGCACAGCACGATCACCGCCAGACGCCCGATCTCGGCGGCTGCACCTGGAAACAGCCCCGTCGCCAGCGTCGCGCCGAGCAGGATGCCGATCGCGCGCACCCCGCTGCGCAGGAACGGGCGGGCGACCATAAGGTAGAACGTGCGCGCCCGGCCATAGATCAGCGGCAGCACCACGCCAAAGATCAGCCCCGAGAGCGCCGCCACCAGCGCGCCGTTCACCGCGCCAAGCGCCAGCGCGCCCGTCAGCAGCACGATCCCGACCAGGCTATGTGGGTCGGAGGGGGGGATGCGAAAACCGGCGCCTTCGATCAGCAGCGCCAGGAACAGAAATAGCAGCAACATCGGCCAGGGCGCGCTGATCGGGCCGCTGAGGAGCAGCCAGATCCAGCCCAGTGTCCCAACCGCGATGCAGTAGAGGATTAGCCAGCGCTCACGGTTCACGCGGGTTCCCGACCGAAGGCGCGCAGCGCTTCTTCACGCGTCGAATAGATCGCGAAGACCTGCGTAAAACCGGTGAGCGTAAAGACTTCGCGCACCTGCGGCTTGAGCGCGCACAGCCGCAGCTCACCGCTTTGGGCCAGCAGCTCTCTGCGAACCAGTAACAGCGCGCGCAGCCCGCTGCTACTGAGAAACGTCACCTGGGACATGTCGAGCAGCACATGGCGCGCGCCGGCCGAGATCGCCGCGTAGACGCGCGCGATCGCCGCCTGGCTGCTGACCGCATCCAGCCGCCCGGCCAGTTCGAAGATCTGCGCGGGCTCCCCAGTCGCACCGATCCGCTTGGTCATCTTCAGCAGATTACCCTGCGAGTCATCGAACTCAAACTCGACCGAGTCCATCAGCCGGCCCATCAGATACAGCCCTAGCCCACCAGCCTGGCGCTCTTCCAGTGGCGAAGAGATATCCGGCGCCGGCACATCGTGGGGGTTGAAGCGCCGGCCGCGATCGCGCAGTGTGACGATCAGATCGGGGCCATCCACGTGCCAAGCCAGCTCAATCTCACCGGGGGACGCATCACTATAGCCATGCTGAATGATGTTGGTCGATGCTTCATCGACGGCCAGCTGCACCTGCCAGGCGGCGTGATCATCCAGCCCGGCCCGTGCGGTCGCGTCGGTGATGAACACGCTGATTCTCGCAAGCGAGTCCAGGGTTGCGGGAACGGTGAGTGATTCCATAGTTGACGAACGACGAACGACGAACGACGAACGACGAACGCTATAGGCCCGTTGGTCGTTGGTCGTTGGTCGTTGGTCGAAATCTAGAAGGAGCCGACCGCCTCGACCGTATCGCCGTAGATTTCGAATAGCGAGGTAAATCCTGTCAGATCGAAGACCTCTTTGATGCGCGGCGGCAGGTTCGCAATTCGCACGTCGCCACCTTCCAGATCGGTGAGCTTCCAATCGCGGGCACGTTTGCGCGCCTCGATCAGTACGCGTAGGCCAGGGCTGGCGATATACTCAAGCTTTGCCATATCAAGTACCAGCCGGTAGCGGCCCTGGTCGAACAGCGCCTCGATCTGCTGCTTGAGCTGCGGCGCGCTCGCGGCATCCATTCGCCCTTCGATCGACAGTAGATCGACACGGTTGAAGCGCTTGTGGGTGATCTCCATAGGATACGACCTCCTTGCACGCCTGGGCTCAGGGGTTGAACATCCAGACGCTGGGCGCTGCTCACACAAACACGAATAGCCTAGGGTACGCATATTATAGCGGCGCAACGCACAAGCTGCAAGTGGCAAGTTGAGAAGCTGGGTATTGGGTGTTGGGTGTTGGGTAATAGACGGCACCCATCACCCGGCACCCGACACCCAATACCCACCAACCGTCATCCGCGCAGATGTGCTATAATGCAATTCTCTTCACATAACAGCGCATTGATACGCCATAATCGCGGAGCAACCCGATGGCCAAGCGAACCACGACCAGCCGCAAACCAGCCGCAGCAGGCGGCCGCAAGCCGGCCGCCCGCAAGCGCCGGGCCCCGCCGCCGGTGCTCGATTGGTCGCTGCGGCCCGAACACCAGCGCGAGCTGTTCGCGCTGACGCTGATCACGGTCGCCGGGATCACAATCGTCTTCTTTCTCAGCGGCTCCTCCGGCGCGATCGGCCAAACCTGGGTTGAGTTCACCGAGCGGCTGCTTGGCTGGGGCGCGCTGCTGGTGCCGCTGGCACTTGGGATGCTCGGCGTGGCCATTCTCTGGCAGGAGCGCCGCGAGGATCTGCAGCTGACTGGCGCGACTGTGCTGGGCACAGCTATGCTGCTGATGTCGCTGCTGGCGCTGCTGGAGTTCGCGCTGAAGCCACCGCGCGCCGCGATCGATGAGCTGATCGGCACCGGCGGCGGGGTGGTCGGCTTCACGTTGCTCCAGATTAGCTGGCTGATCGGCCGCCCAGCCACCTTCCTGGTCTACTGTGTGCTTGGCCTGGCCGGCATTATGTTAACCTTCAATATCACGCTCTACGAGATCGTCACCGGCATGCGCGACAGCGGCGCACGCTTCTGGGTCACGCTGTGGAGCGCATCCGATCGTGATCGCCCGGCGCCGATAAGCGCGTTGCCCATGCCGCCTGTTCCTGCGGGGAGTGCCGCCAACCCGTTCGTGCCGCCGCCCGGCGCCGACGATATCGTGCCGACGCCGATAGCAGCACGGCCGACCCGCGCCAGCCTATTCAACCGGCCGGAAGAGAAAATGCTGCCCAAGCTGCCGGCCAAACCCGAGGCAGCCAAATCCAAAGGAAACGCACCAGCGCAGCCTGGCCCGACCACGCTGCTGACCGATCTGCTCGCCAAGCCGGCCGGCGTGCCGATCGCCACGGCCCAGCCGGGCGGCGCGGTGGTGCAAGAGCCGCTCGATGGCTTCGAGGTGCCGGCGATCCACCAGGCCTGGCCGCTGCCGAGCTACGACCTGCTCGAAGCCACGATCGAAGGCGTGATCAGCGACGACGAGCGCCGTGGCAAGGCGCGGCTGATCGAAGAGACGCTGGCAAGCTTCAAGGTCGAGGCCCAGGTTATCGGTGTCAACACCGGGCCGGCGGTCACCCAGTTCGAGCTGCAGCCGGCGGTGGGCGTCAAAGTCAGCAAGATCACCACGCTGGAGCGCGATCTGGCGCTGGCGCTCTCGGCGCACTCGATCCGGATCGAGGCACCCATTCCCGGCAAGGCCGTGATCGGGATCGAGATCCCCAACTCGGCCATCTCGGTCGTGGGTATGCGCGATGTAGTCGTGAGCGAGGAGTTCGAGGCCTCTAAGGCCAAGCTCAAGCTGCCGCTCGGCAAGGATGTCTCGGGCACGCCGATCATCACCGGGCTGGAGCGCATGCCGCACCTGCTGGTTGCCGGCAGCACCGGCACCGGCAAGAGCGTCGCAATCAATTGTTACGTTTGCGCGCTACTCATGCGGTACACCCCCGACGAGCTGAAGTTCATCATGGTCGACCCGAAGATGGTCGAGATGAGCATCTACAACAACATCCCGCACTTGCTCTCGCCGGTGGTCACCGAGCTGGAGCGGGTGGTGCCGACGCTGAAGTGGGCCACCCGTGAGATGGAACGGCGCTACAAGATCTTCGCCAAACACGGCTTCCGCAACATCGACGGCTACAAAGCCGCCGCGCGCCGCCGCGCCGATCTTGAACCGCTGCCGTATATCGTGATCATCGTCGACGAGCTGGCCGACCTGATGATGATGGCGCCCGATGAGGTCGAGACGCTGATCTGCCGGCTGGCCCAGATGGCACGCGCCACCGGCATCCACCTGATCATCGCCACCCAGCGCCCCTCGGTGGATGTTGTCACCGGCCTGATCAAGGCCAACTTCCCCTCGCGGATCGCCTTCGCCGTCACGTCGCAGATCGACTCGCGCGTCATTTTGGATATGAACGGGGCCGAGCAGCTGCTGGGCCGCGGCGATATGCTGTACATGGCCCCCGACGCCGCCAAGCCCATCCGCGTCCAGGGTACCTGGGTCTCGGAAGGCGAGGTCGAGCGGATCGTGAGCTTCTGGCGCAATGCGCACCCGCCGGATGCGCCGGGGGTTGGAGGTCAGAGCTCAGGGGTTGGGGGAAAGGCAGGCGGAAAGCCCGGCTCCCCAACCCCCAGCCCCCATCCCTCAACCCCCACGCTCAAGGGGCCGGCCGAATTCCTAAGTGTGGATGAGCAGGATGAGCTGCTGCCTGTGGCGATCAAGCTGGTCAAGCAGCACCAGCGCGCCTCGGCCTCGCTGCTGCAGCGCCGGCTGCGGATCGGCTACAGCAAAGCCGCCCAGCTGATCGACCTGCTTGAGCAGCAGGGCATCGTCGGCCCGGCCGAGGATGGCCGCTCGCGCGAGGTGTTACAGGGCGACGAGGATTAAGCGATCAGCTTTACAGTTGGGAAGGCGTGGAGGGGCCTTTGGCCCCTCCACGCCTTCCCAATGGCGGGGGTCTGGGGGCGGCTCCGCCGCCCCCAGACCCCCGCCCCGAGTTGAGGATCTGCCGTTCTCATCCGGTTGGCGTTCGTTTATTAGTCGCGACACGCGCCCCGATCCGCGAGGGTCGGGGCGCTTGGCGTTGGGACCGCTGAAGCGCTGAACGGCTGATTGCGCTGAGCGCTCCGACCATCTCAGTAGCCTCAGCCCGATCAGCGGTTCAGTGCTCCAACGCCTCGGCAACCGCCTGATCCAGCGACAGCGTGCCCTGCCGCCCACGCTGCCGCGAAGGTCGCCTCATCGAGCTGGGCGCGCGCGGCGGCGACGTAGCGATCGTCGTCGGCGCGCACCTCAGGCCAGGCCGCCACCGAAACGCCGATGGTGTCGAACAGAGTTGTCGCAGCGCTCAAGAGCCGCGCGGCGCGCTCCGCTTGCCCGATGGCGCCGGCGACACCACCTAACCCAATGAGACACAGTGCAATATTCTCCTTGTGTTCTATTGGCCGCGCCAGCGCCACACTCTCCTGGTACAGCGCCAGTGCGCGCTCGTAGTCGCCCTGATCCTGCACGACATCCCCTAAGTAGTGTAGCGCCACGCAGATAACGGCCTTGGAGCCGAGTTCACGGCCAAGCGCCAGACTCTCCTCGACTAGCGCAGCCGCCCGCGTGTAGTCGCCCGCAAGCCTTGCCACTACCCCCAACTGCAAGAGCGGATAGAACAGCCCGAGCCGGTCTCCCACCTACCGGAAGAGCGCCACGCTCTCCTCCGCGATCGGGCGCGCGGCGGCGGGGTCGTCGCGCCGGACTGCCGAACTGAGACACAAGAGCGCCCAGGCGAGGCCCCACCGGTCGCCGAGCGCCCGCCAGAGCGCCACCCCTTCCTCAATCAGAGCGCGCG
>WNGB01004672.1_pt1 | contig 20753 bp, 18 predicted proteins | sample 5400681 | NCBI WGS metagenome assembly WNGB01 (sample SAMN13153367, study PRJNA577476) | soil metagenome | isolation source: 115 cm soil or saprolite under grassland replicate 2 | place: USA:California | collected 2016-06-15
GGGGATGCCATTCGAGATTGCCTCGGTCCCAGTCATCACTGCCGAACCCACCGCGAACGCGCGCAGGAGCAAGAACGGGGTGACTGCGGCAACCGGCGGCGGCAGCCCACTCGGCGGCGCCACAACCAGGTCGCCCGCGATCAGGTGGAACATGCCCAGGCCGACCATCAGGAACATTGACGCCAGGAACATGTACGTGGGCGCGGCGAAGATGCTGCCCGATTCGCGGATACCGCGCAGGTTCGCCAGCGTGACCAGGGCGACTGCGCCAACGCCCAGCGCGACCCGCAACGGCAGCAGCGATGGCACCGCTGATACGAGCTGATCGACCGCCGAGGCGATCGACACCGACACCGTGAGGATGTAGCCAACCCACAATGCGGCCGCCGCGATCAGCCCGGACGTTTCGCCCAGGTTCTGCTTGGCCACGATGTAGCTGCCACCGCCCGACGGGTAGGCGTAGATCGTCTGGCGGTAGCTGAACACCACAATCGCCAGCAGGATGACCACCGCGATCGAGATCGGTAGCGACCAGAAGAGCGCCGCGGCGCCCGCGGTCAGCAGGACTACGACGGTCTCCTGCGGCGCGTAGGCGACCGACGAGAGTGCGTCGGATGAGAAGACTGCGAGCGCCTTCTTCTTCGTGAGTCGCTCGTGGATCTCCAGCTCGCTGTGGATCGGCACGCCCACCAGCACCCGCCACAGGCGAGCGAATGGGCTGCGCGGCTCCTCCAGCGTCAGGCTGGCTTCGAGCCGGTCGCTTCCGCGCCGCGCGAAGCCTTTGTACTTCGGGCGTGACACGCGGACGACGGCGTCGCCGGGTCGGAATCGTCGTACAGGCTCGATGACCCGTCGTTCAGTTGGGCCAGCGCGGCGCCCCGGCGGCTGCCCGTCACCGCCGTTAGAAGGCAACGAATGCGCCAAGTGTTCTGCGACCTGCCTCTACGTGAGACCGTAGCACGCAAGGTGTGCGCCAACCGCCAGTTCCCTGCCCTCTGGGAGAGGGTCAGGGTGAGGGCAGCTCAGGGATGCCTTCCCCCCACGGTAGGACGAGCAGGCTCAGCGCCTCCCGCGGGGGCAGATCGGTCGCGGTCTCATCCGCCAGTTCGATTGGCGGCAGCATGCCGCGCAGCGCCGTCACGAACGCGTCGATGTCGAGCGGCTTGTGCACCACCGCCGCCAATCCGAGCTCCTCGGGTCCAGTCTCCAGCGCCCACTGGCGGGCGGAAACCAGCACTGTTGGCGCGATCGCGCCGAGCGCCGCGATCTGCTCGCGTTCGGCATCGGACAGGATCAGCTGGCTGCTGCCCCAGAAGTCGGCCACGATCAGGTCGGGGCGGGCGCCCGCGGCGCGGCTCAGCACCTCGGCGATACTGGTACACGCCACCACCGTCGCGTGCAGCTCGGACTGCAGCAGCTCGATGAGGAGCAAGCGCAAATCCGCGTCGTCTTCGAACAGGTAGATCGTCGGCGGCACCGTGTTGTGCACAGATTAACCGCCGCCGACCTGCTTTTGTTTTTTGTTCAACCGCTCATCCTGAGCTTGTCGAAGGATCATCCTGAGCTTGTCGAAGGATCGAAGGATCAGCGCGCGCGATAGGCGTCCCGCTGGGCGGCGATGGCGGCGAGCACTTCGGCCTTGACGCCGCGCTTGGCAAGCGTTTCGTGCAGCGCATTCATCGCGTCGGCTGCCGCCGCGGTGTCGCCCTGCTCGGCCAACCAGGCAGCGAAGCGATCGACGTAGTCGTGGTAGTCGATGTGGCCCAGGGTCTCCGCCGACAACTGCGACTGCTCCGCGAGCACCGGCGCCAGCTGCTTCTGCACCTCCGCTGCGTTCGCGGGCGCCTCGACAATACGCGCATCCAGCTCTGACAGCGGCCGAGCGGGCCCGAAGCCGCCGCCGACCTCGAGTCGCTTGCGCCGCCCAGCCACCGCGTTACCGAGCGCAATGCGCGCGTGGACAGAAACGCGCCGCTCGGGCAGCCGTTCGGTGACCTCGCGCAGCACATCGTTGGCGTTGGCGAGCACGCTCGAGCCATCGAATGCCAACACCCGCCCGACCTGGTCGCTGAAGACATCCTGCGCCAGGTATTCCTCGTCGTAGCTGCGCGGCGGCGTGACGCGCACGCGCAGCGGCGCCGAAACGACGTCCTCGTCGTCCAGATGCAGCGCGACCTGGAGCGTGTAGTTGCCCGGCTCGGCCAGATCCCAGCCATTGCGACCCGCGCCCACGAACAGCGAGTCATAGGTCGACTCACCAGCCGCGAGGACGGTCTTGCGCTCCTGGAAGCAGTAGCGGGCGAAGGGTAGATATTGTCGCGCCGCGCCGCCATCCTTCTTCACGACCACCGTCAGTCGGTCGCTGTTGCGCAGCAGGTTCTCGGGCACGAGCTTCGGCTCGGCCGAGCCGTTCTTGAGCTTGAGCTCGATCACCATCGGTTCGAGGAACTCGAATTCAGCACGCGGTCGATTCACGCGCACGACGAGCTGCAGACCGGCTTCGGCCGAGATATTGGCGCCCTGGAAAGCGTGGTGGTCGAACCACAGCGCGTTGCCTTGTTCGACGAACCGATACGGCGCATGGCGCATGAACAACAGCTCGTTGTCGCTGAAGCGGTAGCCGAAGTTCTGGAAGAACACGGTCTCGGGCCCCGGCGGCACCCGATACGGGTAGTTCATGTAACTGAAGGCGTTCGGCTCATCGCTGAGTGGGATCCAAGAAGTGCCCAATGACTTCTGCCACGAATGCGCCAGGTTGAACGTGTGGCCCATCTCATGCGCCGCGGTCCAGAAGCGCATCCGCTTGACCCACGCAGCCGGCGCGGGGTCGCCAGCGGGCGCCTGGGAGATGAAGGCGTCTTCGAAGATCGCGGTGCCCTGGCGCTGGTTGGGGCCGATGTCGTCGAACATGATCCCGCCCAGGCTGGTCCCGGTCTCGTGCAGCGAGGCGAAGAAGACCCACACCGACCACTGCGCCTTGGGCGAGAAGCGTGACCAGTAGACCTGCATCGCGTCGTGCATCTCCTGGTTGCTCCACACCGTGTCGGCGCCGGCGCCAGCGAGGGGCACGACACTGTCGCCGCCTGACTTGGTCACGCTGAAGCCGGCGCGGCGATACACGGTCTCCAGGCTGAGCGCTTCGGCGGGTAGCCCGGCGGGTCGCGCCGGGTGATCGGCGGTGTTAATCGCAGTGACACCACTGGTGCCCGCGGCGGCGTCGAATTCGAACTCGATCGGATGGAAATAGGGTCCGCCGTACTGCAAGACACTGGTACGACGGGGCATCCCGCCGCCCGAGAACGTTAGCGTCGCGCTCTGGCTGGTGGCGGTCAGCGCGCGCTGCACGCGCACGTCGACGGTCGTGTAGCGGAACGTGGCAGTCGACCCTTCGCGAAACCAGATCGAGCCCTTCCAGCGGTCGGTCCCGTTCGGCTGGAGTCGCGCGATCCAGTGCACGACCTGTGTCAGGCCCGAGTACTGTGTCCCGCTCGCCATCTGTTGTGGGTACAGGCCATCGACGTCGAGCCGAAGCTCCTCGCGCCGCACGGGCAGCAGCGAGCTGAGCACCGGGATCGCCGACAGGTGAGGCAGGTTCAGGCCGATCTTGGCCTGGTAGAGCCCGCTTGCGCCGAGCTGCGTGGTCGCGTCGGCAAGCGCCGGTTGCGGCGCAACGCTCGAGTGCACGGCGGCAGCCGCCGATTCCTCATCGGTCTGCATGAGAGACGTCCTCCCCTTACAGGTAGCGAAACGCTTCGCGCTGCGCTGTTAACCGCAACTGGCCGTGCTCGACCGATGCGCCCACGTATGTCTTCCCCTCGACAGCGACGTGAGTCGCCTCCCGCAACCCGCGCGACGGTACTTCGACCTCCAGCTGCAGCTCACCATTCGGCACTTCCACTTCGATCGCTTCGGCCAGGCCGATCTGATTGCGGGTGGAGACCTCCGGTCGATTGGCGATCTCGGCCCCATTGACCCGTACCACCACGCGGTCGCTGAGAAAGCCTTCCTGGAGAGCAATGTGCAGCGTTGCCACGTTTTCGCCCCGCCGCAGACTACCACTTTAAAGGCTCCCTCTCCCTCTGGGCGAGGCTTTATCCAGGGGTGAGGGCCGCCGCCTTATCCTGAATCCAGGAGGAGATGCCTCGTGGCCCTGGAAACACCCGCGCCTCCACGGCGCAGCGCTCCCGGCAGCAAGAACACCGCTGGCCTCGATCTTGAGGAGCTGCGCCAGCTGTGGCTGAAACCGCTGTGGCTGGTCCTGAGCGAAGCCTTCAGCCCCGAGCCCCGAACCGACATCGTGCCCCACATCTGGAAATGGTCGGACGTTCGGCCACGCATCCTCGAAGCGGGTCGCCGGATCTCGGCGGAGGAAGCCGAGCGGCGCGTGCTGATGTACCTCAACCCGGGCTTGAATGGCGATCCCGGCGCCACCCAGACGCTATTCGCCGGTATCCAGCTGATCATGCCGGGTGAGATCGCGCCGACCCATCGGCATGTTCCCTCGGCGCTGCGCGTGGTCGTCGAGGGCAACGGCGCCTACACCACGGTCTCGGGCGAAAAGACCTTGATGCGGCCGGGCGACTTCGTCACGACCCCTAACTGGGCCTGGCACGACCACGGCAACGAGACCGATGAGCCGATGATGTGGCTCGATGGCCTCGATATGCCGTTCGTGCTCGCGCTGAATGCGATGTTCTATGAAGATTTGGTCCAGGGCAAGGGCTCAGAGATCCAGCCCGTCGTCAGGGAGCTTGACGATTCACAGCTCCGCTACAACCGCGGCTTCCGACCTCACAACGACCGCTTCACGGGCAACTACTCGCCTGTCCTGAACTACCGCTTCGACGACGTGCGCGAGACGCTGTTCCAGATGGACCGCGCGGGTGACGCAACCTCGGATGAAGAAGGCGTCATGCTCGACTACATCAACCCGCTGACGGGTGGCCCAACGCTGCCGACGATCGACTCGCACGCGCAGCTGATTCGGTCGGGTGAGCACACGCGCGCGGTGCGCGACACTGCCAGCCGCATCTACCACGTCCTGGATGGGCGCGGCGCGAGCATCATCGGCGGTAGGCGCATGGAGTGGGAGAAAGGCGACACGTTCTGCGCGCCGACGTGGTCCTGGCGCGAGCACACCGTCGAGTCATCGGCCTCGCCGGCGATCCTGTTCTCCTTCGACGATGCGCCAATTCAAAAACCGTTCGCGCTGTACCGCCGCCAGGTGCTGCTCGAAGGCAACGGCCGCCAGTCGTCCCTGTCGTGAGCACTCGCGAGCCGCGCAGCGTTTCGGTCGCCGGCTGCACGGTGCACTACCTCGAAGCCGGCAGCGGGCCGCAACTGGTCCTGCTGCACGGCGGTGGCGGCATGCGCGTTGATGACCAGGCCTGGACTGGCCTGACCGAGCACTACCGGCTGCTCGCGCCGTCGCTACCGGGCTTCGACCAGTCCACGGCTGGAACGACTGCTTCGATGGAAGATGTGGCCGACGTCACCGCCGAGCTCATTCGGACCGTCTGCGGTGGCTCGGCCGCCGTGATCGGCGAGTCGTTCGGCGGGATGGTTGGCGCGCTGGTCGCCATTCGCCACCCCGAGGTCGTGACTCGGCTCGTCCTGGTCGCGCCGGCCGGGCTGCGCCAGGACGACGGCCCGTCGATCCTGCACCTCACCCGCGAGCAGCGCAGCGAGCTCGTGTTCGGCAAACCGCCGGGCGCGCCGCCCGACCCCGAACAGCTCGAGCGCTCCGACCGCAATCGCCAGACCGTCGGCCGCCTGATGCACGGCCGGCCGCAATTCGATCCCTCGTTTCAGGAACAGCTCGCGCACATCCAGGCGCCTACCCTGCTGGTCTGGGGGAGCGCCGACAAGATGACCTGGCCTACGCAGGCGAAGTACTTCGCGGAGCGCATCCCGCAGGTGCGACTGGCGCTGATCGAAGGCGCCCCGCACGCGGTCCAGGCAGCCTACCCGCGCGAGTTCCTGGATGCGGTGCTGCCGTTTCTCGCGGCCTCAGACCGACTCGGCGATCCGCGCCAGGTGGTCGGCCATACGCTGCCGAGCTAGCTGCGCGTCCCGGTTCGCAATCGCCTCCACAATCCCCGCATGAGCGGTTGCCACCCGCTGTGCCACGGCTCGCGTGGTGCGCGGCGTGAGGTATTCCAGCTGGCTCCCTCGCAGCGCGCTCAGCGATGCGCGCAGCGCGCGGTTGCCTGATGTCTCGGCTACCGCCTGGTGCAGCGCCACCGCCTGGCGCGTGAACTCGGCTGGATCCTCCAGCACCGTGCGCGAGGTCACCACCAGCTCGCGCAGCGTCGCCACCTGGTCGTCGGTCGCCCGCAGCGCCGCCAGCGCCGCCGTCTCGGGCTCGATCGCCTGCAGCGCCTCCAGCAGCTCCTCGCGCGTCAGCCCCAGCAGCCCCAGCTGGATGGAGAAGGCGTCGATAAGTCGCTCGGGGTCGCTGCGCGCGATGCGCAGCCCACCGTGGGCGCCTACTCGCACATCGAGCAGCCCGCGCGCGGCCAGACCACCTACCGCGTCACGAATGGTCACGCGGCTCACGTTGAACCGCTGTGCGAGCTCCGTCTCGGTGCCCAGCCATTCGCCGGGCTTGAGTCGCTCGTCGTAGAACGCGTGCAGGATCTGCGCCGCGACTTCCTCCGAGGCGCGCACCTGCCGCACCGCGCGCCAGGTCACCGTCATGGGTGCAAGAGCCCGCTGCGCTGGTTCACGATGAACCGCTCCCTCCTCTCCAGGAAGTCCTCGACCAGGCTCACGAACGCCTCGGGCCGCTGATTGGCGATGTCGTCACCGGTCGCGTACACGAGCACGAAGTGACAGCTCGGCATGTGCTCGCGGTACGTGCGGCCAGCGTCGGCGGTGCCGTTTGCGGCGTCTGTGCCGCACGCCACCAGCGTCGGCACTGTGAGCTCCGCCAGGTCGGCGGCCTCGGGTGCGCTGGTCGGCGCCTCCAGCACCAGCGCCGTCACGCGCTCGGGCAGCTCGCGCGCGAGCCACACCGCCTCCGCGCACGACTCGCCACGCGCCCACACGCTGAACGCGCCGTGCTCGGGCACCGCCATCTCGAGCGTCCTGGTCGTCGCGAGCAGCGCCTGCGCCTGGCCAGCCGTCGAGCCAGGCGGCTGCATCACGACCAGCGGCTCAGCCGCCGTGTCGCGCGGCCATTAGCATTGAAGATATGGAGCGCGCGTAATGCGATCTCGCGCAAATAGATGCGGTAATGTCTCACAATAATACCGTCGAGGAGCCGCGCTAGCGGATGCTCAAGTCTGAACAGAATCGCGCGCTCATGGAGGTCGGCCCGGGCACGCTCATGGGCGACCTGCTGCGGCACTACTGGATGCCCTTCGGCGCCGTCGGCGAGCTCGACACGCAAGCCACTCGACCCGTTCGCCTGCTCGGCGAGGACCTCGTGGTCTTCAAAGACCTGTCGGGCAATCTCGGACTGGTCGATCGGCACTGCCCGCACCGCCGCGCCGACCTGTCCTACGCGTGGGTCGAGGAGTGCGGCCTGCGGTGCAATTACCACGGCTGGAAGTTCGACCACACCGGCCAGTGCATCCACCAGCCCTTCGAAGAAGTCGCCCATCCCGACGCGCGGTTCAAAGACCGCATCACGATCAAGTCGTACCCCGTCCAGGCCCACGCCGGGCTGCTGTGGGCGTACATGGGCCCCGAGCCCACCCCGCTGGTGCCCAACTGGGACCCATTCACGTGGGGCAATGGCTTCGTCCAGATCGTGATGACCGAGATCCCGTGCAACTGGTTCCAGTGCCAGGAGAACTCGATCGACCCGGTCCACTTCGAGTGGCTGCACGACAGTTGGGGCATGCGCCTGCGCGGACAAATGGACGGACCCGCCCCGCCGACGCACCTGCGGATCCGCTTCAACGAATTCGACTATGGCTTCCAGTACCAGCGTGTGCGCGAGGGACAATCGGAAGACGACGAGCTGTGGACCGTCGGCCGGGTGTGTCTGTGGCCCAACTGCCTGTTCACGGGCAACCACTTCGAATGGCGCGTCCCGGTCGACGACAACACGACCCTCAGCGTGGGCTGGTTCTTCGATCGCGTGCCCGAGGAGATGGAGCCGTTCCGTCAGGAGCGCATCCCGTGGTGGTACGGCCCGCTGACCGATGCGAAGTCGGGTCGCTGGCTCGACTCACACGTGATGAACCAGGACTTTGTCGCGTGGGTCGGTCAGGGCACGCAGGCCGATCGCACTCAGGAGCACCTGGGCGAGAGCGACCGCGGGGTCATCCTGATGCGCAAGCGAATGCTCGAGGAAGCCGAGGTGGTGCGCCAGGGCGGCGAGCCGAAAGCGGTGATCCGCGATCCGCAGATCAACAAACGGGTCGATTTGCCGATTGTCGACCGCGACTTCTTCCTGGCTGGCTACTCGATCACGGACGTGGTCGAGGGCCGCGCGCGCGGGCCGCGCTACGCGCGCAACTTCTTCTTCCAGTCGGGTCAGCCCGAGGAGATCACGCACGCCTATCGCGCGGCGATGGGCATCGATCGCGTGGAGCAGCTGGAGCTGGCGGCGCGTTCGGCCAACGCCGCGCCGCGCTGAAACCGCCGCTTGTGACGCTTCATACGGTCAACTTGCAAATTGTGACACTGACCTGACGGTTCGCGTGACGCTTCAGCCCGTTGCTGTGACGCTTCAGCGTGTTGCTGTGACGGTTCGCGTGACGCTTGACCTGCATAGTTAGGCTGAGCCATGGAAGGGCGGGCGGGCGGCGGCGCAGGCAGGCAGGACCAGCGGAGCGGTGCGGCCACGGACGACCAGCGGAGCGATGCGGCCAACGAAGGCCAGCGGAGCGGCGCGGTCACTCGGGAGCAGCGGACCACGGCGGCCATGCGCGAACAGCGGCGGTCCCGTGCGATCGTGCCGGCGCTGGCGCTGGTGGCGGTGGTGATCGCGTTCGCGGTGGTGCCACCACTGATCGGCGGCTTCTTGATCCGCGCGCTCACCGGCTACTTGATCTTCGGCCTGCTGGCGCTATCCGTGGGCCTGATCACCGGCTACGGCCGGCTGTTCAACCTGGGAGTCGGCGCCAACTTCGGCATCAGCGCCTACGCGGTGGCGATCCTCAGCCAGTACGACATCACCAATCCGTTCGTGCTGGTGCTGTGCGCGCTCGGCGCGGGTGTGCTGGTGGCGCTGCTGTTCGCGTTCTATGCCGTGGTCGCCTCCGGCACCGAGTACCTGATGCTCACGTTCCTGACCACGCTGGCCTTCTCGGTCGCGCCGCTGACCGCGCCCAGCTTCACCGGCGGTGACAACGGACTGAGTGTGAAGGGCGGGCTCGCGGTCTCGTTCGGCCTCAACCCGCTGCGCGGCAACGAGTTCTACTGGTTCGTGCTCGCGATCGTCGTGCTCGCCGCGGCCGTGTCGTGGTTCGTGGTCGCGTCGCAGACTGGCAAAGCGATCGTGGCGATCGGCCGCAACCCGCAGCGCGCGGCCGCGATGGGCTACAGCGTGGCGCGCTATCGCATCGCGCTGACGATCTATTCGAGCGTGATCGCCTCGCTCGGCGGCTGGCTGTACGTGCTGCAAAACACGTTCGTGCACCAGGACCTGCTCGGCCTGGTCAGCTCCACCAACGGCCTGGTGTACGCGCTGATCGGCGGCGTCAACACCATCCTCGGACCGCTGATCGGGGCCACGTTCCTGCGCTATCTGAACGATGTCCTCAGTCGCGGCAGCACCCAGTCTTCGCTGTACATCGGCATCGTGCTGATGCTGGTGGTGTACGTGATGCCAGACGGCGTGCTCGGACTGTGGCGCCGCTTCACCACCCGCCGCGCGCAAGCGCCGCGCTATGCGCCCAGGGACCTCGAGCCAGCGGTGCCAGCGAAATGAAGGCCGCGCTGTTCACGTCCGTGCCGTATATGGGCCCGACCCCGCGCGGCATGTGGCCGGTGCCCACCGCCGCGTGCGACCCCGAGGTGGCCGAGCGCTCGCTCGAGGCCAGCCTGGACCAGTTCCAGCTCGCCGATGAGCTGGGCTTCGACTGGGTCACCGTGGCCGAGCACCACTTCGCGCCGATGTCGCTCACGCCCAACCCGATGGTGATGGCCGGTGCGCTCACGCAACGCGTGAAGCGCGCCAAGGTCGCCCTGCTGGGCGCCAACATTCCAATCCTCAACCCCGTCCGGGTAGCCGAAGAGTTCGCGATGCTGGATGCGCTGACCGGCGGTCGCGTGGTCGCCGGAATGCTGCGCGGGACCTCCAACGAGTACGTCACCTACCACACCAACCCGGCCGAGTCGCGCGAGCGCTTCGAGGAGGCGCTACAGCTAATCGTGCGCGCCTGGACCGAGCCGCAGCCGTTTGGCTGGCAGGGCCGCTATTACGAGTACCGCGCGATCTCGATCTGGCCGCGGCCGGTGCAGCAGCCGCATCCGCCGATCTTCATGTCGGGCTCCAGTCCCGAGTCGGGTGAGTTCGCGGCGCGGCATCGGCTCGCGCTGGGTTTCGCCTTCACCACGCTGCCGCTGGCCAGCAAGGCCGTGCGCCACTTTTGCGAGCACGCCAACGCCGCCGGCTGGCAGCCCACGCCCGACCACATCCTGTACCGCATGACCGTCCACGTCGCCGACTCGGACGCGGAGGCCATCGAGGACGTGGTCGCCTCGGGCGGCGCCGAGCGACGCACCGGCTTTGCGCTGAGCAACCGAGTCCTGGACGATACGGTCGCGCAGACCGGGTATTACGGTCGGGACGCCGTCGCGCAGCGCGAGCGGCTGGAGCCGCACGACCTGCAAGAACGGATCGACCTTGGTCAGCTGCTGATCGGCAGCCCCGAGACCGTGCTGCGGCAGATCACGACCCTGCACAGCCAGCTCGGCGCGGGCATTCTGGATCTCATCTTCCAACCGGTCGGGCGCGACAAAACGCGGCGCGCGCTCGAGCTGTTCGGAACCCAGGTGCTGCCGCGGATGCACCAGCTGTGATCGAGCGCATCGGCAACGTCTTCTATCGCGTCCGCAATATGGACGCGGCGGTCGCGTTCTATGGCGAGACCCTGGGCCTTGCGCTCAAGTTCCGCGATGGCGACCGCTGGGCGGCATTCGACGTGAACGGCGTCACGCTGGCGCTCGAGTCCGGCCTGCCGACTGGCGACGGCGGCGCGACCGTGAGCCTGCGCGTGCGCGACCTCGACGGACTGGTCGAAGCGCTGCGCGGCCGCGGCGCCGACGTCGGCGAGGTCACCACCGGCCCACACGAGCGACGCGCCGACCTGAGCGATCCGAGCGGCAATCACCTGGTGCTGTACGAGCCCCTGGCCCGATAGCCTGCAGGCTCTGCAACCACCACCGCGCCCAGAAATCGCGGCGCTGCCCAAGATCGAGCTGCACCTGCACCTCGAGGGGTGCGTTGCGCGAGTCCACGGTGTGCGACCTCGCGCGGCGCCACGACCCGAGCTCGCCCTTCGCCCGCGCCGACTGGCCCACCGGCTACTGGACCTTCACTGATCTGCGCGGCTTCCTGACACAGATCGACCCCGTCCTGCGCGCGTGCTTGCGCACCGCCCAGGATTGGCACCGCGCCGCGGTGGAATGCTTCGCCGACCTGGCGGCGCAGAATGTGGTGTACGCCGAGGCTTCGGTCGCGGCGCGGCTGCCCGGGCGGCCGGGCTACCTGCCCATCGAGGAGATTCTGGCCGCGGTCGAGGACGCCCGGCGGCAGGCGCCCTTGCCGGTCGGGCTGATTGTGGGCATGAGCCGCCACGCGGTGGTCGGCCTCGGCGCCGACGGGCCCCACGCTGCCACCAAGCTCATGCGCTCAATTCTCGTCGCGCGCGAGCGTGGCGCGGCGGTGGTGGGCGTGGATCTGCACGGCGATGAGCAGTCGCTGCTCGATCTCACGGCGCTGGTGCCCGCGTTCGCGCTGGCGGCCGAGGCGGGGCTGGGGGTGCGGGTGCACGCGGGCGAGGCACTCGGACCAGACTCGGTCTGGACCGCCCTTCAGCAGCTCAAGCCGCGGCGCATCGGCCATGGCGCTCGCGCCATCGAGGATCCCGAGCTGGTGCGCTACCTGGCCGAGCAGCGGATCGCGCTCGACCTGTGCCCGACCAGCAACGTGCGCACGGGCGCCGCCCCGTCCGTGGAGCGGCACGCGGTTCGGGCGCTGTTCGACGCGGGCGTGCCGGTCACGATCAGCTCCGACGACCCACTGGCGTTCCGGACCTCGGTCACGCGCGAGCTGCAGCTGCTGCACGACCACCTGGGCTTCACGCTGGCGGAGCTGGGGCAGCTGACCAGGTATGCGCGGGCACACGCGTTTCAGCCCGTCGACCGGCTTCCGCCAACCACGCCGGTCAGTCGGCGGTGCTGAAGCCGAACTGACCGCGGCGCGCAGTGGGGCCGCGCCGCACACCACTGCGCCGCGCGGCCTTGTTCGCTTCGGCCAGCTGGCGCAGTGCGGTGCGGAAGTGGCGCGTTTCGAGCGCCGCGGGCGCCGAGCTGTCGCCGGCCTCGCGCTGCGCCTCGGCGAAGGCGGTGATGACCACCTCGCGCAGGTCGGCACCGGTGAGGTCCGCGGTTTCGCGCGCGACCCAGGCGAGATCGGCATCGACCGCCGGGACATCGGCGACGAACCGCCGCAGCATGCGCAAGCGGCTTCCTTCCGACGGCAGGCCGACGAAGACGATGCGGTCGAAGCGCGACGGGCGGGTGCTCAGCGCCTCGTCCAGCACCGAGGGATCGTTGGTGCTGGCGCAGGCGATGACGCCGTCCGAGGAAGCGGGACCGTCCAGTTGCGCCAAAAGCTCGCCCAGCACCGCGGCGGTGTTGCCGGCGCGCCGATCGCGCACGGTCAGGTCGACGTCCTCCCACAGCATCAGGGTCGGCGCCAGCGCTCGCGCCAGCTCGAACACGCGGCGCACCGCGGGCGGCTCGGGAATCGAGCGCGCGGTGAGCCACAGCACGCTGCACCGACCCCTCAGGCGGTGCGTGAGGGCGCGGAAGACCAGCGTCTTCCCCACACCCGGCGGACCAGCCAGGATGATCCCGCGACGGAAGGGCAGCCGGGCCGCGCGAAACGCCTGCTGCATATCGACAAAGTCGAGCACCTGCTCGCGAATCGCCGACCAAAGCTCCGGCTCGAGGACGACGTCGTCCAGCGCAACCTCGGGTACCTCCTGGAACTCGGGCATGCCGCTGGGATCGATCGTGATCACCTGGCCGCGGTAGAAGTTCGGATAAGCCTCGACGGCCTTCAGCAGCGTCCGACCGAGCTCCTGGTGCACGACGGCCACGGCCACGGAGATCGCGATCCGCGTGCTGCCATCGGTGCAGTCCTTCTCCGCGACGCTGACCGCGAGCGGGATGTTGTCGACCACGACCGCGTACCAGCCCTCCTGCATGACCTCGCGGCTCTCCTCGGGCGTGACCGACACACTGCGGTAGGTGGGCGTGCAGCGTCCGCCGTAGCCGAAGTCGAGCACCTCGCGCAGTTGGTACGGCGCGCTCCTGAGCACCGCATCGAGCGCTACGAGCACGTAATTCGTTGCCCACACCGGAAAGCGCTGCGCGATGCGGGTCTGCTCCGCCTCCGGGACGCCCAGGTGCGCGGCAAGGAATGCGGTCTCCTCCTCGACCCAGCGGCGGGAGCTGGGCTGGATCGACTCGGCCAGGTTCTGGAAGAGCTCGCGCAGGAAGTCGCGCGACTCATCCGAAAAGGACAGCGCGACATCGCCCAGCGCCTTCGGCGCGAGCGTGTGCCCATTGGTGAGGCTCTTCTCCAGACCGCTCATGAGACAAAAAGAGGCGCCCACGACTTACGTCGGGACGCCTGGGCGCGAAGTCTCGCACATCGCGCCAACGGCGTGCAATGGTCCTAGTCGGGCCCCTCGGCTCTTTCGGCGACTGACTTGAGGTAGGCGTTGCGGCGCTCGAGCAGCTGGCGCATGTAACGCCCCAGCACCAGCACGTCGACGAGCCGGCCAAGCGGACCAAGCGGTGAACTGAACGACATGATTTCGACGATGCGCGTGCCGCCCTCGACGGACTCGAACTCGTGTGTGTGGTGCAGCGTGGCGAATGGTCCGTGGAGCTGCTGGTCTTCGAAGGCGCGCGGTTGGTCGAGGCGCGTGATGCGGGAGGTCAGGCGCCAGCGGACGCCGAAGTGGCGCGCGTCCCAGGTGACGGTATCGCCGAGATTGAGCAGCCCGGCGGTGACGCCGCCGACGGCGCGTTCATCGGTGCCGGCGGTGGAGGCGATGTGCTGCTCGACGTCGCGGGCGAGGTCGAAGCAGCGGTCGATGGGCGCGGCGACGAAGGTCTCCAGACAAAGCACTGTCATCTGCTTCAGGATTGTACGAAATATCCGATGCAACGCGACGAATGGCCCGACTCGTCTAGTCTGGTGCGCATGACCACTCGATTGGCCGCGCTCGCCGAGCAACTGCGCGCGCTCCATCACGCCCCTGAGCCGCTGGTGCTGCCGAATGCGTGGGATGCCGCCAGTGCCTGCGCGGTCCAGGCGGCCGGTTTCCCAGCCGTGGCCACGACCAGCAGCGGCGTGTCGGCGGCGCTGGGCTGGCCAGATGGTCAGCAGACGCCGGTCCAGGAGATGTTCGCGGCGGTGGCGCGCATCGCTCGCGCGGTCGACGTTCCGCTGACTGCCGACATCGAAGCGGGCTATGGCCTCGACCCCGCCGCGCTTGTGCAGCGGCTGCTCGAGGCAGGCGCCGTGGGCTGCAACCTGGAGGACACCGACCACGCCGCCGGCCAGGTGCTGCGTGACCCCGAACCCCACGCTCGGTGGCTGGCCGAGGTCAAGCAGGCCGCGCGCGCACAGGGCGTGGACATCGTGCTGAACGCCCGCGTGGATGTGTTCGTGCGCAGGCATACCGAGACCGCGGCGGACATCGAGGAAGCGATCGCTCGTGGGCGGCTGTACCTCGAGGCGGGCGCGGACTGTGTGTTTCCGATCCTGTGCCACGCGGAGGAGACGATCACAGCCCTGGTGAAGGGGATCCCGGGGCCGGTCAACATCTTCGCCCTGCCCGATGTGCCCCCTGTGCCGCGCTTGAAGCAGCTCGGGGTGCGGCGCATCAGCTTTGCCGGCCGCCTCCACCGCGCCGCGATGGTCGAAGTCCAGGCACGACTGGAGCGCATCAAGGCCGATGGCACGCTGTGACGACGCCGCTTTTCTGGACGCGCGCCAGAGCTGACCAACGAACGGGGGCTAGTGCTGACTAACGGGGGCTAGCGGCGAGTAACCGGGGCTAGCGGGCAGGCGTGGGCTTGGGCTGCGCCTTCGGGGCGGGCGTCGGCGCGGGCGGTGACGTGGGCTTCGCGGGCGCCGTCGTGGGCTGCGGCTTGGGCGCCGCGGTCGGCGCGGCTGGCGATGTCGGCTGGGCAGTGGGCTCGGTCGGCGGCGTCGTGGCCTCGGGCTCCGCGGTTGGCTCGGGTGCCGCCGTAGGTTGCGTCTGCGCGGTGGGCGCGGCGGTCGGAGCGACAGTCGCTGGCGCCTGGCCGGCGAAGAACAGGTCGTTACGGCAGGGCGGTTCGCCCGGGCGCAGCAAGGTATCGCCACACACCTGCTGATCGACCAGACCCTCGGGTCGCGGGAACTCCTCGGGTGGCAGGTTCAAGTAGTCGAACGCAACCCGCATCGCCTCGGGCCAGATCTTGCCCGCGGTCATCGTGCTCAGCGCCTGCTTCATCGGGTGACCGTCGGTATTGCCGACCCACACCACCATGGCCAGCCCGGGCGTGTAGCCATCGGTCCACGTATCGCGGTAGTTGTCGGTGGTGCCTGTCTTCGAGGCGCCCTGGCGATCCTTGAAGATCAGCGGCGTGTTGCGGCTGTACGTAAACAGCTTGGCCGCCGGGTCCGACAGGATGCTGGTGATCATGTACGCCGCGCGCGGATCGAGCACCTGCTCGCCTTGCGGCACCTGGTAATCGAAGAGCACGTTGCCCTGCGCATCGACCACCTGCCGCACACCGGTCAGCGGAACTTTGCGACCGTTGTTGGCGAACGTGGCGTATACCAGCGCCATATCGATCGGTTTCACTTCCGCGCCGCCCAGCGTCAGGCTCAAACCGACCTGCTTGCCCGAATCGGGGCCCCACGACGTGATGCCGAGGCGAGACGCCAGATCGATCGCCGCCGGCAGCCCGACATATTCCAACGTCTTGACGGCCGGGATGTTGATCGAGTTGCCCAACGCGGAACGGGCGGTGGTCTGGCCGTGGAACTGGTTATCGAAGTTGTTGGGGCACCACTGATTGCCGGGCTTGTCCTGCCAGCAGGTGCGGTTGTCGTCGATCGAGGTTCCGGGCGCCCACCCCTTCAGAAACGACGCGGCGTAGATGACCGGCTTGATCGACGACCCGGGCTGGCGCTCGTTGGTGAGCACGTTGACCTGCCCGTCGATGGTGTCGTCGTTGTAGTCGAGGCTGCCGTGGAAGGCGAGGATCTCGCCCGTGCGTGGACTGACCGCGATCAACGCGGTGTTGTTGCCACCCTGCTCGTGAATGACATCGACATTTGCTTGCAGCACCTGCTGCAGGCGGTCGTTCAGCTCGAGGTCAAGCGTGGTGTAGACCCGCAGCCCGCCTTCGTACACCGTGCGATCGCCGAACTGCTGCTCGAGTCGATCGCGGATCCACATCACCCAGTGCGGCGCCTTCAGATCGACCTTGCGCGGCTGGATCTTCAGCTTCTCGTCGTATGCGGTCCGTGCCTGGTCCTGCGTGATCATGCTGTGCCCGGCCATCTGCTCGAGCACGTAGCGGTGGCGCTCTTTGGTCTGCACGGGGATCCCGTCGTCGGTGCGCTGGACGTCGCGGCGAGTCGGGTCGAACTGCGATGGCGACTGCACCAGCCCCGCGATCAGCGACGCTTCGGCCAGGTCCAGGTCGTGGGCGCTCTTGCCGAAGTAGCCCTGCGCGGCCGCTTCGACGCCGTACGCCTGGTTCCCGTAGTACACGCGGTTCAGGTACATCTCGAGGATCTGGTCCTTGGAGTAGCGCTGATCGACCTGGTAGGCCAGGATCATCTCGCGCAGCTTGCGCTTCACGGTGAGCTGGCGCGCCTCCTCGGGATCGAGGACCGAATTGCGCACCAGCTGCTGGGTGATGGTCGAGGCGCCGGTCAGCCCATCGCCGCGCAGGTCGATCCATGCCGAGCGGACGGTGGCGATGGGGTCGAAGCCCTGATGCTGGTAGAAGTTGGCGTCCTCGGCCGCGAGCGTGGCCTTGACCAGGTCGGGCGAGATGTCGCTGATGTGGACCTCGGTACGCCGACCGCCGGTCGGGTCGTTGATCTCCCACAGCAGCTTGCCCTGGCGGTCGAAGATCTGGGCGGTGCGGAAGCCGACGCGATTGGGGTCATCCAGCACCGACACTGGCGGCAGGTTGCGGGACAACGACACGAGCACGATGCCCGCGCCAGCAACCGCCAGCACGATGAGCGCGACGAAGGCCAGGGCTACCCAGCGCAGCCACCAGCCGATGCCGCGGCGCGGCGCACGCGGCGGGGGCGGCGGGGTGTACGGACGCTGAGGAGTGGCGACGGCCACGACCTGCCTTGAGAGGCAGGAAGCATGCCCAAAGCTATGCGGCCGCGGCGGTGGGCGATCTCCCCAGGATGCTCGAGGCTCTTGACCCCCACTGCCTCGATGTAGTGACCATTCATGGTGTCGCACGGAAAGGTGGCGCGGTCGACGAGGAGCACGCGCAAACCCTGGCGCGCGAGCAGCATAGCCAGTGGCGAGCCCGCGACCCGGGCGCCGACGATGATCGTGTCGTACATGCCGCCCAAGCTAGAGCCGGCAGCCGCAGCCGAATACGGCGAAACCCGCAGGTTCGCTAGAGTAATTTGCTCCAACCGGCCGATTTGGGCGTTGGAAAAAGGCGGCGCCGGACGACATACCTGACGTGAGCGGGCAGCCAGCCTCCGCCTACGACCCGGCCGCGGCGCTGCTGGTCGCGTACGACACCATGCTCCCGCGCGTGTATGGCTACCTGATCTCGCGCTGCGGCCAGCAAGCCCTGGCCGAGGACCTCACCGCTGAAACCATGCTTGCCGCCGTGGCTGCGATCCGCCGCGATCAGGCGCCGCCCATCTCGGCTGCCTGGCTGCTCGGGATCGCACGCCACAAACTGGTCGACCACTGGCGACGCGAAGCGCGCGAAGAACGCGGCCTGCGTTCAGTGGCGAACGAGTCGAGTGACATCGACGATCCATGGGAGGCCGAGCTCGATTCACTCCGCGCCCGGGCGACGCTCAGCATGCTCGGTCCGCATCATCGGCTCGCGCTGACGCTGCGCTACGTCGACGACCTGCCGGTCACTGACGTGGCTGAGCTGCTCGGCCGTGGCTTGCACGCGACCGAAGGACTACTGGTGCGAGCGCGCCAGGCGTTCCGCCGCGCCTACGAGGCGCAGGAGGGTGGCGATGCCTGACCCATTCGACGTCCTCCGCGCACCGCTGACCCCTGTGACTCCCGATCCCACCTTCGCGGCTCAGCTCCGTGCTCGGGTCGAGCGCGCGCTCAGCGAACCGAAAGGACAAATCATGTCTGTTGCCACCGCTCCCGCCCCCGTACCAACAGCGACACTCTTTGCTCTGGCCCCGTACCTCGCCGTCAGCGATGCGCGGCGGGCCATCGATTGGTACGTCAACGTCTTTAGCGCGCGGCTGCAGGAGGAGCCGATCGTGATGCCCGACAACCGCATCGGCCACGCGGAGCTGGCGATCTCCGGCGCCGTGCTCATGCTCGCCGACGAGTTCCCAGAGATCGGTGTGGCCGCCCCACGCCCGGGCGAAGGCGTATCGGTCAGCCTGCGGCTCGAAGTGGCCGATCTCGACGCCATGACGGAGCGAGCTGCCAGCGCGGGCGCCACCATCGAGCGACCACCCACCGACAATCCGTACGGTCGTGGCGCGACCATCGTCGATCCGTTCGGTCACCGTTGGCTGCTCGCGACAGTGCCGACGCCGGCGGCGGCTCGCTACCCGAACGGCACCCGCCATGGCGACGTCGGCTACATCTCGTTCGAGGTCCCGGACCTGTCAGACGCGATGGACTTCTTCGGCGACGTGCTGGGCTGGCGCTTCTCGCCCGGCAGCGCCGACCAGGGCCGCCAGGTCGAGGAAGTGGCACCGATGACGGGGCTGTGGGGTGGCCAGCCACGCGGCCTGCCGGTCATCAGCTGGCGAGTCGACGACATCGCCGGCGCGGTCGAGCGCGTGCGCGCGGCGGGTGGCACCGCCACCGACCCCGAACAGACGCCGTACGGCTTCAACGCCAATTGTGTCGATGACCAGGGCTCACGCTTCTATCTGTTCCAGCCCACGCCCGAGCAGGCCGCCGCCGAGGCGGACGTGTCAGACGCGCAGCGGGCCGCCCTCGCTTCCCAGCCGGGCGACCTGGTGTACCTGACACTAGAGGTTCAAGACTCGGCAAAGGCGCGCGCGTTCTACGAAGCAGTCCTCGGCTGGCGGTTCACGCCCGGCCCGTTCGAGGACGGCTGGAGTGTCGAAGGCATCTTGCCCATGACCGGCATGAGCGGCGGCCACGAGCAGGCGACCAACGTGCCGATATACAGCGTCCCTGACGCGCGGGAGGCGGTCGAGCGCGTCCGCGCGGCGGGTGGCACGAGCACCGAACCGAAGGCCGTGCCGTATGGCATCAGCGCCGATTGCACCGACAGCCACGGCACACGCTTCTACATCCTTCAGTGACGTAGTCTGGGGACGCATGCCGGCCACCCATGAGGTGCTGAACCAGCCGCCGCCGCTTGCTGACTACAACGTCTTCGAGGCCGACCAGGCGCTGGTGGACGGCGTATGCCGCGGCGAGGCCGCGTGGGCGCTCGAGCACCTGAAACAGATGGGCCAGCTGGCCGGCAGCGAGGAGTGGCAGTACCGCGGCACTGTGGCCAATGGGTACCCGCCTGTGCTGCGCACGCACGACCGCTTCGGCAATCGCATCGACGAGGTCGAGTTCCACCCGGCATGGCACGAGCTGATGACGGCAGCGGTCGGCTTCGGCCTGCACGCGTCGCCGTGGCGCGAGGCCAGGCCTGGTGCGCACGTGGCGCGCGCCGCCGGCTTTCTCATCTGGTCGCAAGTTGAGTCGGGTCACCTGTGCCCGATCTCGATGACGTTCGCCAGCATCCCGGTCATCCGCCGTCAGCCGGAGCTCGCGCGCGAGTGGGAGCCAAGGCTGGTGTCGGACAAGTACGAGCCGCACCTGGCGCTCCACAAACGGAGCGCCCTGTGCGGCATGGCGATGACCGAGAAGCAGGGCGGCTCGGACGTGCGCGCCAACACCACGCGCGCCATGCCGCAGGGCGACGGCGCCTACCAGCTGACCGGCCACAAGTGGTTCTGCTCGGCCCCGATGTGCGATGTGTTCCTGATCCTTGCCCAGACCAGCGCGGGACTCGGGTGCTTCCTGCTGCCCCGCATCCTGCCCGACGGCACGCGCAACCGCTTCCTGATCCAGCGCCTCAAAGACAAGCTTGGAAACCGCTCGAATGCCTCGAGTGAGATCGAGCTCGATGGCGCCTGGGCAAGACTGATTGGCGAGGAAGGTCGCGGCGTCCCAGTCATCGCCGAGATGGTCAACGCCACCCGACTGGATTGCGTCCTCGGGACGGCGGCACTGATGCGTCAGGCGTTCGCGGCGGCGGCGCACCACACCTCGCATCGGGCGGCCTTCGGCAAGCGCTTGATCGACCAACCATTGATGCGCAGCGTC
>WNGB01004675.1_pt1 | contig 20746 bp, 21 predicted proteins | sample 5400681 | NCBI WGS metagenome assembly WNGB01 (sample SAMN13153367, study PRJNA577476) | soil metagenome | isolation source: 115 cm soil or saprolite under grassland replicate 2 | place: USA:California | collected 2016-06-15
CCTTCAAGCTGCCTTTCGACAGCAGCGTTTCCAGTTCACGGCGGTCGTCATCAGTCAGTGTCAGGTGCTGTTTTTTCATTCCTCCATTCTACCCGATCTCTTCGAAAAGATGATCGTATTTAGTTAACAGAGTACTAAGGTTAAAACTATTTACTATGTCGCCAATAACAAGAACACTTGTTTTCATACTTTTTTGCCTAGTAGAAAAGGTAATTTCGGGTATAGCCAAAATCGAAGATTGTGCATATAATAGGCATAGATTGTAAATTGGCGGTGATTGATGTCACTCGTTGGTTAGCCGCAATCTGCAATCTGCAATTTGCAATCCAAGATAGAGGCTTGCTATGAGTCACCCGCGCCGCCATGTACTCTTCGCGCTGCCGCTAATCGCCGTCTTGCTCGCCGTCACGCTGGCGCTCCCCCACCGGATGGGCGCATCGCCGGTGGCCGATTTTGCCGCGCCGATGTCATCGCAGGAGGCGCAGGCGCGCGTTAGCGTGGCGCAACGGGCCGACACGCAGCGCCGAGATGCAATTGCGCACACGCTCGGCGCCACATCGGCCGCATCGCTACCGTTGGTGCAAAACCTTTTTTTTTCCGAAACCAACCACCATCTGAGCGATCGCGCCGGTTTCCTGAACTACTGGCGCGAGAATGGCGACGTGCTGCTGTTTGGCTACCCGATCAGCGAGGAGATCGTGGAAAATGGCCGCGTGGTGCAGTACTTCGAGCGCGCGCGCCTCGAATACCACCCCGAGAACCTGGGCAAGGATGGGCAGATCCAGCTCTCGCTGCTCGGCCGTGAGCTGACCGCTGACCGCAGCTTCCCCGACGCCACGCCCGATATGGGCACGCAGTATTTTCCCGAGACCAAGCACACGCTCAGCGGCAAATTCCTGAGGTTCTGGCTCAAGCGCGGCGGGCTGGCAGTCTTCGGTTTCCCGATCAGCGAGCCTTTCGACGAGATTAGCCCGAGCGATGGGCAGACCCGCACGACCCAGTACTTCGAGCGCGCGCGCTTCGAATATCACCCCGAGGCGCTGGGTGGCTTCTACCACGAGCGCGAGCAGGCCAACGGAATATTGCTGGCCGGCCTGCACGAAATCCAGCTCGGCGATCTTGGGCGGCAGGCGGCGCAGCGCAAAGGCTATGCCTTCGGAAGCAGCTCGCAGCTGGCCGGCGCGCCGGATTGGTCACCCACGATCTGGAATCGCCATATCGATGTCGACCTGACCACCCAACATCTGACCGCCTATGAGGGCAATACGCCGGTCTATCATGCGCCCGTGGCTACCGGCAAGGATGGCTTCAATACGCCACCCGGCTCGTATGCGATCTATAGCAAGTACCCAATGGAGACCATGGCCGGCTCGGCCGGCGACGAGACATGGTACGTGCCCGATATCCCATTCGTCCAATATGTCGTCGGCGGTGTCGCCCTACACGGCACCTACTGGCACGACCAGTGGGGCACCGGCTTCCGCCTGTCGCACGGCTGCATCAACCTGAACATCGACGACGCCGAGTGGCTCTACGATTGGTCCGATGTCGGCACGCAGGTCGATATTCATTACTAAGTAGAAGTATAAGTAGACGGAAGCTATTGACGATCTGGCAAAGCCATGATATGATGTCGCTCCCAATTATATGATATCGCATGTGAGCGCTCCAGGAGCCGCTATTTGGCGGCGTGTTCCGCGAGGAACTGGGAGCGCTTTTCTGCCCCTACGCATGCCATATGGTTTGAGGAGGCGAGTGGTGAGCAATGCCAGCCGACAATCGGGTTCTGCTTCTCGATATGCGCGCGGCGGAGCGCGGCCGGCTCGCGGCATCGATCAGCCGGCTCGGCTATGTCGCTATCCTCGCTGAAGATGTCGCCGCGGCGCAAGCGCTCTGGGAGCATGAAACGTTACCGATCGTGATTGTGGATATCCGGGATCAACACGCACAAATCGCCGCGCTGCGTGCGCAGCTGCCGGGCAGCGCGATCATCGCGATCGGCGCGCGCGCGCTGGCAGCCGCGCTGGAGGCGTGGCACGCCGGCGCGGATGGGTACCTGCCCCGGCCGGTACGCCAGAACGAACTGGCAACCGCGCTGGAGCATGTGCTGCGCACTCGCGCCGCCCGCGCCGCCGAGCTAGCCGAAGCGCAGCACGAACGTTCAGCCTTGACTGAATTTCGCCGCATGGCGGCCGAGCTGTCACGCCAGATCAACACACCCCTGACACCGATCCTGGCCATGGTCGACCTGCTGGCAGAGGAGCTGCCACCCGATCATCCCGGCCAAGAGTACGCCCAGGCGATCATCGCCGCCGCGCTCCGCATTCGCGATGTCGCATGGATGCTGGCCGATATCGCGCGGCAGAATGGGTGAGCGTGGGGTTAATGGCAATACTTTTCACATCGGCGCTGCCTGACCTCGGGAAGCTTGATCGGGCGCTTTGGAGGCCGCCAGCCAGCTTCCCGGCAGGTTGCTCGACGTTATGTGAAAGGTATTGGCCTAGTCGCTGGCGAGCTGGTTCTGTCGGACGCGAACGCGCGGCATCGTGCGAGGGAGATCCTGCTTGAGGAATCGCAGCAAGGTATCGTTGAAGAGGTCGGCCTCATCGAGAAAGGGAAAGTGCCGGCTTTCGGGCATCACCACCACCTCGGCGCTGGGCACATTGTCAAACAGATCGGCCTGATTAGGGCGTACAATCGCATCACGACCGCCATGGACGATCAGCGATGGCACGATCAGGCGATGCAGCTCCGGGCGCAAATCGGTGCGCCACATCGAGCCAACCGCGCGCCGGAGGGTGGTCGAGCTGGATTTCACGCTGTCGTCGAGGATCTCATTGACCGCCGGGTCGTTCGTTTCGCCAAGAAACTGACGAAACATATAGCGGCGGAACCAAGGCACGCGCGCGAATGCGTCCGCCATCAGCGGGCGATCGGTCAGCTTGAGCAGCCACGACAGCGAGTCGCCCACGATCGGCGCGCCGACCGCCACCACGCGACTGATACGCTTGGGGTGGTTGATCGCGGTCTTCAGCGCAACCATACCGCCCATCGAGTGCCCAACCAACAGCACGCGGTCGATGCCTAGCTCATCCAGAAAGCGGATGACCTGGTCGGAATAGCTCTGAATGCTCTCGGCCGCCGACGCGTGACGATTGGTATCGCCGAAGCCCCAGAAATCGAACGAGTAGGTGCGGAAATGCTCGGCCACGCGCTCGATGGTTGGGAACCAGTAGCGCCAGCTCCCCAGCCAGCCATGCAAAAATAACACCGGCCGGCCATGCCCGAACACCTCGTAGTGGACCACTTGTTGATCAACGACCAGGATACTCATTGTGGTGTCCATCTGTCTGGTTGAAGGCGGCTTTGGCAGCCAGGCGAGTAGTGAGGAACTACACCTTTACTATACCATAGAACCGCCGAAGCTCGTATATAAGATATGGTTGAACCGACGACTCAGGACCTTAGTCCTCTACTTATAAACGTAGTTTTTCGAACTTACGCAAAGGGGCGTGAGGAAGGTGCAACCTTCCCCACAGTCTCTTCTTTCCGCCCGTGGTGGGCGGCTTCACCGCCCACCACGGGCGGATGAGAAGATTCTTGGAGGGACTGCGTCCCTCCAAACCTCCCGCTTCGTGCGTCCTATTTATGCGCCATTGCTCGTTCGCGTTCGCAATATCGAAAGATTGGATTCGCGCTCGTGTAGCGATCGGCGCAGACGCCATTGCAACATTTCGATCTCTTCCGAAATGCCGCGCAGATTCTGCATCTCGTGCTCCAGCTCCTCCAGCAGCGCACCAGCTTGTAGGCCGGCCATCACACTGGCGCGATCCTGCGAGAGTGTACCGACACGCTCCTGGATCGACGCGAGCAAGCTCATCAGGTTAGCCCAGGCCTCGTTGTCCTGTGCGGCGCGCTGGCGTGCGCCATGCTGGCGGCCGTCGGCCCACTCCTTGATCTGCCCTTGCAGCTCGCCAAGCCGGGCCTCCAGCTGCTGCATGCCGCTCTCAGCCACCCGCGATGCCTGTTGATCGATCACCAGGGCGCGGCTACCGGCGCTAGCGATGTCGCTGAGCTGATCCTGTAAATTGGATAGCGAGGCATTCAGCTGGCCCTGGCGGATCGTCACCGACTCCTGCTCGTTCAGCAGATCCAAAAGCATCTCGCGCAGCTGTGTGGTCTCACCCGCCACACGCGTGGCCTGCTGCTGCAACAGATGCGGCACAAACCAGAGCAGCAGCGCCAGCAAGGCCAGAACCATTATCCCTAAGGCGACAAATAAGGCTGGCATAGCAAACCTCCTAATACATCTGATTATACGCATTACAGTGGGGCGGGGTCAATGCTGCGGATGACATGTGGATTACACCCGCCCGAGAACCGAGAGCCGAGAACCAAGAAACCCCAAAACCCGCATTGGAAGGCATCAAAATAAGGTTCTCAGTTCTTGATTCTTGGTTCTTTCCGACGTTGACAACTCCTTCGCGCACTCCTATAATGCTGCGGAGGAGCCCAGCTTCGGGCGGAGGAAAACCTGCATGAAATATCGTAGGCTTTATACGCTGCTGCTAGCGGCGTTTCTTTTGGGAGCTCTGCTGCTGGCAGCCTGTGCTCAGCTGGGAACGCTGTCCGGATCCGATCTCTATGTGCCCGAGCTGATAGCAAAAGCCCAGGATTTTAACGGCAAGCAAGTCACCGTCAATGGCTATTACGTCCGGCGTTCCGGGGACCCAACTGTTTCGGTGCTCGCGCCGGTGGTCAGCACGCTTGACAATGGGCTGGATGCGCAGCCGGCCGGCGATGCTATCTGGGTCGATGGCTTTCCTGATGCCGCGCTGGCGGGGTTGCACCAGCCCGGCGACGCGATCTATGGCCTAGTGCGCATGAGCGGTCAGTTCGATGCGGCCGGCGGGTATGGGCCAGGCGGGGCCTACAAATACCAGATTCGTGTGGCATCGGCCGAGCCGATCGAGCAGGTGCGGCGCACGGAGGTGCGCGTGTCCGCTGCGGCGCTTGGCGAAGGCAAGGTCGCGCTGCTTGATCTAACGAAGGATCCGGCCAAGTATAATGGACAGACGATCACGACCCAGGGGTATTATTTCTGGAACGGGCTGATCTATGTGCTGGCCGAGGGCATCTCATCCGAGGAGGATGGCGGCAGCCCACAGCCGATCGGCAAGCAGATCTGGATGGAAGGCTTCCCGCCGGATGAGTCGGGCAAGCTGCACCTTGGGCCGGGCAACCCACCCAGCTATGTCTGGGGCCTGGTCGAGGTCACCGGCTCATTCCAGAGCGGCGGCAATTTCGGCAAGGATGGCAAGTACACCGAATTCCTCCAGGCGACTGCGGCAAAGGCGATCGAGAACATCAAGAAGTAGAATATAGAACGTAGAACATAGAACGTAGCTGAACCGGCACTGTTCTACGTTCTACGCTTCTAAATCAGGCGGAACACGGTGTACTACTTTATCGAGCCGATGGTCGAAAACGATATTGAGCGCGTCCAGGAGATCGAGCGCCGCAGCTTCAGCACGCCATGGTCGGCCAACACCTACCGGCACGAGCTGCGCCACCCCTCGAATAGCCGCTATATCGTCGCGCGCGCATCGACCACGCCACCGCCGCCGCGCAACGAGGGCCAGCCGCAGCGGCGCGGCCTGCTGGCCAGCCTGCTACCATCGCTCTTTGGTCCGCCGCCGGCCCCCCAGCCCAGCCCCTACCCGATCGTGGGCTACGGCGGGCTGTGGCTCAGCGTGGATGAGGGCCACGTCACTGCGATCGCTGTCGCGCCCGAGTACCGTGGCCGCGGCATCGGCGAGCTGGTGTTGAATGGGCTGGTCGATCAGGCGATCTCGCTCAACGCCGACATGCTGACGCTGGAGGTGCGCATCAGCAACCTGGTGGCCCAGCAGCTGTATCTGAAATATGGCTTTCGGCCGGCCGGCACGCGCCCGCGCTACTACACCGATAACAGCGAGGATGCGCTGATTATGTGGACCGAGTCGATCCACTCGGCCGTATACCAGGATCGGCTGTACAAGCTGCGCGCGCAGCTATTCGAGCGGCTGCGCTTAGAGGCCGGCGAGCCCCCGCCGGCCCCCACCGGCCCTGGCGCTCTGCCATCGCTTCAGCCGCCGCGCACCGCCGAGTAGGAGCAAGTGAGCGCGGCATGATAACGTACCGGCGCCACGATTGGATCTGAGGCCGGCAGTGAAAGCAATGACCGATCTCGCTAGTTTGGCACACGATCTGCGCGCGATCGGGCTGCGGCCCCGCGATATTGTGCTGGTTCACTCATCCTACCGCTCGCTCGGCATCGATCACCCAGAGACACTTATTCAGGCGCTCATCCAGGTCATCGACGATACTGGCACGCTCTTGCTTCCCGCGCTGTCATACCTGCAAACGCCGCCCACCATCCACAACACACTGACGACGCCAAGCTGTGTCGGTTTCCTAGCGGAACATTTCCGCACACGCCCCGGCACGCGGCGCAGCCTCCACCCGACTCACTCGGTCTGCGGAATCGGCGCGCGCGTCGGCGAATTGCTTGGCAATCATGGCGACGACACGACGCCATGTGGGCCGCACTCGCCATTCCATAAGCTGTCGCACTGCGGCGGGAAAATCTTGATGTTGGGCTGTGGATTGAGGCCGAATACGACCATGCACGCGATCGAGGAGTATACCCAGCCGCCCTACTTGTTTGGCGAGCCACTGACCTACACGCTCACCGACACGGCCGGAATCACGTTCGAGAAGACCTATACCCCACATCATTTCGTGGGCTTCGTTCAGCGCTATGATCGCGTGGCGGCGCTGCTGGATAATCGCCAGCTTGTGCCTGGTCATGTCGGCATGGCATCGGCATACTTGATCGACGCCCAGGCGCTGTGTCAGCAGGCGCTCGTGCAGCTCAACCACGACCCATACTTCTTTGTCGAACAGGATACAACATGACGCGGCGATAGAGACCTATCGTCGCGCCATGTTTAGAATTTAGACAAGGGTTCGCTTGGCAGCGATCAGCTTTACTGTTTGGGGAGGCTACACTTCCATCACCACCGGCAGCACCATTGGCCGGCGCTTGGTCTGGCTATAGAGGAAATCGCTGACGACGTCCTTGATCTTGCGGTGCAGAAAGGCGCTATCGGTCTCGGTCTGGCCGTCGCCGGTGTGACCGTTGAGCGCATTGCGAACGGTGTTCTTGGTCGCCTCGATCAGATCATCGGATTGGCGCATGTAGACGAAGCCGCGCGAGACCACATCCGGCCCGGACACCAGCTCGCCAGTGGTGCGGTCGACGCTGACCACCACCATCAGAATGCCATCGCGTGCCAGCATCTGCCGATCGCGCACCACCACATTACCCACATCGCCGACGGTGGTGCCGTCAACGTACACATAGCCGACTGGGGCCTTGCCAGTGATCTTGCCATAGTTCTGGCTGAACTCCAGGATCGAGCCATTTTCGGCCAGGATCACATTTTCCGGCTTGAACAGCCCGCCCATACCCAGCGCCAGCTTGCGGTACAGCACCATGTGGCGGTAATCGCCATGGAATGGCACTACGAACTCGGGCTTAAGCATCGCCAGCACCATCTTCAGCTCTTCTGCATGTGCATGGCCCGAGACATGCACGCCCTGCACGCCGTAGATCACATCGGCGCCCAGCCGGAATAGGTTGTTGATCACTCGCCCGACCGAAACTTCGTTGCCGGGGATAGGCGAGGCCGAGACCACCACCGTGTCGCCCGGTTTGATCTTGACGTGCTGGTGATCGCGGTTGGCCATACGCGCCAGCGCGGCCATCGGCTCGCCCTGGCTGCCGGTGCAGACGATCGCCACCTGGTCGTCGGGTAAATTGCCAGCCTCGTGCGGGCGGACCAGCGTGCCTGGCTCGGCGCGCAGATAGCCCAGATCCAGCGCGATCCGCGAGTTGTTCTCCATACTGCGGCCGACCAGCGCGACCTTGCGGCCATAGGCTTCGGCCGAGTCGATCGCCTGCTGCACGCGCGAGAGATTCGACGCGAACGTAGCTATGATGATGCGGCCCGGCGCGGTGGCGAAAATGTTGTCGAACGCCTCGCCGACAGTCTGCTCGCTGGGGGTATAGCCCTTCGACTCGACTCGTACACAATCGGTGATCAGCACCAGCGGCGAGCGAGCGCCCAGCTCGGCGATTTTGGTCGTATCGGTCGGGCGGCCATCCACCGGCGTGTGATCGAACTTCCAGTCGGTCAGGTAGATCGCCAGGCCGGCCGGCGTGGTGATGCCAAAGCCGACCGTATCGGGGATCGAGTGGGCGACATGGAAAGGTTCGACCACGAACGAGCCGACGCTGAACTTCTCGCCGGCCTGAAAGCGCACCAGCGTCGTGCGATCAAGCAGGCGATGCTCCTTGAGCTTGCCGGTGACCATGCCGAGCGTCAGCGGCGTGCCATAGATCGGTGGGAATCCCAGATCGGCCAGGAGATGCGGGATCGCGCCAATGTGGTCCTCGTGCCCGTGGGTCAGCAAGATCGCCTGGATTTTATCCTTTTGCTCGCGCAGGTATGTGATGTCGGGGAGCACCAGATCGACGCCCAGCATTTCCGCTTCTGGGAACATCACACCGCAATCGAGCAACACGATCTCTTCGCCGTATTCGAGCACCCACATGTTGCGCCCAACCTCGCCGGATCCGCCGAGAGGAATGACGCGCAATCGGTTCTTTGCCATAGGTTGTTGTGAAGTCGGTAGCCAGTCAGTTTGACAGCAGGCTCGTACTTCGCCCCTTTCTGTGTGGGCCGCACGACTTCGAGGTATGCTGGATAGCCGGTCAGCGCGCAAGCATACGGCTTGCCGACGCTGGCCGGCTCTCTGCATTACCTCGGATAATCGCCACGACCGCTAATAATAAATAGTGCCAATTATCTTCAGGGCCACCGCACTCAGGCAGCCCTTGTGACCGTCATTTAGGGCACAGGAGACAGGCAACAGGTTACAGTCCTGCGCCTTGCACTCCCTGCTCCCTATCCCCTGTTTCCAGTTCCCTATCGCCTATTCCCTCGGCTAGTTCCGCGTGCTGGTGAATCACCGCCAGCAGATCGTCGCGATCGGCCACGCCGGCATAGATCGGCAGCTTGGTGCGGCCGTAGGCCTGCGCGTGCAGAAAGCGCAGCAGCGGATTGCGGATCTGGCTGGTGTAATCCGCGCGCAGAATCAGCTCATCCATCGGCTCATCCGAGTCGTCATCCACGCGGCGGATAGCGCTGATGCCGGCCCAAGGCAAGGCCAGCTTGACGCCCAGCGCGGTGAAGCGCAAGCCATCCTCGGTTGGCGTGTAGGCCGCCGCTAGCTCCTCACAGATATTCCAGATCACCAGCGGGGTAGCCACGATCAGCACCAGCATCAGCAGCGCAGGCACAAGCTGGCTGATCGACAGCCCTTGCTCAATGGCGGCACGCAGCGTACCCCAGAACGCGACCGGGTTATAGCTGATTCCCAGCGTCGAGCCGAACGTCCAGATCGCGAAGACCCAAATAATCAGCGCCCCGACCAGCAGAATCAGCGCCGTGCGGCGGCCGGAGGGTGAGATCCGATATGTTTTCATCAACCCCTGTGATCTGTAGTTGGGGTGTTTGGAGGGACGTCGGCCCTCCAAATGAATCCTTTCCTTTTCGTGGTCGGGAAGAGCGGCGGCTCTTCCCGACCACGAAAAGGAAGATTCTCGGGGGCGGCGAAGCCGCCCCCGAACCCCCACCAAACTGTAAAGTCCGATTGAAACACTGCCTTAACGTTAAAACATCGACAACTGCTCAAGATCCGGCTCATCCGGCCTGGCAGGCGCGGCGGGCTGCTGTTTGGCGGCCTCGCGCTCGGCCTGCTCCAGGAATTCCGGCAAACGGCGGAAATCCGCTTCGATCAGCGGCCGGTTTTGCACTTGGTGCAGCGCAGCGGCTGGATGCATCATCGGCACAATCAGCCGACCGCCAACCCAGCGTGGCTGGCCGTGAATGCGCGAGATCTTCTCGCCGGGAAACCACTTTGCCATCGAGAAGCGACCGAGCGTGACAATTACCCGCGGATCGATCGTGGCGATCTGACGTTCCAGAAAGCCTGCGCAGGCTGCGATCTCCTCGGCCTCAGGGTCGCGATTGTTCGGCGGGCGATGCTTCACGACATTCGCGATAAACACATCCTGCCGCCGCAGCCCCGCGAGGGCCAATAGCTCGGACAAAAACTGACCTGCCGCGCCGACGAACGGGCGGCCCTGGCGATCCTCGTTGAAGCCCGGCGCCTCACCGATGAACATAATCTTCGCATCAGCGGGGCCTTCGCCCGGCACAGCCTTGATTGTGCCCCGGTACAGCTTACAGCGTGTGCAAACATTCACTTCGGCAGCTATCTGGGCTAGCTCGTCCGCTGTGCTCACATCGCACCCTTTCCAGCGCTCATCCAATGGCTTACATTATACCATATTGATCGCTGCGATGGCAGTATCGGGAATTGGGAATCAGATGTATTCGCTTGTCTATCGTTTTTTCGCCCTTGCAGGGCGAAAAAACGATAGACAAGCGATAACGAATTATTTATTTTGGTAGGCTAACGCGGATCATCACCCTTTTGGGCGGGAGCTTTTCGAGCGGCCTCTTCCGGCGGCTCACCCCACAGCTCGTCGTCCAGGTCATCGGGCGCATGTGAGCCAGCCACATCTCGCTCGGCCGAATGATCCTCCAGCCCGGTCCAATCGTCGGTCAACTCGCGGGCGAAAGGGTTGCGCCGGCGATAGCGCAGCGGCCGGGATCGCTGTTGCGGCTCATCCTGATCCTCGGGCGGTGGGCTGCCACGGCGCGCGCGGCGCACCGCCAGCGCGAGTTGGATACAGAACAGCACCACACCTGCGGTCAGCAGCGCCAGCAGCTGTGTCATCACAGGTGCGCCCTGCGTCAGCGCATGAACCAGCAATACGCCTAGCGCGATACAGCAGCCGATCACCAGGCTTTCGATTGGGCTGTTACGCATGGTTTTGGTATGCTACCAGCAATCTAGCTACCGCCGTTCTTCTTCAGGCCGCACCTCGCGCCCCTGGTCGAGCGAATAATCACCAAAATCCTGAATGGTTGGCCGGGATGCCTCGTGAACTATCACGCCCAGCTTGAGCAGCACCAAGAAGGCGCCCACACCGATCGCGACAAGCGCGATTAGCGCGCAAAAGGCGAGCAGTACTAACGATAGCATGGCGATCGGTTCTCCTTAGCGCTGATCTGCATTAGCCGGATACCCCCCGCTCCCACCAGATCACAGCGGCTTGATCGGGCATGTCACGCGGCGCCAGGCGGCCATCGTCGGTCGGCGCCAGCAGCTCGGCGATCGCGGTGGCGATCTGCCGATCGTACTCGGGCTGGGCCGGCGCACGCAGGCGCCAGCGCAGGTCGTCCAGCGCCTCCTGCTGGTTGGCGTAGCTCAGTCGGCTGGTCAGCGGAACAAGCTCCAGCCGCGCGGTGATGCCAAGCTGGTACAGCGCGTTCAGGCATTCCAAGGCCCCCGGCAGCGGCAGCCGCGGCACGCCGTACAGCCGCTCCCAAAATGGGCTGACAAACGACGACGGATGTCGGAACGCCAGCAGCAGAAAGCAGGCCCGGCCTGCGGCTGTATCCATGCCGCTCAAAAACGGCTCAATATCACGCACGCCGTAGAGCACGTGGGCGGCTATCGCCACGTCACAGGCTGAAGCATCGGCGCTCGGCCAGGCCTGCGCGACGACGCGTACATTCGTCAACTGCTCGTCGGCCAGGCGCTGTTCGAGCCGCACACGCATGGAAGGCGATGGCTCGACCGCCAGCAGCTCAGCGACGGCGCTGGCGAGCAGCGGCTCGTAGCGGCCGGTGCCGGCGCCGATATCGATCAGCCGATCGCCTGGCCGCAGACGCGGCAGCAAAAAGCGCAGGAAACCATCCGGCTGCGGCGCCCGCTGGGCTGCTGCTGCGAAACGTTCAGCCTGGCCCGACCAGCAATCGGGCTGGGCGACGAAACCGGGCAGCACAGAATCTTCAGCCTGGTTGCGTTCATCGTCGTACATGCGCCGCCAGGTCGCCAGCCAATCGTATCCGCCGGCGCTGTAGCCCTGGTGCGACATCGGGTCGCCTTTCCTCTGTCGCGCTTCCCGCGTGTTCAACTGTTACCGAGCGAGCGAACACTACTCATTATACCGCAGGATCAGGCGCGCTGCCTGCTAGGAGAACGAACCTGGCGCGGCAAAGGTCACGCCGAGCTGCAACGCATGCCCGGCTGGAGGGGCGTAGTAGGTGCGGCCGGCAAGCAAAGCACGTGTCGATGCGCGCAGCTGCTGCGCCCCTACGATGGCATTGAAACAATGCGCGCCGCTCACCATGGAATGCAATCGAAGGATTCATGGGCGCGGCGCGCACCATGCAACCTGTGGTATAATACTGGTTAATTCATGCAATACTCTTTGTTCCCATTGCGCCTTGTTCGCGCCGTCGCACAGCACGCTCGCCAACTTGGCGGACAGTCTGGCATACTTTGATACTGCTGGCGAACTCCTTCTGGGGCCATGCGTTCAAAAGGCCGGTACTCCCCTCCACGAAGATACGATTTTACGTGGAGCATGGCTGTGGCGGCCGCGCCTGCTGGTTCAGAACGCACGCCACGCGTTTAATCGACCAAAAATGACCCGAAAAGCGCAGCGTGGCGCTGAGGTGAGGTTCGCCAGCAGTATGATACTTTGGGCAACACCTAATTTACAGGGAGAGTGATGATGCCACTGCCATCAACACACGATCTGGTCCAGATGGCTCAATCCGCCGGCTATCAAATTGTCGCGACACAGCAGCTGCGGGCCAACCGCTGGCTGTTTATGCTATCCGACGCCACTGGCGCTACGACGCTTGCGCTGATTCAGGCCCGCCCGCTGATCAGCGCAGCCGATGTGCAAGATCTGGCTGAGCTGACGCGGCTGCGGCGGCCTGCGCGAGCCATCCTGCTGGCCTATGGTGGCACCTTCAGCCCGGCTGCCCAGCGCACGCTCGCCGAAATGGGCGACGAGCGGCTGCGGCTCTGCACAACACTCCCGCCGGCCCCACTCGGCCCCGAGGAACTGCCCAACTCTAATGCGGCGCTGCACCCCGCGCGCTGATATCACGCTGCTTCGGCTCCATACGGGTTGTGCTACAATGGAGCCATGAGCAAGCAGCTGTCAACCGCTGTCCAGTCGCACCACATCCTGGATTTCATCAGCCATAGCGCCGCGCAGACGATCCGGTTGGGCCAGCGCCTGGGCGAGCTGATGCGCCAAGGCGACCTGGTGGTGCTGTTGGGCGATTTCGGCGCCGGCAAGACCCACATGATCAAAGGCATCGCGCAGGGGCTTGGATCGACCGATCTGGTCAACAGCCCAAGCTTTGTGCTGATCAACGAATACCGCGCCGGGCCGCGCCACGGCAACATGCCAATCTTTCACGCCGACCTCTACCGGATCGAAGAGCCCGGCGAACTTGCCTCCATTGGCATTGAGGAGGCCTGGTCTGGCATCGGCGTCTGCCTGATCGAGTGGGCCGATCAAGCCGGCGACTGGTTGCCCACCGAGCGATTAGCGATCCATCTCCAGCACCTGAGCGAGACCAAGCGTGTGCTGCGCTTTGTGCCCTATGGCGCGCGCTACCAGGCGCTGCTGGCCGAGTTCAAGAAAGCCGCCGTGGCGTGAAGGACTGAGGATCGAGGACTGAGGACTGAGTGCATCAAGCTAACTCAGTCCTCAGTCCTCAGTCCTGAACACTCAGTATTATGCTGCTAGCGATCGACACATCCACCACCCAAACCGGACTGGCCTGCTATAACGAGCGCGGGCTGCTCGGCGAGTGCGTGTGGCAATCGGGGCGCGATCACAGCGCCCAACTGCTGCCGCAGCTGAGCCTGCTGCTGCGCCACCTCGGGCGCGGCCGCGATGAGATCAGCGCCGTAGGGGTGGCGCTGGGGCCAGGCAGCTGGAGCGGCCTGCGCGTGGGCATGAGCACCGCCAAGGGCTTTGCGCTAGCGCGCGGCGTGACGGTGATCGGCGTCGGCACGCTCGATGCGCTGGCCTATCAGCACGATCGCGCGGGGGTGACGACAATTCCGCTGATCCGGCTCGGGCGCGAGCGCTTCGCCAGCGGAACGATGCCCCGCCATGGCGACAAGCGCCGGTCGATCGAGCCGCGCAACGTCACCTTGGCCGAGATCGCGGCCGAGACCACCGGGCGCGCGCTGTTCTGCGGAGATACCGATCCCGATGTTCAGGCCGCGCTGCGCGAGTTGCTCGGCGCGCGCGCGATCTTTCCCTCGCCGGCGGCCAGCACACGGCGGCCGGGCTACCTGGCCGAACTAGCCTGGCAGCGCCTCCAGGCCGGCGATACCGACGATGTGGCGACGCTGGAGCCGATCTACCTGGGACAGCCGGTGCGAGCGAAGCCAATAGAAGGCTAGCACAAAAGTAGAACCGAGAACCGGGTGCCCTCGGGGCGAATCTGCAATTTGCTCTCCCGTTGCCCCAGGCCTCCCAATGGTGTACAATCCCCTTGTGCGATCAAACCCCGATCTACTTGAGTCAAGGGAAACGCTATGCCTCTCCGCGCATTGCAGGTTGCGCTGGACACCAGTCAGTCGCTACCTGAAGATCTGCCTGCTAGCGTCGAACAGCAGTACCTAGGTGGGCGCGGCGCGGCGACATGGATGCTGGCAAATCGGCTGCCGCGCGCCATCGGCCCACTTGCCCCGGCCAATCTGCTGATCTTCAGCGCCGGCCCACTGTCGGGCATGGGCCTGCCCGCAACCGGCGGCTTCGTCGCGAGCACGCGCTCGCCGCTCACCGGGCTGATCGCACATTCCTGGGCGCAAGGGCGCTGGGGCGGCGCACTGCGCCGCGCAGGCTACGACATGCTGGTACTCGAAGGCCAGAGCGCCGATTGGTGTATGCTCCAGATCGACGGCGCGCGCACCCAGCTCCTGCCGGCCGCCGACCTGCTTGGGCTGGACACAGTCGCAACCGCGCGCGCGCTGCAGGAGCGGCTAGGACCGGAGTACAGCGTGCTATGTATCGGCCCGGCCGGCGAGGCCGGCGTGGCCTACAGCAGCATCGTGGCCGACGGCAGCTTCATGGCCGAGCCAGCCGGCACCGGCGCGATCATGGCCAATAAGCGCATCAAGGCGATCGCCGTGCGTGGCGACACAGCGATCGCCCCAGCCGACGCGCGCCGGGCTGCGGCAGTGAGCGCTGGCATTGCCAGGCGGATCACGACCAGTGAGCTGGCAAGCGGTATCCGCCAGTTCGGCAGCTTGTTTTATAGCGAGCACGCGCATGAGTGGGGCGCGCTCACCGGGCGCAACGGCCAGGATGGCCGGCTGCCGCAGCTTCAGTCCTTCTCGCGCGAGGCGCTGGCGCAGCGCGGTAAGCGCGAGCCGCGCGGCTGCGAGGGCTGCCCGCTGCCCTGCCATACCAGCTACGTCAAGCGCAGCGGCGAGCTGGTGGCATACCCCGAGCTAGAGGCGCTCAGCGGCTTCGGCGGCCAGTGCGGCATCGCTAACCCCGACTCGCTGATCTTCGCGAACGACCAGTGCTTGCGCCTGGGACTGGATGTGGTAGCGACAGGCGCCGCGCTGGGATTTATGATGGAGTGCCAGCAGGAAGGTCTGAACCGATCCGGCACGCTCCCGTGGGGCGATGACGACGCGGTACTGGCGGCGATCGCGCGGCTGGGGCAGAAGCAGGAGAAGCGCGATGTGCTGTCGCTGGGCGTCGGCGAGATGAAAGAGATCTTCTGGGGCAGCGAGGCGTTCGCGCCACAGGTCAAAGGGCTGGCGATGCCCGGGATCGACCCGCGCGCCATGCACGAGATCGCGCTGGCACTGGCCACCGCGCCGATCGGCGGCGACTATCGCTATGCGATGGTCTACGAGGAGCTGCTAGCCGAGCCGCCGCCCTGGCTGCCCGATGAGCCATCGCACCCGCAGGCGATCAAAGGCAAGGCCACCCGCCTGATCTGGCACGAGCGCTTCGCGGCGGCGCTGGATGCGGCAGGCCTGTGCCGCAGGCTGGCGCTGCTGGCCTACCAGGTGATGCCGGCCGAGCTAACCGAGCTGCTCTCGGCCGCGCTTGGGCGCACGATCAGCGGCGGCGATCTGGCGCGGCTGGGCGAGCGGATCATTACCACCGAGCGGCTGGTCGCCCGCGGCGCCGACGCCGCGCCCGATGCGCTGCCGGTGCGCTGGAGCGATAGCGCGCTCAGCGAAGGCCGCGCGGCCGGGCACTTGCCCGCGCTCGACGACATGCTGGCCGAATATTATCGGCGGCACGGCTGGACTGAGGCGGGCGACCCAACGCCGGAGCGACTTGCTGAATTGGGCATTTCTTTTGAATGACAAGATGACAAGATGACAAGATGAACGATATTGCCGTTCATCTTGTCATCTTATCATCTTGTCATCTTGTCACACATGATGACTCTGACCGCAATCCTCGCCGCCGCGATCCCCACCGCGATCTACGGCATGTTGGTCTGGTGGCTCGATCGCTATGAGAAAGAGCCGCCCTGGCTGATCGCGGCCGCGTTCTTGTGGGGATCACTGCCGGCGATCGGGCTAGCATTACTGTTCGAGTTTGGCCTGCAAGTCCCGCTGGCGCGCTCGCCGATTGGCCCCGACCTAGCAGCCTGGGGGCTGGCCCCGCTGGTGGAGGAGCCGGTTAAGGCGCTGGCGCTGATGGGACTATTCCTGCTGGCCCGTCGCGAGTTCGATGGCCCGCTCGATGGCATCGTCTATGGCTCCTTGGTCGGGTTCGGCTTCTCGATGACCGAGAACGTGCTGTACTTTCTGCGCTACAGCGCCGAGCTGAGCGCGCTCTTCTGGGTGCGCGGAGTCTTTTTTGGGCTGAACCACGCGCTATTCTCCAGCATGGTCGGTCTCGCGCTCGGCGCGGTGCGCTACAGCCGCTCACGGCCGGCGGCTATGCTGGCGTTCGCTGGCGGGCTGGCACTAGCGATCCTGTTTCACGCGCTGCACAACTATGCCGTGCGCTACCAGTTCGCCGGCCTGTTCTTCTCGTGGCTGATCCAATCGAGCGGTGTGATTGTTGTGCTGGCGATCGCCGTGCTGGCCTGGCGCAACGAGCGGCGCTGGATCGAGCATGAGCTGGGCGACGAGGTGCGCGCCGGCGTGCTATCAGCCGCCGATTACGCCGAGGTGGCCTCGCCGGCGCGGCGGGTGCGCCGCCAGCTGCGCACGCTGGTGGCGGGCGGGTGGTCGCGCTATCGCCAGACCCGGCGCATGCACCAGCTGGCGACCGAGCTGGCCTTCTGCAAATCGCAGCTGCGCCTCGAGGATCGCTACCACACCTGCGATGAACGCGACCAACTGCGCGGCGAGCTCATGGCGCTGCGCGCACTGATCGAGCGCGATGTCAATTCCGTGCTATAGTGGAGCAAGTATACCCATCGTCATATCAAGCGGTCGTCCGAATGGAGGCGCCCCATGGCCATTCGTCCGGTGCAGCCACCCGATGCCACTGAGTGGCTCCGCATGCGGATGGCGCTGTGGCCGGATTCAACACTCGAGAAAGAGGCCAGCGAGATAGCGCACTTTCTCGCCGGCCCGCCGCGTCCGGTGCTGCCAACGCTCCATGCCGCCTTTGTCTGCCCGCGCCCGGATGCCGGATTGTGTGGCCTGGTCGAAGTCTCGATTCATGTGACCGCACCCGGCTGCACGACCGATCGCATCGGCTACCTGGAAGCCTGGTACGTCGACCGGGATTGGCGCGGCCATGGCGTGGGGCGTGAGCTGGTGCAGGCGGCCGAAGATTGGGCGCGCATGCACGGCTGTCGCGAAATGGCCTCGGACACCGACCCCAGCTACCCAGTCAGTCCGGTGGCCCATGCCGCATTGGGCTACCAGGAGGTCGCGCGCTTCTTTCACAAAGACCTCCAGTAACGACCGATGGCAGGGCAACCCACCATCAGAGGTAATGAATGAATATTCACAATTTGAATAAAGCTGCGTGGGATCGTGCTGTCGGCGAAGGCGCCAATCCGTACACGAAAGTTGTTACTTCTGAACAAGTTGCTGCGGCGAGGCAGGGAACATGGTCACTTTCTTTAAGTGGTTGCAAACCCGTCCCTAAGGACTGGTTTCCTAGCCTTCAGGCGCTCAAGGTCTTATGTTTGGCGTCCGGGGGTGGGCAGCAAGCACCGATCTTTGCTGCGCTCGGCGCGGAGGTGACCTTGCTGGATGCGTCACCAAAGCAACTCGCGCAGGATCAATTTGTCGCTCAGCGGGATAATCTGATCATCAGGCTCGTGGAGGGCGACATGGCCGATTTATCAGCCTTTGCTGATGAAAGCTTTGAGCTGATCTATAACCAACCATCAACCCTGTTCGTGCCGGACGTGGCGCCTGTCTGGCGCGAGTGTTATCGGGTGCTCCAAGCGGGTGGTGTGCTCATGACCGGCTTTATGAATCCTGATGAGTTTGTCTTTGACGACGTTGCACTTGACAATCAGGGCGTCTTCGTCGTTAAGAACCCGTTGCCCTACGTTGAGCATGAAACATTAAGCCAGGAGGCGCGTGAACAGCGCATACTCAATAAGGAAATGTTTCATTTCAGCCATACGATGGAAGCACAGTTAGGTGGGCTCACCGGAGCAGGCTTTGCGATTACCGGCTTTTATGAAGATCGGCGATCTGAAGAAGATGGCAACCCTATTAGGCACTTCATGCCCAGCACGTTTGTGGCGCGCGCCCAGAAAATGGAATGCCCTCGTCGGGCATGAGGCGCCTTGGTGCATTGCAGACGTGTGCAGGCCACCCGTGCCCAGTGGGAGCACTCGCGCTTTGCCTTCGTCACCTTTACTGTGGTGACCCACTAGCGCCGCCCGACGAACTCCACCGCCGTCTCACCCAGCCAGATCCGCTCGCCGCCGCGCAGCGGCGCGGCCTCGCCCGGCGCCAGCCGCCGCTCGCCCACGGTGACGCCGGCCTCGGATTGCGGCAGCACCTCGACCGCGAAGCCCTGCGTGGTCCGGCGGATCAGCGCGTGCCGCCAGGCCACCGCCGCGTCGGGCAGATACAGGTCGCAGCCGTCGTAGCGCCCGATCGTGGTAGTGTCGCTGACTTCGCGCACCAGCCCGGCCTGCTCGCCGTTCAGCACCCGCAGCTCGCCACGCGCAAAGGTCTGGCGCGCCAGCGGGATCAGCGCGCCGATACAGGCGCCCAGCAGCATCAAGCCCACGCCGCCCACCACCACCTGCGCGCGGTCGCTCTGGGCGCGGAACAGCTGGGTCAGCCCTTCGTAGAGCGCGCCGCCGATCAGGCCGCCGGTCAGGCCGCCCAGCGCGCCATACAGCGCGCGGTTGAGCCGCCGGCTGACGAGCAGGTCGCTCAGGCCGATCAAGCCGCCCAGCGCCATCCAGCCCAGCGTGCGCCCGAGCAACCCGCCTCCTATGCTCAGAAAGCCAACCTCGGCCAGCAGCAGCCCGGCCATTCCAGCAACAGCCCCGGCCGCGCCGCCGGCCAGCCCATCGCGCAGGGCGCGGCCCAGGCTGCGCTTGATCAGCGCGCCATCGGTGGCCGCCACACAGCCGCCGATGCCCAGCCCCAGCCCCAGCCCGACCAGCGAGTAGGCCAGCCAGACATTCCACGCGCCTGTCCCTACGCTGCCGACGACCCACCAGCCCATCAGCCCGCCCAGCGCGCCCAGCACGGCGGTGTAGTAGATTTGGATTGCCTTGTTCATTGTTTGCTCCTGTTAAGGGTTAGGGGTTACGGGTTATGAACATCGATTACATTGATTTCAAAGATCTTAACCCCTAACCCCTAACCCTTGGACCGGCGTAGTCGTGCCGCAGTGCGCGCAGAACTGTGCCCCTTCGCGCATTGGGTGGCCACACTGGTCGCAGAAGATCCGGCGCAGCGGCTCGACCTGCGCGGCCGGCTGGGCCGCGCCGCAATCGGCGCAGAAGCGCGCCCCAGCCCGCAGCAGCGGCGCGTCGCAGCTAGTGCAGCGGGCGACATCGGCAGGGATCACCACCACGCTGGCCGGCTGCACAATCGTCGAGCCGAACGCCGGAGCAGATTCAATCGCGATCGGCATTGAATCGCGGGAGGCTGGCGTCGGTGGTCGGTTGTCAGTCGTCGTTGGTCGTTGGTCGTTGGTCGGTCGCCGGCGCAGCAGTGTGGGCGCCAGCAGCGCGCCCAGAATCGGCAGCAGCAGTAACAGACCAACGCGTGGGTCGGATCGCACGTCGATCAGGTGGCGCTCGACATAGCCGCCGGTCGCCGCAGGCGCCCCGCCCACGCTCACGCGGATGTCGCGCCGGGTGCCATCATAGAACGGCCGCGGGCTGCGGTAGGTCAGCGTATATTCTTGCTGCAATCCGGCCGACAGCTTGCGATACAGCTCGGCCAGCTGGTCGCCGCTCGGCGCATAGAAGTACTCACCACTAGTGTCGTCGGCGATCTTTCGCAGCACAGTCTCGTCGATCCCATCGCGCTCACCACCGGCGCGATCGCCCAGGCCGATCACATACACCGGCTGACCCTGCTGTTCGGCATACCCAATCGCCTGTTCCAGGTTACGCCGGCTGCCGTATTCGGCGGGGCAGATCGAGGATTCGCGGCAATCCTGCCCATCGGTCAGCAGCAGCAGCGCGCGCCGGCCGCTCACATTCTTCAGCGCATCCACGCCGGCCACCATACTGTCGTACAGCGCGGTGCCACC
>WNGB01008607.1_pt1 | contig 20743 bp, 13 predicted proteins | sample 5400681 | NCBI WGS metagenome assembly WNGB01 (sample SAMN13153367, study PRJNA577476) | soil metagenome | isolation source: 115 cm soil or saprolite under grassland replicate 2 | place: USA:California | collected 2016-06-15
GCATCTCCACCTGATAGCCGGCCACGCGCAGGCGGTCTTCGAGGACCGCCGCGGCGACCGGATCCTTCTCGAGCAGCAGCAGCTTGGCCATGGGCTCCCCCGAAACGCTCTCGTTGCGGGGGTCATTCTATCGATGCCGAGGTGCGGCGGAGATCTCACCGGCTCCGGCGCGCCGGCTTCGCCTCCGGACCGAGGGCGGCCAGCCGCTTCCGGGCCAGCTGGAAGGTCGAGATGGTGTCTGTCTCTCCCGGCTCCGGAGCCTCGACCCGGGCGTAGTAGCGGCGGGCCACGGCCGGCAGGCCGTAATGCTCGGCGAGGCGGCCGAACACATACCAGTCGACGCTCTCGGGGCGCTTGCCGTCCTTGAGCTCCAGGACCTGGAGAATGAGCTGGTACGCCTCCGCCGTCTTGCCCTGCTCGGCATAGAGCGCGGCCAGCGTGTGAAGAGAGTAGGCCTCCTTGTATTGCGAGAGCGTCGCGGCCCGCTGTCCGTTTTCGATGGCCGCGTCGTCCACCTTGCCGCGCACCAGCGCGAGCCAGGCCAGGTTGTTGTAGACGAGATCGGAGGCCTTGCCGCTGTCGATGATCCGCCGCAACCACCGTTCGGCCCCGTCGAGGTCACCCTGTGCCTCGGCGCTCTCGTAGAGAGACAGCGAGGCGGTCGGATCGTCCGGAAGGATCGCGAGCCGCGCTTCCGCGTACCGGCGCAGGTCGTCCCAGTGCGAGAGGCGCGTGAACGCGGTCGCCAGGAGGACGTATCCGACCTCCGAGCGAGGGAACGCTGCGGCCAGGCGACCCGCCGTGTCGGCCAGGTCGGCAGGGCGGTCGAGGGAGCGATAAGCCCGAGCGAGGCTCAGGTCGAGCGCCGTCCGCCCCTGCCCTTCCGGGGCCGCATCCCGGCAGGAGAGGAGGAGCGGCACTGCCTGATCGGCGGCATCGCTCCCGGAGATCAGGCTCGCCGCTGCGCAGCGGACCTCGCCGGCGGTGGCTTCGGCGCCCTGGGTCCACAGGACGGCGAACGGAGAGAAGGCGAGCGGGTCGTCGCCGCCGCCGTTGTGCACCAGCTCCCGTGCCCAGTCCAGCCACTGGCGGGCGCCGCGCAAATCGTTCCGCCGCAGGCGACGCAAGGCTTCGCGGCCGAGCAGGTCGACCGAATCGCTGAGCCCGGCCAGCCGGTACTCCCCATCCTCGCGCACGGCGAAGATCGCCATGCGGCCGTTGTTGAACGGGGTGGTGAGGGAGATCCGGTAGCCGACCGCCTCGTCGCCCGTGACCGCGGTCTCGAAGCCCGCCAGGGTGATGTCGCGTGCCACCTCCCGGGGCACACCCTTCGACTCCATCCCTTGGCGGAGGTCGAGGAACTCGGCGTCGAACCGCGCGCGGATCTTCTCGTCGCTGCCGAGCTCCTGGAGGACGTCGCGGCTGTAGAGAGTCCTGATCTCCTGAACGACGTCGGGGCTCGGGTCGAGCGCGGCGAGGAAGATCCGCTGTGCCAGGGCGGCGGGGTCATCCGGGGAGAGGGAGATCTCCTCGTGACGCTTCACTTTGCGCAGAAACTCCACCCGGGCGAGGAGCTCGGCGGCATTGGGAGCCTGCCGGGCGGCGCCCGCGAGCAAGGCCGAGCCTTCTGCGTAGCGCCGCACCTGCACGAGGTACTGCGACGCCTGGAGCAGAGCGGTGCGGCGCTTCTCTCCGTCGGAAAGCCGGCGCTCGGCCTCGCGGAGCGCGGCTTCGACTCCTTCGGTGGCGGCGACGGCCACCAGCCGCAGGGCCGAGTGCGTCTCGGACTCCCCGAGATCCGCCAGCAGCTCCTTCATCTCGGCGAAGCGCTCCGCCCACAGCAGGGCGAAGAGCAGATTGTCGTCCAGCGTCCGGTCGTCGAGATCGGTCCGCAGCGCCCGGTACTCGGCGATGGCCGCCGGCAGATCCGCGCCCGGAGCGTACCGTCGCCCCTCTTTGTCGTACTCGAGAGTGATGGCGAGGTTGGAGCGGGCTTCCGTATCCTTGGGATCGAGCTCCTTGGCCTTGCGGTAGGCTGTGAGCGCACCGGCGAGGTCGAAGCCCGGGCCGAATTGGCGTCCGATCTCGTCGTGCTGAAGGATCCAGGCGAGGTTCTGGTAGGCCGGGACCGAGGACGGATCGAGCTCCACGGCGCGCCGCGCCTCCTCGCGGGCCGCCTCGCCCATGCCGCCGGCGAGGAGCGCCCGGGCGAGATGGATGTGGGGGAGGGGCTTTTGTGGAGACCTGGCGGCGAGGCGCCGGAGCTCCGCGAGCGCCTCGGGCACATGGCCGGCGGTGAGGAGGGCCTCACCCACCTGCTCGAAGCGGAGGAACACCACGCTCTCCTCGGACAGCTCGTGCACCTTGGTGCGGAGAGCCTCGACCTCCGCTGCGGTCAACCGGCGTTTGCCGATCTCGAAGCGTAGGGTGGCGGTGAGAGCGCCGTCGTCCGCCACGGCGTACTCCTCGGACAGGGTGGCCGGCCCTAAATTGCGGACCCGCCCCGGCGGCGGCTGCTGCGCCCGGAAGCCGTCCGGCGGCACGGCGCGATAGCGGACCTCGTGCTGGAGCGGGCGGGCGAGAAAGTAGTCGGTCTGGCGAGCCTTGGTCTTGCCGTCGTTCCCGGTCTCCGTGTCCGAGAGCTCGTCCGGCAGGTCCGCCAGAGCCGAGGCGGGGTGGATCGCCACCACGGCGCTCTGCAGGTCGGTATAGCCCCGCTTCGCCTCTTTCGCCTCCAACCGTATATGGAACGGGGTCGCCAGGTCGACCGGGTCGGAGTGCTCGACCGTTCCGAGCTGGTCGGTCAGGTAGGCCGATTTGATGAGGCCCGTGATGCTCTCGCGCAAGCTCTTTTCGTCCTGGCTGGCGTAGTAGGTGCGCAGGATCCGTTCGGTCTCCCCCCAGGTCTCGGTCGTCTCCACGACGCGGAGGGCCGGCCCGAGGTCGGAGAGGAAGAACTCTCTCGTCTCGACGGTGCGGTTGTCCGCCGCGGTGGCTTCAGGGATGCGCACCAGGCTCGTGGACGAGGGGCTCGCGATCAAGGCGAGCCGTCCGGAGACGCCCGCCCCGAGCTCGCCGGCCCGGGCGTATCGATCGGTGGGATCGATCCAGGTTTCCGGGCTGTCCGGCGTGGCGGGGAGCACCACGATGGCGTGATTGAAGGCACCCATGCCCGGCAGCGACTCCTCGAGCTCCCTCCGCGACTCGCCCGCCGCGAGAAGAGCCACCTCGGCGGGGATGTCCAGGGCACGGAGCAGGGTGACCAGCAGGACCGCCTTGTCCTTGCAGTCGCCGAACTTGCGCCGCAACGTCTCGCCGGGTGGCCGGGGGACGATCTTCCCCGCGCCCAGCTCGACGCCGGTGTAGCGGACCTCCTTCCCGAGCCGGGCGAGGAGGCGTTCGATCGTCTCGCTGCGCGTGGCGGCGGGCACCTTGGCGGCACGCAGGAATTTCTGGATCTCGGGGGCGCTGCCGGCTCCCCGGGCCGCCTCCTCGACGATCTCCGCATAGCGCCGCGCCACGTCCGCCCAGGAGGCGCCGGTCGACAGCGCCACGTACGAGAGCCAGCGAACGTCGGGAGGCTGGTGCGGCTCGATGTCCCCGTAGGGTGCGAGATCCCGCGCCTCATATGACAGCCGCCGCCGGCCGTCCACGGTCTCCTCGCGAAATCCATCCTCGGGGAGCTGGCGGACGACATGGCGGAGGGGGAGGCTCTCCGGCGCGTCGACGATCAGGCGCGCATGGCGGACCGGTACCATCATCTTGATCCAGAAGGTCTCCGTGGTGCCGTGGTCGAAGAACGGCGCCGTGTCGCGCACCGTCACCTCCTGCTCCACCACGGCGCCGGGTCCGGCGGCGGGGAGGGGGGCGCGCAGGAGGCGGCCGTCCTCGAACAGGCTCGGCTCCTGGGCCACGCCCGCCTCGGTGATCGTCGCCGGATCGAGAGTGTGGACCGCACCCTCCGCCGAGATGACGCGCGCCCGGAGCTCGGGGCGCTCCTGGTGCCAGGGCGACCACTGGGTTTCGATCGCGGACCAGTCCTCCGCCGCCTGCGCATTGACGATGCGATAGACCATGTGCTCGACCCGGGTCTCCCGCCCGTCTTCCTCGAAGCGCACGCGCGTCTCGGAAAACAGGACGACCACCCCGTGGTCACCGTCTCCGGCCTCGGCCTGCGAGGCGGCTTGGAGCACCGCGGCGGGATCGGCGGCCAACGGCCCCGCCTCCCAGGGCTCGGCCGTCTCGGCGGCAGCCAACCGGCCGCTCCCGGCGGCCAGCGTGAAAAGCAGCAAGAGACTGCGTACCGTGCCTGGGAAGAAGAACGAGGGCTGGATCTGGCGTCGTTCGTTGAGCATGAAACCTCGCTGTGCGCTCGATGAGTGTCCGCGGCTGGGTACGCCGTTCTGGAGGAAGTGTCGCGAGCGGTTGAAACGTTTCAGGAGCGTCAGGAAGAGCCCTGGATGAAGGCCTCGAGATCCGCGAGAGTGCCGTTGAAGACGTCGAGATCCACGGCCTCCGGGACGCCGGCGACGGTTCCGGATTCGGAGAGCTGCCAGAAGGCCCAGCTCGTCCATCCCGCCGGCAGCTTCGGGCTCTGGACACCGTACTCCGCGACCCAGAGCGGGTAGCGTCCGAAGGCGGAGGTCCCGAGAGAATCCCAGAAGCCGGAATCCGTATAGATGAGCGGGAGCCGTCCAGTCGCCTGCGCCACCACGTCGAGCCAGGTCTGGAGGTCCTGGAGCGCCTGCGTGGCGCTCTGGGTTCCCGTCGCGAGCGTCTCGAAGTCGACCACGGGCGGGAGATCTCCCGGCCCGCACTGGACCACGCTCAGGAACTGCTCAGCCTGGGCGGTCGGATCATCGTCGGTCTCGTAAAAGTGGTAGGCGCCGCGGAGGAGCCCGGCCTCCTTCGCGCCGCTCCAGTTGGCCGCGAAGAGAGGATCGGTCCAGGTGATCCCGTCCGTCGCCTTGATGAACGTGAAAAGCATGCCGGCCTGCAGGACCTCGCTCCAGTCGATGGTCCCCTGGCGATGGCTGACGTCGATCCCCTGCACCTGCGGCGCCGCGGTGGCCGTTGCCTGCTCGCTCATGACTGCTCTCCTCGCGATTTTGAAGCGATGCGCAGTCTACCACCGGGCCGGCGCCGGAGCGCCAGATTTCTCCTCCGCTCCGCCTCCTTGCGCGCCTTGGAGGCCGCCCAGGAGCAGATCGGGCAGGCGTCGAGGTCGTGGTACAGGGCAGGGCAGTGCTCGCGACCGAGGTAGATGATCTGCAGGTGGACCCGGCCCCAGGTCTCCTCGGGAAACACCCGCTTCAGATCGCGCTCGGTCGTTTCGACGCTCCTGGCGCCCGACAACCCCCAGCGGGCGGCCAGACGGGAGCTCTTCGAGCGTCCGCGGTACCTGTCCTCCATGGCGCTCCACCAGGATCTCCGCCAGCCGCTTCAGGTTCTTCGCCTTCGTGCGGGAGAGGCCGATGCGCCGGATCAGGCGCTGGATCTCGTCCGCGTCGAGCGCAGCGAAGGCCTCCGGCGTCGCCGCCCGGGCGAACAGGGAGGGGGTGACCTCGTTGACCATCTTGTCGGTCGTCTGGGCGGAGAGCACGACCGCCACCAGAAGAGTGAAAGGATCTTGATGGGCAAGCGGGATGTCGACCTCGGGGTAGAGCCGGCCGAGGATCTCCAGGATGCGCTGGGCTTTCTCTTTGCGGGTCATTAGACGCGGATCTCTATCACAAGCCGGGATCGTCTGTCGTGCCCAGGCGTCACGAGCGACTGCCTCGATCTGGGTCCGCTCCGTAATGTGAGCCGTAACAATTTCCGCCTAGGATACGCCTAGGTAGCAACCGCGGTGTGGACCACGGCAGGGCGTGGCCTGGTCCCCAGCGAAACAGGTTGACACCCTCCATGAAAGGCTCCCGTGACGGGGGCCTCTTTTTTTAGCAAAGTGAAGCTGTGACGGCAGCGTGGCAGAATAAAGCTCCCCCTTTCTGAGAGGGCGATCTTCTCCGATGCGCGCTTCTGCACAGTGCCGTGCGGCCCTGGGCCGTGTCTCTCTCCGCCACCTCGCCGGAGCGGCACTGCTGATCCTGCTCGCCGCGGCGCCCGCCGCAGCCGTTCCCCTCTCTGTCTCGCCCTGGCGGAGCGGCTGGGCCTATCTTCTCTATTCCGTCGCCGCCGGTCTCCTGGTCGGCGGCGGAGTGCGCTGGCGGATCGTCCTCCTCAAGCAGCGGACCCGGCGGCTGGAAGATCTCGTCCGTGAGCGCACCGAGAGCCTCGCCCACTCCGAAGCCGAGTCGCGCGCGAGGGCGCGGCGCCTCGCCGAAACGGTCGGGGACCTCGAACGATCGGAGCGCGAGGCGCGTGCGGCCAAGGAGGAGGCGGAGCGCGCCAACCGTTTCAAGAGCGAGTTCCTGGCCAACATGAGCCACGAGATCCGCACGCCGATGAACGCGGTGATCGGCATGACCAGCGTCCTCGCCAGCACCCGCCTCACCCCCGAGCAGCGCGAATATGTGGGAACGATTCGCAGCAGTGGCGAGTCGCTCCTCGCCCTGCTCAACGACATCCTCGACTTCTCGAAGATCGAGGCGGGGAAGCTGGCGATCGAGGCGTCCCCGTTCTTGCTGCGCCAATGCGTGGAGGAGGCGGTCGACCTGCTCGCCTCCGGAGCGGCGCGCAAGGGGCTGGAGATCGGCTGTCTCATCGACCCTGCGGTGCCTTCCCTGATCGAGAGCGACGTCACCCGGCTGCGCCAGATCCTGGTCAACCTCCTGGGCAACGCGGTCAAGTTCACCTCCACGGGAGAGGTCCTCGTCCTGGTCGAGATCTCTTCCCCGCCACCTCCAGGACGCTCGCGCAACGAGATGGTGGAGCTCCGTTTCGCCGTGCGCGACACGGGCATCGGCATCTCGACAGACCGCATGAATCGCCTCTTCCGCCCTTTCAGCCAGGCGGACTCGTCGACCACCCGGCTCTATGGCGGCACGGGTCTGGGCCTCGCGATCAGCCACCGGCTCGCCCAGGGGCTGGGCGGGAGGATGTGGGTGGAGAGCGAGCCGGACGCGGGCTCCACCTTCCGGTTCACCATCCGCTGCCGGATCATCGACGCGACTCTGCCGCCCTACCTGGCGAGCCGGCCGCCGGATCTCGAGGGCCGCTCCCTGCTGCTGGTGACGGAGGCGCCGCAGGTGGAGCGCGTCGTGCGCTGGTACGCGGAGCTGTGGGGGATGAGCCTGAAGACCGTCCGCTCGGAGGTCGAGGCGCTGGCGCTCCTGCGGCGCGAGCCCCGGCCCGCCGCTGCGCTGGTCGACCTGAAGAGTGGCGGCCTCGATGACCTGGCTTGTGCTCTCGCGTCCTCCGGGGTTCCCCGCTGCCAGCTCCTGCCGCTGAGCACCGAGACCTCCCGCAGGGAGCGCCCGGACGGTGGGAGCTCCCTACGGCGTCCGATCAAAGGCGCGCGCCTCCACCATGCGCTGCTGCAGGCTCTCGGCAAGGGACCGCTGGCTCCACGCGAGAGAGAAGGCGTGGGCAGGGCCGCCGAGAGCGGGCTCCCGCCGCTGCGCATCCTGGTCGCCGAGGACAACGTGATCAACCAGAGGGTGGCGCTTCTCTTGCTGCAACGGCTGGGCTACGCGGCGGATGTGACTGCCGACGGGGAGGAGACCCTGGCCGCGCTGCGCCGGCAGCGCTACGACGTGGTCCTCATGGACGTCCAGATGCCCGGAATGGATGGGCTCGAAGCGGCGCAGCGCATCCGGGCCGAATGGCCGTCCGGAGAGCGCCCGCGGCTCATCGCCGTGACGGCCAACGCCCTGCGCGAGGACCGCGAAGCCTGTCTGTCCGCGGGCATGGACGACTACCTGAGCAAGCCGGTGCTCCTCGAAGAGCTGCGCGCCGCGTTGTGCCGTGGCGCGGGCGCCGCCGCGCCGTCTCCGTCGCTCTCCGCCAATGCGGCCGGCACCGACGGAGACCTGGAGGCCTTCGATCCGAAGTACATCGATCAGCTGCGGCAACTGCAGTCGATGACCGGTCAGGAGCTGGTCTCTCCGATCATCGACCGCTTCCTGGAGGAGGCCCCACGCCGGCTGGCCGAGCTCCGCCTCGCCCTGGCTGCCAAGGACAACCTCAATTTCGTCTTCGTCGCGCACGCTTTCAAGGGGAGCGGCGCCCAGCTCGGCGCCCGCCGGCTGGCGAAGATCTGTCATGAGCTCGAGATGCGGGGACGCCGGGTGGAGTGGCCCGGGATGGAGGAGGTCATCGCCCATCTCCAGGCCGAGATCGAGCGGATCGCGCCGTTGCTGCAGGCGAAGGCTGCGGAGGGCCGGCAGCCGGGTGCGCGGCCCTCTTAGTGGAGGCTCACCGCTGGCGGATCGCGTAGCGGCTGCGGTTGGCCCGCCAGTCCGAGTCGTCGTGGCCGGCCATGTAGCCGAAGTCTCTGAGGTCGTTCGCCGTCTGGAACTCACCGGCGTCGACGATCACCTGCACGATCTTCTGGAAGCCCTGCCGGCGCAGCGTGTCCACGTTGGTGCGGAAGCCTCGGTCCTGGTCCCAGAGCTCGTTGTCGCTGCCGGGGCGCCGCAGCAGGCCGCGATACAGATCGCCGAGGACCCGGACGGCATCGTTCTGCCCCAGCCGGTCGTAGCGGGAGCCGGCATCCTGCGCCAGGGCCAGCGCCACGTCGTGCACGCCGAGGGCGCCCATCTCATAGATGTGCTCCGTATCCTCCCGGCCCACCTCACCCTGCGGCGCCACACCCAGGATGGAGCGGTAGAGCCGGTCGGTCAGCTCCACGGCCTCGTTCCAGCGGCCGCGGTCCACCCGGCCGTTGCCCACCTGACCGGGCGCGGACTCCAGACCTCCATCGATCTGGAACGTGATGCGCCCCCACTTGAGACCACCCTTCATCTCATAGTTGCCGGCCACTTCGTAACCGAGCTGGGCGATGCCGTCGCCTCCACGCGAATTGACCTGGACGAGCGCCCAGTCGGGGCCGGCCTGCAAGAGATCGATGTTGCCTCGGCCGGCTGCCACGGTGAAGCGCGCGTTGATCGGCCGCTCGACGCCGGCGCCGTTGATGATCGCCGTGCCGACCAGATGGATCTTGACCCGGTCGCCCACGCTGACGGGAATCGGCTCGGCCGGCTTGACGCCGTAGGTCGCCGAGCGTCCCTCGACATAGGTCTGGAGAGCGATCACCTCCAGCGGCCCGGCCGGCTGGGCGGCCCGCCGCGCAGGCGCGGCATAGAGAGCGGGCGCGGTCAGTGCAAGGAGCAGTGCCGCCGCCAGTATCTGCAGAGTTTTGTTGCGCATCCTGAACCTCCCTTCACAGAAGCGATGCCATAGACCCGATACTGCAAAGGGCTCGCCAACCCTCCTTCATAGAGAAGGTGAGCCCGATTTGTCCTCCACAGAGGACGTTTCAGCGATGTCGTTCCCTGCAAACGCTTCGAGAGCCTCGCGGAGGAGGCGGTCGCCCTCCTCCGAGTGCTTCGGGGAGAAGTGGAAGGGGACGAGCCGCTTCGCCCCCGCCCTGCGCCCCAGCAGCCCGGCCTGCCGGCTGGTCAGGTGATGCTTCTCGGCCGCCCGCTCGGCCTCGTCGGCGGCGAAGGTCGCCTCGATGAAGAGGAGGTCGGCATCCTGGGCCAGCTCGATGATGGCGGCAGCATTGGCCGCATGATAGACGACATCGGTGACATAGGCGATCTTCTGCCCCGGGACGATGCGCAGGACCTGGGCGCGCAGCGTGCCGAGCGGGACGCGGACCTCACGGGGCTCACCATTGTCGCGCCAGCGTACCGCGATGGGCGTGTCGTCCGCGTCGCCCCGGGCCACGGCGGACTTGAGATCGCGCAGCCAGGGGCCGGTGGGCAGGCCCAGCCTCTCGAGGCCGCTCTTCCAGACGTTGACGTGGAACTTCTCCTCCAGAGCAAAGCCGAGGCAGGGGATGCGGTGATCGAGCACCGCGGTGCGGACGCGGAACGTCTCCTCGTCCACCAGGACTCCGCCCGGAAGATCGACCGGGGTGGTGGCCGGGCTGCGCCGAAAGCCGCGGCGGCTGCTGAAGCCGGCCGTGGCGCCGGAGCCGCCCGGGCCGACCTCGGTGACCCGGAAGAGCAGCTCGTTCTCATAGCTCTCCACCAGGTTCCAGGTGTAGGCGGCGAGCTTGTGCTCGACGCGGTCGAGGAACCCCGGCGGGCCGAAGAGATGGACACGCTTCTCCCGGCCGAGGAGGACGCGCAGCATGGAATCGAACCCGGAGAAATGATCCATGTGCGCGTGGGACACGAACGTATGGGTCACCTTGAGGAGCTGCCGGGAGGAGAGCGCGTGGAGATCCCCCAGATCGAAGAGGAGTGCCCGCTTCTCGAACAGGAAATCGATGTAGACCCCCGGATCGCCGAACGGGTCGTTGATCAGGCGGGGATGGAAGAGGGGCTTCATCCTGGGGGAGAGGATAGCGCGAGCGCACACGCCACCCTCTCCCCAAGAACGACTGCCTACAGGCGGCCCCGGAGCGCCGCTTCCACCAGATAGGAGTAGCGCATGGAGAACGCGGCGGCCAGAGCGAGCCAGAGAACCGCTGCGCCCGCCCAGGCGACCGCCCGGGCGCGCGCATTGCCGACCACCCGCGAGACGGCGCGTGAGCGCGCCAAGGCTGCCAAGGAGATGACGATGACGACCAGGGCCAATGCGATGGCGCCGATCAGGAGGTTCTCCAGATGCTGCGCCCCTTCGGCAACCGAGGCCACCTTCACTCGATTGGCAAGGAAGTCGAGAGAATAGCTCTCGATGGCCCAGAGGAGGAGGGCGGGCCCACAAGCCAGGACCGAAAGCAGGATGGAGAAGGGGAGCCCAGGCAGGGGGGCCGCCCGCTCCGGCCTGCGGATCAGGGCGACGGCCAGACAGCCGGCGATCACCGCGGCTGCCAGGGCTCCCGCGATCAGAGGCGGGTTCGCCTGGTTGACCGCGATCGAGACGGACACGACACCTCCGAGGCCGGCCTCGGCCATTTCCCTGAACACCTTCATCACAGATTGGGCTCCAAGCGCCGCGCCTGCCGCTGGAATGATGGCGACCAGCAAGGCCGCCACACGCCAGGGTGCGGGGCACGAGGTGGATGGGGCGCCTGCACGAACGTCGTCAACTCTCTCGTCAAACGTGGCAGTTTCCATGATCGTCCCTCCTTGGGAGAATGGTCTGCGGTGCAAACCATGAGGAGAGAATACCGGCCGGAGCGCGCGCTGTCAAGAACCAGTTTGTATCGTAGACTTTCTGGGGAGGGAGATGGGACCTACCGTTCCACCCAATAGTTCGGCGCTTCCTTGGTGATGATCACGTCGTGGGCGTGCCCTTCCTTCAGGCCGGCAGGAGAGATGCGGACGAAGCGGGCCCTGGTGCGCAGGTCCTCGATCGTGGCGCAGCCGGCCAGCCCCATGCCGGCGCGCAGACCGCCGGTGAGCTGGGGGAGCATCTGGTGGACGCTCCCCTTGTGCGGCACCATGCCCTCGATTCCCTCGGGGACGAGCTTGGCGAGGCTGCCGCCGGTCGCCGCCGGACCCTCCTGGAAGTAGCGGTCGGCGCTGCCGCGCGACATCGCGGACAGCGAGCCCATGCCGCGGTAGGCCTTGAAGGTTCGGCCCTGGTAGAGTATGGTTTCGCCCGGGCTCTCCTCGGTGCCGGCGAAGAGCGAGCCGATCATCACCGAGTGTGCCCCGGCGGCGAGCGCCTTGGTCACGTCGCCGGAGAACTTGATGCCGCCGTCGGCGATCACCGGCACGCCGTGCTCGGCCCCCACCTGGGCGCAGTCCATGACCGCGGTGACCTGCGGGACTCCGGCGCCGGTGACCACGCGGGTGGTGCAGATGCTGCCCGGCCCGATGCCGATCTTCACGGCGTCGGCGCCGCGCTCGATCAGGGCCAGGGTGCCCTCGGCCGTGGCCACGTTCCCGACCACGATGCGCACCTCCGGGAAGCGCTCGCGCACCGCCTCCAGGGAGCTCAACACGCCGCGGCTGTGGGCGTGCGAGGAGTCGATCACCAGGAGGTCGACCTTGGCGCGGACCAGCGCCGCGGCGCGCTCCAGAAAATCTCCTGAAGCGCCGATCGCGGCGCCGCAGCGCAGGCGGCGGAGCTCGTCCTTGCAGGCGTTCGGGTATTCGAGCGCCTTCTGAATATCCTTGACCGTGATCAGGCCCTTCAGGTTGCCGTCCGTGTCGACCACCAGGACCTTCTCGATGCGGTGCAGGTGGAGGAGGCTGCGCGCCTGCTCGAGCGTTGTGCCCTCGGGCACGGTGACCAGATCCTCCTTGGTCATCAGCTCGCTGATCTTCTTGTCGAGATTGTCCTCGAAGCGCAGGTCGCGGTTGGTGAGGATACCGACCAGGTGCCCCTCCTCGGAGGTGACGGGGACGCCGGAGATCTTGTAGTTGGCCATCACGGCGAGGGCTTCACGGATGCTCTGGTTGGGACGCATGGTGACCGGATCGACGATCATCCCGGCCTCGCTGCGCTTCACCTTGTCGACCTCCTCGGCCTGGGACTCGATCGGCAGGTTCTTGTGGATCACGCCGATGCCGCCCTCCTGGGCCAGGGCGATGGCCAGGCGGGACTCGGTGACCGTGTCCATGGCGGAGGAGAGGATCGGAATGTTCATGTCGATCCCGCGGCAGGCGCGGGTCCGCAGGTCGACGTCGTTGGGATGGGCCTCGGACAGGCCGGGGACGATCGAGACGTCGTCGAAAGTGAGAGCGAGGCGCGGGTCGAAGTCGATCATGAAGGGGTGAGGATATCACCCCACAGTCACGGCCGCGCCGTGGCACTTCTTGTACTTCTTGCCGGAGCCGCAGGGGCAGGGATCGTTGCGCCCGACCTTCGCCTCCTTGTTGACGGTCGGCTGCGAGCGCGAGGGCCCCTCTACCTTGGGTGGGGCGGAGAGCTCGATCCGCGGCGCCTGGACCGCCTCGCGGCGGCGGCGCTGCTCGGCGAGCTGCTCCTCGGTGACCGGCTCGTAGCGGAAGAGCTTCTGGACGATGTCGTCCTCGACCCGGTCCTTCATCGCCTGGAACAGCTCGAAGCTCTCCCGCTTGTACTCGTTGAGCGGATCGCGCTGGCCGTATCCGCGGAGCCCGATGCCCTCCTTGAGGTGGTCGAGCGCCAGGAGGTGGTCCTTCCAGGCCACGTCCACCGAGTTGAGCATGATAGCCCGCTCGAAGCTGCGGTAGAGCTCGGGCTCGTGGCGCGCCTCGCGCTCGGCGTAGCGCTCCTCGACGGCGCTCTGGAGGGTCTCGCGCAGCTCCTCGATCCCCAGCTCCTCGAGCTTCAAGCCGAGCTCCTGGGCGTTCAAGTTGAAGTAGGCCAGGAGCTCGGTGCGCAGGCCCTTCAGGTCCCACTCCTCGGGGTCCAGCCGCTCGGAGCAGTGGGTCTCCAGCAGGGCGTCGACGATGTTCGCGGCGATCCCCAGGACGTAGTCACGCCCTTCCTTGCCCTCGAGGATGTCGCGGCGCAGCTTGTAGATCGCCTCGCGCTGCTTGTTCATCACGTCGTCGTACTCGAGGAGGTGCTTGCGCATCTCGAAGTTGCGCGCCTCGACCTGCTTCTGGGCGCGCTCGATGGCTTTGCTGACCATGCCGTGCTCGATCGCCTCGCCCTCCTCCATGCCCAGCTTGCCCATCAGCCCCTGGATGCGGTCGGAGCCGAAGATGCGCATCAGGTCGTCCTCGAGCGACAGATAGAAGCGCGACGAGCCCGGGTCGCCCTGCCGGCCGGAGCGGCCGCGCAGCTGGTTGTCGATGCGCCGCGACTCGTGACGCTCGGTGCCGAGGATGTGCAGGCCGCCGGCGGCGAGGACGTCGTCGCGCTCGCGGGCCCAGATCTCCTGGTAGCGCGCCAGTGCCTCCTGGTACTTCTCGGGCTCGACCGCCGGATCCGCCTCGGAGCGGGCCAGTCCCTCGGGGTTGCCTCCGAGGACGATGTCGGTGCCGCGGCCGGCCATGTTGGTGGCGATGGTGACCGCGGCCTTGCGGCCGGCCTGGGCGACGATCGAGGCCTCGCGCTCGTGGTACTTGGCGTTGAGCACCACGTGCTTGACCGCGGGCGGGCGGGAGAGGAGCTTCGAGAGCATCTCGCTCTTCTCGATGGAGACCGTGCCCACCAGGACCGGCTGGTTTTTGGCCTGGCACTCGCGGATCTCGTCGACCACCGCCTTCCACTTCTCGTTGGCGGTGCGATAGACCAGGTCCGCCCGGTCGTCGCGGATCATCTCCATGTTGGTGGGGATGACCGTCACGTCGAGCTTGTAGATCTGGCCGAACTCGGCCGCCTCGGTGTCGGCGGTGCCGGTCATGCCGGCGAGCTTCTTGTACATCCGGAAGTAGTTCTGGAAGGTGATCGTGGCGAGGGTCTGGTTCTCGCGCTCGATCTTGACCCCCTCCTTGGCCTCCACCGCCTGGTGCAGACCGTCCGACCACCGCCGGCCCTCCATCTTCCGGCCGGTGAACTCGTCGACGATGATCACCTTGCCGTTCTCGACCAGATAGTCCACGTCGCGCTGGTAGAGGGAATGGGCGCGCAGCCCCTGGTTGACCCCATGGAGGGTCTCCATGTTCGCGGGGTCATAGAGATTTTTGATCCCGAGGAGGCGCTCGACCTTCTCGACGCCCTCGTCGGTCAGGCTGGCCGAGTGCCCCTTCTCGTCGACCAGGAAGTCGCCGGTGGTGCTCTTCTTGCCGTCTCCCTCGTCGATCTCCTCGCCCTTGACCAGCTTCGGGATGATGCGGTCGATGGCGTAGTACTTGTCGATCGATTCCTCGGAAGGCCCGGAGATGATGAGAGGAGTGCGCGCCTCGTCGATCAGGATGGAGTCGACCTCGTCGACGATGGCGTAGTGGTGCCCGCGCTGGACCATCGACTCCAGCTCGAACTTCATGTTGTCGCGCAGGTAGTCGAACCCCATCTCGTTGTTGGTGCCGTAGGTGATGTCGGAGGCGTAGGACTGCTTGCGCTCGGCGTCGGACAGGTCGTGGGTGATGACGCCGACGGAGAGGCCGAGGAAGCGGTAGATCCGGCCCATCCAGTCCGAGTCGCGGCGGGCCAGGTAGTCGTTGACGGTGACCACGTGGACGCCCTTACCCTCGAGAGCGTTGAGATAGACGGGGAGGGTCGCGGTGAGGGTCTTGCCCTCGCCGGTCCTCATCTCGGCGATGCGGCCGTTGTGGAGGACGATCCCGCCCATGAGCTGGACGTCGAACGGGCGCATCCCGAGGGTCCGCCAGGCGGCCTCGCGGGCCACGGCGAAGGCGGGAACGAGGATGTCGTCCAGGGTCTGGCCGTCCGCGAGCTGGCGCCGGAGCTCTTCGGTCCTGGCGCGCAGGGCCTCGTCGGAGAGCGCCTTGATCTGTGGCTCTATCTCGTTGATGGCCGCCACGACCGGCAGCATCTTTTTGACGTCCCGTTGGTGTTGACTGCCGAAGATCGAGGTGAGGAGTCGGTTGATCATCGAGCTCTCGTCTGAGTTGGAAAAGGGCGTGGGTCGACACCCGCGGCAAGCGGTTACAACCCGCAGTCTAGCAGAAAGAATTCCGCGGAAGCAGGGCAACACGGACGGGCACGGACGGAGACACGGACCCGCACGGACGATCAAGAACGCCCGGCCGGCACATCCTGGTTTCTCCGTCCGTGGTCGTCTCTGTCAGTCGGCGTTCGTACGTGTGCTTCGCGGTGAGGGCTACAGCGGGCCGCTGCCGTTGTCGAGGATGTAGCCGACCGGGTTCAGGGGCTCGCCGTCGAGGCGCACCTCGTAGTGGAGGTGGGGGCCGGTCGAGCGGCCGGTGCTGCCGACCCTGCCGACGATGTCGCCGCGCTTGACCCGCTGGCCGGGACGGACGGTGATCGCCGACATGTGCCCGTAACGGGTCGTCAGGCCGTAGCCGTGAGCGATGAAGACGGCTCTGCCGAGGCCACCCTGCTCGCCGGCCTGAATGACCAGGCCGTCGCCGCTGGCGTGCACCGGCTGGCCATAGGCCGCGGCGATGTCGACGCCCTGGTGGTTGCCGTGCCCATGCGTCATCGGGTCGACCCGGCCGCCGAAGCCGCTGGTGAGGATCCCGCGCACGGGAGAGATGGCGGGCGTCGAGGAGATCCAGCGCATGCGCTGCTCCAACCGGTTCTCGACCGTGTCGAGGACGCCGTCGAGGCGGGCGGCGCGCGCCTGGATCTTGGGGAGGTCCGTCAAGCCGACCTCATCGGGCGCGCCGCCGCCGATCCCGGCCTCGATGCCGTCGCCGAGGCTTTCGACGCCGGCAACGATCGCGAGGTCGCGGGTGCGGTCCTCATAGCTGCTGAGCTGTTCCTGAAGCTTCTGGACGCTCTCCTCGAACGACCGGTTCACCTGCCGGAGCTCTTGGTTCTCCTTCTGGAGGCGGGTGACCTCCACAGGGTTTGCCGGCGACTTGAAGTGGGACCAGATGAAGTAGGCCGAGCCGAGAGTGACGAGGAGAAAGGCGCCGGCCACCAGGCCGATCTGCAGGTTCGTCACCCTCCACTTCCTGAGCTTCGCGTGGGCGTGAGGGACGAAGATGATGGTGTTGTGTTGTCCAGCCATCGGCACTTTTTTACAAAGTCGTTCAACGGTCGACTGAAGGAGGACTTCGGCGACAAACCAACAACAAGCCAGAAGCTGTCGTGGTCCGTATTCTTATGGCGCCTGGAAAGGGATGTCAAGGGGTATTTAAAAAATGGTGATATGGCATGACGGAGGTGTGTAATTTTTGGACTGCGCTGTGGGACCTTCCTTGACCGGAAGGAGGTGTTCAGGGGGCTCTCTGATTCGCCCAACAGGTCAGCATCGCTGCACAATCCTTGAGGGGCAGATCCTCGCCTGCCCGAGGTGGGCCGGCGCGGGGTCACCCCCGAAAGGAGCCGCTCCATGTCCCGCAGTACCGTCCTTCCCGCCCTCCTCTTGATCCTCTCTCTCTCGGCCGGCCCTCCATGGATGGAGCTTGTCCGTCGGGCCTGTGCCGAGATTCTTTCTGCCGTCGAGGACCCCGGCCTTGTGCCTCCTGCTCCTCCCGTTCCTCAGGATGGTAGTGATCGTGGCCCGGGGATGGACCCCTGGGGTTAGCTCGCTAAGCGCTCTGGAGGAGCCGGCAGCCACCCCGGCTCCCCGTCTTTCTCTCTTTCCCCTTCCGGTGTCGCACATTTCGCAACCGTGCGCTACAATATTTCTCGTCAGCTACCGGGAAGGAGGTTCTGTGCCTCATCTCCACATCACGCGCGAGCTGCTGTGGGCTGTCCTGCGAAAAGAGGTATCGGCTGAGGTTCTCGAGAGAGCCGTCGTCGAGGCTCTCGCCGACTCGTGCTCGTTCTGCCGCGAGGAGATCGCGGCTTGGCAGCGGGAGCGGAGGGTGAGCCCCACAGAGCGGGCGGCGCTCGTTCGCGCACTGCCGGATCTGCTGGACCACAGGCATCAGGCCGACGCGTCCGCCGCCGGAATCGCCAACCGCGACCTCCGGAAGCTCCTCTCCCTTCCACTGGAGAAGCGGCTGAGCAAGATCGAGCGCTCCGTCCTGCGCTACCGGAGCCCCCAGCTGGCCCTTCTCCTTCTGGAGAGGTGCAAGCAGGAGATGCCCGCGGACATGCGCCGGGCGCAGGAGCTGGCGAAGACCGCCGACGCGGTGCTCCGCCGCACGCCGGACGGCCCCGAGGTCTCGGACCTCTGGGCGCGCACGGCCGCCTACCTGGGAAATGCAGCCCGGTATTTCGACGACCTGCCGGAAGCCGAGAGGCGGTTCGCGTTCGCCCGGTCGCTGGTGACGACGGGGGGAGTGACCGATCCGGCCGTGACGGCGGAGATCGATTCCTGCGAGGCCATGCTGTTTCTGGAGCGGAGCCTCTTCCGCCGCGCCGAGACGCTGCTCGTCCGTGCGATCACCCAGTACTTCCTGGCCGGAGACCTGGCGGAAGCCGCCCATCCGCTCGTGACGCTCGGTCTGATGTACTTCCATCAGGGGAACCTGCACAAAGCCATCGAGTCCACCCGGCTCGCCGCGGACATCGTGAGCCCGCGGCGGGATCTGCGGCTCTATGTCTCCGCCCGGTTCAACCTGGCGCTGTTCCTGTGGGAGGCACGGGAGCATGCGGCGGCCCTGGAGATTCTGGAGACCGACCGCAAGCTCTTCGCGAAGCTCAAGGACTCCTACACGCACCTCCGGATCGTCTGGCTGCGCGGCAGGATCGAGGCGGGACGGGGTGTGATGGACGAGGCCGAGCGGGCCTATCTCGAAGCTCGCGAGGGGTTCATCCGCGACCGTGTGGCCTTCGACGCGGCCATGGTCTCGCTCGATCTGGCGATCCTCTATGGCAGGCAGGCGCGCTGGAGCGAGGTCCGCCGCCTCGCCGGGGAGATGCACAAGATCTTCGCCGCCCAGGCCGTCCACCCTGAGGCGCTCGCTGCGGTGCGGCTCTTCCAGGAGGCCGCGCAGCAGGAGAAGCTCACAGTCGCCCGGCTCGAGGAGATCGCGGAAGCCCTGAAAAAGGCCCACTGGACGCCGGGTGAGGAGAGGCCGCCTCGATGAATGGCCGATGACCGCCGTCAGCGAGGGAATTTCGCGGAGAGATCGGTGCGGGCTCCGAAAGCCGCGCTGCATCATCTCCGCCAACAGGGCGTCGGCCTCTTCCAGGCTGAGGATCTGCCTCAAGACCAGGAGACCGAGAACTCCGAGGGAACCGGAGACGTCGAGGCCGAGCGAACGGCCCAGCTTTCTAGCGTCCAGATCGTCGGAAAGGATGGAGAATCCACGAGAAACAGCCGCTGTGATGCAGGCAGCCTCTCCGGGTCCCAGACCGCGTCCGATTTGTTCTGCCCGGGCATGTTCGCTCTCAGTCAGATCGAGGATCTTCAGCCAGGACCAGTCGCAGAGAGGAACCGATCCTCGACGTACACCTCGCTCTAGCTCCTCCCAGACCGGTCTCGGCGCGGCAAGATCCGGGTAGGCTGACTTCAGAAAGTGGGGGCGCCGGATCTGAGCGAAGTTATTCAGAACCGTGGTGTCTGAAAGGGTCGGCATTCAGAGGAGGAGCTCAAGCGTGACGGCGTGCGGCAGCCATCTCGGCCTGTGCGTCCTCGATCGAGGAGACTCCCAGGCGGAGCGGAACCCCAAGCCGCCGGAAACTGTCCTCGAGTTCGAACCGCGTGGCCTGGAGCAGCTCGGCCGCCTTGCCGAGATTGATCCTCTCGGCGAGATAGTCGCTGATAACCCGAGCCTCCGGGAGGTCCTCGGACCCTCCGACACTTGCGCCGGTGGTGCAAACGGCGAGGGCTCTCAGGAGGCGGTAATCGAGGGCATCCAGGAGCACGATCCGCTCCTCCCCTCCGCGGACGACGATTGCAAGCTCGCCGTCCTGTACCCGGTCCAGGATCTCGCGAGTCCGCTCGGACAGATCGGATGGGGAGAAGATGGTCCGCGTCATTGACGTCGCCTCCTCAGAAGAATACGCGGTATGGTTGGGCGGAACAAGGCCCTCACACCACGCTGACCCCCATTTCCGCCGCCTCCTCCTCGGTGAGCGCTTCGATCTCTTCCAGGAGGAGGAGGTCGATGTTGAGCGCGGTGGCGGAGATGGTCGGCGACTCGAAGAAGGTGCGCAGGGGGAGGCGGATCTGGAAGGTCTGCTCGACGCGAGAGATGACTTGCGGCGCGAGGAGCGAATGGCCTCCCAGCTCGAAGAAGTTGTCGTGGATGCCGATCGTCTGCCGCAACGGCCGCCTCCGGCGCCGGCAGGGCGCGGCGGTCGACCTTGCCCGAGGGGTTGAGCGGGAAGGACTCCAGCATCACGTAGTCGGTCGGCAGCATGTAGGCCGGCAGCTTGTCGCGCAGGAAGCCGCGCAGGTCGTCGAACGCCGGCGCCGGGTCCCCGGGGATCAGATAGGCCACCAGGCGGGGATCGCCGATGGCCGACTTGCGGGCCACCACGACCGTCTCCCGCACCCCCGGATGCTTGGCGAGGACCGCGGCGATCTCGTCGGGCTCGATGCGGTAGCCGCGGATCTTGATCTGGTGGTCGGCGCGCCCGAGGAAGTCGATCGTGCCGTCGCCGCGCCGCCGCGCCAGGTCGCCCGTCCGGTAGAGGCGCGCTCCCCGAGCGGCTTTCCCGGCGAAGGGATCGGGGACGAAGCGGTCGGCGGTCATCTCCGGTGAGCCGAGATAGCCGCGCGACAGGCCCGAGCCGCCGATGAACAGGTCGCCCATCACGCCGACCGCCGCGGGATCGAAGTACTGGTCGAGCACGTAGAGCGTCGTGTTGGCGATCGCCGGGCCGATGGGAATGGATCCCGTAGGGGCCGCCACCGCGGCGCTCACCGGCTCGACCCTCCCGGCGGCGGACCAGATCGTGGTCTCGGTCGGGCCGTAGACGTTCCAGAGGGAGCCGACGAGCGGCAGCAGCCGTTCCGCGAGGTCCGGGGTCAGGGCCTCGCCGCCGCACAGAGCTTTGAACCCCGGGTCGCCCGGCCAGCCCGCGTCGAGCAGCATGCGCCAGCCGGCCGGCGTGGCCTGGAGGGCGGTCGCCTCCGAGCTCGCGATGCGTGCCGCGAGGAGGGCGCCGTCCGAGACCTCTTCGCGGCCGGCCAGCTCGATGCGGGCGCCGACGAGGAGCGGCAGGAACAGCTCCAGGGCCGCGATGTCGAAGGAGACAGTGGTCACCGCGACCAGCACGTCGCTGGCCCCCAGACCGGGCGCGCGCTGCATCG
>WNGB01004681.1_pt1 | contig 20739 bp, 16 predicted proteins | sample 5400681 | NCBI WGS metagenome assembly WNGB01 (sample SAMN13153367, study PRJNA577476) | soil metagenome | isolation source: 115 cm soil or saprolite under grassland replicate 2 | place: USA:California | collected 2016-06-15
CACATTCACGTTCTTATACCTACTGCGCATCCCTTGGAAAGCCTTGCTGCATCGTTAACTCAAGGAAATAATTCAGTCACGGCTATAGCAACCCTGATGGATGATCTGGCGCGCGACCCACGCAGTTTGCAAATCTTTGCAAAACGCAAATTAGGATCAGAAAATCGTCAACGCCTATTGCTGGTCGTCGATCAGTTTGAGGAGTTATTCGCGTTGTGCCATTCGGAGGAAGAAAGAGCCTCATTTATCGGCAACCTACTCTCGGCTGCGTCTGAGGCGGATGGTCCAACAGCAATCGTTATCACCCTGCGCGCGGACTTCTATGCCCATTGCGCAAATTATGTCTACTTGCGTGAAGCCCTGGCACAGAATCAGGAATATATCGGCGCGATGAACGATGAGGAACTACGACGAGCAATTGAAGAGCCAGCGCGTCGCGGCCGCTGGGAATTTGAGCCTGGGCTGATTGATTTGCTATTACACGATGTGGGGCATGAACCCGGCGCATTGCCGCTGCTTTCACATGCTCTGCTTGAAACCTGGCAGAGACGGCGCGGCCGGACGATGACACTGAGCGGTTACACTTCGTCAGGCGGTGTACGCGGCGCGATCGCCGAAACCGCTGAGACTGTCTTTACGGATCAATTCACGCGTGAACAGCAGAAAATCGCTCGACGGATCTTCTTGCGCCTAACGGAACTCAGCGATGAGACCTCTATTGCCGACACGCGTCGTCGCGCGACCTTCAATGAATTGATTTTGAAGCCAGAAGAAGCGGTCACAACGCATTCTGTCTTGAAAGCATTAGCCGATGCAAGATTGATCACTACCAGCGAAGACTCAGCGGAAGTGGCGCACGAAGCATTGATCCGCGAATGGCCCACCTTGCGCGGCTGGCTTGAAGACAATAGGGAAGGCCTGCGTTTGCACCGACACTTGACCGAGGCCGCCCAGGAATGGTTTAGACTGAACCGCGAGTCTGATATGTTATATCGGGGTGCGCGGCTGACGCAAGCGCGCGAATGGGCGTTAACACATGTTGATGAAATGAATGAACTGGAGCGTGAGTATCTCACTGCTTCAATTGGATTTAGCGAACGTGAGGCCGCCGAGCGTGAGGCCCAACGTATGCGCGAACTGGAAACTGCACAGAAGCTAGCTCAAACGGAAAAAGCTCGCGCCGAAGAACATGTCCAATCGTCCAACCGTCTGAGGATTCGTAATCGCATTATCACGACAGTTGGCGTAGTAGCGCTAGCACTGGCTGTCTTAGCCAGTATATTCAGTGTGCAATCCAATCGGAATGCAGCATTGGCACAAGGCAACCTTGTCGCTGCACAGACGGCGCAAGCTGTAGCCGAGGTGAATTATGCTAATGCTGAGAGCCTACGGCTGGCCGCAGAGGCCAACGTCATCCTCTCGCAAAATGGTAATCCGGAAACTGCCGCTTTGCTCAGCATTCGCGCCTTAAGCAGTGGCTATTCCCCCGAAGCCGATGCTTCTCTGATACGATCCATTTCGGACCTTTATAATCGTAAGCTCTTCAGTGGTCACACAGGCTGGGTTTACGCTGTAGTCTTCTCGCCGGATGGCAAGTACGCGCTCTCAGGCAGTATCGATGGGAGCGCGCGGTTGTGGAATGTTCACACTGGACAGGAAATCCGCCAATATCTTGGCCATACAGGTGGCGTATCGGCAGTAGCCTTCTCGCCGGATGGCAAGTTTGTACTTACTGGCGGCAACGATCAGACGGCGCGATTATGGGATGCCGAAACTGGCCAACAACTCCGCGTTTTTGATCACCCCAAAGGCGTATCCTCCGTTGCTTTCTCGCCTGATGGCAAATATATTCTCACCAACGGTGGAGAAAAAATCGCACGCTTGTGGGATGTCAAGACCGGTCAGGTAATCCGTGACTTCATCGGCCATACTTCTTTTGTGAGTGACGTGGCTTTCTCACCCGATGGCCAGTATGTGCTTACTGGCAGTTTTGATGCCACTGCCCGCTTATGGGAAACAGAGACAGGCGAGGAACTTCACACATTTAGTGCACACACACCATACAGTCCTGTGACCAGCGTGGCTTTCTTACCTGATGGTAAGTATGTGGTTACCGGCAACGATGATCGTACGGTGCAGCTTTGGGATGTCGAATCTGGTCAAGAAGTTCGTACTTTTTCCGGCCACACGAATGCTGTGAGAGATGTAGCCATCTCACCGGATGGCAAATATATGCTCACCGGCAGCCTGGATAAAACTGCCATACTCTGGGACCTGCAAAGTGGGCAGGAAGTTCGCATCTTCCTCGGACATCACGCGGAAGTGCACAGCGTTGCCTTTTCACCGGATGGTCAATTTATTCTTACCGGCAGCGAAGATACAACCGCGCGGTTGTGGTCAACTCCAGAATCTTTGCCTCTTTTCACGTTCATCGGCCATACAAAGGGCGTCACGAGCATCGCGTATTCGCCCAAGGAGAAGTATGTGCTGACGGGTAGCAAAGATGGGACAGCGCGGTTGTGGGATGTTGAAACGGGTCAACAAGTCCGCGCGTTTGTCGGTCATGTAGGTTATATAAATAGCGTTACGTTCTCATCAGATGGCAAGTATATAATTACTGGCGGCGATGATCACACAGCGCGGCTTTGGGATGTTGGAACAGGCAAGGAAATCCGCGCATTCATAGGTCATGTAGGTGGTATTGTCAGCGTTGCCTTATCACCCGACGACATGTATATACTCACTACTGGCCCTGGTGGAGCGAAAAACCTGGAAGGGTCAACCCTGCTATGGGAGGTTGGGACAGGCAAAAAAGTCCGCGACTTCCACATCGGCCCTTCATTTAGTAATGCTCCGGGCATAACCATGTTAGCCTTTTCACCTGATGGTAAAACTTTGCTGATAGGTGGAGTCTTGGTGGACGTGACAACCGGCAGGGTGCTCCACAATTTCCTTGGGATCGTCAAATATGAGGTGAAGGGATTTATCGATATTGGGTGGGTGGCGAGCGTCGCCTTCTCACAAAATGGCAAGTATGTGCTCACCGGCAGTGGCAAGAGGGCGATATTGTGGGATCTGGCGACTGGCAAGGAAATTCGCGTCTTCACCGACCAGACGCATCTGGTTCTGAGCGTAACCTTTTCACCTGACGGCAACTATGTGCTTACCGGCCTTGAGGACAACACGGCACACCTGTGGGATGCCACGAGTGGACAGGAATTGCGCACCTTCAAAGGTCATACTGATATGGTAACTAGTGTAGCATTTTCACCTGATGGCAAATACGTGCTTACCGGTAGTGAAGATGGGACCGCGCGGCTGTGGGATACTGACTATCACGACACGATCCGTTTTACTTGCTCCCTGCTGTGGCGCGACTTTACAAAAGTGGAGCGCACTCAGTTTCGTATCACTGATGACGCACCCACATGCCCAAAGCCGTGACGCGCTTTCCGAGCATACGCGAGTGACAAAGTTATTTGTTCGCCGTTCTATTTAACTTGATGGTCGCCGAAGTTAAAGCATTGGGCAGATACCGCCATATTTGCACCACCAACGTCCCGACGAGAACGATTCCAACAATCTGCCTGGTTGTTAGCGGCTCATCCAAGAAGACCCAAGCTAATATTGCAATCTGTGGCAACATTGTACTGTTCAAGATGCTTGACTCAACTGCGGTGAGCGTTTGTAACGTGGTATTCCATAAGGTAAATGCAAACGCAGAATCGACGACCGCAGCCAAGCAATGATCACCCATTGCGTAATATCAAGCTTGTCAAAACCCCGAGTCAAAGTCCCGATGATCAATAAAAGTAACCCACCAATGGTTTGGCTGTGTTAGGCGTTATAAGTACAATACCTTCTCTAGAACAGCTACTTCCTAGCGATATAGATGAGAATACCACTCTCAGGGGTGGCTTTGTCTTCGGTATAGTCGCCAAGTACATCGACATCTTGAAACCCTGCGATGGCGAGCATTGCTAAGAGTTCATTCCTGAAATAGAGCCGCTCAAGCAGAGTGTATTCCTCTTGCTGGACTATCTGCCCGTCCCGCCAGAGGATCGCGCGGATTTGCCGGGTAACCACTTGATCCAAGGGGTCTAAAGCTGCCAGCCGGCCGCGCAGCTCAAGCTCCTCGCCATTTTCTGTACGCTTGCGGGTGCCGCTCGTTGGCCAAGCCTCAGGCAGCTTCTGGTGTTCTTCTTTGACCCAGTAACGCCACTCGTCTGGGTCCTTATAGGGTAGATAATTATCCAAAAGAAGCGCGCCGCCTGACTCCAGGTGTCGGAAGAAACAATTTAGTGCCTCTTGATCATGTTGGCGGGAGCCACCCAGGGCAAATCCGCCACAAACAACAATGGATTTGTATTTGCGCGGTAGAGCAAGCTTGTGCATTGGCTGGTTGTAGAGGCGCGGTGTGAGTCCTTCTCTCTTGGCCCTTTGGCTGCATAGAGCGAGCATGTCAGGAGATATATCACAACCATCGACATCCAGACCAGCGTGAAGGAAAGGGATAAGCAGTCTACCGGTGCCACAAGCTACGTCAAGGGCTGGTTGGCCGTAACGTTCGATGATTGCCTTGAAGTAATCGATCTCGGGGCCTTCTGTGTTGAATTCCGCCCACCAGCGGGCGATAAGACCATAGTGCCAGACTTGTGGAGTATCAATCATATTCCTCGGATTTTGTGAAAGCATGAACTTTTCCATCCTTTTTACTTCTTTCTCCAGTGTGTGATCAACATTTTCGTACGGACGCGTACGCGCGCATCTGCATCCGCTAACGCCCATACAGAACTCGTAGCTTGCATGGTTGCTTCATCAAGACCGATATAGTCTTCCCATGCTTCTTCAATATAGTCTTCCATCTCATCTGGTGAATCCCAAGAATAATAATAGGGAAAGAATTCTTCCTGCTCTTTAGAGAACCATCCTTTTTCTGCAGCTTGAGCAATGGCTTGGTTCGCCGCTTCATCATCTGCAAGGCTGGCTGGTAAATCCAAAACATGGCCTGTCACCTGAATATTGCGCGCTGATTCAACTTCGATTGGCCAACGATCCGAAATAGATCGCAGATCAATCAATATTCCATCTGACCTAAGCACCCGCTGGATTTCGTAAAGGGCATGCACCATGCCCTCGTGTTCAATTCATCAAAGCGACCAGGCAAGCAGAACTAGATCAAAAGACTCATTTGCAAAAGGTAAGTGTTGGGAATTCGCACGATTGAACAAGACCTTATCTTGTAAATCTGATGGTCTATCAATAATCGCGACACGGAGTGCATCATGATCCGGATCAATGCCTGCTGTTAGTTTAGTCTCAGGTGCGTAACGCCATGTCAATCGCCCTTCGCCGCAGCCGATTTCCAGCACACGCTTTCCGGTGAAGTCTGCGAACTTATGCAGATATTTCGTTTCGTTCCGCTCAATATCACTTTGCAATGTCATATTCTCAGCACCTTTGAACCTTTAATTTTTCCCTGCTTCATTTCAAGCAATGCTTGATTGGCGTCTTTCAGTTCAAATTCCTGAAACTCAGGTTTGAGGTTTGCCTCAGCAGCTAACTGTAAAAATTCACGCACGTCCTGCCGTGTCACATTGGCTACTGATTTGATTTCTTTCTCCATCCACAACTGCGACGCGTAATCTAGTTTCAAAAGAACTTCTTTGTCCAGCTCTTCCTTTCGGATGGCATTGACGACCACCCTCCCGCCTGGACTTAAGTGCTTCAGCGCCTCCATTATCGGACCCCAAACTGGCGTCGTTTCAATGACGGAATCCAATGCCTGAGGAGGAGTCTCGTCAATCGCGCCTGCCCAGGCGGCTCCTAATGAAAGGGCAAATTCGCGCTCTCCAGGATTTCTGCTGAACACAAACACTTTTGTGTTTGGATACTTGTACCTCACCATCTTCAACACCAAATGATTTGACCCGCCGAATCCCATTAATCCTAATGTTTGCCCATCCTGAACATTTGCCAGCCTCACTGACCGGTATCCAATTGCGCCCGCGCATAATAATGGTGCAGCCTCGCTATCAGATAGTGACGAAGGGATCGGATGTGCGAAGTCTGCACGGACTTTCATATACTGAGCATAACCACCATCCACGTCACGACCAGTGGCTTTGAAGTCTACGCACAAATTCTCGTTACCCGCTAAACAATACTTGCATTTGCCGCACGCAGATGCGATCCATGCAACGCCGACGCGCTGACCAATTTGCAATGTTGGCGTTAGAGAACGCCTCCTACGCGTCTCGTGTAGAGGACGTTCTCTAACGTCCGCTGTTTGTTCGACAATCCCAACCACCTGATGCCCGAGGATAATCGGCAGGCGCGGTCTCATACGGCCTTCGATTTCATCGAGTTCGGTGTGACACACACCACAAGCCATGACGCGAATCAACGCTTCGCCTTCGTCAAGCTTCGGCTCCGGTAAATCTTCGAGTGAAAGAGGAGTGGAGTTTTGTACGAGCGGTGCAATTCCCCGCAGTAACATAGCCTTCATTCCATTCCTCCATTCTCCAATTTGTCCTTAATGCTGACAACCATATCCTCCATCGTTTGTTTACGGTCGACGCGGGTGCCTACTTTTATCGTCGTAGATATACGCGGCGCACCCATGGTGTGAAGTACTTCATGGCAGCGTTTGATCGCTGCGAACACCGTATCCCATTCACCTTCGACATTTGTCCCGTTGGCGTGTAGTTCATAATGTAATCCTGATTCTGCCAGCACGTGCTCACAAGCGGCTACATATTTTGAGAGTGAAACGCCTACGCCGATGGGGATAATGCCAAATTCCAGAATGACATTCATATATTTTCTCTCCAAGTCTCGTTTATGTATGAATCGACTCTAAATAGTCCGTCAAAAATAATTTGCGCTGCTCTTTCTGGGGCTTAGCCCTCGAAAGAGCATGATATTTTATTACTTACCATCAGCTAAGCAGCGGAGAGTTATTTTTCAACCTGACGTTTAAAATAGAAATGCACTAATGGTGGGTGTTCTAGAGCGCCTGTCATTTCCCAGCCATCCGCACCAAGCGCGTTAAGTTCTTCAATATTTAAGAGTGATTCATTCTCCATGTTGCGTGTGATTTCTTTGTATTCCCACACCAGTTTCTTTTTCACATAAACCATCGGTGACTGGACAGGACGTGGGGGCTCGCCTGGCAGAATATACTTGTTGTTCATACTAATCTCCTTTTCTACTGTATAAGAACTTATCCATCATCCGGTTCCAAACTGTCTGTCACCTGCGTCACCGAGACCAGGTACAATGTATGCACGTTCGTTGAGGTGATCGTCAATCGCGGCGAGATAAATGTCAATCTCAGGGTGAGCGGTTTGCATGGCTTTGATCCCTTCCGGTGCACCGATCAGTCCGACGTATTTGATCTTGTGCACGCCCCAATTTTTTAACACTTCTGCAGTAGCGGTGGCAGAACCTCCTGTTGCAAGCATGGGATCAAGGATCAAGCACACCGAAACAGTTGGCTCAATAGGTAATTTGTTATAGTACTGAACCGGCTTAAGAGTATGTTCATCACGATAGAGTCCGATATGCCAGACTTCTGCGCTGGGCATCAGTTCCCAGAAACCTTCGACCATGCCAAGTCCTGCACGTAAGATAGGAACAAGACCGATCTTCTCCTTGAGTTCTGCACCCGTTATTTTGGCTAGCGGCGTTTCAAGTTCACGCGGGGTCGTGAGTAGGTCTGCCGTGGCTTCATAAGCAAGCAGACCTGAAATCTCCCGCACGAGTTCGCGAAATTTTTTTGGTTCTGTTTTTTTATCGCGTAAGCGGGAAAGCTTGTGGGCTACAAGCGGGTGAGTAGACGCGTGAACGTTAGACATGGTATTCTCCTCCAGATGGGTTACTTTATTATAGTCCGCAAGGTGATTTTTGACCCATGAGTCTGTAAAAGGTTTTTTGCTACTATTTTTTGGAATTGGAGGAACCTATGTCGACGGAACAACATTCGATTGGAAAGTCCCTTGCTTTGCACCTGTTGCCTGGCGCATTCATCGTCGTGCTTTTTGTGGCTGCTGCGCCGCTTCTCATACGCGCGGGATTCCCGCCTCTGTTTGCAATTATTACAGTTGGCCTTACAGTAGGTTTGGGATTCCAATTATGGCATCTATATAACGAAGGGAGGAAACGCAACGGCAGGTTGTCATTGGAAGGTATTGTACTTTACAGGGAGTCTATGCCCTTTTGGCAGTATTTTGTCTGGGGCATATTGTTTGTGGTCGCGGCTTTCGTGATCAATACGTTAACAGGCCCCATCGGCGCGGCATTGCTCAAGTTATTTCCCTGGCTGCCTGAATGGTTCGAGTTGCGTGACCCTAGTACATTATTGACATATTCAAAACCAATCCTGATTTTGACATTTGTCTTGTATCTGCTCTTGAATGGGATTGCGGCGCCGATCGTCGAAGAATTGTATTTCCGCGGCTATCTCATGCCGCGCCTCTCCCGTTTTGGAAAATGGACGCCCATCATAGAGACTCTTTTATTTACCCTCTATCATTTCTGGCAGCCCTATTATTGGATCACACAATTCTTTAGCATTTTGCCTGTGGTGTACGCCGTTTGGTGGAAGAAAAACATCAAATTGGGAATCTTCGTCCACATGGCTTTAAATCTTATTGGCGGATTATTGCTCACAGGGCTGGTCCTTGGTCAGAAATAAGAGCATAACTATAATGAGATGTCATAAAAATTCATGGAATGGGTGATTCGTTTGCGTCGGGTGTGACATTTGGCGGATGACTTGCCTATCCATTTGGGCTACACTGAATGTGATTAAGGAGAAACCATGAAACTTTCTGGCCTTCACATCCTGTTGACCTACCAGTGCACATACGAATGTGAGCATTGCTTTGTCTGGGGCAGTCCCTGGCAGAGTGGTGTGTTATCTATAGCACAAATCGAGAATGTTCTACTTCAGGCAAAGGAAGCAGGTGTCAGTTCGATTTATTTCGAAGGCGGCGAACCGTTTCTTTATTATGCCCTTCTCCTAAAAGGAGTTCACTTAGCCGCCGATATGGGTTTCGAGGTTGGGATCATATCGAACGCATATTGGGCTACCTCTATCGAGGATGCGACTGAATGGCTTCGTCCATTCGCGGGCCGGCTGGTAGACTTTACCGCGAGCAGTGACGTATTTCATTGCGGACAATCTCTTGGAGAAAAAGCGCAGAATGCAATCGTCGCAGCTAAGTTGCTAGGGATTCCAACCGGGATGATTAGCATCGCCGAACCTGAATCACCGGACGCCGTAAATACGCACGGTCAGATAGAAGATCAGGGGGCGGTGATGTTTCGGGGACGCGCGGCCAGTCAACTGGTCCCGCGCGCGAAGCGAGTGGATTATCGACAATTCACGGAATGTGTAAATGAAGACTTGCGCGAGCCAGGACGAGTCCACCTTGATCCACTTGGAAATCTGCATATCTGCCAGGGGATTGTGATCGGGAATCTATTTAAGAAACCGCTCAAGCAGATTTGTGAGAGCTATGATCCAGATACGCATCCTGTATCCGGTTTACTGTTAGCAGGCGGGCCGGTGGCTTTGTTCGAAGAATACAATCTGCCTCATGAGGATAATTATGCGGATGCCTGCCATGCATGTTATTCGGCGCGGCTTGCATTACGCGAAAAATTGCCGCAAATACTAGCACCGGATCAAATGTTACGGTGTGGGGTTATAAGCTTGTCTACAGAGTACCGCAGCTTCCGCATAAACCGCATGAAGGCTGTGCTGTGGTACGAGCGGTAGGCGATAACAATATTCGTTCACTTTCGTTAAAAATAGCACAAGACATCGGCGCTCGTTCGCATCTCAACAGCGGATCGCGCCGCATGAAAAGACTGGTGAGCTGAAAACGTCTAAAAGACCCATTTGGTGTACCTCATGTGGAAAGGAGTAAATTTCATGGCTCAGAATCAGTACAGGTGTCAAGCCTGTGGTGAAACGTTCAATAGTGAAGCGGATTTAGAGCAACATAATCGTAAGGTGCATCCGCAATTTAGATGTGAGGTGTGTGGCCAAACCTTCACTTCGGAAAACGAACTTGAAGCTCATAACCGCAGTATGCACCCCGAAACGCGGAGAACTCCAATCCGTTAGCCAAGACTAAGAGAATAGCCACCTTTTAGTCCATAGGTATGTCGATACAGCCTGACCGTTTTTGGGATTGGGTTGCCGAAGCGATCAGGCTGTTGTTGTTCAAAGATCAGTAAGTAAGCGCGCATAGATGAATAATAAATGGGGAATAACCTATCAGAGAAGAATGAATCTGCAAAGATAATCCCTTTACGGCTTCGTTAATACTTTTCTACAGAGTGCCGCAGCTTCCTTAGGGACTCTATGGAAGCTGCTGTACAAGTACCGCAACTTCCACAAAACTCAATGGAGGTTGCGGCACAAGCGGTAAAATCAAAACGGTATAATCGTAAAAACTCGCGAGGAGAGACTTATGAGAGAACCACTTTGGCTTCCATCGGAAGAGCGTATCCGGCAAGCCAATCTTACCCGTTTCATTGAATTCATTAATCGTAAGCATAACCTACAGATCCGGACGTACGCGCAACTATATGAATGGTCTGTTACTGAGATTGCCGGCTTCTGGGCTGCGGTGTGGGAATTCAGCGAATTGCAAGCTTCGCGCTCCTCCGACAAGGTCGTGAAAGATTTGCGTCAATTTCCTGGCGCGAAATGGTTCCCTGGCGCACGCTTGAATTTTGCGGAAAATTTATTGCGCTATCGCGATGACCATCTCGCGTTCGTCTTCCGGGGGGAGACTCAAAAGTCCGCGGGCATGACCTATGCTGAACTTTATGATTGCGTGGCCAGGCTGGCGAAATCGTTGCGCGCGGAGGGCGTGACAGCTGGCGACCGCGTGGTTGGTTACATGCCCAATATGATGGAAACTGCAATTGCAATGTTAGCAGCGACAAGTATTGGGGCAACATGGTCATCTTGCGCTACGGACATTGGTCCATCTGCTGCACTTGAACGTTTGGGACAAATCAAGCCGAAAGTGATGTTTACCGCAGATGGATATTTTTATAAGGGCAAATTATTTGATACGCTACCAAATGCAGCGGAGGTCGCGCGTGGGATTCCGTCGCTGGTGAAGGTCGTCGTCGTTTCCTATACACGTGAGCAACCAGATATTCAAAGCATCCCTCACGCGATTCATTGGAACGAGTTTCTTCCTAAAGAGAGCGGTCTTGAAATTCAATTTGAACAATTGCCGTTTGATCATCCGCTTTATATCATGTTCTCATCAGGGACGACGGGCAAGCCCAAGTGTATGGTGCAGGGCACAGGTGGCGTGCTCATCAATCATCTCAAGGAATTATTACTTCATACTGATCTAAAGCGCGAAGATAAGATCATGTACATTACCTCTTGCAGTTGGATGATGTGGAACTGGCTGTTAAGTTCGCTCGCGGTAGGTGCAACGATCGTTTTGTACGACGGTAATCCCAATTATCCCGATCCGGGCGCGATGTGGAAATTGATCGAAGAAGAGAAGATCACGATCTTTGGCTGTAGTGCCAGTTACCTGCTCTTCCTCAAGAAAGAGGAGTTCTCGCCGCGCACGCATTTCGATCTTTCTTCCCTGCGTGAAATCTCGCAGACAGGTTCGCCTCTTTCTGCTGAAGGATTTGAGTATGTGTATCAGGAGATCAAACCCGATCTGCATTTCAACTCGATCTCTGGTGGTACCGACATCAACGGTTGTTTTGCTGCAGGAAGCCCGATTCTGCCTGTCTACGCGGGTGAACTGCAAAGCCCTGCGCTTGCGATGAAGATCAAAGCCTACGATGAGACGGGCGCATCTATCCTGGACCGACAGGGAGAACTCGTTTGTGAAGCGCCCTCGCCGTCCATGCCTCTCTACTTCTGGGATGATCCTGACGGTGCAAAATATAAGGCTGCATATTTCGATGTTTATCCAAATGTCTGGCGGCATGGGGATTATGTGCTATTCCACAGCGATACCGGTGGAATTACTTTTTATGGCCGCTCAGACGCTGTGCTCAAACCCTCCGGTGTTCGGATTGGCACGGCGGAAATCTATACACAATTGGAAAAACTGGAAGAGATCGCAGATAGCCTCGCCATTGGGCAAAACTGGCAGGATGATCAGCGTGTCATCCTCTTTGTCAAATTGGCGCCAGGTGTGAGCTTGACCGAAGAACTGAAAGATAAAATCCGTAGAACATTACGGGAAAATGCCTCTCCGCGCCATGTCCCTGCGCTCATCTTTGAAACACCTGATATTCCCTACACCCTGAATATGAAAAAAGTGGAGAGCGCCGTAACCAATATCATGAATGGCCGTCCGGTCGTCAACCAAGATGCGTTGATCAATCCTGGATCGCTAGCCTATTACCAGCAAGTTGCTGAACAGTTAGAGAAGTAACGAGGTAGCACATTCTTGGGGGATTTCGAATATCCAAGTATCTGGCATATGATTTATACTGCCTGTGTGGGTAGGAACAAGGCAATACGCAATTACGATTTAATCTCAGGCTATGGAAGAAATTAGAAACGCAAAATAAGGAATTTCCCTGCGTTATAATAGCGGGCGACCTGCGGCAGCCCCGTGGGAGAAGGAGATTGAATGAAGATTGCAAGAAATGTGATTTTTGTGATGACAATTGCGTTAATTCTAGGGATCGCCTCTTGCACACCAGCACCAACTCCTGTTGCTACACAACCGCCTGCTACAACCGAACCCGCAACGGAAGCTCCTACAGTCATCCCTTCACCGACGATCGTTCCCGTATCACTAGCCGGGCCCGAGAACGGTTCCACGATGGTCTGGGTAGATGGGAGCACTTTGATCTATATTCCGACAACCGAGTTTAAGATGGGCAATGGGGGCTTCGATGCGCCTGAACATAACGTGACGCTTGACAATTACTGGATTTACCAGACAAAAGTAACTAACCGTATGTACGCTCAATGCGTAGGGGTTGGATCATGTACACCCCCTGCACAGGAGTTGGGCGGTGATGTTTATAGCAACCCTGATTATGCCAACCATCCCGTAGTCGGTGTGACCTGGGACCAGGCACAGGCTTATTGTTCATGGACTCAGGGACGGCTACCAACTGAGGCAGAATGGGAAAATGCCGCGCGTGGTAAGGAGAGTAATCTCTTTCCCTGGGGGAATGACGAACCTGCCTGTGATCTGTTGAATTTTGCTTATTGTGTCGGTCATACTACTGATGTGAATGCCTATGCAGATGGAACTAGCTCCTATGGTCTTCTGGATATGGCCGGCAATGTTTTTGAGTGGATAGGTGATTGGTATAGCGAAAACTATTATGGTGAGGCATCTCTTGCGAATCCGGTAGGACCCGATTCAGGCGAGTTCCGCGTCGTTCGAGGTAGCTCGTTCGAGACCGATCCTGATCAGGCCGAAACAGCAATTCGCCATTTCCTTGCACCTTCCCAGCACAGGCGTGATACTGGTTTTCGGTGCGTGGTGACGGAACCAAAACCGTTCGCGCCATATTGCCAGTTGTCGGCTTATGTACCGACAGGCGCGGTCGCGAGTGGTGAATGCCAGCTGCCTTTTACCGAAATGCGGGGACAGTATTGCGTTGCAGGCACCGGTTTTGCTACTGTGGATATTCCGAACGGCGCTGTCTATGAGACTACTACAAAGAATTTTGAATGTTCAGAAGCCGTGATAGATGGTCAGCGGCGGCTCACTTGTACCGGGCCACGCGATTCCACAGGTGAGATCACGGTTTGTAATCCAAGCTGTAGTACGTCTCCGGATGTCACCGGCGCAAAACCTGTTTGTGACCCAGGCTACACTCTCGATCCCGGTTCTGGAGCCTGCAATTACACACCTATTGTAGGACTGGTTAGTGTGGCAGGCTGTCCGGCTGGATATGTGATGTTGGATAGAGGCGGTGAGAAGTCCTGTGTGATCGGGAAGGGTGCAAATGGACAATGTCCTACGGGATTGTATTTCGACAGTCTAGTTGGCGCCTGTATGCCACCAAGCGGACAATCCGAAATTCCATATGGTATTGATAATCCATCTCTTGCTTCACAGACATATCAGGGCTGTGCCGCTGGGTATTCATATAATGATGTCTTCCAATGTTGTCAGGCAGAGACTGGCGGCACCTACCCAGGCTGTGCTCCCGGCTCCACGTTCAATGCGGACCTCGGAGCCTGCTCGCCGGGCGAAATCAAACTCAGCGGCCCAGGCTGTGTTGACGTTTCGGTTGATATCCTCAAGTGCAGTGAACCTGTGGATATATGCTCGAAAATTAAATCTGAAGCTACTTGTATTCGGTTTGCCTATGCCTGCACATGGGATGATAAGCTCAACGTATGCCAGTTGAAGTAAGATATCAAGACCCTCGCTGAAAAGTGAGGGTCTTGTTTTAATTGCGCCTCAGTTACAAACACAAGTAATAGATTGTTTTGTGGATAGAATCGAAAAGGTATTACTGCTTGTACTGCAGCCCACATGCAGTTTTTTTGGAAACTGCGGCACTCTGTAAGTTTTAACTTCTGCAGTTGATACGATCATATTTCCGAGGAGAGACTGTTATGAAACGATTGAGTTTAATTGTTTCGACAGTGACATTACTGTCTTTGGCCCTGACAACCTGCGGAAAGGGGATACCAACAACACAGGCCACATTGACCGAAATCCCGGTGACACTGACAACTCCAACTGAGGCTCTTGCCACTGAAACTCCTCCACCTACAGAGGTCACAACGCCGACAGCCGACGTTATCGATCTGGCTGGCCCACCCATGGTCGTCGGTTCCAAATTTATGTATATTGATGGGAGCATTCTGATAGCTGTACCTGGAGGTGAATTTATTATGGGGTATGGCGGTTTCGATAACCCGCAACATAAAGTCACAGTGAGTGATTTCTGGATTTATCGTAGTGAAGTCACTAACCAACAGTATTCAGCTTGCGTGGCTGCAGGTACGTGTTCAACCCCAAATCTAGAGGATAACAAAATCTATCAGGATCCGCGGCGTTCAAATGACCCGGTTGTAGGTGTAAATTGGGAGCAGGCACAGACATATTGTTCATGGGTAAATGGCCACCTGCCAACTGAAGCCGAGTGGGAAAAGGCCGCTCGTGGTCCGGACGGAAACATCTTTCCCTGGGGGAATGGTGGGCCCAATTGCGATTTATTGAACTACGATTACTGTGTAGGGCAGACCACCAGTGTTGTTGAGCACCTTGACGGTATGAGTTATTACGAAGCCTTCGATATGGCTGGGAATGTTTTTGAATGGGTAAGTGATTGGTATCAAGCGAATTACTACGGTGAGACTCCTATTCAGGATCCACTTGGACCGGAGATTGGCAGTAGACGCTCTGTGCGCAGCAGCAGTTACCAGAGTGGCGCGGATGATTCCATCGCCGCCCGACGTTACTCTTCTAAGCCAATCGATCATCGTGCGGATCTTGGTTTCCGTTGTGTGGTGCAGAATCCGACGTACTTTGCGCCATTCTGTAAATCTCCTTTGGTTTATGGCTTGGATGGCGATGGTAATCCGGTGCCGGGTTCGGATGTCAAAGAGGACTGTCCCACGGTTGACTTCAATCCTGGCCCTAATTGCGGTCCCAATTACTCGCCTGTAACGAATGTAAACCCTGTCGTCTCTCCTCCAGATTCGTCATTTGATCCACCGTCGATACCTGCCTCTTGTGTTGGTGGACCAAGTCCCTATATTTGTTATCCACCGGGTGGTACGGTATCAGTGACTGTTTATTGTAGTGTGCCCGTTGTGGGAGAACCCACCTGCCCTCCAGGTACAACTCAATCAGGAGATCAGTGCAAATCTAAAGGTATATCAGGCCAATGTCCGGCAGGCAGCACGTACGATTCGAGTAACAAGTGTTGTACTCCAATTGGTGGGGATGATTTGAGCTTCAAATTTTGCCCTACCGGCACTTATTATGCCAATCCTCCTGGAATTTGTGTTCCTTATCCAGCGTCGGGCAGTAAAACCTATTCATATGATATTGAGTTTGTAGAGTGTGGCAAGCGCAAAGACCAAGGATGTGATCCCGCGATCGATCCAAATTGCGATAAGTGTCCTGATGGACAGACTTACCAATGCATTCCGAATCCACAATGTGTACCAACCCGAATTTGTACCCTTCCAGATGTCTGTAGCTGTCAATAATAGTTACCGACCCTCATCCATTTGATGAGGGTCGAATTTTATATAGTCAGTTTTGGCTTTAGATTGTGCCAATCAGTAGATTTCTCGTAGGCGAATCCTGCACGCAATACTCCTATCTCATTCCATGCGCGTGATACGATTTGCAATCCAATTGGTAGCCCGCTTTTTGTAAAACCACATGGCAAGCTCAACGCCGGTAGACTGGTGAGATTAAAAGGTGCAGTGAAGCGCGTCAACTGGCGGGCGCGCTCAACGGCATTATCACCCTCGATCAGAGGCGCGGGGATTGGGGTAGTAGGCAACAATAGGAGCTCATAATTCTCGAACATCACTTCGCATCTGCGCCGGACTTCAGACTGAGTCCGCCTCGCCAGTGCATATTCAGTGGATGTATATGCCGCGCCCATTTCAAGCCGTTGACGGACATCCGCACCAAACCAATCTGGATGCTCCTTCAGTCTCTCGCGGTGATAAGCGGCTCCATCCGCTGTGGTAATTAATCCGTTTGCGACCGCAGCCTGGCGCAGCCAGGATACATCCACTTCTTTCACAGTTGCGCCCAGGCTTTCAAAGACCTTCGCAGCCTCGCAGAGCGCGGTCATTACTTCGGGATCAGACTCGGTGATGTAATCGCCAATTGCTAATGCAATGGGTCGCCCGTTTAACCCATCCTTGAGATGGCTGGAAAAATCACCAGGTAGCGTTTTAACACTGACCGGGTCAAGCGGGTCATAACCAGCCATTACTTGTAGCATTAATGCCGCGTCTTCTACTGCCTTAGTGATTGGTCCGGCATGATCGAGACTCCATGAAAGCGGGAAAATGCCGCGCAGGCTAACGCGGCCATAAGTAGGCTTCAGGCCAACTACGCCACATAACGAAGCAGGGATGCGGATTGAACCACCGGTATCGGTTCCTACCGCCGCAATGCACATATCTGTGGCTACAGCGGCTGCGCTTCCACCAGATGATCCTCCAGAGATACGTTGTGTATCCCATGGATTTTTGCATGCGCCAAAATGTGGATTATTATTTGTTACACCGAGGGCGATCTCATGTGTGTTGGTCTTGCCAAGAATGAGCGCACCAGCTTCTTTCAGTTTTTGAACGACAAATGCATCCTGCTCAGGGATATAGTCTGAGAAAAATTTTGAGCCTGCCGTAGTACGAATCCCTTTGGTTTCGTACAAGTCCTTCACGGCAATAGGGATTGAATAAAGGGGTGTTTTACTGCTCGTCCCGATCTCATCTGGAACTAGGTTCAATACTGTAATAAACGCGTTGATTACCGGGTTGAGTCGCTCGATTTGACGGAGACAAGCGTCGTTGAGGTCAGATGCGCTGATCTCGTTTTCGCGGATTTTTTGGCGTGCGTCGGTTAATGACAATTCTGAAAGGCTCATGTAAGGTGCAATTATAGCTGAATAGGACATTCCTCCCATAGTCGTTCCGTACTGTTACTGTACAATGATTATGATATAAATTCACGGAGGAGCGTGTATGAAAAAGGCCGACTTTCCACTTTTAGTGATTGCCACAGTCTTCGTCGTATTCGCTTCGGCCTGTGGTGCCCTGGCCGCGCCAAGGGTCTTCCCTGCACTAACTAAGCCACCACTGCCCACTGTTTCCGTTGAAATTGCTTCTAAGCAAGTTGCACTCTCCAAGCCGCCGAACCAGGCTTTTGCACCGGTTTGTAAAAATTCAGCAGCGAGTTGTGTGGCACCTGATGTACAGAATGTTGATGCACTCAGTACTTATTGTGTTGAGAAAATCCCTTACACTAATATTCTAGTTGACCCAGGCACAACTTTTGAAGTGCTCGATAAATCTGGCAAATATTCCTGTGCCAATTCTGGCCAGAAAATAGATGGAAAAACCGTGATCACCTGTACAGGTAAAGAGTTGTTCAGTTTTAATCTCAAACTGACCAATCCTGCTTGTAGTGGCAGAAACCTCATCACTGGTACAGGTCAATGCCAGGAAGGTTTTGGCTTTGATGCAGCTCAAGGTTGTTGTTCACCGATTACCGGCAATAAAGCTGGCTCAGTAACTATTAAAGTGAATTTAGGTGCCTGTCCCTTGCCACAAGAGCAATAACTTTCAAATGGCAAAAACATCAGCCCTCGTCATTGACGAGGGCTGATTATTTGTATCGTCCGCGTTGAGCGGAGCCGCCCGAAAGGGCGCGCAGTCGAAACGCATGGCTACTACACAAACCTTTCGACTACCAATGTCGCCAAGAGCGTTCCGTTCTCCGCTCAGGGGGGATAGACCTAGAACAAGCCGACTACTTTGCCAGTCTTCAGATCAAGATCAACATCGTAGAACACCGGGCGAGTGGGAAGGCCTGGCATAGTCCGCATTTCACCGAGGATCGGATAGAGGAAACCTGCACCGACGCTGGCGCGAATATCGCGGATCGGGACGCGGAAACCTTGTGGCACGCCCTTCTTAGCCGGATCATGCGACAGGCTAAGATGTGTCTTGGCCATGCACAGTGGAAGTTTATCAAAACCGAGTTTGGTGAAGAGTTCGATCTTGGCCTCTGCTTCGGGCAGGTAATCAACGCCATCCGCGCCGTAAATTTCTTTGCAGATCGTCTCGATCTTTTCCTTGATAGACATCTCCAGTGGATAGAGGAACTGGAAGTTAGTCGGTTTTTCCGCCGCCTTAACGACTGCCTCGGCCAGGGCTACAGCACCCTTGCCGCCGTCCATCCAGTGCGTGCAGACGACTGCATCTTCCGCACCCGCCTGAAAAGCGGCTTCACGGATTAATTCCACTTCAGCTTTGGTATCGGTGGCAAAGGAGTTGACCGCAACCACAACATTCACGCCGTATCGCTTGGCATTTTTGATGTGATGTTGGAGGTTGCCAAGCCCGGCGCGCAGCAAATCGAGGTTTTCATCCGTATATTCGGGAGCCAGCGGTTTGCCGGCCACAACCTTTGGACCACCTCCATGCATCTTCAGGGCGCGCACAGTCGCCACCATTACGACAACCTGCGGGATTAGACCCGAATAGCGACACTTGATATCGAAGAACTTCTCCATGCCGATATCCGCGCCGAAACCGGATTCAGTGACAACATAATCGGCAAGTCTGAGCGCAATCCTATCGGCGATGATGGATGATTGACCATGCGCGATATTGGCGAACGGTCCGGCGTGAACGAACGCAGGCGTTCCTTCGAGAGTTTGCATCAAATTTGGTTTGATGGCATCCTTCATCAGAACGGTCAATGCACCTGCCACACCGAGATCTTCGGCTGTGACAGCCTGGCCTTTCTTGTCGGTCGCAACCACCATACGTCCGAGTCGGTCGCGCATATCGGTCAGGTCAGTGGTGAGGGCTAGGATCGCCATGATCTCAGATGCCACGGTGATGTCAAAGCCGGAGCGATGCTCGTGACCCTGCTCTTCTTTCCCAAGTCCAACCTGGATCTCGCGCAGGAAGCGGTCATTGGTATCCATGACGCGCCGCCATGCAATTCCATTCGGGTCAATATCGAGGCGGGCAAAGCGACTGCGTTCTTCTGGCGTCAGTTCATTGGGATCAGTCTTCTCTATTCCAAGTTTCTTCAGACGGCGCAACATGGTCGGCGAGAACCTGCGTTCACCTTTTTTATTAGGTGGGCAGAGTGCGTTGAAGAGTTTCTCGTCATCCTGCATGGATTCATGTAGCATGCGCGCATCCAGTGCTGCGGCGCACAGGTTATGCGCGGCAGTGATGGCATGGATATCGCCGGTAAGGTGTAAGTTGAAATCCTCCATGGGAACAACCTGGCTGTAACCTCCACCGGCCGCGCCGCCTTTAATGCCGAACGTCGGACCTTGGGATGGCTGGCGGATACAAGTGAAGACTCGCTTTCCCAGATGCGCGCCCAATGCCTGACTCAAGCCGACCATCGTTGTGCTCTTGCCTTCGCCGAGGGGAGTGGGAGTAATGGCAGTTACGTCGATGTATTTGCCGTTGGGACGCTTGGCGAGGCGATCCAGAATCTCCAGCTTGATTTTTGCCTTATAAGGGCCAAAGAGTTCAAGTTCACTTTCTTTAATTCCCAACTCTTCAGCGATCTGTAAGATCGGTTTAAGTTTTCCGGCCTGCGCGATCTCGATATCCGAGGGCACTGGGCGCAGAAGTTTCAGTTTGGTTGGAGCAAACGGGAATTTTTTAACTGTGGATTTTTTGCCATTTGTGGATGGCGCCGATGCGACTACCTTCTTCATCACTGGTTTTTTGGCTGCAACTTTCTTCTTCGGTGTAACCTTTTTGAGACTAACTTTGTTTGCCATATCTACTCCTTTGTGGCTGTATGGAAATGATCGAAAATGCAAAATTCCGACGCCCCAATTATCTTAATATTCACAAATTTGGCAATGGATTTCCGTCACTTCTTTGTCACATTGTAACCAATGTTCCTACAATTTCACCTTTTAATGCCCGTGCCAGGTAATCATCTTCTTCCCCTGAGAAGATTTGTGCGCTTAGGCCTGGCAATTCCCTAACTAATCCCAGCATTTGTT
>WNGB01004806.1_pt1 | contig 20737 bp, 20 predicted proteins | sample 5400681 | NCBI WGS metagenome assembly WNGB01 (sample SAMN13153367, study PRJNA577476) | soil metagenome | isolation source: 115 cm soil or saprolite under grassland replicate 2 | place: USA:California | collected 2016-06-15
CCGGCAGGGGGCCTTGCGCGTCGAGAATCTCGTCGAGGGATCGGCCCTCGACGAATTTCATGGCGATGAACAGGATCCCGCCGATCTGCCCCACCCGATACACCGGGACGATGTTCGGATGCTCGAGCTCGGCGACCATTCGTCCTTCCCGCTTGAAGCGCTCGGCGGCGCGCGGCGTCAGCCCGAGCTCGGGCGACAGCACTTTGAGCGCGACGGGACGCTTCGCTTGTTCGTCGACGCCCCGGAAGACGATGCCCATGCCCCCCCGGGCGAGCTCCTGTTCAACCTCGAAGTCGCCGGCGAGCACGCGCCGCAACCGGTCGAGCAGCGTGTCTTCTGCCGCTGTCTCATCCACGACGGTGCTGGAATTGGGATCGACGACCAGGCGCCCGCAATTGCCGCAGAAGCGGGAGGTCTCCGGCACCGCGGCGCCGCAGCCGAAGCATTTCACCGTCGCCGGCACTAGGGTCTCACGCGGATGGCGTACACGGTATCCGGCGCCGCGCCGGTGATCACGGAGCTGACGAGCTGCACATCGAGCAATGCGCGCCCCTGGCTGAGAGCCATGAGCGTGTCTCCTCGGGCGTTCACCTGAAGAAGCCCGGGATCGAGAGAAGTAACCCGGAGGTGGGGATTGACGAGATCGCCCGCGGCGGTATGCACCACCACGACGAGGGGGATCGTATCGCCGACGGCCAGGAGGCTATCGGCAAAGACGAAACTGATGTCCGCCGCCGGCCCAGGCGGATCGAAGACATCGGTCAGACCACAGCTCACTGCCAGACTACCAACCAAGCCCGCCGCTAATCCGGCGACCAAGGGTCGCGACCGCACCGGATGTCCCTGTCAGGGAGGATCCTAAGGTGTGTGTTGACAGGGTTTACATCAAGAGTTGGCCATGCTCGGGGCAGGAATCGAACCTGCAAGGGGTTGCCCCCGAGGGATTTTAAGTCCCTTGCGTTTACCAATTTCGCCACCCGAGCCGGGGTGAATTATAGCCGTTCGACGTGCGCTCCGGCCGATGCCTTCACCTCGCTGATCGGCGCCGGCCTGCCGTAGGCGCGTTCGAACGCGCGCCGAATCGCGGGCTCCGTGTTTTTGTCCGTCTTGTTCACCAGCACGATCGCGGCGCCCCCCCACCCTGCTCCGGTGAGCCGCGCGCCCAGTGCGCCGGCCCGCTTCGCCGCGCCCACCACGGTGTCGAGCTCGGGTGAGCTGCACTCGTACAGGCGCCGACACGACTCGTGGGACTCATACAGAAGCTTCCCGAACTGTTTGAGCTTCCCGTGCTGCAGCAGCTGCGCCGCGAACCGGGTGCGCGCCGTCTCACTCACGACGTGCACCGCCCGCGAGCGCAGCGGCTCGCGCAACGCGCGCTTGAGGCGCGGCAACCACTGCGCCGGCCAGCTCGCCAACCACACCAGCTCCGGCAGCTCGATCTTGAGGCGCTTCACCGCCTCCTCGCACTCCGCGTGCCGCTGGTTGAGCGCGCCCGCCGAGAGATCGTGGCGCTTGCCGGTGTCCACGAGCAGCAGCCGCGCGCCAAACGGAATCTGTGTCGCCTGGAGTGAGGCGCACTCGAACAGCAGCGCATGAGCGCGCTTGCCCAGCGCCGCGATCGTTTGATCCATCACACCGCAGCGCACGCCGACGTGGTCGTGCTCGGCGCGGAACGCGACCCCGGCGAGCTGCCGCGGCGTCAGCGCCGGCGCGAGCGCTTTCGCCGCCGCGACGGTGAGCGCCGCGGACGACGACAGTCCTGCGCCGACCGGCACATCGGACGCGACGGCGATACGGACGGAGCCGCCGTGGGGCACCATCTCGAGCGTCCACAACTCGCGCAACACGCCCGCGATGTACGCGGCCCACCCCTGCGGCAGGTCCTCCTGCCATTTGACACGGACGACGGTGTTGTCGCGTGTCGAAACCGCTTCGAGGACACCGGACTCACCGGCGACGCCCGGCCCGGCCACCGCAGTCGTGCGTTGCGCGATCGCGATCGGCAGCACGGGACCGCCGTTGTAGTCGGTGTGTTCACCAATGAGGTTGACGCGACCAGGGGCCGACGCCGCGGCCCTAGGTGTTGTCCCAAATGTTTCGCGAAACAGGTCTATCGCGGGTCGTGGCATGAGTTTGACAATGAATCCGTGCAATGCTACCGTATCGCGACCGGATTCACCATCTACCCTATTTCTGCATTTCGGAGAACACGTATGCGGCGGTTTGCGTTGTTGCTGCTCGCCGGAGCCCCTGCGCTTGTCGCCGCCCCCTTCCGGCCGCTCGCTGGGCAGGGGTTTGGCGTCTACGAGCACAACACGTGCGCCATGGGCCGCGCCGGCGTCACCGCCGCCAGGCCCTGCGCTGACGGCTCCGCCATCTACTTTAGTCCCGCGGGACTGGCCGGGCTCTCCGGCACGCATATCAGCGCGGGCGTTACGCTGATCGGGGCACAAGGCAACTTTACCGACGACTTCCTGAACACCCAGAGCGACCTCAAGAACCCCCTGATTCCCGTCCCCAACCTCTACATCACACGCGCCGTCAGCCCGAAGGTGACGGCGGGCATTGGGGTATATGCGCCGTACGGTCTCGAAACCAAGTGGGACCCGAATACCTTCTCGGGCCGCTTTCTCGGCTACAACACCAACATCCGTTCCATCTATATCCAGCCGACGATCGGCTATCAGGTCAGCCCGAAGCTGAAGTTCGGGATCGGCGTCGCCTACATCACCAGCCACCTCAAGCTGCGCCAGCGGGCCGACCTGTCTACGCAGCTCGTCCCCCCGGCGCTGGCGGCGTTGTTCCCAGCTCCCCTCCCGCCCGGCACCACGTTCGCGATGCTGGGCGTGCCAACCGGCACCGACTTCGCGGACGCCACACTCGAAGCGAATGGGAGCGGCTTCGCGGTCAACTTCGGCGCGATCCTGCAGGTGAATGACAAGCTGAGCATCGGCGGGCATTGGCTCACGCGCAAACAGATCAAGTACGATGGCACCGCCGCCTTCGTGCCCGAGTCCACGCACCTGTTCCTGCCACAGGCCATCGGCCCACTCCCGGCGGGCTACCCCGTCGATGCGCTGCTCGCGACGGAGTTCGCGTCCGGCGGGCCGCTGTCGAACGGGCCCGTCTCGACGTCGATCATCATGCCGCCCCAGGGAACCCTGGGCTTCGCCTACAAACTCAACGACGCCTGGTCGGTCATGGCGGATTATCAGTACGTGGTGTGGGGCTGGTTCAACGACGTGGACATCAACTTTGCGAATGCGGGGACGCCCGATCTGGCCCTGCATCCGCAGAACAAGGACACCCACGGCTTCCGCTTTGGGACCGAGTACCAGTACAACTCCAAAGTCCAGCTGCGGGGCGGCTATCTGCATCACGGCAGCGCCTCGCCGCCGCAGTTCGTGACGCCGCTGCTGCCCGAGGGTCCGCGCAACGAATTCACCGTGGGCGCCGGGCTGGCGCTGTCGTCGCACTGGCATGCGGACCTCGCCTACCAGTTCATAAAGCAGAACGACCGGCGCGGCACGGTGAACCTCGCGCAGGGCAACACCGGTCTCTACCAATTCTCGGCCCATCTGTTCGCGGCCGGTGTGGCCATCACTTTCTGAGGAACTGCGACTCATGATTCGGACCACTCGATGCTCGGCCGCGGTCCTCGGTCTCGTCCTGGCTGCTGCCGCGTGCAACAACGACCAGTTGAACCGGCCGTTCGCCAACATACCGGTCGATCCCCTGTTCGACCGGTATGTCGCGATGGGGAACTCGATCACCGCGGGCTTCCAATCCGCCGGGATCAACGACAGCACGCAACAGCAATCGTACGCCGTGCTGCTCGCGCGCGCGATGCGCTCGCCGTTCTTCGCGCCGCTGATGAACAAGCCGGGCTGTCCGCCGCCCTTCACCAACGTGTTCTTACAGACCCGGGTCGGCGGTGGCACGCCTACGACGTGCGCGCTGCGGAAGATTCCGGCGAACCCGCCGCCCTATATCAGCAATGCCGCCGTCCCGGGCGCCGAGGTGATCGACATCTTCAACAACCTCGACACCGCCTCGAACGCCAATAGTCTGACCCAGTTCTTCCTCGGCGGGCTGACGCAGGCGCAGATGATGGAGCGGGCGCAGCCGACATTCGTCACGGTCTGGATCGGCAACAACGATGTGCTCGGTGCCGCGACGAGCTCGACCAACGGCGGCGACAGCACGAAGATCACGTCGATCGCAAATTTCCAAACGCGCTACGGCGCCATGCTCGACACGGTGGAGGCCGCTGGTCCGCAGGGGGTCGTGCTCATCGGCGTCGCGAACGTGACCGCGATCCCGTTCTTCAGTCGTGGAGCAACCTACTGGGCGATTAAGAACGGTTTCGTCCCCGGCGCGGCGTTCCCAGCCGCCTTCACCGTGAGCAACAACTGCGCCCCGATCGGCATTCCGGGAGCACGTGGTGACTCGGTGTTGGTAGGGTTCCCCTATGGTGCAGCGTTGCTGGGAGCCGCCCAAGCAGGAGCGCCACGCAACCTCGATTGCGCCGATACGGTCGCCGCTATCGTCGTGCCCAAGGAACTCGTGAAACTCGTCACGGCGGTGACGGCCTATAACACCTACATCGCCGCCCAGGCTACGGCGCGCGGGTGGGCGTACCTCGATCCGAACGCCAAGTTCGCTGCCCTCGCCGCCGATACCGCACAGGTGCGTCCGTTCCCGTACTTCCCACAGGGCAATGCGGGGGACACGGTGGCGGTGCGGCGTCCGTTTGGCCGAGCGTTCTCGCTGGACGCGGTCCATCCCAGCGCCGCCACGCACCGGCTCATCGCCGATACGCTGCGGCTGCTCATCGATTCGACGTACGGCACTGCGATCCCGCCGATTCCCTGAACGACAAACGGGCGGCGAGAAAAACGGCGGCGAAGGGCGGCAGAGGGCGGCAAAGGGCGGCAATGGGGTATGCATCTCCGTTGCCGCCTTTTGCCGCCTGTTACCGCCTCGTGGCGATCCTCGCCCTCGGGCCGTGCCTGCTCAATGCACAGGCGGGCCCGCGCACCGACACGCCGCGAGCGGGCGCCTTCCGCGTCACCTTCGAGCCGGTGATCACGACGTGGGAGCGCGAGTTCACGGACAACGGCCACGAGCAACGGATCGGCGCGTCGTTGTTCGGCGAGACCCATCCGCCGCTCGAGTGCACGGGGATCGGCATCGTCGTCTGCCGCTACCTCTTCAGCCCGGTGTTCGTCCACGTCGAGCGGCGGGTCACGCCGCTGGCGCTGGAGTTCGGTATCACCAATCGCCTGGCCGTTGGCGCGAAGGTGCCGCTCGTGCGCGTGAACACGCGGGCCGGCTTCCAGCTCGACAGCGCCGGGAATCCCGGGGCGCCTGGCGCCGCCCAGAGGCTCGACTCCATTCTCACCGACACGACCTACGCATTCGGCCCCGTCGCCGGCACAACCCGCCGACTGCGCGACTTCGCGGGGGACGTGGAGGTGGAGGCGAAGTACAGAGTCCTGGAGTCCCACAGTTATGCCCTGAGCGGCGCGCTCGTCGTACGATTACCGACGGGCCATCAGGATTCGCCCAACAGTCTGTTCGATCTGTCGACCGGCGATCACCAGACCGACATCGAGGTGCAGATCGCACAAGAGCTGACGCTGTTCAATCGGCTCTGGCTCAACGCGCTGGTGCGCGGCGGACGCCAGCAACCGAGGACGCGTGCGCGCCGCGTGGGACCGCAATCGGTGCTCCTGATCCCGCACGCCGCGTTGGCCACGCTCAACTGGGATCCGGGAGACTATTGGGGCCTCGATGTCGCGCCACTGTATCGCTTTTCGAGGGAATTCGGCGTGGGATTCACGGCGGGCTATTACACCCAGAGGCGCGATCGCTACTCCTACCGCTCAGCGCAGGATTCGACCGATCTCGCGACGCGACTCGGCACGCCTGTCTCCGCGGCGGTGCTCGACGCCGGGACGGGTGTACGCTGGGCGCGCCTGGGCTTCGCCATGACCTACGTCGGATCGGACGTCGAAGGGAGCCTGTCCTTCGAGCAGACGGTCAGCGGTTCGGGTGGGCTCGTACCGGTGGCGTCGGTGTTCCGGATTGTGATGCGGACTTCTCGCTGGCCGTTTTGAGCAGCTCCACGGCGTGGCGCCGCGCGGTCGCCATGTCGGCATCTCCCAGCATCCGCGCGATCTCCTTCACCCGCTCCTCCCCGGCCGCGACGGCCACGTCGCTCGTTGCGATACCGCCTTTCTTGCCTTTCGCGACGACGAGGTGCTGGTCGGCGTACACCGCGATCTGCGGCAAGTGCGTAATGACGAGCGCCTGGCGGCCTTCACGCGACACATCCATCAGCGCCTCGCCGACGCGGCCACCCACCTCCCCGCCGATGCCCTGATCGACTTCGTCGAACACCAGCGTCGGGACGACGTCGTGCGAGGCCAGCACGACCTTCAGCGCCAGCATGAGCCGCGAGAGCTCGCCACCTGACGCGACGCGCGCGAGGGGGCGCTGCTCGAGTCCTTCATTCAGCTTGACCTGGAAGATGACGTCCTCCGCACCCTGTGCGCCGTGCGCCGTGCGCTGTGCGCCGGACAGCCACACCTCGAACCGCCCGCCTTCCATGCCCAACGACGGCAGAACCTTGTTCACGGCACGCGCCAGCTTCTTCGCGCCGGCCGTGCGCTTCGCTGTCAGGGCTTCGGTCGCGCGTGTGAACTCTGCGGCGGCCTGGTCGCGATCAGCGGCGATGTTCCGCAAATCGAGATCAGCGGTGTCCAACAGCTCGAGCTCGCGCGCGGCGGTGTCACGCGCGGCCAGCACGTCGGCGATGCTCGGACCGTGCTTCTGCTGGAGCCGATAGAGGAGATCGCGCCGCTGCTCGACCGTGCTCAAGCGCTCCGGATCCGCCTCGATCTCACTCGCGTATGCGCGCGCCGCCTGCGCCAGCTCGGCAGCGCTCGCAAATGCCGCGTCGAGCAGCTCCTGCCATTTGCCGAGCGAGGGGTCGACCCGCAGGAGACTCGCCAGGATTTTTTGTGCCTTGGTGAGCCCCGCCGCGTCCACCGTCTCTTCCAGCTCGCGCGCCAGGCGGCCCAGCTCCTCGGCGTGCGCCAGTCGCTTCGCCTCGACGTCCAGCGCCTCGTCCTCGCCCAATTTCGGTTTGGCGCGCTCGATCTCCTGGAGCACGTGCCGCAGATAGTCGGCCTTGCGCCGGACGTCGGCCTGGCGCGTCGTCAGCTCGGCCTCGCGTGTCTCCAGCTCTTTGAGACGCGCATGCGCGTCGCGCACCGCGACGCGCTCGACGTCGGCATCGGCGTAGGCGTCGAGCATGTCGCGCTGCGCGTCGGGACGGAGCAGCGACTGCGTGTCGTGCTGGCCGTGCAGGTCCACGAGCAGCGCGCCGATCTCGGCAAGGACACCGATGGTCGTAGGCGAGCCGTTCACCCAGGCGCGCGACTTCCCCTCGCGAAGCACTTCGCGCTTCAGGACGAGCCTGCCCTCTTCCAGTTCGACACCAAGGGCGGCGAAGGGCGGCAAAAGATGGCGGTGAACGGCGGCAACGAACTCAAACGCCCCCTCGACGACTGTCTTCTCGGCGCCGGGGCGCACGAGGTCGGCGGAAGCGCGTTCGCCGAGCAGCAGCGACAACGCATCGACAACCATCGATTTGCCGGCTCCGGTTTCGCCCGTGAGGACGTTGAGGCCAGGCTGAAGGGGAAGGGTTACGTCGGCAATGACGGCAAGATCGCGGACGCGTAATTCCGTCAACATCTCGATCTTCGTTCCCCCTCTCCGCTTGCGGAGAGGGGGTCAGGGGGTGAGGTCATTTGCGTGTGCGATCACTCAGGTCGCCCCAGTGCAGCTTCTTCCGCAGCCGCTTGAAGAAGCTCTCCGGGCCGAGCCGGATCAGGAGGATGGGCCGGTCCGCACGCCGTACCTCCAGGCGCTCGCCCGCCTGAATTGGCGTGCCCACCTGGCCATCGAAGGAGACGAGCACCTCGTCGGTCCAAGGTGGGATCGGCTGGATCGTGACGACTGCCGTCGCGGCCAGGACGAGCGGGCGCACGGCCAGGGTGTGGGGGCAGATGGCGGTGACCACGATGGCGTCGACCGTCGGCACGACGATCGGCCCGCCGGCCGACATCGAGTACGCGGTCGAGCCCGTGGGCGTACTGACGATGATTCCGTCGGCCGAGTACTGGGCCACCTCATCGCCGTCGACCGACACCTTGAGCCGGACGACGCGCGCCACGCCGCCCTTGTGGACCACGACGTCATTGAGCACGAGCGGCTCGACACGGTCCGGCGTCTTGGACCCCTTGCCGGTGATGGTCGACTGCAGGGCGAGGCGCGGCTCGGTCGTGTAGGCGTGGCGGACGATGGCGTCCAGCGCCCAGTCGAGGGTGTCGGGCGCCGCGGTCGTGAGAAATCCGACGCGGCCGAGATTGAGCCCCAGGATCGGCGTGTCGGCGCCATTCAGAAGACGCGCGCCGCGCAGCAGCGTACCATCCCCACCCAGCGTGATGAGACAGTCGAGCGGCGAGGTCGCCTTGCTGATGGGCGGAGGAGCCCCGCCGTCACCCGCGGGCCACAGTGACTGGATGCGATCCTCGCTGTAGAGCTTGAGTCCCGCGCTGGACGCCTTTTGCTGCAGCGTCGCGAGGAAAGCGCCAAGATCCGGATAGTTGGGGTTCCCGACGACCCCGACGTTCATCGCGGGGTGAGCGACTCTTCGGCAGCGAGGGCGCGGATCCGCGCGGCGATGCCGTCGCCCGTCAGGCCGACGTCGGCCAGCTGGCCGGCGCGCGGCGCGTGCTCATACGTGCGGTCGGGCACGCCGAGGGCGACGACGCGGGAGTCGGGCGCGGTCGTTTGCACCAACGCCGCCAGCGCCGCGCCGAAGCCGTTCACGACCGTGCCGTCTTCGACGGTGACCAGCAGCTTGTGGCTCTGGGCCAGGGCGTCGAGCATCTCGCGATCCATCGGCTTGAGGAAGCGCGCATTCACAACCGACACGTCCAGACCGTCGGCGGCGAGCCGCTCGGCAGCATCGAGCGCCGGCTTGCACATGACACCGACGGCGATGATCGCACAGTCCTTCCCTTTTCTCAGCAGGTCCCACGTGCCATAGGGGATCGTCGGCACTTCGGCCGCCGGGGGCGCCTCACCGGGCGCCTTGTCGCGCGGATAGCGCAGCGAGAAGGGACCGTCGGTGTGCTTGAGCGCACAGCGCAGCAATCCGATCAGCTCGGCGGCATCCTTCGGCGCCGTCACGGTCATGTGCGGCACGGCCAGCATGTAGGCGATGTCGTACAGCCCCATGTGGGTCTGGCCGTCCTCGCCGACCATCCCGGCGCGGTCGAGCGCAAAAATGACGGGCAGCTTCTGGATGGCGACATCGTGGATGATGCTGTCATAGGCGCGCTGCAGGAACGTCGAATAGATCGCGACGACCGGCCGCACACCCTGCGTCGCCAGGCCCGCCGCGAACGTCGTGGCGTGCGCCTCGGCGATGCCGACATCGAAGAACCGCTCCGGCCACTTCTTCTGGAAGATGTTCGTACCGGTCCCCGACGGCATCGCGGCCGTGATGACGACGAAGTTCGCATCTTCAGCAGCGAGCTGGGTGAGCGCGTCGCCGAACACCTTCGTCCACTGCGGTGGTCCAGGGTTGACCGGCTTCAGCTTGCCCGTGACGGGATCGTACGGCGCGCGGGCGTGATACTTCTCGAGATCGGGCTCGGGCAGCGGGAAGCCTTTGCCCTTCTCGGTGATGACGTGCACGACGCGCGGCCCCCCGAGCGTCTTCACGATGTCGAAGGTGTGCAGCATCTGCGCGATGTTGTGCCCGTCGATCGGCCCGAAGTACCGGAAGCCCAGCTCCTCGAACAGCATTCCCGGCGACCAGAGATTCTTGATGCTCTCTTCGACGTTCTTGGCGAAGTCGACCAGTTTCTTGCCGCCGACGATATGGGACGCGCGCTCGATCAGATGCTTGACGCGCTCGCGGATCCGCACCGTGATCGGGCTGGCGACGATGGAGCCGAGGTACTTGTTGAGCGCCCCGACGTTCGGGGCGATCGACATGCCGTTATCGTTGAGCACGACGATGATGTCGCGACCCGAGTCGCCGGCGTTGTTGAGCGCCTCGTAGGGCAGGCCGCAGGTCATCGCCCCGTCGCCGACCACGGCGACGACGGCGAACTTTTCGCTCTTCAGGTCGCGCGCCGCCGCCATGCCGAACGCTGCCGAGAGCGCGGTCCCCGCATGGCCGGCCCCGAACTGATCGTGCTCGCTTTCCGAGCGCCGCAGGAACCCCGACAGCCCGCCCTTCTGGCGCAGGGTGTCGAGCCGGTCATTGCGGCCGGTGAGGATCTTCCACGGATAGCCCTGGTGGCCGACGTCCCAGACGATCTTGTCGCGGGGCGAGTCGAACGCGGCGCAGAGTGCCACCGTGAGCTCGACGACACCGAGGCCGGCGCCGATGTGGCCGCCGGTCTGCGAAACGACGTCGATGAGCCGCTGCCGCACCTCGTCCGCGAGCTGCTGCAGCTGCTCCGGCGCCAGCGCCTTGACGTCCTGGGGACCGTGAATCGATTCGAGAATCAATTAGGCCTCGTCACGATGTAGTGGGCCAGCTCGACCAGTATGGGAGAAACTAACCCGGCATCCCGCAGATGGTCTACGGCCTGCGCCGCCAGCCGTTCCGCCTCGGCGCGCGCCGCCCCGACGCCCAACAGCGTCACAAACGTCGCCTTGGCGTGCGCCGCGTCCTTCCCGGCCGTCTTACCGAGCTGATCGGACGTCGCCGTGGCGTCGAGCACGTCGTCGGCGATCTGAAAGGCAAGGCCGATGACCTCGCCGTAGGCGCGCAGCGCTTCGACATGACTGGTCGTTCCCTCGGCGGAGAGTCCGCCGATCACGCAGGACGCGGCGATGAGCGCGCCGGTTTTGCGGGCGTGCACCTCCTCGAGCGCCTCCATCGGCAGCGCTTTCGCTTCGGCCTCGAGGTCAAGCGCCTGGCCGCCGATCATGCCGCCGGCACCCGCCGCGCGAAACAGCTCGAGCGAGATCTCGCGGCGCCGCGCCGGCGGCAGCGCGAGCTCGGCGAGCCCGTGCGCCAAGACCCGCGCGGCCAGCGTCACCATGTCGTAGCCGGCCCGGGTCGCGCGCGGCACGTCGAACGCCCGGTGCGCCGTCGGCCGCCCGCGCCGCAAGTCGTCGTTGTCCATGCAGGGGAGATCGTCGTGGACCAGCGAGTAGGCGTGCACGACCTCGACCGCGGCCGCCAGCTCCGCTACACCCGCGGTGGACGACCCATTCAGGGCTTCGTGCGCCGCGAACACGAGCGTCGGGCGCAGCCGCTTCCCTGCGCCGAGCAGACTGTAGCGGACGACCTCGTCCCCGGTGGTCGCCGCTGCCAATACCGCATCGACCCGGGAGCGCGCGTCCGCGAGATATCTAGCTAGGGCTTTCAATCTCGAGAACTTTTTTGACCTTGAGCTCCGCCTGGGCGAGCTGCTCGCGCGCGACGCGCAACCGTTCGACGCCTTCCTCGAACAGCTTCAGCGCCTCGTCCAGATCGAGATCCTCCGCTTCGAGGCGGCGCACGATGGCCTCGAGACGCTCGAGCTGCTTACTGAACTCTGGCATAGCCTACTTCGCCTCCACTCGTGCTTGCACTTCGCCATCGGTGACCCGCAATCTGAATTCCAAGCCTACGGGGAGCTGGGCGACCTGCTTCAAGATTCGCCCCTGCTCGTCGCGGGCCACCGCGTAACCGCGGGCCAATACCCGAAGCGGGCTGAGCGCGTCGAGGCGTGCGCTGTGCGCCGTGAGCAGTGCGCCGGACTTCTCGAGTCTCGTCTCCATGCAACGCACCAGACGGTCCCCCGTGCGGTCCAGCCGCTCCACCACATGGCGCGACGCGATCCGGAGCGCGCGCGCGAGCCGCTGGCCCAGGACGCCGCACTGCGCCAGCACCTCGGCGCGGTCCGGCGTCGCGGCCTCGGCCGCGGCGGACGGCGTCGGGGCGCGCAGGTCGGCGACGAGATCACACAGCGTCACGTCCGTTTCGTGGCCGATCGCCGAGATCACGGGCATCGGCATCGCGGCCACGGCGCGCGCGACCCGCTCGCTGTTGAATGCCCAGAGATCCTCGACGGACCCACCGCCTCGTGCAACCACCAGCACATCCACCGGCAAGCGCGCGATGCGATGCAGCGCCGAGCAGACGGATGCCTCGGCCTTGGCGCCCTGGACCTGGGCGGGCACCACGATCAGCTCGGCGATGGGCCAGCGGCGCGCGATGACGGCCTGGATGTCGCGCAGCGCGGCGCCATCCGGACTCGTGACGACGGCGATGCGGCGCGGAAACTGGGGGAGGCGGCGCTTGCGAGCGGGATCGAGCAGACCGTCCTTGGTGAGCGCCGCCTTGGCCTTCTCGAACGCCAGCTTCCAGAGACCGCCCTGGTCGGTGGACAGCAGCTCGTTGACGATCAGTTGGAAACCACCCTTGGCTTCGTACATGGATGGTCGCGCGAACACGAAGACCTGCATTCCGTCGGTGGGCGGGGTCAGGCGGAAGTTTTCCTTCTTAAACATGACGCAGTCGATCTGGGCGGACTTGTCGCGCAGCGAAAAATACCAGTGACCGGTCCGCCACGGCCGGAAGTTCGCGATTTCGCCGCGCACCCATAGTGGCGGCAACCCGGCCTCGATGACGTTCTTCGCCCGGTTCGTCACCTCACTGACGGTCCAGGCCCCTTCGGCAGAAGCGGCCGCAAAAATGTCTAGGGACTGACCCACTGCCGCGCGGCCTGCACCGTGTTGTAGAGGAGCATCGTGATCGTCATCGGCCCGACGCCGCCCGGCACCGGCGTGATCGCCGATGCGACCTGTTTCGCCTCCTGGAACTTCACGTCGCCGACCAGGCGATAGCCCTGTTTGCGCGAGGGGTCGTCCACCCGATTGACGCCGACATCGATCACGACCGCGCCGGGCTTCACCATGTCGCCGCTCACGAATTCCGGCTTGCCGATGGCGACGATCAGGATGTCCGCCTGGAGCGTGTACTGCTCGATGTTCCGGGTGCGCGAGTGGCACACGGTCACGGTGGCATTGCCGCCCGGGCCGTCTTGCAACAGCAGCGCCGCCATCGGCCGGCCGACGATGTTCGAGCGTCCCACGACGACGGCGTGCGCGCCTTTGGTCTCGACGTCCGTGCGGATCAGGAGCTGCTGCACGCCATACGGCGTCGCCGGACGGAATCCGGTGGGATCGCCGACCACGACCTTACCGACGTTCTCGGGGTGAAAGCCGTCCACGTCCTTGCGCGGATCGATGCGATGCAAGGCGCGATTCGTGTCGATCTGCTTGGGCAACGGCAGCTGCACCAGAATGCCGTGAATCTTGGGGTTCGCGTTGAGCCGCTCCAATAACCCCATGAGGTCCGCCTCGCTGGTGTCCTTGGGGAGCTTGATCGTCTCGTGATAGAGACCGGCTTCGTCACACGCTTTGCCCTTCATCCGGACGTAGACCTGGGATGCCGGGTTATCGCCCACCAGCACGACGGCGAGCCCGGGCGTCACGCCCTTCTTCTTGAGTGCCGCGATCTCCCCGGCCAGCTCCGCGCGCATCGTGGCGCCAATCGCGTTGCCGTCGATGAGCTTGGCACCGCCATGGATCGTCGAGGGACTAGCGTGCAACGCCCACCGCCCGTGTCTCCCGAATCACGACCACCTTGATCTGTCCCGGGTATTGGAGCTCGCGCTCGATCTTCCGCGCGATCTCGTCCGTGAGGCGCGCCGCAGCGGCGTCGTCCACCGAATCCGGTGTCACCACCACCCGCACTTCCCGGCCCGCCTGAATCGCGAAGACCTTGTCGACGCCCTTGAACTCCGACGCCAGCGTTTCGAGCTGCGAGAGCCGTTTGACGTAGGTCTCGAACGCTTCGCGCCGGGCGCCGGGACGCGACCCTGAGATCGCGTCCGCCGCCTGCACGATCACGCTGACCGGGGATTCGTGCGGGACGTCGTCGTGGTGCGCCGCGATGCAGTTGATGACGGTCGCATTCTCGCCGTACTTGGTCGCCACCTCCACGCCGAGCTGCACGTGCGTGCCGTCGTGCTCATGGGTCAGGACCTTGCCCACGTCATGGAGCAGCGCACCGCGCTTGGCCAGGTTGACGTCGAGCTTCAGCTCGGCGGCCATCATCCCGGCGAGATAGGCGACTTCCTTGGAGTGCTCGAGGATGTTCTGCCCGTACGACGTGCGGTACTTCATCCTGCCGACGAGCTTCACGAGCTCGGCGTGCATGCCGCGAATGCCGGTGTCGTAGACCGCCTGCTCCCCCGCCTCGACGATACTGGCATCGACGTCGGCCTTGGCTTTCTTGACGATCTCCTCGATCCGGCCCGGATGGATACGGCCGTCGGCGATCAGGCGCTCGAGCGCCAGGCGACCGACCTCGCGACGCACCGGCTCGAAGCAGGACACGACGACGGTATCGGGGGTGTCGTCGATGATGACGTCGACGCCGGTCGCCGCCTCGAACGCGCGAATGTTGCGGCCCTCGCGGCCGATGATGCGCCCCTTCATTTCGTCGGACGGGAGCACCACGGCCGACACGCTCGACTCGGCGGTCTGCTCGGCGGCGATGCGCTGGATGGCGAGCGCGATGATTTTCTTCGCTTCGCGGTCGGCGTTCTTTTTCGCCTGGTCGGTGATGTTGCGCACCAGCGCGGCCGCTTCATCCCTGGCGGCACTTTCGAGGCCGGTGATCAACTCGGCCTTGGCTTCCTGCGCCGTCAGTCCCGCCACCTGCTCGAGTCGCGCGCTGATCTCCTGGTCGCGCTTGCCGAGGGCGCGGGTGCGATCCTGCAGCTGCTGCTCGTAGTTGCGCAGCTCCTGCTCGCGGCGGTCGACGCCGGCGAGCTTCTGGTCGAGGCTGTTGTGCAGGTTTTCGCGGACCGCCATGAGCTCTTCTTTGGCCGCCAGCACGAGGCGCTGGCTCTGCTCGGTCGCGCGGCGCTCGACGCGCCGTCCCCACACGTAGAAGACCAGTGCCGCGACGAGCACGCCGCTGAGCACGGCCGCAATGACGCTGAACAGCTCTGCCATGGATCTATCTCCAACACGGCCGCTCACCACTGGGGAACGGCACGAGGGTTGTCAGCCGGCGGTCAGCGCTTTCCGTTTTGCCGGCGGCAGCATTTTGGCGAGGTCGTCGGCGACGGCTGCAAGACGTGCCGCCACCTCGCGTTCGGTCTGCTTGGCCTGGAACAGCTCGTTCGTGATATCGAGCGCCGCCAGAATCGCGGCCTTATGCGTTTCCACCAACGGCCCCTGACTCAACACCTTCTTCAATGCCTGGTCCAAATATGCGGCGACTTCCCGGGTGTACTCGGGCGTCAGGTCGGAGCGAACCGTGTACTCTTCGCCGCCGATCATCACCCGGACGGCGTGTTTCTTCGCCGTCACTTGTGGCTGCCTCCCCCGCCCCCCCCATTGTCCCGCGCCTGCTCTTCCAGGAACGAGAGGCGTTGCATCAAATCGTGCACTCGCGTGCGCGCGCCCTCGACTCGCTGCCGCAACGACTTGTTCTCCGACTCGAGCTCGGTGTTTTTCACCGGGCTGCCGCGAGACTTCAGCTCCGATTCGGCTTTTTGAGCGCGCGACCGCCAGCCGACCAGCTCTTCCGCGACGTCGCGGACGATGGCTTCGAGCTGGTCGATCGCATCGCGCACATCAGGCCTGTCGCCGGCGTACGTCAAGTCCGACCTCCAGCGCTTTCAACATTTTGTCCAGCAGTGCAGCGCTTTCTTGCTCAGTCAGTGTGCGATTCTCCGCACGGAAGGTGCAGCGCCACGTCACGCCGCGCGTTCCTTGCGGTAAACCCGCACCACGGTACTCGTCCAACACATCGAGCCGCTCGAGGATCGTCCCACCCACGCGCCGCAGCTCGACTTCCACGGCCGCCGCCGCCACACCCCCCGGCACGACCAGGGAGATATCGCGCACCACAGGCGGCTGCGTCGGCAGCGAGCGATACCTCGCCACCGGGAGCGGCTGGACCGCGATGGTGACCTCGAGGCCGAACAGCGGCCCCGCCCACTTCGGCGCATCGGCGTCCAGCGGGGTGGCGGTGCCCGCCTCCGCCCCGTTCTTGCCTACCGCGACCCACCCGGCCGCACTGGCGGCCGCTTGCACGTCGCAGGACGGGGCGGCGACCCCTACAGCTAACTCAAAGTGCTGCTTTAGGTCCCATATGTCCATATCAGGTAGTTTCGCAGCCGTCGTTACATCGCTCCAATGGGGCGGATGACGCGCGCCGGTCAGCACGATCGCGAGATGCAGCTCTTCGTGGGGCTGGGGGCTCGGGCCTTGGGCCTTGCGAAAGACAGTTCCCACCTCGAAGAGGCGCACGTCCCGCTGACCTTGGCTCCAGTTGTACTCGACCCGGCGGATCAGGCTTGGGAGCAAACGGCTGCGCAGATGGGCTTCTTCGGCCGACAGCGGATTCAAGACGGCCACGGCATCAGGCCCGTCCGCGGGGCCGAGCGGGAGCGTGCGGACCTCGAGGAGACCGGTCCCGCTCGCGACGAGCTGGGCGCGAATGCGCCGTAGCGTCAGCTCGGCGGGCGCGTCGGGGACCGTGCCGGGACGATACGGCCGCAGCTCGTCGGGGAAGGTGTCGTAGCCGCGCAGCCGCGCGACCTCTTCGATCAGATCGACTTCGCGCGTGACGTCCGGCCGCCAGCCTGGGATCTGAACCGCCATGCGCTCCCCACGCGGCGCAACGACGAATCCGACCCCCGCAAACAGGCGCTCGATCTCCGGGCGTGGGACCGCGACTCCCAGCAAGTGGGCTACGCGCGCCTCGCGCAAGAACACGGAGCGCGGTTTCTGCTGCTCTGGCCACAGGTCGATCGGGGGTTCGCGCATTTCGCCGCCGGCGAGCGCGCGGATCAGATCGATGGCGCGCCCCAGCGCCTCGGGCATGCCGAGCATGTCGATGCCCCGTTCGAAGCGATAGCTCGACTCGCTCGACAGGCCGAGCGCGCGGCGCGTGCGGCGAATGCGGGTCGGCTGGAAGTAGGCGCACTCCAGCGCGATGTCGGTGGTGCTCTCGGACAGCTCGGAGTCGGTGCTTCCCATGACTCCGGCCACAATCGTCGGCCGTTCGGCGTCGCAGATCGCCGTCATCTCGGGCGTAAGCTTGCGGGTGATGCCGTCGAGCGTGACGATCGGCTCGTTCGGTTTCGCCCGCCGTACCACGACGGCCGGCCCACGCAGCTTCGCGAGATCGAAGGCATGGAGCGGCTGATTGATCTCGAACAGGATGTAGTTCGTGGCGTCAACGATGTTGTTGATGGATCGCTGCCCGACGCTTTGGAGGCGCGCGGCGAGCCAGGCGGGACTTGGTGCGACCTTCACCCCACGGATCACCGCAATCATGTACCTCGGTGCGCCCTCGGGATCCTCGAGCCTGACTTCCACGCCATCGACAACGGCGTTGGACTGTTGGAAGGTTGGAAGGTGTTTCTTTCCAACCTTCCAACCTTCCAACCTTCCACCAGGTATCTCCGGCAGCTTCACCGTCGCTCCCAATCCGACCGCCAATTCCCGAGCCACACCCTTATGGCACAGCAAGTCCGGCCGATTCGCCGAGACATCGATGATGATTTGCTCATCGGCGATCGGAATCGCCTCGAGAAACGGCGTGCCGGGGGGAGCATCGGTCTGCAGCTCCAGAATGCCGGCGTGGTCCACGCCGAGGCCGAGCTCTTTGGCCGAGCACAGCATGCCGTTCGACTCGACACCACGGATCTTGCGGCGCTCGAGCTTCAACCCACCCGGAAGAGTTGCGCCGGCTGGAGCAAAGGGATACGCCTTTCCTGCTTGCACGTTGGGAGCTCCGCAGACGACCTCGAGTGGCGCTGCGCCACCGGCGTCCACGACGCAAAGGGAGAGCCGATCCGCGTTCGGGTGCTGCCGCACTTCGAGCACGCGTGCGATCAGGACGTCGCGCAGATCCTGATGGATCGGCACGACGCCATCGACCGGCGCGACCTGCCGGGCGAGGCGGTCGGCGACGTCCTGGCCTTCTAAAGGCCTGCCAAGCAGGGCTTCTAGCCAACGTCGAGATACGATCATTGGGGTTTTCGGTTATCGGTTGTCGGTTGTCGGTCTGATGACCGAGAACCGATGACCGACGACCCATTCGTGAACTGTTCTAAGAACCGAACATCGCTATCGAAGAACAGCCGGATGTCGGGAATGCCGTGGCGCAGCATCGCGATGCGCTCGGGTCCCATGCCCCAGGCGAAGCCGGTGTACTTCTCGCCGTCGAGTTTGCAATTCTCCAGGACCGCAGGATGTACCATCCCGGAGCCGAGGATCTCCATCCAGCCCGTCTGCTTGCACGCGGCGCATCCCGAGCCTCCGCAGATCTGGCACTGCACGTCCATCTCCGCCGACGGCTCGGTGAACGGAAAGTATGAGGGCCGGAACCGCACCTTCGTCGTGGGCGAGAAGATGCGGCGCGCGAAGGTGGCCAGCGTCGCCTTGAAATCGACGAACGTGATGCCTTCGTCGATGGCGAAGCCTTCGATCTGCTCGAACACGGGCGAGTGCGAGGCGTCGAACGGATCGCGGCGGTAGCAGCGGCCCGGGACGACGATGCGAATCGGCGGCGGATAATTCTCCAGCGTGCGGATCTGCACGGGCGACGTGTGGGTGCGCAGCAGGACGTCGCCGCCCAGATAGAAGCTGTCCTGGGCGTCCAGCGCCGGATGGTCCTTCGGGAAGTTCAGTGCGTAAAAGTTGTAGCGCTCGGTCTCGGCTTCGGGGCCGACGACGCGGGTGAACCCGAGCTCCTTGAAGATGTCGCAGATCTCGTCGACGACCTGGGTGACGAGATGCAGCCCGCCGCGCCACTGCCGCCGGCCGGGCATCGTGAGGTCCACGGCGGCGAGACTCGTGGCGCCGCGCTTGAGACTGCGCTCACGGTCTTCGATCGCCTGCTCGAGCTCGCGTTTCAGGGCATTCGCGGCTCCCCCGATTTTCCGGCGAGTCTCGGGATCGAGCGCGGGGAGACCTTTGAGGATTTCGGTGAGGGCACCAGCCTTGCGGCCCAGGAGCTCAGTTTTGAGCTCCTGGAGGCGTCGTTCGTCTGCGTGCGGGATCTCCTTGAGACGCTCCCGCAGCGATTCTAGGGTTGCAGGGATTTCTTCGCGACCTCCGCCAGCTGTTCAAACGCCGCCGGATCGCGCACGGCGAGATCGGCGAGAACCTTGCGATTGACCTCGACGCCCGCCTTGCGCAATCCGTTCATGAACTTGTTGTAGGACAGCGCGTGCAGCCGGGCGGCGGCGTTGATCCGCGTGATCCAGAGGCGCCGGAACTCGACTTTTTTGCTGCGGCGGTCGCGGTAGGCGTACTTCGCCGCCCGCTCGGTCGCTTCCTTGGCGGCCTTCCAGAGCTTGCTGCGCCCGCCCCAATAGCCTTTGGCGAGCTTCATTACCTTATTCTTGCGCTTCAGGCGCGCAACGTTGCTTTTGACGCGAGGCATCGGGTCTCCTAGGCCTGCAGCAGCCGCTTGAGGCGACGCTCGGCGTGCGACACCAGCGTGGCTTTGCGCAAGTGGCGTTTCCGTTTGGGATGCTTCGACGTCAGGATGTGGCGCTTGTAGGCACGGTACCGGCGCATCTTGCCGGTGCCCGTGAGCCGGATCCGCTTTCTCAGGGCGCGCTTGCTTTTCATCTTCGGCATAAAACCTCGTTGTCGGTCGTCAGTAGTCTGTCGTCAGTTACTGAGAACCGACCACTGATAACAGATGACTATTTCGGTGCCAGCACCATCGACATGTTACGTCCTTCGAGTTTTGGTTCCTGTTCGATCTTCCCGATGTCCTTCAGCTCCTGCGCAACGCGATCCAAGACTTCCCGGCCGAGCTCGATGTGGGCCATCTGCCGGCCGCGGTACATCATCGTCACCTTCACTTTGTTGCCGTCTTCCAGAAACTCCCGCGCGTGCCGGGTCTTGAAGTCGAAATCATGGTCGTCGATCCCGGGGCGGTATTTCACTTCTTTCAAGTGAATCACGTGCTGCTTTTTCTTCGCGGCGCGCGCCGCCTTGGCCTGCTCGAACTTGAACTTCCCATAGTCCATGATCTTGACGACGGGGGGCCGGGCGAGCGGCGCGACTTCCACGAGATCCAGGCCCCGTTCATTCGCGGCGGCGATCGCTTCATCGATCGTCAGTACTCCCAGCTGGTCGCCGTTGTCCGCGATCACGCGCACAGGACTGATGCGAATTTGCCGATTGACGCGCGTGCGCGGTGCTTTGCTGTTGGTATCGAGAGGTGGCAGCTGTTAACTCCTCACGTGACGGAGAAAAAAATCCTCACGTGACGGAGAAAAAAACGGACCCGGTGAGCTTCGCGGGGTCCGAGTCGGTCGTCAGTCATCGGTTCTCGGTTGTCTGTTCAGACGACCGATGACCGATGACCGATAACCTACCGAACCCTAAGACACTGGCCAAATCTCCTTCGCCAGGCCGAATCGGGTGGAGCGCACCGTGGCGCTCACTTGCCGTATTGTGGACGGCAAATTAGCGGAGCGCCATAGCGTCCACAAGCCCGACGCCCTTCCCTTCTTTCCCTAGTCGCCCGCTGACGATGCTCGGATCGTGCTCGAAGACGAGCAGCCACTGCTCGGCCTCCGCGCGCTGGTAGATCCGC